>ENA-OQDF01000872-OQDF01000872.1-human-gut-metagenome-genome-assembly--contig:-NODE-872-length-12581-cov-2.167978_pt1 | contig 12581 bp, 13 predicted proteins | sample MGYA00242769_ERZ504597 | MGnify/ENA primary metagenome ERZ504597 (study PRJEB26092, sample SAMD00036305) | human gut metagenome | host: Homo sapiens | study: EMG produced TPA metagenomics assembly of...
CAAAACGGACAAGCCAAACAAATATTGCTTGAAATGCCGCAAAAAGAAGAAGCCGGAAAAGTAGCACAGCTCCTACTAGAAAGAAAAATATGTATCTTTGCAGCCATGAACGAGAACATATTACCTATCCACTTCGCCCCGCTACAAGGCTACACCGATGCGTCTACCGGCGAGCGCATGCACGCATCTTTGGCGGCATAGAGACCTATTACTCTCCTTTCGTACGCATGGAGCACGGAGAAATCCGGCGGAAAGATGCCCGTGACATTGAGCCGGACCACAATCCGGGCCTGCACCTCATCCCCCAGCTCATTGCTCCGGATGCGGACAAGCTGGAGCACATAATGTCCCTTTTCATCGAAAAAGGATACCGGGAAGCGGACATCAATTTGGGTTGTCCTTTTCCGATGCTGGCCCGGCGCCACAATGGCTCCGGCATGCTGCCCTATCCCGAAGAAGTGAAAGCGCTGCTCTCCGAAGCCATCGACCGGCATCCCGACATCCGTTTCTCCGTGAAGCTGCGTCTGGGTTGGGAGCAGGCGGAGGAGTGTCTTGCCCTGCTACCGCTATTCAACGAACTCCCCCTCGCACACATCATCCTGCACCCGCGTCTGGGCAAGCAGCAATACAAAGGAGAGGTAGACCTGAAGGGATTTGAAGCTTTCTACAAAGAGTGCACCCGCCCTCTGTTCTACAACGGCGACCTGCATACCGTGGAAGATATCCGTTCTATCACCACACGGTTCCCCCGATTGGCAGGTATCGTCATCGGCCGCGGGCTGCTAGCCAATCCTGCTCTGGCGCTGGAATACAAGCAAGGAACCCCGATTTCTTCCGATGAAATGGCGAAAAAGGTGGGGCAACTGCACACCGAGGTCTTCAACGCCTATCAAGAGCTACTACAAGGCGGTGAGGCACAGTTATTAATGAAAATGAAAAGTTTCTGGGAGTATCTGTTACCGGACGGAGACCGCAAAGCGAGAAAGACCATTCATAAGACCAGTAAACTGGCAAACTATCAGTCAGCAGTAAGCAATCTGCTCGGAACATATTAAACAACCGTTTCCAGTATCTTTCTCTATAGGAGAGAAAGGCTAAGACTCCTATACCGAATACCCACAACACCCGGATGTATTCACCCAAACATGGGGATGTATTACCCCAAAACATCCCCATGTTTTATAGTAAAACACCCGGATGTTATGGGGTAAAACATCCGGGTGTTGTGGGTATTCAGTATCAATGTCTAACCTATACTCTCCCTACCTCTTTAACTCTACCTCTAAGCTTGCAGCATCCCGGCAAGTAAAGCGCAACACTGTCTGCTTCTTGTCTGCCGACACCACCTTGCAATAGGGCGTCTCGGTAACCTTCCACTGTCCCTTCAAAGTAACGGTTACGGGAATCTCCTGACTCTCATTGTCAGTCCACGAGCGTGAATAGATACTGCGCTCAATACGTTTTCCGTCTTTGTCGAAAGCCTCGTCACTCGGACCGCGATACAAGGCCAGGTCGGGCTGGGAGACAGTCAGAAGAAGCTTGTCCTTATATTCGCGTATCATGACAAGGCACGATGTATCGGCTTTCTGCAACAATCCACCGTCGGGCAGAGTCTGCGGCGTCTCGAACAAGACGTAAGAAGTAAGACCGTCTGCCGGAGAGCGTACAATATGGGCGTTGCGGTCTTGCCGGAGAATCTTGTAAGTGGGTTTCTTGGCGAATGCTTCAAAGCGGCAGCATCCGTGTGGGGCAGCACTGCATATTCGTAGGAAGCGCCTTTCGGGGCTTTGCCATGTTGCAATGTCAAGGACACCCAATCACCGGAAGTAGGCTTGGTGCTACGCTCGCCCACGGTCACTTGCGGAAAGTTCTTCTCGTACCGGGCAGCAGGGCGGGAGGCTTTGGAAATGTAATAACCTACGCCGTTAGGGTCTATATAAGTCTGTCCGTCACTCTGATAGGACTCCCAGTATTGACGGGTTTCGGGAGTGGTGGCGGCAAGCTGGAACACGGTAGTTTCCGTAGGATATTCGGTATTCAGGTTTTCGATGTCCGTACCGAGGCATACAATGGTGCCATCGAAGAAGTGGAACGACTTGCGGGCACGGTGAGAACCGTTATACTTATCATGTTCATGCAGCACCATACCGAAGTTACCGTTCAGATGTGCCTGGGACAAACCGCCGGCAAAAGCCTCATCGGAATAGAGCATCTCCTCCATACCGGAGAAGGTATCGACATTCAATACCCGGGCACGCAACTGGTCGAAAGGCAGATGAATGCTCGTGACACCCGGAATACGATTCCAGTCGAAACCGGCTTCCTGCCAGCCACTGGTGGCAAAAGTAACCATTTCATCGGGTTTTCCGGTAAGAATCTGCATGCTGCCATGTGCCAGATAACGGCCATAGAAGTTGGCGGGGAGATAGTGCTCGGCAGCCCAGAGATAACGGGAATGTCCGCGAACTACGGCAGCCCAGTTGTCACGACGCTGTACGGATACACAACCGTAACCCAAAGCCAGATTGCCTTGCGGGTCGGGTTCCGGACGGAAGCCTTGGGCTTCGAGCAACTTCTTCATTTCCAATTCGTGGCGGGTAGAAGCCTTCGGCAGATAGTCGGGCGCATTCTTGTCCGGAGCTTCTGTATAGGCAACCAGGCGCAGATAGCAGCAGCCATTTCGGGGTCATATTTCTGCTTGCCATCCGGCGTACCGGCAATGGCCATCGTGGCATATTGGATAGGTATCAGCTTCCTCCCCCGTTGGGATGGCGCCCGGACATGGAGAGAGGCCATTGCTTCAGGTTGCAATAGAAACGCATGGTGAGAAGCACTTCTTCACCGTCTCGTGTGCCTGCTCGGACAGGCGGAACTCGGTACCACTCAGCAAGTAAATCATATTAGTGGCACCGTCCAGACCGCCCACTGCATAGGCAGGATAATTGTTGCAATGATGGAAGCAGGCACCGTCCTGCTTGAAAGAACCGGCCAGTCCCGGCGCAGGAAGGCAGCCTTTGTCCAGCCAACGGGAGAAGGAACGCAGGTATTGCAGTTTCTCCGGTGTATCTTCCATAATCAAGATGCTGGCTATGCGGCCTTGCAACTTGGTGTTGAACGTATCTATATCAATACCGTTGACGGCAGGTTCGGGATATACCTCATTGGTGATGGCATACCAGTTGAGCGTACGTACCGCCTCTTCCAGCTTACCAGCCTCACGCAACACGTCCTTCATCAAGAAATAAGACACAAACAGACCGCGCATACTATATCCGTAATGGTGAATATTTCCCCAGCAACTGCCGTAGGCAATACCCTGGTCGGTGGCGTTATCGTACATGGCGATGAATTTCTGCTTCAACTCGTGTTTCAGCGCCGCATCCTCCGCATTGTTGTAGGCGATGGCGACGCGTTTCATCAGGTTGAAATAGTCGCTTATCTCTATCCCCAGTCTGGAGAACATATCTTTGTCCCAATCGGTACCATACGTTCGTATGCCTCGGAGTGACGTACGAAATAGATAGGACGTCCTGCTACCTTGCCGTTCTTGTAGGTAATCCGATAAAAATCATACTTCTTACGGATGGACTGCATCTCCTTCTCCGAAGTGCGGAAGGCGTGTAGAGCATGTCGCGGAAACGTTTCTCCATAATCCGTATATCCTGCTTCTGCGCCTCGGTCACGTCTGTCAGAGGGATGTCCGGTTTCCACAAGGAGTGTTCGTAGATAACCAGCCAGTGGTTGGTGGTTCCCTTATTTACAAACGGTACCTGTAAGTCGGCAGTCTGCTGGCGGGCATCCACCTTGCTGGCAGTAATCAGATGGTCGAAAAAGAGTTTCCCCTTCACGTCGGGGGCTACAATTCGGATTTCGTCCATCCCTTCTTCCGGGGTACCTTGCATATCGCGTTCATAACATACCCATGCTCCGCGCCAACCGGTGAAGTTGATGCCAAAAGGAAAAGAGGTGCATACCTTGCCATCCTTCAGGAACTCAAACCGAATCTGCTTGTCCTGGGCCTGCTCATTGTACACCCATACGATGAAAGCCGAAAGATAGGTGTCTTTCCCCGTCGGGTCTTTCTTCTCAAACTTCAAGTCTTTCTTGATGGACAGTGCGGCACCCGGCTCGAAAGTCCAGCTCAAACTGTGGTCGCCGTCCCTATAATGTTCGTCGCTAATGCCCAACTGCGAACCGGCTGCCGTAGTGACAAACGCCGGAACCTGTCTCTCCTCAAAAGAAAGCAAACGCTCATTCTTCACGATTTGCGCATGTACACTGCCCGGCAGCAACATGCAAACGAGCGCTGCCGCTCCTATTTTCCATTTACTGAATTGCATCATGGCTGTTTATTTAAGGTTATCGATATTTGCTACTTGGAAATCTGCAAAAGAAGTTGTAACTGCATATTCCAATGCATTAGTACGGCACAAAGAAACCCCTCTTTTTGGAAAGGGGGGGCATAAATCGTACAGAAGAAGGATAAAATAATGATTGAGGCGGATTTCTGCCCCAGCTTCATCAGGGATGAAGTTCTTCGAAAGCCTTGTTTTCCTCTTGTACCGCCTGAATGGTTTCTTCCAGTTCACTGATAGGGAGGTCGAAGTTGTACCAGTCGTTATAGCAGTCGATGACATACCACTTGCCATCCGTCAGTTCAAAGACCACACGAAGGAAGGTTCTGATTCATCATAGCCTGCTTCGAACTCCTTATGGGCAGGCTCATTGACAGTAAAGTGAGAAATATAGGTACCTCCCTCCTCTTCGGTAGTACGTCCTTCCTTCAGCGTTTCCTCGTCCAGCAATGCCCACTCTCGCGCGTGAAGGGAAAAGTCTGTTCCGTCTCGCCGTCATCCTTCAAAAGGACGATGGGAGACTTCAAAGGAAACTTGATTCGGGAATACTGGAATGAGGCACTGGACGTGAATTTCCGGAGGAATGTCTTGAAATCCTCCTCTTCGGCAGCCAGACCATTGAAGTCGTCAGCATGAGTGCCGCAAACAGACAAAAAACAAAGCGGATAGCCTTCATATACTCGGATTATTTTTCAACGCACAAAGATAATATAAAAGTGATAAAATGCTAAGGCCATGAGGCGATAATTATTATCATCTACGCCGCAAATACTCGTAACCAAACCGACAACGCAAGCAGTCTTTCCTGTCACAATATTCCTTTTGAAGTTGGAGCAATGCCTGCGAGTCGGCAGCGGTAGATACCGGCAAACCGGCACCATCCCAAAGACGGGTCACGTGATTGTTTTCGGCCTTCAAGGATTCAAGGAAACGGGTGGCACGGTCACACAAAACGTCATCGGCCTTGTGCAGGCCGTATGCATAAAGAAACGGGATGACCGTATTGATAGCAATCAGATTCAAGGCACCGTCCCCTACCCGCTTTTCCCTCCGGGGTGAAACTTTTCTGAAATTGAAGTGCTCTTCCCAATACACGGAAGTATTGCAGCCAGTATCTTCTTCACCGCTTCCAGCGTTTCCGCCTCCATGATACGTGAGAAGAGTGCCTGCTCCTTATGATACAGACTGGCAAGCTGCGCCAGACGTACATGCGGAAAGTTATCGGGACGAAGACGCAGAAATCGCCACTGCTCAACGGACATGGGAGCTGGCAGCCCGAACTTGCGTTGCAGGTAGCGGAATTCTTTCTGAAGTTTCAAATAATAATCATCCGCCTCCGCTGGGACCTCCTCCAGCAGGCCTGCCTGCCCCAGGAAGAAAGCCTCCACTTGAAACAGACTGTCCCGATGCTTGTCTACGGCGCGGAATGGAAGGCGGTTTGCCCATGCCTCGAAAGCATCCCCATTCAGCCCGAAGCCGAAGTTACGAGCAAGAGTAATGAAGAAAACATCCTCCCAATGATGATTGCAGCGTTCGAGCCGCTGGGATATGACATGTGCTTTCTGCTCAAAACGCTCTACCTGCAAAGCGGACAGCCAGGAGTGGACGGTCAGCTTCGGAAGGGAGGCAAGGATGGAATAACAGGGAGGATAAATCTCTGTCTGCCGAAGCTCTTCATAGCGCAAGCGGACAGTGTCGGGGCAGGTGAGCACCATCTGGGGAACCAGCTCACCGTTCGTGCGGTACACATCACAATTCGATTCGCCCACTACGTGCAGAATGACGGTATCATACGCCTTGTCACAGTCGTGCCTATGGAGCAGCCACTCTGATGCCTGCGTATGCACTTCGACGTTGCCCACCCAAAGCGTACCGTCTATTTTCAGTTTGGCATTAAAGAAATCGGGGCCTGCATTCATGTTCGGCAAACCGGGATCTATCACTTCTACCGGCCGGCGAGGTTGTTTGGAGTGCTGACAAAGGAAATATTTTGTGCTTCCAAACATAATGCAGTAGTTGTTCCATGTTAACAAGACGTTAATGTTGAGTACAAATGTAAGAAAAAGATTATCTTTGCGACCTATAGTTTGTTGATAAACTAAATAAAAACAGATAGAAACAATGAAAATCGCATTAATCGGCTACGGAAAAATGGGCAAGGAAATCGAGAAAATAGCCCTTGGCCGCGGACACGAAATTGTAAGCATCATCGATGTCGACAATCAGGAAGACTTTGAATCGGCAGCCTTCAAGAGCGCGACGTTGCCATAGAGTTCACCAATCCCATGGTTGCATACAATAACTATATGAAGGCATTCCAGGCCGGAGTCAAATTGGTATCCGGCAGTACGGGATGGATGGCGGAACATGGAGACGAAGTGAAGAAGCTTTGCACCGAAGGTGGCAAAACACTGTTCTGGTCGTCCAACTTCAGCTTGGGAGTAAGCATATTCTCTGCTGTCAACAAGTACCTCGCAAAGATAATGAACCAGTTCCCTGCCTATGATGTGACAATGAGCGAAACGCACCACATCCACAAGATGGACGCTCCGAGCGGTACGGCCATCACGCTTGCCGAAGGTATTCTGGAGAATCTCGACCGTAAGGACAAATGGGTAGAAGGAACTTTCCAGGCTCCCGACGGGACTGTCTCGGGCTCTACGGAATGTGCAGCCAATGAGCTGCCCATAAGTTCTATCCGCGAAGGAGAAGTACCGGGCATCCACAGCATCCGCTACGACTCCGAAGCGACAGCATCACCATCACCCACGATGCCAAGAATCGCAGGGGATTTGCCTTGGGAGCTGTCCTTGCTGCCGAATATACCGCCAAGCACGAAGGTGCTTTGGGAATGAGTGACTTGTTTCCATTTTTAAAAGACTAAGACATCATGAGAAAAGCAACACGCACCCAATGGATTAAATTCAGTATAGTCACCCTGCTCTACCTTGCCTTTCTGGTTTGGGTAAAAAGCTGGCTGGGGCTGATTGTACTACCTTTCATTTTTGACATCTACATCAGTAAGAAGATACCCTGGGGGTTCTGGAAGAAATCGGAGAATCCTGCCGTACGCAGCATCATGAGTTGGGTGGATGCCATCGTATTTGCGCTGGTAGCCGTCTACTTCGTAAATATCTATGTGTTCCAGAATTATCAGATACCGTCTTCCTCATTGGAGAAATCCTTGTTGGTAGGCGATTTCCTTTACGTCAGCAAGATGAGTTATGGCCCGCGCGTACCGAATACGCCGCTTTCCATGCCGCTGGCACAACATACACTGCCGGTATTCAACACCAAATCGTACATCGAATGGCCCCAATGGAAATATAAACGTGTACCGGGCTTCGGCAAAGTGAAACTGAACGACATTGTGGTGTTCAACTTCCCGGCAGGCGACACGGTAGCCACCAACTTCCAGCAGACAGATTTCTATACCCTTGCTTACGAAGAAGGAAAACGCGTGTATCCCAACAAAGTGAATATGGACAGTCTGACACGCAAACAGCAACGTACCGTCTATGATTTGTACTACAATGCCGGACGTAACCTCATCCGTTCCAATCCGAGAATGTACGGTGACATTGTCATACGTCCCGTCGACCGTCGTGAAAACTATGTAAAACGTTGCGTAGGCCTACCCGGCGATACATTGCAAATCAAGAAGGGACAAGTATACATCGACGGCAAAGCTATCGAGAACCCTACAGAAATGCAGTTCAACTACTTTGTACAAACAACGGGGCCCTATATCACCGATGATATGTTTCGTGAACTGGGCATCAGCAAAGAGGACCAGACACTGATGACCGACGGTCTGGGCTGGGAAGAGAATCTGATTGAAATGGGATTGGACCGCCGGGGATGCCCAAGGTAGGCTGGCACCGGTCTATCATCTTCCGCTCACCAAAAAGATGTACGAGACCCTTTCGGGCAACAAGAAACTCATCAGTAGTATTATCATCGAACCGGGAGAATTCTCGGGACAGATGTATCCGCTGAACCTTTACACCCAATGGGACCGCAACAACTACGGCCCAATCTGGATTCCTGCCAAAGGCGCCACCATCAAGCTGACCGAGGATAACCTGCCCATCTACGAACGCTGCATCGTTGCCTATGAAGGCAACAAACTGGAAGTCAAGGAAGACGGCATCTACATCAACGGTGAAAAGACCGACTCCTATACTTTCAATATGGACTACTACTGGATGATGGGCGACAACCGCGACAAGTCCGCCGACTCCCGATACTGGGGTTTTGTGCCGGAAGACCATGTCGTAGGAAAGCCTATCGTAGTATGGTTGTCACTGGACAAAGACCGCAGCTGGTTTGATGGCAAGATACGCTGGAACCGGATATTCAAGTGGGTGGACAACATTAAATGAAAAAAGGGTGGAAGATAGCAATTACAATCGTTGGAGTGGCACTCGTCGTAGTGCTGCTTCGGGGTTGTGTGGCAACTTCCTATCTTATCCCTTCTTCCGGTATGGAGAACTCACTGTATCAGGGTGAACGTATTCTTGTAAACAAGTGGAGCTACGGTCTACGACTTTCTTTTATGAAGTTATGGGGATATCATCGCTGGGCGGACAGTCCGGTGCAGAAAGAGGATATTCTTGTATTCAACAATCCTGCCAATCTTTCAGAACCGTGATCGACCGACGGGAAGTCTTTATCAGCCGTTGCATCGGTACTCCCGGAGATACCTTGCTGATAGATTCGCTTTTTTCAGTGATTCCTTCCGAAAAGAATGCACCCGACCAGAAGTTTCTTTATTCTTACCCCAGGCAACGGGAACGACAGTTGGATTCATTGCTTTCCATCCTTCCATCGCTCCCAACCAACTATTGGGACAGGACTCAATAAAGAATATACGTAGTTTCAGCCGCTATGAACACTACTTGCTGGAACAAGCCATGAACGGGAATTGCTGGATAGAACCGATTGTCAAGGAAGACTCCATGGAGATGTTGAAACCTCTGATAATCCCCGGCAAAGGCAAAACCGTACGCGTATATCCGTGGAACAAGACTTTGCTGCGGAATACCCTGGTACTTCACGAAAAGAAACAGGCCGAAATCAAGAACGACACCCTTTATGTGGAAGGCAAGCCCGTGCAGCACTGCCATTTTACCAAAGACTACTACTGGTAGGTGCCAACAATGCCATCAATCTTTCGGACTCCCGCCTTTTCGGTTTCGTCCCCGAAGACCACATCATAGGCAAGGCGTCTGTCATCTGGTTCTCCAAAGAAAAGGGAACAGGACCTTTCAGCGGTTACCGATGGGGTAGGATATGGAAAAAGTGGAATGACAAACAAATGAAAGAATAAAAATGAAAATACAAACAATGAACAGTAACTTCAATCGTAAATCGCAAATCATCTAATCGTAAATATACTGATGAAAACAGTTTTTCTTTCTTCCGCCTATTTGGCTCCCATAGAATATTATACCAAACTACTGGCATACGATAAGTATTCATCGAACAGCATGACCACTATATGAAGCAGACTTACCGGAACCGTTGTACCATTGCTGCACCGGACGGTGAACTGGCCCTTTCCATCCCCACCGTCAAACCGAGCACCCTGAAATGCCCGATGCGCGATATACGTATTTCAGACCACGGTAACTGGAGGCATCTGCACTGGAATGCCATAGAATCTGCCTATAACCACACTCCCTTCTTCGAATACTACAAGGATGACTTCCGTCCCTTCTATGAACAGAAATATGAATTTTTAGCCGATTTCAACGAAGAACTTTGCCACCTCGTCTGTTCCTTGATAGACTTGCAACCGGATATGACACGTACTACCGGATACCGGACTGAGTTTGCTCCGCATGAGACAGATTTCCGCGAACGCATTCATCCGAAAAAGGATTTTGCCCTGGAAGATACAGAATTCTCACCACAACCTTATTATCAGGTGTTTCAAGAGAGACTCGGGTTTCTGCCCAACTTGAGCATCATAGACCTGCTGTTCAATATGGGACCGGAGAGTTTATTGATATTACAGAAGTCCATCACCTAAACAATAAGCACATATTTTCTGTACGATTGTAAATGCAGTGCAACAGATTATTCCGTATTTTTGCAATGTTAATCAAATAAAACACAACGTAATTTTAAATGAATGAATCATGAAAAACTTATTTGACATCAAAGACAAAGTAGTGGTTATAACCGGTGGAACGGGAGTATTGGGGAAAGCCATCGCCTTTCATCTGGCAGAAGAAGGTGCAAAGGTTGTTGTTTTAGGACGCAAGGCAGAAACAGGGGACGCCATTGCCAGAGAAATCAAGGCAAACGGTGGAGAAGCCATGTTCCTGACAACCGACGTGACGAACCGTGAACTGCTGGAACAGAACCTGGCTGATATTCTGAAAACCTATGGACGCATAGATGCCCTGCTGAATGCAGCCGGTGGAAATATGCCGGGTGCCACCATCGCGCCTACGGGTACATTCTTCGATTTGAAGATAGAAGAATTCCAACGGGTGCTGGAATTAAACCTGACCGGTACCGTACTGCCTACACAAGTCTTCCTCAAACCAATGGTGGAGCAGAAGGCAGGCGCTATTGTCAACTTCTCCAGCATGGCTGCTTTCCGCCCCATGACGCGCGTAGCCGGATATGCTGCCGCAAAAGCCGGTATCTCCAATTTCACAGCTTTCATGGCTACAGAAGTTGCCAAAAGTTTGGCGAAGGTATTCGTGTAAATGCCATCGCACCCGGATTTTTCCTCACAGAGCAGAACCGTGCCCTGCTGACGAACCCGGATGGAAGCTACACGGAACGTGGGCAAGATGTGATCCGCCAAACTCCCTTCGGACGTATGGGCCGTGCAGAAGAGCTTTGCGGAACCATCCAATACCTCATCAGCGATGCTTCCAGCTTTGTCACCGGTACGGTGGCTGTAGTGGACGGAGGGTTCAACGCATTCGCGATGTAAATAGTAAATTGCAAATCATCAAACAATAAATAACATGATTCTTTGTGAACAAACCTGGCGCTGGTACGGTCCCAACGACCCGGTAAGCTTTGGGACATCAAACAAGCGGGGCTACCGGCATTGTAAACGCCTTGCATCATATTCCAAACGGGGAAATATGGACAGTAGAGGAAATCAAGAAACGGAAAGAAATGATTGAAGCCGTCGGTCTGCGCTGGTCTGTAGTAGAAAGTGTACCCGTACACGAACATATCAAGACCCAAACCGGAGACTTCCAGAAGTATATCGACAACTATAAAGAGAGCTTGCGTAACCTGGGCAAATGCGGCATTCACATTGTCACCTACAACTTTATGCCCGTACTGGACTGGACACGTACCGACCTCGCCTACGAACTACCTGACGGCAGTCGTGCCCTCCGCTTTGAACGTGCCGCCTTCATCGCCTTCGACCTCTTCCTGCTACATCGCCCCGGTGCAGAAGCCGAATACACTGACGAGGAAAAGACCAAGGCCCGTACCCGCTTCGAACAGATGACGGAGGCAGACAAACAACTGCTTGTACGCAACATGATTGCCGGACTTCCCGGTTCAGAAGAAAGCTTCACCCTGGAACAGTTCCAGCAGGAACTGGACCGCTACAAAGGCATCACTCCGGAACGCCTGCGTGCCAACCTGATCTATTTCCTGCAAGAAATCACTCCGGTAGCCGACGAAGCAGGTGTCATGCTCGTTATCCATCCAGACGACCCACCGTGCTCCATCCTCGCCTGCCACGCATCATGAGCTGTGCTGCCGATTTCCAGGCACTGATTGACGCTGTTCCCAACAAGAGCAACGGCCTTTGCCTCTGCACCGGCTCACTCGGTGTAAGCAGTGCCAACGACTGTGCAGCCATCATGCAGCAGTTTGCCGACCGCATCAACTTCGTCCACCTGCGCAGTACGCAACGCGACGCCGAAGGCAACTTCTACGAAGCCAACCACCTGGAAGGAGACGTGGACATGTATCACGTGATGAAAGCCTTCCTTGAACTGCAGCAACATCGTGGCGTCTCCATCCAATGCGCCCTGACCATGGGCACCAGATGGTGGACGACTTGAAGAAGAAAACCAATCCCGGCTATTCCTGTATCGGCCGCCTGCGTGGACTGGCAGAACTTCGTGGACTGGAAATGGGTATAGCCAAATCGCTGTACGAATAAGGCACAAGAAATAGCAAGCATAAGGAAAGAACAGGAAGCCCTCCGTCGAAACTTCAAAGTTTCGG
>ENA-OQDF01000873-OQDF01000873.1-human-gut-metagenome-genome-assembly--contig:-NODE-873-length-12572-cov-1.773885_pt1 | contig 12572 bp, 14 predicted proteins | sample MGYA00242769_ERZ504597 | MGnify/ENA primary metagenome ERZ504597 (study PRJEB26092, sample SAMD00036305) | human gut metagenome | host: Homo sapiens | study: EMG produced TPA metagenomics assembly of...
GCTACATCAGGCAATTATCGTAATTTTATATAAAGGATGGACGTAAATACGCTCATACGATCGACCCCCGTGAAGGTTGCCCTGTACAGCGGGATATCCTTAGTGCTACGATTGTCGCCCCGGATGCCATGACCGCTGATGCGTATGCTACCGCATTTATGGTCTTAGGCTCGGAGGAGGCTAAATCCTTATGCGCTAAGTGCCGGGTCTTGAATATTTTATTATTTGTTCCGATTCGATAGGAGACGGGTATCATCCGGAATACTCTGAGGGATTTCGCCGATACATAGTGACTGCCGATAAGTAATCAGTTAATTTATAATGTATTAAGATGTAGTTCTTAGAATAGGCATTGTAAGGTCTTTATGATGCCCATTCTAAGGATCATATAATGCCCATCGTAAGCACTCTATAATGGGCATTGTAAGAAAGAATATCTTATAAGATGGACCGGATCTCATCCAAGGAGCGGACTGTATAGGTTGGGATGAAGCCTACGGCAGGTAATCCTTCCGGATTCAACCATATCTGGTCGATCTTGGATTGGTAAGCCCAATGATATCAGCTTCCCAGCTATCCCGATCATTAAGCTCTCGGACCGGCGTGAGTTCGTGTTCTTTAAGGCGAAGTCGAAAATACCTTTATGGGGTTTTTGTATATTAGCGTCCTCGGACAGGATCATCCGTTCGAAATAAGGAGCCAAGCCTGCGTTGCTAAGTTTCTTGAATTGTACCTCACGGAATCCATTGGATAAAATAAATAACCGATAGGAAGGGCGAAGATATTCCAGTAATTCAATGGCTCCGGGCACTAATCGGGTTTTGGTGGTCGTGCGTTGCAAGAAATCATTATTTACCGATAAGACGGTTTTCTTATCTTCTATTCCTAACGGACGAAGTACATAGAGAAATCGATCCAAGATTAAGGTTTGCCGGTCTATTTCCCCTGAACGATACTTGGCCCATAAGTCTAGATTATGAGGCATATAAATATCAAAGAAAGCCTCGAAGGAGGCATAATACCGATTAAAGTGGTAATCGGTATATAGCTCTTCAAGGCATTCTTTATTGTTATGGTACGTATCCCAAAGGGTATCGTCCAAATCGATAAATATACTTTTATAAATCATTATCCAACTTCGATCACTAAATACTTGCCTAGGCTCCAGAAAGCCTTCTCGTCATTTATTTTCAAGGTCAAGTTTCCGTCTTCATCCTCTACGAACTCATAAGATCCTTCCGGATGATTGGATTTTAGTTTAGCCTTGCTTGCGAACAAAGGAATTTCTTTTACCTCACGGATATCGATAGAGATGAAATAATCCTTGTTGAAACCACTCTGCAATACTTTAGATTTAGAGAACAGGCCACCACCGGATAAGATCTTCTGTTCCTTCAATTCCTTGGAAGTACCGAAACAGTAGTAAGCCGTGTGAAGGGCTTTATCTTGAGCGTTCAATTTCTCGGATTGAGCGGCTGCGGTAGTAGCCAGACTTCCACATCCTCATTCAAGGAACTTACCATCTCGTCCAATTCTTGGATACGTACGTTCTTCTTTGCCAAATCCTCTTGCAAAGCGACAATCATCGTTGCCTTTTGATCCAGCTCGGAGGAAAGACGATCGATCGTCTTTCGTAATGCGGAAGATTGAATACCGCTTTTCTTCAATTTCTCCTCCAACTGGCTGATTTGCTCCTTGTTCTTCTTCAAGGTCTCGCTGATCAATTGCATGTTCTGCTTGATTTGATCTCTGCGTGACTGATTTAGCTCACCGCCGGTTTGTTGTTGGATTGTCAAATAATTCTCGGCATCACGTATAGATTGAAAATCAGATTCAATATCATTTAGGGTGGAGAGCATATCATTAAGCTCATCCGTGTTCTTCGTATTCTCGATACGTAGAGAATCGTTCTCAGCCTTTAGTTTCTTGTAATCCGCTGAATTTTGGCCGCAAGAGGCCAGCATGGCTGTGCAGACACATACTAATAATACTTTCTTCATGTTCTTTTTGCTTGTTAAGTTAAACATCTTTTTCTGTCTCTTTGTCCTTTTTATCTTTTAAGCCTGCTAATACAATAACAATCTCACCCCTTGGTTCGTTCACGGTAAAATGCTGAATTACTTCTTCTAAGGAGCCTCGTACGGTTTCCTCGTGTAATTTGGATATTTCCCGGGATACTGATACTTGGCGGTCCGTACCGAAAAACTCGGCGAATTGTGTCAAGGTCTTGAGCAGACGGAAAGGTGATTCATAAAAAATAATAGTCCGGTATTCCAAAGCCAATTCTTTTAGCCGGGTCTGCCTTCCTTTCTTTTGAGGGAGAAACCCCTCGAAACAGAACTTCTCATTGGGTAATCCGGACGCTACCAAGGCGGGCACGAAAGCTGTAGCTCCGGGCAGGCACTCTACGTCTACCCCTTGGCGAACACATTCCCTCACCAACATGAATCCCGGATCGGAGATGGCCGGCGTACCGGCATCGGAAACAAGGGCGATATTCTCGCCTCCCTTGATACGGGCCGCGATTTGCTCTACCGTCTTATGTTCATTGAACTTGTGGTGGGACTGCATCTTGTTTTGTATCTCGAAATGTTTCAGCAAGATGCCGGTCGTACGGGTATCCTCCGCTAAAATAAGATCAGCTTCTTTTAGCACACGGATCGCCCGGAATGTCATATCTTCCAAGTTACCAACAGGGGTTGGGACTACAGTCAATTTTGCCATATCGTATATTTATGAGAAGCGTTTTTCCAATAGCTTGATGAAATCGGCTACGGAAGCGTCTTCTATATTCCAGTTCAACACCTTGTTCAGATAAGTGACCGATTCCTCGTACGAGCTAAGATCGTTCAGGTCTGAGATCGCCTTATTCATTTTCTCCTCATTTCCTCCGAATAATTCCCTTCTGAAGCGGAAACGATCATTTAAACTGAATGCCTTACGGAAATCAGAAAGATTCTTTTTCTCCAATATATCATTCAGTGAAATACTGGATTTATCCGCTAATATAGTTTTATGTGGAATCTCTATCTCTTTCAAGGGGATTGTCTCTTGTACGATCTTTTCTTCTGGGATCACTTTTTCGACAATTGGTTCTACTACGATAGGTTCCTCAACGACCGGTTCTTGTACCTGTACGACCTCGATCGTAGGGGATACTTCCGGAGCCGGTTGCACCTCCGGCATCTGTAAAGGTTTACTTACGGGAATAGAATCGATAAGTCGTTGATGTTCCTCCATTTGTTTACGCAAAGCCTCTAACTGAAACTCCTCCAGCGTATGAAGCTCCTTCAATACCTTGTGGGTCAACTGGAAGGTCTGGTTGAAGAAAGAGGCGGGATAAATTTCCGCGTCCCTCATTCCGGCTACCAACTTCTCCAGCTCCCTGATATCGATCAATAGATAATCTATTTTTTCCTTGTTTGCCATTTCTATATGTTTTTCAGATGCTATAAATCATCCGGACATACGTATGTTTTGCAACAAAAATAAGTATTTCTTGTCAATGTTGCCAGTTTCGATCTTAAAATATTGTAAATCATTCGACGAAACTCGTCCGGTAAATTCACCAGATATAGGTGATGGGTCGCCCGGGTAAAAGCCGTGTAGAGCCACCGATAGAAATCCTCACCAAGCATTTCCTCCGTGATGTAACCGATATCGAGAAAGACGTTCATCCATTGGCCGCCTTGGGCTTTATGGCAGGTTACCGCATAAGCGTATTTTACTTGGACGACGTTGTAATGAGGATCTACCTTCATCTTTTTCATTTTTCCCGCCTTGCTAGGAATGTCCTCGTAATCTTCCAATATGGTGTAAAAGAGCTTGTCGTTTAGCTCCTTAGGGAGGGCGGGGGAGTCGGTCTGTAAAGTATCTAATAGGATTTTCAAATCGATTTCCAGATCATAATCTTGAAAACGAGCCGTGATGTCGGCAAAGCGGAAGCCATACATCTCCGTGACACGGCGTACTCGCATGACTTGAATGATCTCTCCGTTCGCTATAAATCCATCTCCTTGCAATTCGCTGTCCAATAATAATTGTTCTTCGCTACCATTAAATGATCGCCGGACGATAGCTCTTCTTCCCTGTATAGGATACGGTTACGTATGCCGTTATTATAAATCGTTGCTCGTTTATTCGAGCGGGAGATAATCATTGTCTCTTCCATACCGTCGCGGCTATAGGCGGAAGATATTTCCTCAATTAGCTCATCTCCATTGACTTTCGTGAAATCGGAGAAGCCTTTTAATTGTAATTTCGGAAAGATCTCGACCGTGTGGTTTCGTAGTGCGTCTCGTAGCCGGGTTGCGTTGAACAGGATTCCCGAGTCCTCGCTTTGGCGTACGACTTGAGTTAACGCTATCTCCCAAACCTGTAGGTTGTAACCCCGTAATATCTCGGGATTCAAGGCGGGACTCTCCGTTTGCATCACCGGAGGAAGCTGTGCGACATCTCCCATTAGGATAAGACGGCAGTTTTCCCCGGAAATAGACATACTGGATTAAATCGTCCAACAGGCGTCCGGAGCCAAAAACAAATGAATCCAATCCCTCGTTGGCGATCATAGAAGCCTCGTCGACGATAAAAAGTGTATCTTTATGTAAATTATCTGCCGGCATGAAGCCCGTCGCTCATTGGAAAACGCCCGTTGACGATATATTTTTTTATGAATTGTATACGCTTTTTGGCCAGCGTAGCCCGAGAAAACTTTAGCTGCTCGTCCGGTTGGAGCCAACAAAAACGTTTTTGCTTTAGTTCGTTAAGCGTTTTCACCAAAGCCCCGACCAGAGAGGTTTTTCCGGTTCCTGCGTAGCCTTTCATCAGTAGAAGGCTGTCCGGTTCCTCAGACAAGAGAAATTCGGTAAGCGTATGAAGCGCTAAAACTGATCATCCGTCGGTTTATAGGGGAAATTTCGTTCGATTTGCTGGCTTATGTAACTATTTATCATTTTGATCGCAATAATTTTCGCGATAAAGGTAGTGTATTAAATATTCTTTTTTAAATTTGCCGAACGAAATAAATTCAAAAAACAATACAAACCATGAAGTTACATTAAAGATTTTATTAGCTGCCGCAGTTGTACTGCTAGTTTACATGTGCTACAAGAGCGTCACTGGTCCGATTGAGTATGATGATCAGAAGACTATTCGTGACAATGCGATCATCGCCCGTTTGATTGAAATCCGTAAGGCTCAGATCGAATACAAGAACATGTATAAGACTCATGCCGGAAGTTTCGATGATTTGGAGAATTCTTGAATACGGATAAGTTGCCGTTCTTGATCAAGGAAGGTGTATTGACGGATGAGCAGTTGGAGAAAGGTATGACAGAAGCAGAGGCTGTTAAGAAAGGTTTAATCAGACGTGATACCATGTGGGTATTGGCGAAAGATACTTTGCTGGGTAAGAACTATGATGTAGCGGCTATGCGTTATGTTCCGGCCGTTCCGGGTGAAAAGATTACTTTCAAGATGGATACGGCTACGTTGAAATCTGGTTCTGGTTATGAGATCAAAGTATTCGCTTGTGAGGTTCCTTACAAAGAATATTTGCGTGACATGGATGCTCAGTTGACTTATAACTTGATCGACAAGGCAGAGAAACAAGGTAAGTTCCCGGGATTGCGCGTAGGTTCTTTGGAAGAAATTAATAACAACGCAGGTAACTGGGAATAATCAGCGGCTCATATGACTATCAGCATTCCTGATACGTTAACTACTGATAATTCGGAAAAGTATATAGTGTCCATCCGGCTTCGGTCGGGTGGACTTTCTTTTTCCGGGTATGATCCCTCGGCTGGAGGAAGTTTCTTTTATCGGGAAACGGAATTCGATCGGGCGGTCTCTTTCATTTCTTCCCTTAAGGAGTTTTTCTTCGCTCATGAGTTTCTTACGTGGACTTATAAACGGATTAACGTGATCTGTGTATCTCCGGAATATAGCTTGGTCCTGATAATTATTGGGGGGACGGTAAGGAAGGGCATTTATTGGATTTCTGCTTTTCTACACTGGAATTGCATTGCTTAACCGATATTTTAAAGGAACAACAGGCTAAGTTGGTGTTTGGTGTGGACGAGGAGGTTTACGAATTTTGCTCCCGTTCTCTTTTGCATCCTTTTTTCTCCCACTACATGACTTCTCCGCTAACGCTATGGACAAAAGAAGTAGTGCTAGCTTACCCCGGCAAATGTATGTCGTGATAGAACGAAAGCGGATGGATGTGGCGTGCTATGCTCAAGGGAAACTCTTATTTGTGAACTCTTACCCGATCGACCAATCGGACGATATAGTATACTATATATTATATGTATGGAAACAGGCGGGATTGAACCAAGAAAAGGACCAGTTGCTTTTAGCGGGGGAATCTTCCTCGCGAATGCGGTTCTGGAGCGATTGCGAACCTATTTACGCCATGTTAAGCCGGTGGAGATCCCTTCGGAAGCCTATTTGCAGGGAACGGATGTAACGAAAGTCCCTATGGATTTAATATCATTATTAATATTGCGAATAATAAGCGGTATCATACGGTCGTCGGGCGTTTTGACGTTGCCCGTCTTCGATTTAGCGCACGTCCTACGACGGATTTTGCGAAAGAGAATATTTTTAACGTAGTAAATAATTTGGTGGATCTGGAAGGTATGGATGCGTTGGATCTTTTTGCCGGAACCGGAAGTATCTCTTTTGAGTTGATCTCACGAGGATGCCGGAATGTAACCGCCATAGAGAAAAATAACGCTCATGCCTCTTTTATAGCCAAGGTAGCGAAAGAGCTGAAGACGGATGCGTTGGCTCTGATTCGTGGGGATGTTTTCCGTTATTTGAATTCAGCCCCTAAGCAAAGTTTCGATTTCATCTTTGCCGATCCCCCATATGCCTTGCCGGAGTTGCCGGAAATACCCGCCTTGGTTTTCGAGCGTGATTTACTAAAGAATGGAGGGATATTCATCATGGAACATCCTAAGACCAATGACTTCTCATCTTTGCCTTATTTTTATCAGCACCGGGTGTATGGCTCCGTGAACTTAGCATCTTCCTTAAAGAAGGGGAGAAAACAGACGCATAAATGATTCCGCCATGCGTTGCTTGAGGGGGCGCTTTAACCAGCGGGAAGGGATCAAACGCTCACAGTGATGCATGTCGTGTGTAAAGATGCGTTTCATTTGCAGGGCGAATTCCTTTTGATATACGAAAGCGTTAATCTCGAAGTTATGCTCAAAGCTACGGAAGTCCATATTGGCGGACCCGATGCTTGTCAATGCGTCGTCGGACACGACTAGCTTGGAATGCAAGAAGCCCGGTTTGTAGAGGTATACTTTTACGCCGGCCTTTACCATCTCGTCGATAAAGGAATGACTGGCCATATTCGCTGAACGTGTATCGGAACGCTTAGGCAGCATCAAACGAACATCCACTCCCCCTAAGGCGGCGGTTTGCAACGCTTGGTTTAATCCTTCGGTAGGCAGGAAATAAGGGGTTTGTATAAAGATATACTTCTTGGCGTTGGCGATCATGAAAATGGTCGCTTGCAACAAAGTTCTCCATTGACCTACCGGACCGCTAGTGGCGATTTGCATAATATTATCGCTATAGATTTCGGCAGCCGGATAGTAAATCCGATCGTTCAAGAGTTTTTTACTAACCACGTACCAATCGATGAGGAATACGGATTGAAGCCCGTGTACTCCTTTCCCTACGAATTTGAAATGCGTATCCCTCCATGTGCCCCAAGAGGTTCCCTTATCGTATCGGTCGGCTATATTCATGCCTCCCATAAACCCGACTTTACCGTCTATCACGATAATCTTGCGGTGGTTCCGGTAATTCACCTTACTGGTGAAAACGGGGAACGCTACCCTCAAGAACGCATATACCTCGATACCCGCTTCCTTCATTTCCTTAAAGAAGCCGTCTTTTACATTCCAGCAACCCACATCATCATAAAGTACACGTACCTTCACGCCTTCTTTTACTTTCTTGATAAGGAGTTGTTGCACCTGTTTTCCTATCTCGTCATCACAGAATATATAATATTGTATATGGATATGGTGAGTCGCTTTCTGGATCTCTTCCAGCAAGTCTTTGAACTTATCGGTACCATTCGTATAAATCGTGATTTGTGTTCCGTATAGGAGGGAGGATTGGTTGGTGTTAGTCAACAAGGTCGATAAAGGTTTATAGGGGTCCGGAACTACGCAGCGTCTTGAGGTAATTTACCTCTTGCGGCCTTTTCATGATGCGTTTATAGGTACGCCTCGATATGATCCGTTGTTTCCGGTTATCTTGTCCAAAGAAGAAATAGAAAAGCAGTCCGATACCGGGTGCTAATAATAAGACGATTACCCAAGGAATTGTCTTTAACGGATTCCTATTCTCTGTAATGATAACTAATACCAGTCCTAATATAGTGACGCTATACAATATGATAAATATCGTACCAACGATTAACTGTATATGAATGGCTGCTAACATGAAACTCTCTCTTTGCTATAATCTGCTAAGATAAGAATGCTTTCCGAGAATAGCAAATTTCCGTATTCTTTTTGGGCTGTATAGAAGGGCCAAAAAGTAAGTTAACTTAAATGCAAAGTAAGCTAACTTAAATGCCCAAGTAAGTTAACTTACTTTGCCAACGAAGCTAGCTGACTTGGAAGCGGGGTTATGTACATCTTAAAATAATGAGGTCGTTCTCTAAATATAAAGTGTCATTTGTTGATTTTGGCGCAGACTATTATGAGAAGTATCTATGATAACAATAAAAATATTTAGATTATAAACGACTGTAAAAACGATCGTTTCAATTAGTCGTTTGCAAAGGTAGGCATTTCTTCGAGACCGGCAACCTTTTCCTGTTAAATTTTGTCCTGCTATATATCTTCTTCTCAATAGGATAGATTAATCAAAGTGTCACGAATATGAGAAAAGAGCATCATCTTTTTGCTTTCTAAAAAAATGCAAGATCTAACGATCGTTTTCACTAGTCGTTTTTTATGTGGAAGGGTAAGAATAAGAAAAACAGTAAACCAATGATAACTTGGAATCAAACTCTAGAGATATGAATAGAAAGTCTTCTATACGAGCCATTTTACTCCGTAAGGAATGCCTTTTATTCTTTTTGCTACTATTGCCTATGTTTACAAAGGCCCATATAATAGTGATATGCGGATATCACCTCGAATATGCTGGTCGATATGGGTTTTGAGAATGTTGTCTGGTCGGAAGACGAGAAAGAGAGAGTGTATGTCTTGGAGAATACCCCTTGGCGTTTGCAGGGTGTGGGACTGGCCCATGCCATAGACCGCATCCAGAAAACAGGCTTGCCGGAGAAGGGCAAATCCTGCCGTATCGTCGTATTGGATAATAATATACCGCAGATCTCATTGATCTATACGGCAAATCCGGACAGCTTGAAGGCGGCTCCCGGCTCCTATGCGGCCCGTTCCGCCTGGGATGCTACTTACGATCTGGGCGATAGCTGGGATAAGGTGAAAAAAGAGTACCGTATGAATAGCTCCTTATTTAAAGTAGACGTGGTGGTTTATCCAGAGTTGTATCTGAAGAACCTCATTATCACGCAAATATACCAAGTATTATTCAACCTCTCGCCTGCGATCGAGGTCTCTTTCTGGAATGGGATGAAGCTGACGGCGCAGATGGTATTTCCTATATATAATGATGGATATGGTCCTTGGGCGGGTAAGATTCACCCGGGCATGGTTACCCTTTCCCAATCTTTTCGTTTACCTTATCGTACGTTCGCCAGAGCCAGTATCGGTTTGTTCAATGCGGATCGTTATGGCGTGGATTTAGCGGTAACCCATCATTTGAAGGATGAACGTTTTTCTTTGGAAGGACGTATTGGTTGTACGGGTACGGGATCTTGGCAGAAGTTTGAATATCATTATGGAACTCACCAACGGGTGACATGCTCGCTGGGAGGTAGTTTCTACTGGCCAAAATACAATACGCAAGTCTCCTTGAAAGCCGAGCAATACTTACTGGGTGAGATCGGAGGACGGATTGACTTGATCCGCCATTTTCGCTATTGTTCGATAGGATTTTATGCGATGAAGGCGCAAGGTGCTTTGAAAAACGGCGGTTTCCGGTTTCAAGTGGCTCTTCCTCCTTATAAATATAAACGTAAGAATGCGCGGGTGCTTCCTTCTGACAACTGGGGTATGTCTTACAACGCCGGTAATGAACGCTATTATTATAAGGGGTATAAAGCCTCGCCGAATGATAACATCATGCAACAGAATCAATTCAACCCGTACTTTATAAAGTCGGAATTACTCAATTTTTAAATAGTTTTATTATGAGAACAATTACAAAGTTACAGACCTTATTGGTCTTGTTCCTTACGACAGCATGGTATGTTTCATGGGCTGTAAGGATGACGATGATGATGTGCCTACTCCGGATGGTGGTGGCACTGTTGCCACCTATGCGATTAGTGGTACGGTCATGGATGCCAGCAACAACCCGATGGCTGGCGTTAGCGTAGCTCTTTCTGGAGCTCAATCTCTTAGTGCTACGACGGGTTCTGATGGAACGTACTCTTTCGACTTGAAAAGCACACCAGCTCTTACAAAATCGCCTTTAAGTCGGAAGGCTATGCAGACAGAAGCTATGATGTGGATGTGAAGAAGATCGAATCGGGTGTTGGACAGTATGTAGTAAACGCGTCATGGTAAAGGGCACGACTCCCGATACTCCGAAAGAGTATAAGAAGGCGAAGTACAATCTTTCCGTATCGATCGAGGATGTTGTGGGAAAAGCTATCTCTACTTCCAGCCTTTCTGTTGTCGTAAAATACGGGGATAAAGAGATCGCTAAAGAGAATAAACCTAATTTTAAGGTCTCTGATGTGACTCCCGGTATCTACGACGTAGTAGCTACAGCTTCCGGATATACTAAAGCCGTGGCTAAGGTTGTCGTTTCAGCCGTTCCGGATCAAGAAAAGAAAGAGGGCGAAGGTGATACATTCGACGTTGAGTATCCAGCTATTATCGTGATGAATGTCGCTCCTTCTATTCCAGTAGACCCGGATGATCCTTCTAAGCCGACAGATCCTTCTGACCCGTCTGATCCTTCCAAGCCAACAGACCCGTCTGATCCTTCCGATCCTTCCAAACCGACAGATCCGTTAAAAGCGACTTATATCGTATCTGGTATAATAACAGACCTATCTACGGGCGCAGACATCAAAACTGCGGAAGTCACATTGATGTTAGGAAGTGAAGAGTTATTTATTTCTAAGAATGAGAGTGAGTTCTCTTTCAATATCGCATCATCAAAGGTTACGGAGGATGCTCAATTTATCTTGAGTGTTAAAGCCGCAGGTTATACGAGCTACTCTCGTACGATCATCTTTAAGGTCGGTCAGAGTATGAACTATGTATTTCCTATCACATTGAACCCTATAGGTACAGGTGGAAATACGGAGATTGATTTTTCTAAATATGGTGTTCAGGTTCCGGAAAAAAGAAGCGGAAAAAAGTAGCGGATGAGATTAAGAATGCGATTAACGCAGGCGGAACCGAAGAGGTTAAGGTGTCTGGTGTCACTTATGTGGATGAGAATAATGTTGAACAAAAAGTAGACGTTGTCATTCCTGCTAATGTCTTAGATAACTATAAAGGTGCGGATAATGAGGTTCAAGCTCCAGTTATTAAGGTCTTGAATCAAAGTGATGCTGAGAAATTGACAGAATCGATAGGAGTGATTGAAGTACGACCGCTGATGGTATAAAAGAGAAAGATGAGGTAAGTTTGGTCGCGGAAGTGGTAAGCCTGTCGTTATCGTTATGCCGGCAAGTAGTAATCAAACATTGGTGATCGAACGTGATATGTCTGCGGAAGCTCTGCAATCCAATAATGTGACTTCTGATGCTGGTGCGGTAGCCAGTGTAAGCCGTGTATATAAAGGCGAGCCTAGCGGTACGGTATTCTCTCCGGCTTTGAAGATCTCGTTCGACGCTCCGAAGGATTTGGTTTCTTCTACACAGCCTATGGCATTGTTATATGCGACCACAGGCATAGATAATAAGGAGATCATGAAGATTGATCCTACGGCGGACCCTGTTTATATCAATGGTACTGGTGCGGAAATGTCTGTCGCTCACTTCTCTAAGTTTGCCGCAGGTTTTGAGTTGGCATTAGCGGAAACTGAAGATATCAGTACTGATACTACAATCGTAGAAAAGGTTGTTGATTACTGTTCTGATGGTAAGGCAGGAAACATTCCTGTAGTTGTTACAACTACAAATGCTTATGTTGGAGAAAACTTGCAGGATCTAGTCGGAAAGTCTAACGTAGATGGTCAAGTCGCTAAGAATGCGGTTTATAACCGAATCTCTAATCGTTTGCAAGCTGATGGTTATCAGATTGGTACCCAAACATCATTGACTACATCCGTTCCTACGGAAGCTGATCGTACGGTCGCTTCTATGAGCTTGAAGAAGACATATACTACAAATACGTATGTATTTAAGTTTATGACAAAGGGTAAGAAGGTGGAAGAGATTCAGGTTGTAGCTAAAAAACTTATCAAGATAGAAGGTACTCCTGTTT
>ENA-OQDF01000874-OQDF01000874.1-human-gut-metagenome-genome-assembly--contig:-NODE-874-length-12554-cov-2.089885_pt1 | contig 12554 bp, 21 predicted proteins | sample MGYA00242769_ERZ504597 | MGnify/ENA primary metagenome ERZ504597 (study PRJEB26092, sample SAMD00036305) | human gut metagenome | host: Homo sapiens | study: EMG produced TPA metagenomics assembly of...
TAATGCTTTGCCAGATGTGCGTCCTGAAGTAATTGCTCTGCTGTATAAGCCGTTATGCTTGATCTCAAATTTCCTTTTCACAGATCGGATATACACTCACTTTTCCGTCACACGGACTGATCAGCACTTCTTCATCCATTTCCACCGGACGTTCTTCTGCTTTGATCTTTCTTGTGAAAATTCATTATAAGAAGCAAACTCCTGCTTTTCATATTGACTGAGATTGATCTGATTCTTTTCAACAAATGGACGGATTGCCACTGCAGAAGTCTTGTACTCAGAAACGTTCCGCCAAGCTTTGATACCCAGGGACTGAGAAAAGGACGGATCAGAAGTCTTGTCGCGGTATGCGTATAAATAAACTTCAGCAGCCTGTCCTGTCCCGTTGTTCCCTCTGTTCGGTTTCCATTTCTATCTACATAAATCATCGTTTTCTTTCCTCTGTATCCTGCCTTACTGACATACATGTAAAATTTTAAGTACTGCGGCTGCCACTATTACTACCAGCACTACCAGTGTTGCATTTTTCGGCTTTCTCAATTTAAAATCAGTAATAAATAAAAGTCCGACTACGAGTACCGCTGCATGAAGTGCTACCATAAACTCTTTTCCAAGCAATGGGCGGAACACTACAACCAATGGAAGAATGATCGCCATGGATGTAATCGGAAGTCCCTGATAACATGCACGCTTCTCATCGGTCTCTTTTTGTCTGCACTCTTCCGTCACATTAAACCATGCCAGACGGATCAGTCCTGCAAGGACATAGAACATTAAGATCACCATTCCGATCGGGCCTCTCATCCCAATACAATAACAGATGATCGCCGGTCCTACCCCGAAACAGACGATATCACACAACGAATCAATCTGGATTCCAAAGCATTTTTCTTCTTCGGTACGATCCTTTTTCGTCCGTGCGATCTTCCCGTCAAACATATCACACAATCCTGAAATTGCCAGACAAAGCACGGCCAGATTCAGATGTCCGTTTACTGACAGCATCATTCCCCCGATGGATACCATCAGACTTACATATATAAGCACTACCGTATAATCATAAATTCCCAACATTTTCTCTCACCTTTTTCCCTTTTCCTATAGTAAAATTAGCCACGATCGTAAGTACTGCACTTACAAGCAGCTCTGTATAATATCCAAGTCCTCTGCTTAAAATCATTCCAGGAAGAAGCAGCCCCGTTCCAAAGATTGGTGCAAAGATAACCAGGAACAGCTTTTCGCTGATTCCCATTCCGCCCGGAAGTGGCAACATATCAACTGAAACCGAGATGGTTGACTGAAGCAGAATAATCAGCCACGCACTCTGACCTGACAATCCAAATGCCTTATATACAAACCATGTAGCTGTAAAAAGTGCAAATCTCTGAAACAACGTAATTCCAAATACATTTACCAGCACTTTTACATGATTCTTCAGATACACTGCCGTTTCCCGGTACTGATCCATGGAGGCATTGAGCCTGTCGAGCCTGGACTGCTTCCTTTTCATCAGATGCATCCGCTCAAGAAGTGCCATTCCTTTTACAAGGATTGTTCTTGCAAGTACCGGATGAAACACAAGGATCAGCATTGTCACCACGCAGAAAACGTTCAGCCCCGTTCCAAGATAAAAAACGTATCTGACATCATAAAGATATTTATGTATAAATCCCTGCCCGAAAAAAGTCACCACAACTCCGATGACAACCAGCACCAGCTTATACGTGATCGTTACGATCATAAGCACCAGTGTTGACACCGGAATCGGGATCTTTTCCTTTTTCATATAATAATCTGTGCAGCTGTCCCCCCGAAGCCAGACGGCGTAATACAACTAAAGAAAAATCCAACAGACGAAAACAAAAAGCAGGTCCACTTTTTTCTTTTGATTCCAAGAGTTCTCATCATATAATAGATAATGATGGATTCTCCCATATAAATACGATCACGCATATAAATCCGGGAATGAGCCACAGCAGATTCACGGTCTTCAATATCCTCGCAATCTCTCCAAGATCTTCCCCGTGGAAGACTCCATAAATTGTACCGGCGAATACAAGGATCAGAAATACCACATTAAACGCCATCTTTTTCTTATTTTCCATGATTTTATCGTCCTAATCTTCTGCTTATACCGACAGATATCTTTTCATTCAGTCTCTGATATGTCTTCCAGCCATTCGTCCGGTTGCTGATAAACCAGGTCAGCTCAGCTACCCCGATGCCTCCTGCCACATCCCATAATACATGCTGTCTCGTTGCAAGCGTAGAAATGAAGACCGATATTGCAATCAGTACTGACATCAGCTTATACCACTCAGGAATCTCCTTACACTTCTAAGACCGATACAGCAGAACCAGCTCGCCATACAATGAATCGACGGAAACAGGTTTACCGGCTTATCAACGGTATATAAAAATCGCATTGCCCGAATAAAAATCCCATTTCCCGTAAGTTCCGGCCTCGTATTTGTCGTCGGGAAAAGCACAAAAAATGCAAGACAGATCAGCCGTGCGTAAAAATCTGCCGTGTAAAATCTGTATTTATTCTCATCTTCATAAAACGCTACCATCAGATAATTGACTACCCAGAAAATGTAACAGCCAAAATAAATAATGATAAATGCAGGCATAAACGGAACCAGTTCGTCCAGGCCGCCGGACAGGTTATGCGATCTTCCCGTCCCCACGATCAAAGGTGCTCCCCAATAAACCAGTGAATTTACCACAAAGGTAAATAACGGTGGTAAAACGATCTTACATAATTCTTCTGAATTTTTTCCTTTAAGTAACTTTAATTTTCCCATGTTTTCCATTTTAGACGATAATTTCAAAATAACAACTATCTTTCGTATTTCTTAAAGAAAAACGTATGATTCTTTAAGATTTACGACATATCATCCTCCTGTATCCAAAGTTTTCATCATATAATCACTGTCACGCCAGTTTTTCTGCACTTTTACCCAAAGTTTCAGATTCACTTTGCAGTCTAAAAGCCGTTCAATCTCATACCGTGCTGTGCTTCCGATCTTTTTCAGCATACTTCCCTGCTTTCCGATAATAATTCCCTTATGTGAATCCCGTTCGCAGATAATCGTTGCATCAATATGGCATACTTCTTATTCATCTTCATCTGATCGATCGCCACTGCAATTCCATGCGGAATTTCTTCATTCAGACAATGTAATGCTTTCTCACGGATCAATTCTGCAACAATCTGTCGCTCCGGCTGATCTGTGACCGTATCTTCATCATAAAACTGCGGACCGTACGGCAGATAATTCAAAATGACTTTTACAAGCTCATCCGTATTATCTCCTGTCCTTGCAGAAACCGGAACGATCTCTGCAAAATCATATTCTTTTCTATACGTATCAATAAAAGCCAGAATTTCTTCTCTTTTTACCATATCGATCTTATTGATAACAAGAATAACCGGTGTCTTTACCTTCTTCAACTGCTCAATGATATGCTTTTCTCCCGCTCCGATAAAGTTAGATGGTTCAACAAGCCAAAGCACTACATCTACTTCATTCAAAGAACGCTCTGCAATATTCACCATATATTCGCCCAGTTTATTTTTGCCTTATGGATTCCCGGAGTGTCCACAAACACAATCTGCCCCTCCTCCGTTGTAAGCACTGTCTGGATGCGGTTTCTTGTCGTCTGCGGTTTATTTGACGTAATTGCGATCTTCTGTCCGATCAGATGATTCATCAAGGTTGACTTTCCCACATTCGGTCTTCCAATCAAAGTTACAAATCCTGACTTAAAGTTTTCTTTCATCTCTGCTCCTTCTTCTTTTCATCCCAGTATTTTAAAGTGTCCTGATCTCTCCAAACATTTCCTTCGCTTCTTCGATCTTCTCCTCGCTTCCGATCACACACAATTCTCCGGCTGCCAGTACCGCCTCCAGTACTGTTGCCAGTCCACGGATATCCTCCTGCTGTGCATCCAGGATCTGTTCTCTTTCCCTGCGGATCATCTCTTCTGTAATCCGGTTCATATACAGATTCAGTGAGCGGCTGCCCTTTGCCGCCGGATTCATCGGACGGTCTAAATTACTGATCGTACCAATAATGAACTTATTCATATCTCTGTCATCTATATACAAATCTTCAGATAATCTCACGACTCCCTCGTAAATTTCCATCGTCTTTTCAAGATTCGGATCTCTGTAAGAAACTAAATACCCCTCTCCGATCCGGTTAAAGCCGCTCATACAGCCATACGCTCCTCCTTTTACACGTACATTCTGCCACAGATAATCATAACTTAAAATGACTTTCAGAATCTGCAATGCACCCGTATATTCTGCTCCACCATCAATAAAGTTACCGGTCCTTGCCACATACTGGACTTTGGAGGAAGTTCTGAAACCCTCATTTCTCTTCTTACAGTGGATGATGCACTGTCCGTGGCTCTCTTTTTCTCCCGTATGAAGTGAATCTGCAAACTGTGGCACTGCTTTTCCAGTACTGCAAGTCCCTCCTGTGCGGAAGTATAACTGAGCATAAGATTCTCTTTTCTGAAAATACGTCCTGCGATCTTTTTCAAATTTTCGATCAACAGTTCTTTTCTTTCTTCAAAATTCTCTTCCAGATCTTTTACAACTTCATAAAATCCAATTCCACTGGTAATATCCCTGAATCTTGCGATCGGAGAAGTGTAGGAAAGTGAACGCAGTACTGCTGTCGTATGTCCGGCTGAAAGGAAAGAAGTCTGAAGTCTTGTCTTCAGCATGGATAAAATTTCTTTCAGACGCTTTTCATCTCCCAGCTTCGACTCCATCAGGATCTCACGCATCATGGCAAAAAGTACATCCAGCTTCGGATCAAGTGCTTTTCCTTTGATTTCAAACGTTGCACGGAACTCTTTTTCTTTCACTTTTGTCACATCTGTATACAGCTCCAGTGAAGTTCCGATTCCACCGGTATGCACATTGATCTCATTGAAAAGTTCTCCGTATCCATAATGTTCTGTATCAATGATGCCGAGAACACTCTGCAGGATTCCTGCATATGGAAGCAGTTCTTCTTCGATTTCCGAAAGATCGAACAGAGCTGTCACATATCCGATCCCATTCGTCTCCACATCGTGATAAAGCAATTTCACTCCGTCTGTCTGACGCTCTTCATTATAAATTGGTGCAATCTCCCTTGAAATATCTTCCCGTCCGAGAACCGGTATCTTTGCAAGATCTTCCGGTGCAGACTCTTCTTCCTGATACGCTTCCAGCTCCTTCGTTGCTTTTACAAGAGCCGCGATTTCTTCTGCTGAAAGGCCCTCTTTATACGCCTGCAGACGATCTGCCAGTTCCTTATCCATACGTGCCGTCATCCCCTGTTCCGGTCTGATGATCACGATTGAACCATGCGGATTGTCTAAAATGTATTCACGGATCAGCTCTTCAAAATATCCTGTCTCAACCTGCTCTTTCAGGAACTCAAAGGTCGGGATTGCCTTCATATGGATAAAAGGCTTTTCTTCATCATATAACCAACTGTCAAATAACTGGAGTCCATACATCAGTCCCCGCGGATAACTTCCGAAATCTGCCTCCCGGAAACGGAATTCATGATAATTAATTCCGCCCGGAGTGCCTTTTTATCGATTCCTTCTTCAGCAATTTTTCTCAGTGTATCCTCAATCGTACTGATAAATGCCTCTTTCTGCTCCACGTTGGCATTCTTTGCAACAATGGAGAATACCGGCTGATAGATTCCACTGTCAAAAGAACCGGATACATCCTTTCCGATTCCTGCATCGATCAGAGCTTTCTTAAGCGGTGCTCCCGGTGCAGACAGCAGTGCATAATCCAGAATCTCAAATGCCAGATATAATTTCTCATCCAGTGACGTTCCCACTACTTTATTATAAGAAAGATAAGTATTATCTTCTTCACTTTCTTCACTCGTAATCGAATAATTCTGAACTACTTCTCTCATCTCAGTAAATGGCTTTTGCAGATGGATCTCTGAATCAACCGGTTCATTTTCAAAGTGAGAAAGATATTTTTCATCCAGCCATCTCAGTTTCTCTTCCATATCCATATCGCCATACAGATAAATATAACTGTTGGATGGGTGGTAATACTTTCTGTGGAAGTCCAAAAACTGCTCATAAGTCAACTGTGGGATCACCTCAGGATCTCCACCTGAATCAACTGCATAAGTCGTATCCGTAAAAAGCGAACTCTGGATCACGCGGTCCAGCACACCTTCCGGTGAAGAGTACGCTCCTTTCATCTCGTTATATACAACTCCGCTGATCGTCAGTTCCCCATCCGGATCATCCAGTTTATAGCTCCAGCCTTCCTGGCGGAAAGTCTTATCCTGCTTGTAGATATCCGGATAAAATACTGCATCCATATACACATGCATCAGATTCTGAAAATCCTTATCATTGCAGCTTGCAACCGGATAAACTGTCTTATCAGGATACGTCATCGCATTCAGAAATGTATTCAAAGATCCCTTTACCAACTCGACGAAGGATCTTTCACCGGAAATTCCCTCGATCCGCACAGAACCGAATGTTCCATAATATGCGGAACTCCTGTGCTGTCGGACGGAGGCGTACGGAAACCGATCGTAAATACCTTATTCTCATCATCATTCTCCATCAGGAGTACTCTCGCACCACTCTTTTTATGCTTCAGAAGCGTTCCTTTGGACTTCAGATCAGATAAATCTTCCTGCTGAAGTACTTCATATGCTGTCAGATCATATAATGCTCATTTTTTCTCTCCTCGTTCTTTTTTCTGTTACGTGAAACTTCTGTTATGTGAAACTGCTGTTATGTGAAACACATATAATGGTAGAAAATCCTATCACTGTTCAATAGTCCTAGTATATCCGATTTTAACGGCAAATACAAGAAAAGCCATAATCCAAATAAGTTTTATTGTAAGCAAAAAATCATCTGCATTCATCCCTCTTGACAAAATCCGAAATCGGATATATAATCAGCCATACTTATCCGATGATATGCACTGAACCATTTTTTCAGATTTACATTTTTTGACTGGAGGTATCTCATGACTATACAAAAGACTCTGCAAAAGGACTCCGTTCTCATCGGACAACTGGAACTCTATAACCGGCTTTGGAAAGAACAGGATGATATCTGGCAGAAAGCTGCCCGCAAATCCGGTCTTCCACGCACTTCTTACTGGATTTATATACGATTGTCGTAACTGCACCGGCACCGCTGAGTCAGGCAGATCTTTGTGAAAACTGGTATTTTCCACGTCAGACCGTAAATTCAGCCGTGAAAAAACTGGTTTCCGATGGACTGGTCTCACTTTTCACGCAAAAAGGATCTGGAAATATCAAATACCTCCGGCTCACACCAAAGGGAGAAGAACTTGCCGCAGCTTATGTTGCCCCACTGGTACAGGCAGACATCCACTCTTTTTCTGCTTTTTCAGCGGAGGAACGCAGCCTTCTCCTGAAGCTCATGCAGCAACAACTCACCTCATTAAAGGAGTATTCTGAACAATTATGGAACTGAAACTTTCTGAACATTTTACTTATAAAAAACTGATCCTCTATGTCCTCCCCTGCGTTGCCATGATGATCCTGACTTCTGTTTACAGTATTGTTGACGGATTCTTCGTATCAAATTATGCCGGCAAGAATGCATTTGCAGCAGTAAATCTGATCATGCCTGTCCTGATGGGCGTTTCTTCTCTGGGATTTATGATCGGAACAGGTGGCAGTGCATTGGTAGCTTTTATCTTGGTCTGAAAAATCCTAAAAAAGCAAATGAAGTCTTTTCCATGCTCATAGAACTTATTCTTCTCGGGGCATCCATCATCGCTTTTTTGGGCTTTATCTTTATGCCGCAGATCGTTTCTCTGCTTGGTGCAAGCGATCTGATCCGGGAAGATGCAATCCTGTATGGGCGGATTCTTCTTCTTTCTGAACCATTTTTTATGCTTCAGAACAGTTTCCAGAGTTTCCTCGCCACTGCCGGGAAACAAAAACTCGGACTTCGGATCTCGATCCTTGCAGGACTCACCAATGTTATACTCGACTTTACACTGGTCGGGATCTTAAAGTTTGGAATTACCGGTGCTGCAGTTGCAACCTGTGCCAGCGAATTTGTCGGAGGCTTTATCCCACTGATCTATTTTCTGCATAAAAATAACAGCGGACTGCTTCTGCGTCCCGCTGCCTTTGACTGGAAAGTATCCGCAAAGCCTGTGGAAATGGATCTTCGGAAATGTTATCCAACCTGTCCACCTCCCTGGTATCGGTGATCTATAACTTCCAACTGATGCGTGTTGCTGCCGAAAATGGAATCGCTGCCTACGGAGTGGTCATGTATGCCTCTTTTATCGCAACTTCCATCTACCTTGGATATGCTATCGGGATCAATCCCATCGTCGGATATCATTACGGGGCAGATAATAAGTCTGAACTCCATAATCTGCTGACAAAGAGTCTGCGGATCACAGGAGTCACTGCACTTTCCATTACACTGCTTTCCGAACTGCTGGCTCTTCCGATCGCCCGTCTGTTCGTAGGATATGATCTTGTTCTGTGCGAAATGACACGGACCGGCTTTATGCTTTATGCAATTTCCTATCTGTTCAGCGGATTTAATATTTTCGGATCAGCATTTTTCACCGGACTGAATAATGGGAAAATTTCTGCGATCATTTCCACCCTACGTACTTTGGTGATCCAGACACTCGCACTGCTGATCCTCCCGATATTTTTCGGTCTCAACGGTATCTGGTGTGCAATTACGGCAGCAGAACTTCTCACGTTGATCGTAACCGGCTCTTTCCTGCTTCAGGAAAAGAAAAAGTATCATTATTAAGCTTTCTTATTACCAACCTTTCCAGAAAAAGAGTCCTGCACCGATTCCTTTTCCCAGTGCCAGCATCAGAATAAAGACTACTGCATACCGGACGATCCTGGCACGTCTCATAAAGATTGGAAATACATTCAGGATTTCTGCAAGTGCCATCGACCAGCAGCCGACAAAAATCCCGGCAAATAGTCCGAAAAATGCCAACAGCACGGACTGTCCGGGAATTCCAATCCGAAAGATCTGAAAGACATTTCCAAGGATTGCCCCGGCTGAAAACCGCATCCTCATAAAGCAGGATGTGGTTTGCAGTATGGGTGCGGTCTGCAAAATCCGAAATCACCCCGAGTTCTACAATAAAAGAAAATAAGCCTCCTGCACGACAACGCCTGCACTCATCCCCAGAATACCGAGAAAAATCTGCCCTGCCCACATCATTTTCCTCCTCCATTTTCCAGGTCAATTTCATTCTTTCTTCTCGCAGCATCTTCCACCAGCGTCGTCTGAATATCATTCTCATACAGACGCATCTGTACTTCCATGGGCGTAGGATCTACCGTAAACCGTTTTTTCCCGAAATGATTAAAGAAAATAAGGATTCCAACTACCAGCCGACGGAATACATGATCTCCAGGATCGTAAAGCCATTCGATTCTTTTCCTATAACCAGTTCATAGATCTGTCCGAACAGTTTCGATACATCCACATCATTGTTAAATGCCATGATTGAAAATGCTGATCCGCAAAAAATAATGACTGTTACCACTGCGGTTTTCAGAAGATGCCAGATCATTGGTGGTGTCTTCTGATTTTCATATGTTACGATCACGTCACTCTCTCCAAGATTCTGTATTTCTACTTTCGGATACCGCTCATGGATGAGGTCTATGATTTTTAAAAGAGAGATTACAAAACGCTGTTCCTTTTCTTCTCGGATCCTGAGAATTTTCAAAACCCGGATTTTGGACTGTAGCAGCTTATCTGCACATTCAATTTCCAGAATATCTCCCAGTGTCACATCCCGCTTTGTCACTTCTACATTCCGGTCACCTTTCAGATAAACGGTCACAGATTCAGATGCCATATCCGGTCACCCCATTCCACGTTTGTACTGATTGCAATTCTTCTGATCGTAACTCTCCTGACTCCATCTGCTCTGCCCGAATTAAAAATCCTTCTTCATCCGGTTCCTTTGCTGCAGTCGTATAATATAAAAGTCCGATCACCACTGCGGCCAGAACCAGTATCAGCAGACAGATCCATACTTTTCCATGTCCATTTTCCATTTTGCTCACCATACCTTTCCGTCTTTTTCTATGGTAGTATTCCATTGCCGGTGGAAAGATATACCTGGCAACTCGTATTTCTGATTTTCTTATTCCTGATTTTCGTATTTGCTATTTTCTTATTTGTGATCTACTTATCTGCGATTTTCTTTCTCCTTGATTTTTTCGGCCAATTGTTCATCAATCAGATCATTCATCCGTTCTGCCTGCTGAATACTAAAATAGAAAGATTAACAAAAGACTTATCTTTCATCAAACAGGAGTTCTTCTTATATTTTCTCTTTTGGATTTATAACCGGCTCACATCTGCTTTCTCATCCGCTCCAGTATTTTCTTTTCCATTCTCGACACCTGAACCTGTGAAATCCCCAGAATCTCCCCACTGCTGCCTGTGTCTTTTCCTGAAAATACCTCAGATAGATCAACTGTCGTTCCTCCTTGTCCAGTCCGTCTAAAATCTGAGACAGCATCATCCGGTTCAGAAGATGTTCTTCCGGTCTGCTTTTTTCTTCCAGCCTGTCCAGAATGCTCAGTTGCGAATCTCCCTCCTGATGGATCGGCCTGTAGATCGACTCTACCTCCGTTGCCGCCTCCATTGCCTGGACAAGTTCTTCTTTTTCCGTCCCAAGCGATGTCGCCAGTTCCTCCACCGTTGGTTCTCTTCCCATCCGCTCAGTCAGTTCTTCCTTTTTCTTTCCGCATTTATACGAAAGTTTCTTTAAAGAACGACTCACTTTTATCATTCCGTCATCCCTTAAAAACCGGCGGATCTCTCCTGATATCATAGGTACTGCATACGTCGAAAACTGAACATCATAAGAAAGATCAAATTTATCGATCGCTTTTAACAGTCCGATGCTCCCGATCTGAAATAAATCTTCCGGCTCTGCACCTCTCCCATAAAATCTCTTTACCACACACCACACCAAACCTACATTTTCTTTTACCAGTTGTTCTCTCGCTTCTTTATCCCCATGGTGAGATTTTCTGATCAGAGAGATTGTGTGGTCCATAGTTCCCGTCCTTTTCCGATGATCTTTTTCATCCTGACGCACGTTCCTTTTTCCGGTTCCGATTCTACTTTCACCTCATCCATAAAGCTTCCATAAACGCAAATCCCATCCCGGAACGATCTTCTTCCGGTTTTGTCGTATACATAGGCTGCATCGCCTCTTCAACATTCAGGATTCCTTTTCCTTTGTCTGATACTTCCATAAAAAATTGATTTTCCGAGATCCGGCAGAAAATACGGATCTTTCCATGCCGCTTTTCATATCCGTGAATGATGGCATTGGTCACTGCCTCAGAAACTGCCGTCTTTACATCCGCAACTTCCTCCACCGTCGGATTCATCTGCGTCAGAATGATGCGACTGCCACTCTCGCAAATCCTTCATTGCAGGATTTACTGTCAACTGAATCTCCATTTCATTTGTGTCCCTCATACCCGTTCCTCCTCGTAGATCTGCATAATTTTTGTAACCCCCGATAATGTGAGGATCTTCCTGATCCTTTCATTTGTATGTACTGCCCATACTTCTCCTCCAATCAGACTGATGGTCTTATATCTTCCCATGATGACTCCGATCCCTGAACTGTCCATAAAATCGGTTCTGTCAAAATCAAAAATCACATATCTGATATGATTTCTGTCGATCACCGCATCTGCCTCTGCTTTGATCTCCTCTGCATTATGATGATCTACCTCTCTCGGAAGATAGATCGTCAGACAATTTCCTGCACCTGATATTTCATACTTTCCCGCTCCTTCTAATTGATAACAAAGAAAAAAGGATATGCTTCTCCGCATATCCTCTTAAGTATCTTTATTTTATTCACCTGTAGTGCCATTCTCTCCGGTATTTCCGTCTGCTGCCGTTCCACCTCCCAGTGCATTCAGTTGCTCCTGAGCATCATCGGCATAACGGTACTCTGAATAGCTGTCCAGATACATCTGGTAGTATTTCTTTGCATTCTCCGTATCCTGCTTACCTTGATATGCCTGTGCGATCAGGTAGATCGCCTTGCCGTCATTGTAACTGGAATCCATTGTGAGAACTTTGGTCAGCTCTGCGATTGCATCATCATACGCTCCTGAATCCAGCGAATTTTCAGCATTGGCAGTCTTTCTCTTGCATGCAGCCGGGAAAATATCCCCGGAAATACTGTCGTAAAGATTCTTTCCATTATCACTCATGGAATCTTTATTGATTTCCAGCAGGGCATCTGCCAGTTCCGAACTGTTCACCGACTCTGCCCGGTACTGATCGTACACACTTAAAAGCTTTTCATAACTTGCAGTTGTGGCATTCGCCTTATCCACTGCAGTCTGTGCCTCTTCACCTGCGGCACGATACTGCTCCAGTGTCTTCGACTGAGCACTGATTTGTGCATCCAATGTACCGATCTGCTCACTGTACGCCCGCATCTGATCATTGAGCCTTCT
>ENA-OQDF01000875-OQDF01000875.1-human-gut-metagenome-genome-assembly--contig:-NODE-875-length-12552-cov-2.577465_pt1 | contig 12552 bp, 18 predicted proteins | sample MGYA00242769_ERZ504597 | MGnify/ENA primary metagenome ERZ504597 (study PRJEB26092, sample SAMD00036305) | human gut metagenome | host: Homo sapiens | study: EMG produced TPA metagenomics assembly of...
CGAACTCAGTCAGATACCCACGCATTATTAGCCTTGATAAGCCTTTGGCACAAACAAATCAAACTTGGCAGATAAACATCGTTATTCTCAGCATAATGCCGATGTTCTCGATCTAGAAAAACGCACCATAACCGAATGCAACGTGCTCGATTTGGCTGATTTGTTTCCCCGCTTTGCCCAACAAGCCGTGTTCGAACACGATCGCGAAGCGGAGGGGAGACTGCGCGAACGAGGTCAGTTTCGTCCCGTTTTATTCGCTTCGTGTCAGGGGCTGGCTGAAAACCGCGAATTTACGACGCTAATGGCGAATATGCTTTCGACCTTGGAGCGCTGTTACGAACATCCCGTCGATATTGAATACACCGTAAATGTTGGCAAGGACAACGAGTTTGTTGTTAATCTTCTGCAATGCCGACCGCTTCACCTGTTGCAATCTGGAAAGCGTATTGATTTACCAAAGCTGCTCCAAGAAGATACGTATTTCAGCATTAAGCAGTGCGCGATGGGAAAATCGCGTGTTACCCCCATCGATGTCGTAGTAGTAGTTGATCCCTTTCATTATTATCAGTGTCCCCACATCGAAAAGCCTACGGCAGCACGTCTCATTGGAATGGTTAACGAGCATTTTCGCAATACGGGCAAAAATTGTTTGCTGCTGGTACCGGGGCGTATTGGCACTTCCTCTCCTGAGCTTGGCGTGCCTGTCGCCTTCGCCGACGTAAGTAATCTTATGGGCATATGCGAAGTTGCTTCTTCGGAAGCTGGTTATTCGCCCGAGCTTTCCTATGGCAGCCATTTGTTCCAAGACCTGGTAGAGGCAGATATCTACTACGGAGCCTTGCTAGAAGATCGTTCACACGTGTACTACAACCCTCATTTTGTTGAACGTTTTATCGATATCACAGCAGAAGTACTGCCATCGACCGTAACGCCATCGGCGGGAATGGCATCGGTCGCAACGCCGTCGGCGGCGATGGCGTCCACTGCAACACCATCGGCGACACAGCAATCCGCAAAAGCTTCTTCTCAATTTGGAAAATCTGCCTCATATGAAAAGACTACAACGTTAGTACAAGTATTTGATACAAGCAATTCCTCGCTCACTTTATGGCATGATTTGCGCACCAATACCAGTATTTGCGGATTGCAGAAAAGTGTCTGTGAATAACAGAGAAGAATTTTGCAAGCTCAGGCCATGATTGATTTAGTTGTGGAGTGCAGAAAAACCTCCGTGAATAACAAAGGGGAATAGGAAATTTGGTAGTTATTGGGGTATTTAGATCTTTTTATCTAATTTTTACCCCTATAACTTAATAATTTGATATGCATGATTTAGCATGCGCCTTTAGAGAAACATCAGCGAACGCGATAAGGCTTCTTGCCCCAATACACTTTCGCAAAATGGCGCTTTGGCAGCTGAATTTTTCCCACCATATCAAGCGTAGTCGTAGCAATATCGCGTGCCGCATGGGGACGTCGCAAAGATTCGCCACCAGAAAGCATAGTTTCAAGCCGCTCGGGATTCGAGTGAATTTGATCAAGTTCGGTGAGGAGCTCTTCGGAAGTCTCCGCCTTTACCGCAGCACCAGCCGCAGTTACGGTAAGCGTATTAGCGCGCTCTTGCCCATAAGATTTACCCACCAAAATAAGTGGCAAGCGAGCACATAGACATTCTGTAGTTGCTAAGCCACCCGACTTAGCAATGATCATATCGCTTGCCTCCATAAGCCCTGGGATATCTTCCACATAGTTAAACACCGTAGCGTTAGTGATGTTTCGTTCAGTGAAAAATTCTCGCAACTTATCGGCGTATTCCTTATCCGCTCCTGCAAGAATCGCAAAGTGCATTTTGGAAAATCAGACAGGCAAGGCAGGATTCTATTTACGATTTCTCGAAAAGGAATATACGGTTGAGATAAACGAGCACCCGCCATGACAATGACGTTAATTTTGTCATGGGGTAAACCGAATTTATCTAAGACAGCATCTCTATCGCATGGTTCTGAAAAGCCCTTACGAACCGGAATGCCCGTCACTTTTATATGACTATCAGGCACTTTTCTTGGCTTGAGCTCTTTTACCATTTCGTCATCTGCGCAACAAAAGAGATCGCAATCGAGATGAGGCCATAAACCTTCCGCGCCGTAGTCGGTCGGCACACACACCATGGGGAACGCTTGTCGAGTTATCATGCGAGCCGCTACGGCAGCATTCGCAGCTACGATATGGGTTGCAATAATCGCAATTGGCCTGCGCTTTTCTACCAGTTGGTGAAAGGCTTGAACATGCACGGCGACCAGCCCCATCCGCCTGCCCAGAGAAGGCGGCCTGTAAATACATGATGCCAGGTGAAGTCATAAAGCGAATTGAAGACCACCGTTACATTGGCGGTTTTGTCGCCATCGAACTTCACATACCCGTAGTCCAAAATATCCAATACCGCAATTTCAGTATCGGCAGGAAGATTAGGATGTTTTCCACAAAGATCTTCGAGAGCCTGAGAAACAGCTTGAGCAGCGCTCCGATGGCCAGATCCAACAGAAGCATGCACGACAATTACGAGAGGACGCGTAGAATTTCATCACATGTCGTGGTTATCATCGCGCCTCCCTTCAATTAACGCCTTAGGTGCTTTAGTTCTAACTTTCACATACTGCACTGCGCGCGTAATGCTTACTGCAATGCACGCGTGATGCTTACTGCGCTGCACACGCAACGCTTACTGCAACACACGCGTGATTATCTAGTCTACCTTAGTTTATCGCACCCGTTACCAGCCACAACAAAAGCCACGATCTTGCTACATATGCTTCTTATAAGGGAACATATTTTTTCGACTAGCGGTTATTGTTGTAATCAGGCCTGCTCGCAGGAAATGACTTATGCGCAGGAAGAGACTTACTCACAACTATATCTTGAACCTGCAACTACAGAGTTAAACACCGTTGACCCATAACCCTAACTACATTCTGAGCTGAAATAAAAACCTTCAGTCGGGCAAAAATCTCCATCGGATCAAGAATCTTCAGTCGGTCAAGAAAATAGCAACCATAAGACAAAACCGCCCTGCTTGAATGCAGGGCGGTTTATTGTAAGTCAATTCAATGCAGATATGTAAGTTTGCACTAATTAGCAATCCTAATGGTTAACCCTAATGATCAATCCTGATGGTTAAACCTGATGCTTAAACCCGATAGTTGATCCTGACGATTAACCCTGATGAATACTAGTTGCAAATCTTTCCAGGATTCAAGATCATGTTCGGGTCAAACACTTGCTTAATGCCTGCCATCAAGCCAATCGCCGTATCACCAACGGACTCACGCAGGTATTCTTTCTTTGCATGACCAATGCCGTGCTCACCAGAAACCTGACCACGAAGTTCAGTACATTTCTCGTACGCTGTCTTCATAACCTTTGCGCTGCGCTCCAAGAAAACTGCTTCATCCATGTCATTAGCACAGCAGTAAATATGCAAATTGCCATCGCCTGCATGGCCAAATGAGCGAATGCGAACTTCGTACTTATCGCCAATTTCATGAGCATATTCCAAGAATGTTGGAATCTTATCAACTGGAACAACCACGTCCATTTCGTCAATAAGATCAGTTTCCGCTTCGATAACGGTCAAAAATGCACTACGTGCCTCCCAAACCGCACGCTTGTCAGCAGGATGGCTCAATACCAAGGTGTCGTATGCACCAATTTCGTCACCAATCTCTGCCAAGTTTCTGCGCGCTGGAAAATTTCATCCTGATCGTTGCCATCAAGCGTAACCAGAATATAGGCGCCCGCTTCCTTGCCGTCGATCACGGTAGGAATGATCTTATTGCCGGTGTAGTTTGCCGAGGAATCCACGATGTCGCGTTCCATGAACTCAATTGACTGAGGGCTAAGACCAGCAAGTTTAATCTTTGGCACTGCAGAAATTGCTGCATCGATATCAGCGAAGGGCAAGATGAAGCTGATATCTTCCTTGGGATTAGGAATGAGCTTCAAGGTGAGCTCAGTAATTACACCCAACGTACCCTCGGAACCAATCATCAGATGGAGCAAGCTGTATCCGGAGCTTGTCTTAGTAACCGAACGACCAAGTTCCAAAATCTGGCCATTTGGCAAAACAACCGTCATTGCCAGTACGTAATCACGCGTGGTGCCATACTTTACTGCACGCATACCACCGGCATTGGTGCTCACGTTGCCACCCAAAGAACCCGTCTTCTCGCCAGGATCAGGGGGATACATCAAATCATGCTCGAGAGCATCTGCAGCTAAATCGCACAGACGAACACCAGGCTGTACATGAACAAGCAGGTTGTTCATGTCGTAGTACAGAATTCTATCCATGCGCATGGTGCACAATACCACGCCACCAAACAGGGGTGTTGCGCCACCAACCAAACCGGTGCCAGCGCCTCGTACCGTAACAGGGATCTTGTTGTCATTGCACAGCATCATAATTGCAGCAACTTCAGCCGTGCTTGCAGGCAAGCACACCGCTTCGGGCATTTGCTCGCCATAAATAGGCATTTCGTCATGCGAATAGTCAGCACTGATATCGTCGCCGACATAGCAGTTTGCCTCGCCTACTATTCCTTTAAGTTCCTCGATAAGTTCTGGAGTGAGCTTGTTGTACTCAGCCATCGCAACCTTCCAAATAAAACGAAGTACTTCAATTCGATCAAGGGGATCAATTCAAAAGCTGATATGCGATCCCCACCAAGATTGATCTTATCGTAGGGAAAAAGATATATTCCCTGTCTAGGTGAAACTCACCGATCAGCGGACAAACGGCACAGCAAGTATGGAGGCTCATTAAGAGTAGGACTCATCGTGATGTCCACTTCCCTGCCGATTTTGCTGATGTTCGCCACGATAGTTAGAGCCATCATGGTTAGTGGCACTCTGACTTGTCTCGCCTTGAGCTGCCGTGCTTTCGTCCGTTGCGCTTTGATTCGATGCACCTGACTTGCCGCGCCTTGATCTATCGCTACACCTTCTTGAGCCGCAAGGGCACGCAACTCCGACATGGTCATATGGCTACATCATCTGCCGAGATATCCACTCCCGCATCTACAAGAGAACGCCAGGCTAAGTACTTCCCCATACCAAGACCTGATTCGTGCGCCTCGTGATGTTCTGCGGAAGTAGCACGAGAGCAGTGCACACCTTGCCCTGCTGATGAAAAGCAACGTTGGCTTGTTTCCTCAAGGTTTGAACATCTGCTATCGTCGTCACACATAACCGTAACTGCAACTGCAGCATCCGCAGTTAAATAACCTTTATTCGTCAGCGAATCGTTGAGCGACACTAGCGCCTCTTCATAGCTCATTCCTACAACATTTGTTTCAGAAAGAATATCTTGCCCGTCAGCGTTATCTCCCTCTGCGCTCACCACGCGATCAAAGTAATTCACGCCCAGTTCTATCGAGGGATTAATATCGATCCCCACATACGCTACGGGAGTCTGGTAAACATAAGCGCCGCCACCAATCCCGAGAGCTATCAATACTGCACATGCCGCTAGGGCGATTTTTGCCCGAAGAGAAGTTATCACGCGGATCTTTCTTTTAGTCGGAATGCTCGCGTCATCAGCGACGTCAACTTGCCCATCTGCCGCATCAGCCTGATCAACAACACCATCAGTTTGCCTCATGCGCTGAGCTTCTATCATCTCAATGGTGCGCATCTTCAATTGTTCCGGCGCATGAACCTTGTCGAAAGCACCGCTCAAAGCATCGCGCAATTGTCTATCGGATTCGCTCATCGCAGTGCCTCCCGTAATAGTTTCTTGCCACGCGAAATCCAGGAATAAACCGTGCCTTCAGGTTCACCGGTCATCACTGCAATCTCTTTAGCGGTATAGCCTTCATAAAGTGAGAGATATAACTCTGTTTTTGGTGGATCGCCTAAAGAATTAAGTGCACCGAGAATTTCTCGCAAGCCAAACAACGATTGTTCCACCGATGGTTCAGATAACCCCAAAGCGACTTCGTCTGAAGCTTCGCCTGTAGAAATGTTCTCCGCACCTTTCAATGAATCTTCCTCCGTACCTCTTGATAGAGCTTCCCCGGCAAAAGCACCTTTTACATGATTTGCTTGAGCAAGCTGACAATCAAGCGAAACGTCTTTTCTCCTTGCCGCCTTGAGCACGTCTTTGCAGATATTTATCGCCACTCGCAAAAGCCATGCTTTTTATGCTCCTCGTCGTTAAACAGCTTGTCGCACAAAGCATATTTCATAAAGGTATTCTGAAAGGCATCTTCAGCCTCCGAAGGAGCAAGATACACCAAACAAGCGCGCCACACCGCATCGCCATGGGAATTTATCGTCTGCTCTATGTCAGATGAAGCTCGCATACTAATTTCAGACTCTCTATAGCCTCTCCAACGAATGTCGTGTCTTTGGCTGCGATCTTTTGTAAAACCGAAGGCATCGTTAAAAACAACAATTGGCAACTAATTTCGATTGACAACTAATGACAACAAATTTTGTTCGGATAGTTTTGTTCGATTAGTTTTACTCAACTTGTTTTGCTCAACTAACCTTGTTCAATCTCAATATACCTTGAGATATCTAAGCATATAAGCTCAATGCAAATTAGGCGCAATGCCGAGCAAATCCTTTTTGACAGGAATTTCCCTTGTCTGCAGAGCCTGCCTGACCATTCCAAGAAGAATTTGTGCCTACTCTATTTACACCTGTTCCATTAATGCCTGATCCATTTGCGCCTGTCCCATTCATAACACGATGATTTTCGCTGATATATTCGCGATGGTCGCAAATGCCATTATTGTTTTCATCGACATAATTCGAAGAACAATAGGTGTAGCCCTTACAAGCGTTCCCACAGTTGTCACACAAACCATCGTTATTGGCATCGTTACATTTCTGGCGAGCATCTTGATATGGGCTGCCGCAGTTGTCACATATGCCATCGTTATTGGTGTCGCTGCATTTTTGACAGATCCCCTGATACGCCTGTGATAAACCGGAAGAATTACCGCCTACCGTTTGAGCACTTTGTTCAACCTGAGAATCCTTCACAACAGATCCACCTAGCGCATGAGCAGGCAAAATCGAGCAGCCGGACAAAGTTGCCAGGCAAAGCCCTGCCATCAAAACCACCAACGCCCCAACAAAAGCCAAACGCACTTTTCCCCGAAAGCTCCAACTCGTTTCTTGGCTCGCATTATTAGTACCACTTCTCATAATTGCACCCCTTCGTATCCTTTGTGTCTGAATTTCTTCTTTCACTTAGAACACGAATGGGGTGCGTAAATCCTTGCATATTTTTGAAAAAATCTTAAAACAGGCAATGCGAGAAACTGAGAGAACAAAACCTTTAACAGACAATGTAAGAAGCCGCGAGAACAAAAATCTTAGAAATCGTCAGCAAATTGCTAGTTATCTCGCACCAAGCGCTTAAAGAGCGCCACGAACAAAATTGCACAACCAACAGTCCAACCCAAGGTCACCGCTAAAGGAACCAATGCTTCATTCGTAAATAAGTTACCCTGCATCATCAAGCCCACGAGTGTATTCATCCACCAGTGGCAAGTACAAAACAAAGTCAGATACCGTTTCGTTGTAAGCACCAAACATAGGCGCCAATGCTATCAAATTACAGGAACGGCATACAGTCCCGCAGTCATCTGATCACGCGAAGCAAGCCCCAGCACCAACGAAAGCAGAATTATAGGCAATGACCCAAGAACACCCAATCCCAAATAAGGAAGCAAGAGAGTTACCTCAGAAACATCAGCAATGAAAAAACATGCTGCTGCCACTATAAGCATCATCACCAAAGAAATGAGCGCACGCGACACAATAATTTGTCCAGCACTTACATTCGCAAGCATGAGTGTGCGCAAGGTGTGCTTTTCTTTTTCTTCAGCAATCCCATAGACCACCGCCATGCTTACAACCATACCTATTGCCATGCAAAGCGAAGATGACAACTCGAACGTAGCGAGTATTTGGCCTACTGCAGCTCCCGCCGCATTAGGATCCTCGCCAACGGTTGCTACCCCTACATCACTGAGCATATAGCGGAAGAGCACTGCAAAACCGATTGGCATAATCAAGCACACCAACATACTGGGATTTTTAAACATGTCGATAAAATCTTTTTGGCAAAGAGCCCCAATTTTCCTCATAGTTGCTTGCATTAGAACTCCCTCCCCGTCAAATCCAAAAAGACTTCCTCTAAATTTGGTTCATCAGAATGAATGGATAAACATTCGCCCGATTCTAGCAACTCACTAATTATTGCAGCACCCGCCGCATCTTTGGTAGTTGAAATCACCCCGCGTGTTTTAGTGTGAATGGTGACGTTATTCCGTGCGTGTTCAAGCTTGAGCTTTTCAGGAGAATCGCACGCTGCAATATGGCCTTCGTCAAGAATAGCTATTCTATCGCACACGCCATCTGCTTCCGACATATCGTGCGTCGTCAGAAATACCGTCGTTCCTGCCGCCTTAAGTTCTGCAAGCATACGATGCACTTCAGCGCGAGCCGCCGGATCGAGCCCACTAGTTGGCTCATCGAGAAACAACAACTCAGGCGAATGGATAAGCGCCGCCAATAAAGCAGCACGCTGCCTCATACCCTTTGAACAGTTCTTGATAAGTGTCTTGCGATCATCCTGAAGCCCCATCCGTTCAAGCAATACAGGAATGCCCTTAGGAGAAACTCCACGAACTTTGGCATAAAACCTCAAATTATCTTCGATAGATAAGCGTTCATAGAGAGCGCTCGTGTCAGACAGAATTCCGATACGTTCATAGTCGGCATCGCTCGCATTTTCAATAGGACGATGAAAAAGCTGAATGCGTCCTCCATCTTTTTTCAACTGCCGCGTTAACAACTTGATAGTAGTGGTCTTTCCTGCGCCAGAAGGCCCCAAAAATCCAAATGCTTCACCGCGACGAACCGCAAAAGAAAGATTGTCGAGTACCTGCTTATGAGCGGCGCGAGGCCCTGATCCAATCTTAAAGGAAAGGTTAACCCCTTCCATCGCCATTACCACACTCATTGCAGACCCTCCTTCTTAGTAAAACCACCCTTGCGATCTTTAATCCCGCCTTTGCCATTTTGAGCGTTTTTGCTATCTTTGCGCCCGATAAAGTAATCAACGATCGAAATAGCAATATCTGCTATCCCACTATCTTTAAGAATACTCATAAGGAATTGCGAACCCATTGTTGTCTCCTTTTCGTTTTGCCATCGCATTTTCTGTGCTTCGTTTTGCGTTTCTCAAGTTTTCTCAAGTTTTTCCTTGGGACACCTGAAGTTTTTCATGAACGCCAGTTCAGATACAGAGTTTCGGTATGACGGGAGCACGCCAAACTACGAAAGGAGCACTGGCTATACGAAAGGAGCATCTTTCCCGCTTCGAACAATGCCCCTCACATCTTCGCCCGTACGTCCTGTGATACCATTCGCATGACGAAAGATTTCCAAGCAAACGAATTGCCAACCAACCCACACGAGGACGACTACATGACAGCAAATTCGCCCGACTACAATTCCGTTGAAGAACTTATACAAGGCGAACTTAATAAAAGCATCCATTTGGAATGCGGACGCGAAACCAGTCGAAGCGTCCTTGCTGCGGTACGCTCGGTTTATCAAAAGAAACGCTGCGCGTTTTATCTTGAGTCCGACAAAGGCTTCGAACGCGATACGGTACGTTCATACTTGAAATTTTTTGCACGCCTTGCGGGAAGCAAGATTACCGCCAAAGAAGTGATTGATCATTTTGGGCTGAACAAAAAGAAGAACACTTCGGTTTTAAAGCTTACTCCTGAAGAACGCGCCTTGATGAATTTTGCGCGTATGGCTCTTTTTGAACCTGAAGTCGTATTCTGCGAGCGCCCTCTACTTGAACTTGGTCCCGACTCTCGATCGCTCTTTCTTAATTGGATTGCCAGCGAAACTGAAAAAGGCACGATTTTCATTACCGTTGGCGAACCGCTCCGTGAAGCACTATTAATGCCAGGCGATGCTTGGTGGGAAGAAGAAGGACGCTTCTTCCTGCGCAAACATTAGAAGATAGCTTAGGCGAAACTAAAGCAGCTTCCGAAGAAGAGGATTCCTTAAAAGAATCTGACAACGACACGATTGCTTTTGCGGGAGATGAAGTCCAAGTATGTAAAGTTCAGGCTAAAGCAGGATCTTCTACGCTTTTGTTTGATCCTCGAGAAATCGATTTTATTGAAAGTGTTAATCGCCAGATTTTCGTTTCAGTGCGTGGCGAACTTTACCAAACACCTTCTACTCTCGATGAACTAGAAAAAGAACTTACCCGTTTTGGCTTTTTTAGATGCCATCGTTCTTACATCGTAAACGTACAGCGAGTCGCAAAAGTGGAGCGCTTTACTCGCAACTCGTTTAATCTAACCTTGTCGGACGTTGCACACAGCTCGATTCCTCTTGCAAAGGGACGCGCTGAAGAAATGCGTGCCACCTTAGGAATGAAATAGCCATGGATAATCTTCGCAAGGTAGTTGCTCTCGCTCTTCATGAAGTGCGTTCGCTTGCAGCAAACCCTTCTATGGCTGCTACTATTTTCGTGCTTCTTTTTTTGCACTATTGTTCACTGACTTTTTCACTTCTTCGAATGGTTTTCAGTGCCATTTCTCTGTCAGCTTGCCGTGTGCAGCATTGGCGGAATTGGGACCGTATGCATCTTGGCTGAAGAACGTGAACGAGGAACTGAACAAACGCTTCTTTTATCTGGCACCAGTCGCGCAACCATTGCTGCTGGAAAAGTAATTGGATGCATTATCGTTTGCGAACTGGTCTCTTTCATCTGTGCGTTTGGAATAACACGAGATCTAGGGCGTGCAGGCGAAACCGCTCTTCTTTTGCTTTTTACCACTATTCCCGTCGCGTTTATTTCTGTTGCGCTTGGCATGCAACTCAGCGACCAACAACGTGCATCTTCTTGGGGAGCTCCTATATTATTCTGCGGCAGTATCACCGCCACCCTGGATGCGCTGATTGAAGTATCACCCTGGATGCTTCCTACTGGAGCAACGCCAGAACTTATAGATCTCTTTGTTTTTGGGAATATGGCTTCAACAATTTCTCCAGTGCTCACCTGCGGAATAGCATTTATATACTGCATTATTGCGCTTTTAGTTTTAATAAAAAGCGTACGATCATAGAGCTCGACGCTTTAAACCTCTAACGCTTTTTTAGACTGTCGTTGTGGCTTTCTTGGTCTTCCTGCTTTAGGGCATTCTTCAAGTCGTGCCTCGATAGAACTTCTCAGGACCATACGCTTAGTTCCCTCTTTCCAGGAAGTTAATTTTCCGTTTAAACACATTTGCGCCACCCGAGCTGAACTAACCTTCAACATTCGTGCGGCATCCGCTGCGGTCACCGCATCTGCATGAGACAGATCGCACTTTACCGAAACCGCGATAATGCGTCCTCCATGCTTCGGAGAATGATTTAACTTGCCGCCTTCAGGTACCTTATGGTTAGCCAAATTATCCAGCACAGTTTCGTAGAGCCAATCACTTGCAGACTCTACTGCGTCACGTAAATCAGAACCAAACGTTCCGCCCTCCATGTCGCATGGTTCAGCGATAATTTGTCCGCTTTCGCTAAGATAAAACTCGAATTCTCGAATATAGATCATTGCCTATCCCTCCGCTTTAGCGTAAGCCTGCTTGTCGTAGTATTTTCTGCGCAACTATATCTTCGATCTCTCGATGACGTTTTACCAAAACGGTTACTTTCCCATTGGTGAACTTCTCGTGCCTAGTACCACCAACCGACCAGAAACCATTTTTCGTAAGAAGCAGCACTAAATCTCGCCTTTTAGTCATAAAGGCTCCTTCATTTTTAAATATTAGTAAATGCTAAGATTTATTTCAATATTCATTAGCATTTGCTAATAATTTAATTCCTTGCTTCTTTTACTCTAGCGGGCAAATCTGTCAGAAATCTCGTATAAAAAAACCGTCTTTCTCATATCGAAATCTTTCGTATATTGAGACACTTCGCATATCGAGAACTTTCTCATATCGAGGCGTCCTCGTATTGAGGTCCTTCCTATATCGAGGTCGTTCTCATATTGAGGCTTTTCTCGTATGAGATCTTTCTCACACCAACTGTTTAAGCAGATTCAATTTCGCAAGTAATTTGGCATAAATGTGCTCACGGATCCAAGGCTCATCTGACATATTCAGAACCTGATCTAAAGAAACCCATTTAACTCCGCTGTTTTCATCGGGTTTTATTCTGAGCGCTTCAGAAGGATCAACTTCTACAAGATATGTGACATTGAGATGCAAATGTGAACTTATATAGCGGCTATTCTTTTCATGTCCATCGACCGTTAACACCTCAAGAGAGAAAAGAGGGCTTGTAGGAGATGGTGCGGTTGCATTCACTACTTCATTGGGGATTTTGTTTGCGCTCGCTGTTTCATTTGAGATTTCATTTGCGCTTGCTTTTGCCTTTTGGTCGGCATTTAGCTTCGACTTGACCTATCCACACATTCCCAAGGAGAAACAATGCGAGCATGTTCCACTC
>ENA-OQDF01000876-OQDF01000876.1-human-gut-metagenome-genome-assembly--contig:-NODE-876-length-12547-cov-1.758937_pt1 | contig 12547 bp, 19 predicted proteins | sample MGYA00242769_ERZ504597 | MGnify/ENA primary metagenome ERZ504597 (study PRJEB26092, sample SAMD00036305) | human gut metagenome | host: Homo sapiens | study: EMG produced TPA metagenomics assembly of...
GATCAGATTTATCACAACTGCCTTTGCTCTTGAGCAGTTGGTCAGATCCATTGCAAATGCAATGATATTTTCAAAAACTGCAATGATCGTAGATGCTGCCGCAAAAAGCATGCACAGGAAAAATAAGGTTCCCCAGATCCTTCCACCACTCATGGAATTGAAAATATTCGGCAGTGTAATAAAAATCAGACTCGGACCACTGTCCGGCTGAACTCCAAAGGCAAAGCATGCCGGAAAGATGATCATTCCAGCGATCAGTGCCACGCATGTATCCAGTACTGTCACACAGACTGCCTCTCCTGTCAGCCTTCTCTTTTTATCAATATAACTTCCAAAAATTGCAATCGCACCGATGCCAAGACTTAATGTAAAGAAAGACTGTCCCATGGCTGCAAAATAACTTCTTTCAGTCCTGATTCTGCTGCCTTTTTAAAGTCTGGCAACAGATAGAATCTGATTCCTTCTCCTGCACCCGGAAGGTTGCAGAACGGATTGCCAGAATCACCATCAGTGCCAGTAAAAGAATCATCATTTTCTTGGTAATCTTTTCTACTCCCTTCTGCAATCCCATGCAGACAATCCCAAAGCAGACTGCTACAACTAGGATCATACAGATTGTCATCAGCCCGGTTGCTCCATCAGATTTCCGAAGACACCTGCAATCTCATCTGCATTCTTTCCTTCAAACTCACCACCTGCCATCTTAAATACATACAGCAGGATCCACCTCCGATCGTCGTATAAAACATCATCAGGAGATAATTTCCCGCCATGCCAAACCATTTATACCAGTGCCATTTTGTTCCCAGTGGCTCCAGCCGGTCAAATGACATCGCCACGCTTGCCTGACTTGCACGTCCTACAGCAATTCCATGACCATGATCGGCAACCCCAAAAGCACCAGAAATACCAGATAGATCAATACAAATGCTGCTCCACCGTATTTTCCGGTAATATACGGGAACCGCCAGACATTCCCCAGACCGATGGCACAACCGGCTGAGATCAGGATAAATCCCAGCCGTGAGCCAAATTTTTCTCTTTGCATTCTTAACTTTCCTCTCTTCCTTCTTTCTTGTCATAAAATGCCTTCACCGAACTTACTACCATCCGGTAAGTCATATCAGCCGCATAATCCGGACTTTTATCCTCTCCGTCCTCAAGCCATGTCTTGACAAGGCCAAGACATCCATTCAGGCAATAAGAGTAAAAATAATTCATCTCGCCTGATTTTTCCGGAAACATCTGCAGTAAAACTTCTCTTGAATTTTCCTCCAAAGATCTTCCATCTTATGGATAAAACCAATATCTCCATAAGGTCCGATCAAAGCACATCCAATTTCCCGGTTACGGTCAAGTACCTGAAAAATATCTTTAATAAAAGAAAATGCGGAATCATTTTCTCGGTCGATTGGATGATCATGGATCGCACGCTTCATCTCATCCATCATCTCATCTTCAATCTCTCTCAAAAGCGTTGGGATATCCGAATAGTGAAGATAAAAAGTAGAACGATTAATATCCACTTCATCTACCAGTTCTTTCACCGTGATCTCTCCGATACTTTTTTCTTTCATCAGATGTGCCAGACCTTTTCTGAGCTGACTTTTCGTCTTTCTCACCCGCCGGTCCGTCTTTTTCTGCATAAATTCTCCCCCTTTATGTGACCATTTACACCTCTTTACTCCCATTTCCCGTTATCTTTTTCTCTAGGCAGCCCTGTCAGACAAATAAATACTGGTCATTTTTCATCATTTTGTCTACTAAGAGACAGATAGGTTGTTCATTGATGGTTGTAAATTAGTTTCTTCATTAATATAATACTTTTTAGCAAGAAAATCAACATTGTATCTATTACTAGAATATTTCTTTTAAAAGGAGTGTTATTTATGAAAAAAGCAATGCGAATCTTTCGCCGCGATCTGCGGCGGCTCATTCACAGTCCGGCAGCCATGCTGGTCATGGCAGGTGTTGCAATCCTGCCTTCACTCTATGCCTGGTTCAATATTGCTGCCAATATTGATCCTTATGCAAATACTTCAGCGATTCAGATTGCCGTTGCCAATAATGATCAGGATGCCTCCAGCAATGATCTCACGATCAATGCCGGTGATCAGATCATGGAAAATCTGAAAGAAAATGACCAGCTTGGCTGGGTCTTTACTTCTGAAGAGAAAGCAGTTGACGGAGTCCGTTCGGGAAAATATTATGCAGCTATTGTAATCCCTGAAGACTTCAGCGATTCCCTTCTCAGTGTTCTTTCTGGTACTCTTGAAACACCGGAACTGAATTACTATATTAATGAAAAGATAAATGCCATCGCTCCAAAGATCACAGATACCGGAGCAAGTACGATCCAGACCCAGATCAACGATACTTTTCATCCATTGCCGCTGAATCTGTATCAGAAGTGCTAAAAGAATCCATTTCTGATCTGTCCGGAACTGTAAATTCTACTAATTCTGAGATTATTTCGCTTCTGAAAAAGCAGATAAGAACTTAAATGAATACGAAACTCTTTTAACTGAATTTACAGAAAAGACTTCCCAGTCCCATGATCTGATCTCAGATGCAAAAGATGCTTCTGATTCTCTTGGAAATGCAGCTGTTTCTGGGGCGTCTGCCCTTGAAAATGCACAGGATGCACTGAAGATGAGTCGGCAGGCAGCAGGAGATTTTCCTCCTCACTTTCCAAATCCATCTCCGACGGAGAACAGATCCTGAACAGTGCGAACAGTTCTGTCTCTTCGGGTCTGACTTCTTTGGAAGGAAGTGCCGGAAAGATCAACCAGTCTCTCCAACAGGCTCTGGACTCTGCCGGAAACGTAACAGCTCTGAATGCATCCCTTCTGGAACAAATGCAGGAAATTGCTGCCTCCACACCAGTTGTCAGTGAACAGCTTTCTGCTGCTATTGCAAAGTTACAGACACAGAATCAGGAAAACCAGACTCTGCTCAACAGTTTAAGTACTGCAAATACAAGTATTAAAAATGCTTTGGATACAACCTCTCAGACCCGGCAGGATATTTCCTCGCTCACGCAGCAGAGTATCGACGGACTGCATTCTTTCAGAACAACACTGGACGAAAATCTGCTCCCACAGCTCAATGCAACGCTGGATACATTTTCCTCGCTCACCGGAGAACTGACCGGAATCCTGAACGGCGTTCCGGCAACTTCCGAGCAGCTTAAGGGAATCCTGACGCAGCTTGATTCTGGTCTGACCGATACAGCCAACGCACTGAACGGTACAAAAGATGCCCTTTCCACCGTTTCGGACCGGCTTGGAACTGTGCAGACGGATCTGAATGCCATTACCAGTTCGGCTACTTTTCAGACACTCCTTTCGCTGGAAGGAATGAATGCTGATAAGATTTCCGAATTTATGTCCTCCCCGGTGGAGATTGAAACTGAAACTTTTTATTCTGTAAAAATTACGGTTCATCCATGACTCCTTTTTACACAAACCTTGCGATCTGGGTTGGTGGAATCGTCCTGATCGCCATTTTAAAAATGGAAGTTGACCACGATGAGACCATGCGTTCCTATGGTTCTGTCTCACTTTACTTCGGACGCTGGCTGCTATTCATCACAGTAGGTATGATACAGGGCTTTATTGTCTGCCTTGGAGATGTACTTCTTCCGGGAATCCAGTGCGTACATCCGGCTCAGTTTATTCTGACCGGTGTGATCTGTTCCTTTGTATACGTGAATATTATCTACGCACTTTCGCTTACTTTTAAACATATCGGGAAAGCACTGTGCGTCATTCTCGTTATTTTACAGATTCCTGGCTCTTCCGGTACTTATCCGGTTGAAATGACACCTGTATTTTTCCAGAAGCTCCATCCACTCCTTCCATTTACTTACGGAGTCGGAGCTATGAGAGAATGTATCGCAGGATTTACGGAACAACCTTCCGAAAAGATCTTATGTTCCTGCTGCTCGCCTATGTTCCGCTCTCTTTGCTGATCGGACTTGGACTTCGCCCGCTTCTTGCCGGACTGAATCACCTTTTTGACAAGAAACTTGCTGAGACAGAATTTATGATGTGCGAACCTCATGAAATTTCCGTCAGCCGCAGCACGCAGCTTACTCTCCTCCTGAAAGCCTCTCTTTCACAGGAAGAGCTGAAACTGACAACTGCTGCCAAAGCACAGGCTTTTGAAAAGAACTACAGAAAAATGGTACGCTATGGATTCCTTGCGATCGCACTGATCCCTCTGATCTTCCTGATTCTGATGTTCAGCCTGGAATCAAAAATTATCTTCCTTGTACTCTGGATCATTTCGATCATTGCAATTGCATTGTTCTTGATCATTGTTGAATTTATTCACTCGAAACTAGAAGAACAGCAACAGCTTGTCGGCATGACTTTTGATGAAATGCTGGAGACTTTCCGCAGAAAGGAGGATTAACCAATGAAAAATATCATTCAGATTTTTAAAAATGATCTACTCAGGATCCATAAGAATGTCATCGCAATGATCGTCATCATGGGAATTACCGTGATCCCGACACTCTACGCATGGTTTAATATTGCTGCAAGCTGGGATCCTTATGGAAATACCGGTAATCTGAAGGTTGCCGTAGCCAGCAACGATGAAGGGTATAAAGGGGAACTTCTTCCGGTCAATTTGAACCTGGGAGACGATGTCATCAGTGAACTGCAGGGAAATAAGCAGCTGAACTGGGTCTTCACAGATGCAAAAGATGCGAAAAAAGGGGTACAGTCCGGTAAGTACTACGCTGCCATTGTCATCCCTGAAGATTTCAGTAAAGATATGATGAGTCTTTTTACTTCAGATGTCGTACATCCTGATATCACCTACTACATCAATGAAAAAGAAAATGCCATCGCCCCGAAAGTCACACAGAAAGGTGCCAGCTCTGTCCAGCACCAGATCAATGAAACGTTCATTACCACCGTATCCAAGACAGCACTTGAGGCACTTCAGTTCGTGAATGATGTTTCAGCCAAAACCGGAGACGAGTCCCTGACTGAACATCTCGTTGCCTCTCTGTCACAGATTTCCGCCGATCTTGGAAATATTTCCGGTACGGTGAAAGCCTTTTCTGATATGACCGATGCCGGAGCATTAATGCTGGATACGACTACCTCTTTTCTTGAACAATCGGGAAAAGGAACAAAAAGCAGTGTTAATGCAACTGAATCAGACAGGAAATGGAATTGATTCACTGACTTCTGCCCTGACAGGAACAACTTCTGATATCAATACCGCACTGAAGCAGAATGCTGATTTTTATTCTTCTGTATCTGCCGCCATTGACAAGGCACTCGACTCTTATTCAACTGACGCTGCCGCCTGCTCCAATGCCATTCAGACAGTCAGCGGCCGTGTGCAGAATCTGATTTCCGGTTATCAGGAATTATCCGATTCCCTGACCGCCATTGCCAATGCACACCCGGATCAGACAGCTCTGGTTCAGGCGATCAATGGACTGAACGTGCAGATCCGGCAGGCGATCGACCAGCAGACGCAGATCAAAAATAAACTGGATGAAATTGCTGCTGCCCTTCCTTCAGCTACTGCCGATGCCTCCACTTAAAGAAAGAACTGGATGATCTGCTTGCCCGGGGAACCGCTTCTGTCAACTCGGTAAAGACCTCTTATGAGCAGAATGTGAAAAGCAGCCTGGATGGTCTCGCCACGAATCTTGACTCCACCGGTTTCTCCCTTGTGAACCTCTTAGGCAGGTAGACAACAGTATAAAGCAGATCAGTTCTGTCACCGGATCTGCATCCACAGATCTTTCCACTGTGAAAGAGGCTCTTGAACAGACCGTCAGTCTGCTGAATGAATCTTCTGAAAAATTGCAGAAAGTCTCCACCACACTTTCCACAGATGGCAGTGATGGTGTGCAGATGCTTGAAAATATTCTTGTCGAAGATCCACAGACGATCGGAGCTTTCCTTGCAGCACCGGTAAGCTGAATGAGACAAAAATCTATCCAATTGAAAATTACGGAACTGCATGGCTCCTTTTTACTCCACACTGGCGATCTGGGTAGGAGCTGTCGTTATGGCAGCCATGCTCAAAGTCAATGTCTCTGAATCTGTAGTTAAGAAGCTTTCCGGAACGAAACCATATCAGCTCTACTTTGGACGTCTGCTCCTCTTTGTATGTATCGGACTGTTACAGAGCGGACTGATTTGTCTGGGAGACCTGTATTTCCTTGATATTCAGTGCGAACATCCTTTCCTGTTCCTTATTACGGGCTGGTTTACAAGTTTTGTTTATGTCAATCTGATCTATGCACTGACTGTCTCCTTTGGCGATATTGGTAAAGCGGTTGCCGTTGTCCTTATGGTCATGCAGGTAGCCGGAAGTGGTGGTACATTCCCGATCCAGTGTGCTCCGAAATTTTTCCGGGTTGTATACCCACTGCTTCCATTTACCCACAGCATGAATGCCATGCGTGAGTGTGTTGCAGGATTCTACGGTATGAACTATATCAAAGAACTGGGATATTTAGGAATCTTCCTGATCCTTTCACTTTTACTTGGACTGTTGCTTCGCAAACCGGTTGTAAAATTAAATGATGCATTTACTGAAAAGCTGGAAAGTACACATCTGATTTAGGATCATCCCGGCTGTCCTATAACTGAAAAGATCCATTGGATTTTTTTACTGCATGCCTGGCAGCTAAAAAGGTGGTCAGAACTCAAACTCCGGTTCTGCCCACCTTTTATCTATGCCTTTTTCCTTACGCTTTTTTAAAATTTTTCTTCACCATCAACACCAGTGTCCGTCCAAAATATTTCCTGATCAATGCCAGGAATTCTTCATAGGATACCTTTCCTCCCAGATACAGCATCTCATATTCTACCCCATACTCTCTTGTACTGTATCCTGCCTCCTGAAATCCATTTTTCAGATAAAACTCCTTTCTTTTTTTCCGCTCTTCATAATTGTCACAGTTCTCATCTACTACCTCTATATTCAGAATGATCCTGCGTGCCGAAAACCGGCGGCGTAATGCCTGCAGGATTCTGCTTCCATACCCCTGACCTCTTTCATCCGGCTCGATTGCAAAATAATACAGATAGACCACATCCTCAAAATAAACCAGATGGATAAATCCTACTAAAATATCATCATCATATACTGCATCAGATCTGCTATTGATGTGCGGCCTGCTTTTCTCAAAATCCAGAAGGGAATCTGTTCTTCTTTTGGAAATGCCTCATCATATAAGCTTTTAATTTCATTCAGTCTCTTTTTATCATTTCTTGCATTTACAAAGCGTAACATAATTTTCATTTTTCCTTTCTACTACTGATTCCTGTTGTCTGTCCACCCCTGCATGATTCTCATTTTTTCTCACTCTTTCAATCAATCTTTCTGATCTTTCGGTCATATGTATAAATTCCGTTGACTTCTTCTTCAATATCTGACACTGTGTATAGACACTGGCACACAAACCTTCAGCCATTAATTTTTTCACCTGTTCCATTCTTTTTCTGTATCGACGGTTCAGTGCTTTTTTATTCCTGCAGATCCCATATCCATAAAGTTTTCCACAGGCACTATGTCCTTCGATCCGGTAACTGTATCCTCCAAATTCCGAAAGAACTGCCGCCCTCTCCTTTTCCGGGTGGATCTTCAGCTTAAAGAAATAATTATGAAGACTGCAAAATCTCCTCCCCCTGATCGAACCACCCACTGGCCTGATCGATCAGCCGGTCAGGATCTTCTTTTCTGAGAATCGCGGTCATATCTTCCGTCTGAAACTGCCCCCAGCCCTCATTAAAGATGACCCAGGCGGCAATACTTGGATGCCCTTTTAACCGATGTACCGTCTCCCTCATTTCTTTCACAATTCCAGACGGCCTTCCTTTTCTTTCCTTGCCAGCAGCCCCGGATAAATATCTCTCATCCGGATCTTCCACCACGACATCAGCGTTGCCGCATACGTCACAAACCAGTGCTTATATTTTCCCCCGCCATTGACCATATCCTGCCATACAACCAGCCCCAGCCTGTCGCAATGATAATACCATCTCTGCGGTTCTATTTTCAAATGCTTCCGTACCATATTAAATCCGCATTTCTTCATCTGCTCCAGATCAAAGATCATAGTACTTCATGCTGAGGTGCGTATACAGTCCATCCGGCAGTAGCCTGATCCAGTACTCCATTCTGATACTGTATCTGATGGTTCAGGCAAATCCGCATGGATCCCTGTCCATCTTTTTCCAGTGTGAATTTTCTCATGGCAAAATAACCTGCTATCCTGTCTTTCTCCATTTCAACAGTAAAATCATAAAGATATGGTGTATCACACGTCCACAACTGCACATCCTGAACCGGAATCTCCAGCCATTCATTCGTCTTTCCAGATATTTCGCTCCCGATCATGCCCTCCACTGGATTATCCGGTACATTTTTCTCCAGTTCTTTGTGGATCTTTGGCTTTTGCAGCACGATCTTTACAGCATATTCTGCATCAGACCGGACTATGATACGGACTTTTTCTCATCTGGTTCAGGGATTGTCTCCACTTCTTTTATATACTTTTCCGGCACTCTTTCCAGCCAGACAGTCTGCCAGATTCCACTTTGAGCCGTATAGAACATACCGCCTCTTTCCAGCTTCTGCTTTCCCCTGGAATGATACGATGTATCACTCAGATCTTTCACAGCCACAACCAGTTCATTTTCTCCTGCCTGCACTGCCTCTGTGATCTCAAATTCAAAAGGCAGATACCCACCTGTATGCTTTCCGATCCGCTGTCCGTTCACCCATACAACGCACGCCTGATCCACAGCTCCAAAGTGAAGAAGCAGTCTTTCCTCTGTCAGGTCTGCTCCCATCCCGGATTCCGGATCTTCCTCTGAAAAGGATTCATCTGCTCTTTTTGTCTTATGCCCGTCAACAGAAAATGTCCGGTGATACCACAGATATTCATCCGGCATTAACTGACGGTTCACACCTGATAATGCTGCCTCCGGTGAAAAAGGAACTAAGATCTTCCCGTCAAATTCTTTCGGGCATACAAATTCCTGTGTAAATGCATAGTCCCAGTACCCATTGAGATTCAGATAACTGTCCCTTACCATCAGCGGTCTTGGATATTCGTCAAGTACATGCTCTTTATCCAGCGTCTCTCCCCATACAGTAAAAAGCTGCTCCATACTAAACTCCTCCTTCTATGGATGAATGATCTTATAAAGCGTCTGTGCCACATATTCCAACCGGTCGCAGTCCACAAAGGAATAATTCATAACATACGTATTTTCATATCTGCTGTCTTTCTGTTCCGCATTATAAAAAGAAGACAACGTTGCCAGCCGGATTCCTTTCGCCCTTGTCTTTAAAAGAAATTCCTGCTCACTCATGGAAGTATTGACATGCATCAGGAAATGCACACCTGAATCCTCTTCACTGATCGTAATATATTTTCCCAAAGGCTCTCTGAGAAATGTACTTAAGATCAGATCCCGCTTATGCTGATAATAGTTTCTCAGCCTATTGATATGCTTCTCAAATGCACCTGCATTCATAAATGCTGCCAGTGTATACTGTTCAAAGTTAGACACAGTACAGGAATAAAATGAAAGTTCTCTGTAATATTTCTCTGCCAGTGCTTCAGGAAGTACCATATAACTGATTCGGACAGTAGAACAGAGTGTCTTCGCAAATGTATTAATATAAATCACCTTGCTGATACATCGATACTTCTGCAGAGACGGAATCGGTTTCCCCGCAAGTCTTAACTCACTGTCATAATCATCTTCTATGATATACCGTTCCTTTTTTCTCGTAACCCATCCAAGCAGTTCATACCTCTTGCTGATCGGCATCACCATTCCGGTCGGGAATGATGAGATGGGGAAATATGCATGATATCTACTTTTTTTTCTTCCAGTTTCTTTGCAGAAGTTCCCTCTTCATCCAGATCAATATACTCATACTTTACACCCATACTGCGTAGATTTTTGCAATCTTTGGATAGCCCGGATTCTCCACTCCATAACAGACATTTCTCCCAAGAAGCTGGATCAGAATACTATACAGATACTCTGTTCCTGCTCCGATAATGATCTGTTCCGGTCTTACATACATGGCACAAAATTCTTTAAGATAACTGGAAATACTTTTCCGCAGTTCCATCACACCTCCACAGGGGGGATTGATCATCATTTCCTTCTGATAATCATTCATGACTGCCCGCATGGTCTTATTCCAGATTGAAAAAGGAAATGCAGCATGCTCCGTCTGATTGCTTGTAAAATCCGCAATAAATGCATTTTCTCCTCCGGTCAGAAGTACTTTGTCCCCGGCTTTTGCAGTCCGTGAATCTGTCCCCTGCTCTTCCGCCTCATACGTTTCTGACGTATACTCTGTCTGATGTACCGGAATCCCACTCAGATCCGACACATAATACCCGCTTTTAGGAATGGAATAAATATATCCTTCTGCAAGAAGCTGACCATAGGCATTCTCTACCGTGATCACGCTTATAGCCAGATTTTTCGCAAGTGCCCTCTTGGAAGGCAGCTTCTCACCACTTAAGATTATCCCCTGTATTATGTCATTTTTGATACATTTATACAAAAATTCATACAGGGAATCTGACCCTATATTTTCAAAATTATATGTCAACATCTATTCTATTTTCTCCGTTCTGACCTTTTTGATTATATCTAAATTGAATATTTTTCTATAGTCACAATGCAATTATACTAATACCTGTCGAAATTGTAAAGAATTTCCACTATATTCTAAAATACGATTCTTAAAGGGAGGATTTACCAATGAATACAAACGAAAGATATGAACTGAACAAAAATCTGGCTCAGATGTTAAAGGGTGGTGTCATCATGGATGTAACGACACCGGAGCAGGCAAAAATTGCAGAAGCAGCAGGTGCATGTGCAGTTATGGCTCTTGAACGGATTCCGGCAGATATCCGTGCAGCAGGTGGTGTTTCCCGTATGAGTGACCCGAAAATGATCCGTGGAATCCAGGAGGCAGTGTCCATTCCGGTTATGGCAAAATGCAGAATCGGGCATTTTGCAGAAGCACAGGTGCTTCAGGCCATTGAGATTGATTATATCGATGAAAGTGAAGTTCTTTCCCCTGCTGATGATGTATACCATATCAACAAGCGTGACTTTGACGTTCCTTTCGTCTGCGGTGCAAAAGACCTCGGAGAAGCTTTAAGAAGAATTAATGAAGGTGCTTCTATGATCCGTACAAAGGGAGAGCCGGGAACCGGTGATATCGTCCAGGCTGTCCGTCATATGAGAATGATGAACAGTGAAATTGCCCGGATCAAAGGAATGCGTGAAGATGAGCTCTTTGAGGCAGCAAAGCAGCTTCAGGTTCCATTTGACCTTGTTCTCTATGTCCATGAAAACGGAAAACTTCCGGTCGTAAACTTCGCAGCCGGCGGTGTCGCAACTCCTGCAGATGCAGCCCTGATGATGCAGTTGGGAGCAGAAGGTGTCTTCGTCGGCTCCGGTATCTTCAAGTCCGGTAATCCGGCAAAACGTGCCGCTGCCATCGTTCAGGCTGTAACAAATTATACTGATGCAAAACTGATCGCTGAACTTTCCGCAGATCTCGGAGAAGCCATGGTCGGTATCAATGAGCAGGAAATCGCACTTCTTATGGCTGAAAGGGGTAAATAAGACTATGACGATTGCAGTTCTTGCCTGCAGGGGGCATTCATAGAACATGAGCATATGCTCCAGAAGCTCGGTGCAGATACCATCGAACTCAGAAAAGCTGGTGATCTGCAAAAAGACTTCGACGGTCTCATTCTTCCCGGTGGTGAAAGCACCGTCCAGGGAAAACTTCTGCATGATCTTGATATGTTTGAACCTTTAAAAGAAAAAATCTGCTCCGGTATGCCGGTTCTCGCAACCTGTGCAGGAATGATCCTGCTTGCTTCGGATATTGCCGGTCAGGAGGAATCCTACTTCGGGACTCTTCCCATGACAGTCAGACGAAATGCCTATGGACGTCAGCTCGGCAGTTTCCATACTACTGCCAACGCCAACGGAATTGGTGAAATTTCTATGACTTCATCCGTGCACCTTATGTGGAAAGCGTTCATGCTGATGCAGCCGGAGAAAAACCGGAAGTTTTAAGTGTCGTACAGGATCGGATCGTCGGAGTAAAATATCACAATCAGATGGCATTTGCATTTCATCCGGAACTGGATCAGGATACAAAGATCCATGAAACATTTCTTGGAATGATCCATAAATAACCTGGTGAAATAAACTGCTATTTATTATATAAATCAGTAGTTCACTCACTAACAAAACAGTTGACTTACTGACAAAACAGACGGGATCAGAACCGTATCACTTACGTTCCGAATCCCGTCTGTTTTTCCTTCTATTTACAACACTTTTATTCTTTATTATGCCTTTGTAGATGTTTCATCAACACCGTCCACTTCATATTATGCAGCAGCATTTGCATTGATACTGTCTATTACTCTTTTAATTCCCATCCATACTGTTATATCCTTAAAAATCTCAACGACACTTCCCTGATCAGTAAT
>ENA-OQDF01000877-OQDF01000877.1-human-gut-metagenome-genome-assembly--contig:-NODE-877-length-12538-cov-1.856257_pt1 | contig 12538 bp, 15 predicted proteins | sample MGYA00242769_ERZ504597 | MGnify/ENA primary metagenome ERZ504597 (study PRJEB26092, sample SAMD00036305) | human gut metagenome | host: Homo sapiens | study: EMG produced TPA metagenomics assembly of...
TTTAAGTTGTGCATCATTCCAAGCTCTCTCATAAAAAGCTGATAATCTGGAAGCTAAATATGCCGGAAATCCTTCTTCTGCTGGCATCTCTTCCAGACGACCGGACAATTCTCTTAACGCTTCTGCCCATCTTGAAGTAGAATCCGCCATGATCGCGACATCATATCCCATATCACGGTAATATTCTGCCAACGTAAGTCCTGTATAAATAGATGCTTCACGTGCTGCTACCGGCATATTGGATGTGTTGGCGATCAGTGTTGTTCGGTCCATCAATGGATTTCCACTCTTTGGATCGACTAATTCTGAGAATTCTTCCAATACCTGCGTCATTTCATTTCCACGTTCCCCGCATCCGATATAAATAATGATATCCGCATCGGACCATTTGGCGATCTGGTGCTGGGTCATTGTCTTTCCAGTACCAAACCCGCCTGGGATCGCTGCTGTTCCACCTTTTGCGATTGGAAACATGGTATCCAGTATTCTCTGTCCTGTGACCAATGGCACACATGCCGGAATTCGATCATATACTGGCCTTGGAACCCTAATTGGCCATCTCTGGATCATTGTTAAAATCTTCTCTGTTCCATCATCTAATCTTAATGTGATCATATGATCTTTGATCGTATGTTCCCCATCAGATGCCACAAAGGTAACCGTTCCTGTAAGATCTGGAGGTACCATGCATTTGTGTACGATCGCTCTTGTCTCCTGCACTTCGGCATAGATGTCTCCTCCATGAAGAACATCTCCTTCATTGACAACCAGTTTTGTATCCCACAACTTCTGTGTATCAAGCGAATCTACACTGATACCTCTTGTGATAAATGCACCTGCATTTTCAGCAATTCTCTCAAGCGGGCGTTCAATTCCATCAAAAATATTATCTAAGATTCCGGGAGCCAATGTAACGGATACTGCTTCTCCGCTTGCTTCCACGATCTCTCCCGGTCTTAACCCAGATGTTTCCTCATAGACCTGTATCGTTGTTCGGTCTTTATCCAGCGAAATGACTTCTCCGACTAACTTTTCTTTGCCGACATAAACCATTTCTGACATCTTAAATCCAGTATTTCCAGCCAGATAAATGACAGGTCCGTTGATTCCATAAATTGTTCCAGTCTTACTCACCTGTCACACCCCCTTTAAAGGTAAATTCTTCGTATTCTTTCTCCAAAGCTCCCGAAAATGAGTGATCGATCAAAATATTTCTTCCCGGAATGACTGAACGGATTCCTCCGATAAAATCTTCCTCACTAACTGTGACTGTCATTCCTGTCCGTTTTTCAAGAAATTCTTTCTTATCCTGATCGGAGCTGTTAATATAGATCGTCAGTGGATTCCCATCTGCAAATCTTGCTGCTTTGGCAATATAGGATACGAGCAATTCTTTGTATTCTTCCGTTTTCATATATTCATCGGTCATCTCACGGACCTCCTCAAACAGCTTGTTTTTCAGTTCATTTTGAACACGGCTTAACTGCCTTCGAAGTTTTAATTGTCCTTTGGATGTTGCTGTATTTAACTGCTGCCTTGCCGATGCTGTTTCGGTCTTAATTCTCGTGTCTGCCTGCATCACAGCTTCTTGTTTATGTGTCTTGAACACACTTTCCAAAGCCTTCTGATGCTGGTCTATGATTTCATTTCCTCTGGCTCTCGCCTCTTCCATGGCAGCTTCCCTGATATGTGAAATCTTTTCTTCTACTGTCACATTCGTCACCTTCCTTCTACAGCCGGCTTATAATTTCAATCCGATCGCCTCATTGACATAAGACGTGATAAAATCTTTCTTCCGCCAGTTCCGTGCCGGTCAGGAATCTCGATCAGAAGCGGCATCTTGCGTTCCAGTTTGATCTCATCGATCAGTTCTGGAAATTCTCTTCCAAACTTCTCTGTCAAAAGCACGATCCCAATCTCTGGATCGCTCATAGCTTTTTCAATCACTTCTTTTAGTTCATCCCTCTCATGAACCACGACTCCATCAACTCCGGCTAACCGCATTCCTGTCAATGTATCTACGTTATCACTGATCAAATACATTTTCATAAATATCACTTCCTGATCTATCCAAGTTTACCGATGATCATAAATGAAATGATCAATCCATACAGACACACACCTTCTGCCAGACCTACGAAGATCAAGGATTTACCTAATGCACTTGGATCTTCGCTGATCGCACCTAAGGCTGCACTTGCAGCACTCGCTACGGCGATACCACCACCAACGCAGGAAAGTCCAGTTGATAATGCTGCTGCCAGATATCCTAATCCTGTACTCATTCCAGCATCAGAGCTTGCCTGAGCTGCCTGTACCGGATCTGTGATAAACATCATCACTCCGGCGATCACAATGATTCCGAAGAAGAAAAATGCGTTAAATGCAATGCTTCGTTTATAACGTTTCTTTGTTCTCTCTCCATGAAGAAAATAACCAAATGGAATAAATATACTTAAGATTAATGCTGCGATGATCGCTAATTTGATTGCTAATGTCATAACCGATACCTCCTAATTTTCCTTGCCTGCATGATTGTCATACGGATGGAATTCTCTTCCTGATCCCGTATAGAAACGACTGAACATTCATAATATTCCAGACGCAATACCTGAATTCCGACAACCAGACCTTCCAGTCCGCACACGATAATATTTCCAAGAACAATGATGATCCAGTTTGGATTTCCTGCCCCGTCTGTGATGCCTCCAAGCATCAAAACAACTTCCATCATTGCCGCATGGCTCACTGCAAATGCTCCGATACGCACAAATGAGATTGTGTTGGAGAAGAAACTTAACATCGTCTCAAACAGTTCAAAAAATCCCTGTACCAAAAACATTCCGACACCGCCTTCTGCTTTTGGTTTTCTTTCCTTCGACCAGCTGTCCTAATGGTTCCTTTAACAAAAACAGTATGACTGGAATTCCAAGGAAAATGACCATCATGATATTTCCTGGTGTTTTGTGTCCTGTCATATAAAGCACGATCGTTAAGACAAGGAATCCATAAAATACAAGTCCTGCAACTCCATTTGGACTAAAAAATAAATTTTCTTTATCCCCTCGTTTCTTTGCATTGATGATCTGAAATACCATCGCAAGCAGGATCAGTGCCATACCAAATGCAACCGCCACGATAAATACGGTATTTAACTGTCCGACAAATGGTAATTTCATCATTGCATGCATTGGCGATAACCACATCGGCTTGATAATCGTTCCTTCAAATCCAAAGAAACTTCCGAACATAAATCCAAAGAATGTAGAGAAGATTCCAGCTATCGAAATGATTCCTGCAAGATTCCATTTCTTGATCTTATATAGTAATCCCCCACCGATAAACAAACACAATCCCTGACCAACATCACCAAACATGGCTCCAAAAATAAAGGTATAAGTCAGTGCCACAAAATGGTTGGGTCCATCTCATCATGGGATGGCAGTCCATACATTCTGATAAACATTTCAAACGGTTTAAAGAATTTTGGGTTCTGTAATTTTGTCGGTGGATCACCGAAGAATTTTTCTCGGCCTTCTTCGACGATGATCGTGATTCGATCATCATCTTTTGTCTCTTCGATAAATGCCTGCGTATCTTTTTCACTCATCCAGCCACAGAGAATGTAGTAATCTTCCTGTTCTTCATTTTCCATGCAGGCTGCCATTTTACGAACATCAAAGTTGTTGGATAATTCCTCTAACTTATATCTGGCACCTCGGATCTTCTTTGCCTTCACAGATAAGAAATCTTTCATCTGTTTCTGGACATTTTTAATTTCTTTTTCAATCTCATCGATCTGATTTCTTAGATTCCTGCAGATTTCTGCTGGCATTCCCTCGTAATCATCTGGGAGTGATATCGTTTCAAAATGCAGAGATTTAAACGTTGAATCGATTTTTCCCATTTCTTTATGTGCTGCAAAATAGCATCCGTACACATAATTTTCATTCCGGACTCCCTCCAAAAAGATCGCATTGAGATCATCAAATAAATATTTTTCAAGTTTCTGATAATACTCTACGTTTACCCGTCCAAATCTGACTTTCATATACTGGTAACCGTAAACTTCTTTTAAATTTAACTCTAAAGGCTGAAACGGTTCAAGTTCATGAAGCCTTTCTAAGAATTCTTCTTTCTGCTTCTTTAACCGGTCTTCTCTCGCCTTAAGATCCAGATAATCATGATTGAGATCCCGGATCATTGTAAGGATCTCATCTGCCGTAAGAGAGGTATCCATCTCCCCTTTTGGCTGTGCAAGCATCGCTACATATTGTTCCGCTTTGGAAAGCGGTTCTTTGTAAGGATTCACATCCATAAACGGCATGAGGTTATCTGTCGTCTTCAATTCTGTGATCGCATTTTCCAGCTGCATTTCGTATTTGGAAAGATAAGATGCACTTACCCTGTCAATATCAGTTCTCGGACCGGAAATGCTTAAGAATTTCATCTTTACGATCATGATGCATTACCTCCTTGACGTCGTTGCTTTTGCACCAGATACTGTAATGTCTCCCGTTGTGATAATCCATAGCGAATACATTCTAGTGCCGTGGTGATCTTATAAATCTCTTCCTCCTTTAAAAATAAATATTGTTGTATACTTGCCAGAGAATACGGATGGTTTCTGTAAGCGATCGTTAGGATATGTTCTACACATTCATTTACCACGCTTTCCATCTGCACCTGTTCTCCGAACTCATATTTCTTTCCGTAATAAGTTTCATTTAATCTTCTTGTGAATTCTTCCACCGATGGTGCTTCAACCAGATCTTTAAATTCCTGATTGCTTAGTTTATGTTGAATCGGAATTAACAATGTATAAATGTCTGGTGCGAGCATATGGTAATATTTCTTTGCCCTGTAAATCCATTGAAGATTTAATAGATCGATCTTGGCTCCTAATTCTTTTGTGAGCATCTCCTGATCTTTTTTGTTCCAGTTTCCTTTGCGTGCTTTCCACATCATGGAAAAATAATATAAATCCAATGCCAGCTCATAATCCGCTAATGTCGATGCTCCTGATTCCCTGATCCTTGAAAGTGGAGCGTAATATTCTGTATTCTTCAGATAATCAACCAGATGGTCGATATTCTTTGCCGTTACCAGCTGATCGATTCGAATCTTTGAATACTTATCAAAAAACGGCTTTTTGTAATTTAGATCAAATGGTACATTGCTGTGATTAAATACAATCCTTAAACAATATCGAATCAAGTCAACTTCATAGCGTTTCATAAAAATCTTTAAAAACTCTTTTTGCTGCATATCTGCGAAACGGTAAAGTCTTGTATAATCATCATACAATGACTGGATCAGAACTTTTTCGATATTTCCTCTGTGATACAGTGATTCATCCATCTGATTGATAAATTTTCCGTACGATTTCGTCTGTTTCAGATATTCGATAATATCTGTCACTGTATTCATGGAAGCCAGCCGTTCATAATCCTGCGGCTTTAAAAGCTTTGCACGCATTGCTGCGACTTTCGTCACAATTCCGCTGTAGCGCATCACATCTCTCAATGACACCGCCTCCTATACTTTGATCACCCGCTCTTAGTATCTGCCTTGCATACTCGCTGCGATGTTCTTTGAAGTCTTGTTTTAAAACTTCTATTTCATTGTTATTTTGTTCTTCCTGTTTCTTTAGAAGATTTTCCATGTTTGTTGCAAGATCCGACTGAATCTTTAATATCTTCTCATTTGTGTCCTTTTCCATATCCGCATCAAATGTATCCCGCTGCTTTTGCATTTTCATTTCCATCTGATGCTTTTGTTCCTGCGCGCCATCTACGATCGAACGCGCTGTCATTTCGATCTCTGAAAGTTTCTCTGCAATTCTCTCCATCAGTTAAACCTCCTTTCATACCAACCATTGTAGTCCTTTGCGTTTATTTTTACCAGTATTTTATCTGATTTTTTTCATTAATTTAGCAATTATTCACAATTTTCCGACAATTTTTCATGATCTGTTGTGTGTTATAGCCTCTCTCATTTCTTGAAATTTTATTCTCTCAACAAATATTTCTGCTTTATAGAATTTTCCTATAGCCAGAAAAAAGCTTGCCACCCCCCCCGAAAATATTGTATACTGGTAATAGATTTTTGTAGTACATTAATCTGAATACTTACAAGAGGCGATGCTCCCATCGCCTCTATCCCCTTATGAATAAGCAAGAGTTATACCATGTATTTTTTAATATGTTAAAAAGAGACAAGTTGTGATTTTGATATTTTTCACACTTGTCTCTTTCTCGTTTTAATTTTAATTTATACCTTTAACACTCTTCATCATTATATAAACACACGGCAGCTTTTCTGGCAAAAGCAGATTCCATATTTCAATATCTTTTCATATCCCTCATTGGTCAAACCATCTGCATATCCTTTTTCATCGATCTGATTTAATGCCTCTTTACATTTCTCTTCCATCTGCGTAAATTTCTCAGCATACTTAAGTTCCAGAATCACTGCCGGTTTCTTTTCATCATAAGGTTTTAATAAAATATCTGGTCTTCCATTTCCGCTTTCTCTGTTTGAAAGAATCTCATAGTCTTCCAAACTGCTTAAATCTTTTGATCTTACACTCTTTTTAAACCATTCCTGTATCGTATTCTGATAGATATATCTCACTTCTTCATTTGGAATTACCAGTTTCAGATAAACTGTATTTCCTTCAAGCAGCTAACCTGTCATTTTTAGATATCCTGTAAAGAATAAAAAGTTCCATAAATTATCTTGTGATTCTTTGATATCAGCATAGGTAATATCTTCATGCGCTGGTTTTTTTATTTCTTTGCCTGCGATCAATTCTTCAATTTCTTTTCTGACACTAGAATCTGCTGTTTCAATTAGTTCTTTTATAATACTATTTGATGATGTATTGGACCAGTATGGCTTTGGAAATGCAATCTGGTTTGTGATCGCTGTTTTGATATAATTTACGACACTCCATGAATTGTAAACTTCTGTATTTCCAAACAAGTAGCCATCATACCATCGTTTTAATTCTTCTTTTTTCTCTGATATTCCGTAATAATACAGCATTTCTTCTACTTCTGGTTGTGTAAATCCAAAATATCTTGCATAATTCTCATTTAGAATTGATATGATTTCTAAATTGTTAAGTCCTGTAAAAATGCTTTCTTTGCTGACTCTTAGGCACCCTGTGATCACTGCAAATTCAAGGCTGTCATTGCTCTTCCCTCCTTTCTATTTGTAATCTACTACTTCCCACAATACTTCGCAATCATCTCAATCAACACCTCAGATTCCAACGGCTTCGCCAAATGCTCATTCATCCCTGCTTCCAAAACTCTTCGCCGATCTTCCGTAAATGCATTGGCAGTCATCGCAATGATTGGAATATCTCTAGCATTTTCTTTATTGCTCCGCCTGATATATCTCGCAGCTTCTAATCCATCCATAACCGGCATCATCACATCCATTAAAATCACATCAATTTCTCCCTGTTCGGATGCTTTAAAGATTTCCAACGCTTCTTTCCCATTAAATGCCTTAATCACTTTCGCCCCTGCACTTTCCAACACGAATTCTGCGATCTCCATATTTAATTCATTGTCTTCTGCAAGCAATACATTAACACCTTTGATTGATGTTTCCTTTACTTCTTTTTTCTTATGTTCTTCACACTGTTTATTATGATCAATCTGGAATGGAATCTCAATATCAAATGTTGTTCCTACATCTTGTTCACTTTCAAATGAAATCGTTCCGCCCATTTTCTCTACAAGACTTTTCGTAATCGGCATTCCAAGCCCTGTTCCGCCGTAAACGGTTCTTGCCCATGCCTTTTCCTGTGCAAATGGCTCGTAAATCTTCTTCTGGAAGGATTCACTCATTCCGATTCCTGTATCTTTGCATTTGAATTGAATCCTAACTGTATCCTGATCTTCTTGTACCTCCTGAAATTCCATGATAATCTTTCCATTATCTTTATTATATTTAATTGCATTCGTCAGAATATTCATTACAACTCTTTTCACATGTAAAGGACTTCCGATCAAATTTTCGTGAATCACTCTGTATTTATGTACAACGATCTGAATTCCTCTTTCTTTTGCCTGCTTTTCAATGACCATCCGAATCTCTTTAAATAATCCAAAAAATTAAAACTTCTTTCCTCTAAGATTACTTCTTCTGATTCTAATTTTCCCATATCCAAAACTTCATTGATCAATTCCAGCAAGAATCCAGATGCTTCCCATATCTTTTTACGGCATTCTGCCTGTTTTACCAGATTATCTTTGTAATAATCACCGACTTCCACCATTCCCCGGATTCCATTGATCGGAGTTCTGATATCATGACTCATTCTCTGTAAAAACTCTGTTTTTGCAATATTTGCTTTCTTTGCTTCTCTTGCTGATTTTTCCAGCTCTTTCTTATACTCTTCTTCCCGCTGTTTTTGAATGAGTTCATACTGCTGGTTTGATTTTGCCTTGATCGTCATTAAAATGGTTACAAAAATTCCATATAAAATAAGTGCGATCCCTATGTTACTCATCAATGTTTTTACAAGATCCTTGTCCTCTGCATACATATAAATGTAATAATTTCGTCCCTTATCCAGACTTGTAAAATATCGTTTGATGCCATTTTGGATGACCGCAAATTGTCCTGATTTCACGCTTTTGCGTATCTCATTGACGACAGGATTATTCTGTGCCTTTGTATTGATCAGTTTCTTGTCATTTGATGCTATGATGTCATTTCCATTTGTAATCACGATCGTTCCATCATTTTCCTGCTTATATCCGGCAAGCACATTTTTGATTGTGAGTTCACTGTTTTTGGCATACTCAGCTTTTATATACTGATATCCTATGATCGTTCCTTTTGCATCAATCCTTCCATAAGATGCCAGATCAATGTAACCTCCATTTTTCAGATCAATTCTTGCCATATATGATTTTGTGGATATTTTTTACATCACGAAGTGTTTCTTTTTCCATGACATAGTCCATCACTTTGAAATCTTGATCCCATATGATATTGTGCAATCTGCTGATCTTTATCATTTAATACAATGATACCTGTAAGTTTTTGTTCCCCTGCATATTGTTTTTAAATGCTCTTTTTCCAACGCCTGATCATCTGCTTTAAAATTTCTTGCGGTCTGCTGGACTTTTTCAACATTCTTACAAGGCTTTTTGCTTCAACCGCATCATTGAAGCTGTTATACATGGAATATTGATCCCTAATGTACTCTATCGTTGAATGAATTCTGTTTTTGACATTGTTTGTCTCCACTTTTATAGACACGAAAAGAACTGTCAGAACAACGATCACACAGCCAACGATACTCAATGTCCATAATCTTTTATCTGCTTTATTTCTCAAGGCTGCTCACCTCCAGATATTTCTCTGCATCAGAAACATACTTTTTCAGAATCTTCTTGGCACTTCCGTCTTTGACCATTGCTTTTAATGTCTTTGACAATTCTTTCTCAATTCCTCTTTGATCATTTTTTGCAAATGCAACGCCAATCCCTGTCTCAAGAATGTCTTCATCAAGGATCCTGTATTTTGCTTCATAATCGGACATATACTGTCTGATTGAAATTTCATGTGCTGCAATAGCGTCTACATATCCTTTGCCCAGAGAAGTGTAGATCAGTTCTCTGTTTTCCATGCTGTAGACTTGTTTTACTTTCGGTATTTTGGGGTCTGTTTGTTTTAGAAATAGTTCTTCTGGTTTGGTTGTAGACTGAACCGCAATGACTTTATTCTTAAGATCGGACAGCTTATAGATCTTGCTGCTGTTGTTCACTGCGACAACCTCATGGCTCAGCATATAAGGCCCTGCCCAGTGATAATCATTTTCTCTTCCAGTCACTGAAAAACACGCCCATATGCAGTCTATTTTCCCTTGTTCTACAAGATTTTTCTTATTCTCCCAATCAATATTTACAAAGACTGGTTTGTAACCCATACGAGAAAAAGCTTCCTTGGCAAGTTCTACATCGATCCCTGCCGGATTGCCATTCTCATCCGTATAGTTAAATGGAGGGTAGTTATCTCCACCGATAATAATCTTCTTGTTCGTATCCTTTATTATTTTTCTAGTCTGATCTTTTGTCTTTCCACATGCGCAAAGAAAGCATCCTAACAGAAAAAAGACCATGACTCCAGTCATAAGTTTCTTTAAATGCATAGTTCACCTCGTATGATTTGTCTATAAGTATCGTTCTATAATCTCATACAAACTTCAATTCGGATAGGTTTCGCCATATGTGCATTCATTCCAGCTTCGATTGCACCTTTGCATCTTCCTCAAATGCATTTGCAGTCATTGCAATGATCGGAATGTCTGCTTTTGTCTTATCCTCTAATTGCCTTATCTTTTGTGTAGCTTCGTATCCATCCATGACCGGCATCATAACATCCATCAGAATCAGGTCGATCATATTTCCTTTCTCTGATTCCATATAATCTACTGCCTGTTTTCCATCTTCGACACTATTAACATGGAATCCTGCTTCTGTAAGAATCGTCTCAGCAATCTCCCTGTTTAATTCTACATCTTCTACGAGCAGAATCTCTTTTCCTTTGAATGCTTCAACTTCTAAAATGGTTTTATCTTTTGTCTTCACAGGACGGCTTGCGTTCTGCAGTACATCGTATAATTCTGATACAAACAACGGTTTCGCACAAAATGCTGTAACTCCAGCTTCTCTTGCTTCCTGCTCGATATCTGCCCAGTCATATGCTGTCAAGATAATGATCGGTACTTCATCCCCGATCTCCATACGGATTCTCCGTACCACTTCAATCCCATTCATATCTGGCATCAGCCAGTCGATGATATAAACTTGAAATGGATCTTTTTCCTGGGATGCATATTTGGCTCTGAATATCGCTTCTTTACCAGACGTTGTCCATTCTGAACGAAGTCCGATCGTTCTCAGCATCTTCTCAACACTAGCACAACTATCCATACTGTCATCTGCTACTAATGCACGAAAACCATTTAATTCCTTGATAACTCCTCTCTTGCTGTTTTGCTGGGTTGTCTTAAATCTAAGAGAGATCGTAAACTCCGATCCCACTCCTAATTCACTTTTTACTTTGATAGTTCCACCCATCATATCTACAATATTCTTTGTAATCGCCATTCCAAGTCCTGTACCTGGAATTCGGCTGACTGTAGAAGTTTCTTCTCTCGTAAATGGTTCAAAAATATGTTCTGCAAATTTCTCACTCATTCCAATTCCATTGTCTTTTACAACAAAATCGTAATCTGCAAAGCCTTCTGGTGCATGCCCTTTCTGAATAATGCGAAAGCCTACTGTTCCCCCTGCCTTTGTATATTTCATCGCATTACTCATACAATTTAATAAAATCTGATTTAGTCTTAATTTGTCACAGATGACATTCTCATCGACCACATCAACTGTATCTATAAAGAAATCAAGACGTTTTGCCTTGATATCTGTCTGCAGAATATTCCTAAGATCGTGTATAACTATAGGAATACTACATGGGCTTTCTTCAATTTTAACTTTCCCACTTTCAATCCGGCTCATATCCAGAACATCATTGATCAATGACAGCAAATGATTACTTGATGTCATGATCTTGCTTAAATAATCTTTCAATCGTTCTTTTTCATCGATATGTGTTGCTGCAAGTGATGTAAATCCTATGATCGCATTCATTGGTGTTCGAATATCATGTGACATATTGTTTAAAAATGTCGTCTTGGCTTGATTCGCACGTTCTGCCAGCTGATAAGCTTCTTTTAATGTTCTCTGATATTCCATGTCTTTTTCTTTTTGCTTTGTAATATCTTTGAATAATACAAGTACATGATTTGGACTTCCATCGTCGCAAAGATCCACGATCACAACCGAAGCACGACACCATCTGCGTTGTTCTTCCCTGATTACTTTATAATCTATATAATAGCTTCGATCGATTTCTGTAAGTTCATCCTCATTCAAAGTTTTTTTGATATAAGAAGGATCCAATTTTTCTCTTAATTGTCCTTGATAATCCTGCATGATCGAATCATTCAGAATCTCTTCTAAAAATTCTGTATAACTTCCTTCCTTTGAAATATGTCTCATCCAAGAAGCAAGATGCAATACCTCATAACGGTCTTCTCCGACATTTACTAAAATTCCTGCAAAATAGCTTTGGCTAAAAGCCTTTAAAATGTCTGCATCGTATTCTTTTTTCATATTTTCTCACCATTTATCTATTCTGTGTTTAACGCTCCCTCTGCACGGTTCATGTAACCAGTGCCATTAGTCTTCTTTGTTTTGCATATAATTTTACTGTATTTGATACACGCTGATAGACGATATTTGCATCAAATGGACGGTTAATATAATCAGAAACCCCCATCTCATAAGCTCTTCTGATATAATTCGCAGAATCCTCACTTGAGATTATAATAACTGGAATATCTGAGATTAAACGCTCTTCTTCCATATATTTCAAAACTTCAAAACCATCCTTTTCTGGCATAATGATATCTAATAGTACAAGCGAAATTTTCATTCCATAT
>ENA-OQDF01000880-OQDF01000880.1-human-gut-metagenome-genome-assembly--contig:-NODE-880-length-12517-cov-3.981840_pt1 | contig 12517 bp, 17 predicted proteins | sample MGYA00242769_ERZ504597 | MGnify/ENA primary metagenome ERZ504597 (study PRJEB26092, sample SAMD00036305) | human gut metagenome | host: Homo sapiens | study: EMG produced TPA metagenomics assembly of...
ATCGTTGCTCATCATCAAGATTTGTTTCTGTGAGTAAATCAGCATTTCCTTGAATAACCGTCAGAGGCGTTTTTCAAATCATGGGCAAGCGCGGCGATTTGCTCTTTCTGTGTCTGTTCGGTTTTCCATTGCCGTTCTAACGAAATTCAGATTATCTTTCATATCTGAAAAAGATGCAAGGACATCTTCAAACTCTTTGATTTTCGCGTGTCCTACTTCAAAATCAAGGTTTTGCTTTGAAACCTCCGCAGTTGCTTCAAAAAGCGGGGTCAGTTGTGTACGCAGGTTCTTAGCAAATCTGGCGGTCAGTATGATAATGACCAGCAGCGAATTTACAGCCATCAGGATAAACGCAAGCGTGTCAGGAGATGGAAAATATTCCGGTAGCCATGACACTGTAAATTGAGAACCAATATAATACCTTAAAACGCAAAATTCGTTTTCCCGGACAACAAGTGCAAACTGCCTCCCCGTAGCATATTCAATATATTCTCCCTTTGCGTACAGCAGGGCAATTTCTTTTTCATCATCGTCCATATTGCTGTAAAGCTCATTAAAGTTCTTGTCCAGAATTAAGTAGCCGCATCCCTGTGGAATCACAACCTTTGTAATATCCGGGGCAATCGTCAGCGTTGGAATGATCTCTTTTACCTGCAATTCACTTAGATTTGCTCTTGTAGCTAATCCAGCATTTACAGCAAGTCCCTCCAAACCAAAAGGGACAATAATTGCCGCTACCAGCATGACAATGAGGGAGATAGCAAACTGGCGAAACAATATTTTCAATGTAGGTTTCTTTTTCACTCCCATTTATATCCTATCCCCCATACGGTGCTGATCGGACTTATTTTGAAATGCTCCAATTTCGCACGAATATTTTTTATATGCGTTGAGATCGTAGAGTTATCGCCTATTCCATCAAACCCGAAAACGGCTTCATAGATTTGTTCTTTTGTAAAAACCTGTCCCCGGTTTTTCGCAAGGTATTCACAGATTGAATACTCGCTTTTGGTAAGGGGAACCAGCTGTTCTGAAACATACAGTACCTTTGCGGAAAGGTCAAATCTTATATCAGGCTCAAATGAAAGTGTGCTGTGATGCTCCCTTTTTTCTCTGCGTAAATGTGCCGCGACACGGGCGCGAAGCTCCTGAATACGAAAAGGTTTCGTAATATAATCATCCGCACCGATGCCCAATCCAAACAATATATCTTCCTCTAATGTCTTTGCGGTCAGAAAGAGAATCGGGCAGTCTACCATATTCCTGATCTGTTTGCAAAACTCAAACCCGTCTGTGCCAGGCATCATCACATCCAAAAGAATGAGGTCATAGAAATGCAGCTTTTTGATGTCTACATCATCCGCATTTTGACAGACTGTTATCAAATATCCATCTTTCCCCAAACTGTTCTTAATCAATTCCAAGATAGAAACTTCATCGTCAACTACAAGTAAGTGGGTCAAAAAATCACCTCCCGCCCCATTATACCACATTGTCGAGGTTACTCATCATTATTTTTAATGTCAGCTTTCCGATATTCATTGTTGATATTTACAGCTACGGCATTGCTTATATCCACATCCACAATACTGTAAACGTAGCCGAAACTGAAATCTTCCCCCGCCACATTTTTGAAGCGTTTCGATACCTGCCCGATTTCTTCTTGCAGTTCTGACATTTCAAGACATTCATCCGTTATGGTATATGTCAGGCCATTATATGAAATTTCATCATAGTTTGCGGCGTTCAGCTCATAATACGGCAGAGATTCATTTAACGCCTTATTTTTATCGGCGGTATCGCGGAGCGCACCGCAGGCCGATAAGCATATAAGACTTACAAGCACAATTACCACGGCAAACAGGCACTTTTTATTCACTGTTTTTACCTCCCTCCCAACCATGAAACCAAACCAAACTGGCAATCAGCAGACAAACAGTGCAGCATACAGAAATAATCATACCGCTGAAAAAATCGGTTTTTACCTGTGCATACAGTTGGGGGCTATCCCATGCAAGCACAGTGTAATCCATAGCACGAACGCCCCAGGCCCAGGGAATATATTTCCATGTAGCGTCACCAAGCCCTGTTATCATAAGGGCAGCTATTAAACTCCCTGCAATTCCCAATCCCATAGATGCACCTTTTCCGAAGCTCATTCCCACAAACAAATGAATCAGGTAAATGGGAAGCATGGTAATCAACAATAGAATCCCTGCTTTCAGGTAAAGGCTTGCCGGAGCATCCCTATATAGTGCAGCGAATGTTCCTAACGCTAAAAATGTTGCGCCAAAAGCACAGATCATCAGAAAACCAAGTTTACCAATATACGTTGCCATGCGAGATGGGATTGTTCCCAACAAAAGCTGATAATGCCCGGCCTGATTTTCGATCTGAACAGCCAGGCCCACAATAATGCCGATCAGAAACGGGAACGCAACGGCCAGCACTTCCAGATAGGCACTGATTTTGGTTGCCAGTTCCCATCTGGATATATGATAGTAACCCGCAAAAATCGCCGCACATATAATCGGAATCATGCTGTGCATATAGAGCAAAATGCTATGTTTACACTTCTGATATTCTGCTTTCCAGCAGCGAACCACAGATACCATAGTTACCCCACCTCCTTTTTCTCAAACCATCTTGCAGTTAAAAATGACAGCGCCGCAAACCAGGCCAGCGAAATGACCAATACAAGTATAATCATCCAAAATGCCATTGCCGTACTCTGATCTGCAACCGGCTCACCATTAGGCAAAATACCTAACACGGAAATCATAAGATGCGGCACCCAGCTATACGGCAGATCATCCACAAAGAGGTTGTAGCCGTGAAAATCCCTAAAACGCTTCCAAGTCCGGCATTAAGAATAACCGTGACAAAGATACCAACTTTTTTGATAACCATAAGCACAGCGGAACTTCCCATAGGCTTGCAATGACAATACAAGCTGTTCCGGCCGCAGCCTGCCAAATTCCGATTGTCAGGGGAATTTCGTTGATAACTAATATTGCAAAACCGCCCAACAGATTTAGCGCCAGGAAAATGAAATTCCCCACACAGGAGTAAATACCGGCCACTCCAATTTTTGCTTTCCAGACTTTGTTCTGCGAAACAGGCAATGAAGCAACGGCACGATATTTTAGTTTGCCATTATCCCGCTGTTCAATCAAGGCACAGGTGAGCGTAAGGAATCCAGGATAAAGCAGGTTATACCACCAATTATAAGAATTGAGCTGGAACCAAAGAGGGGCAAAAAAGTTCATAAGCGCAGTTACAAACGGGGCCAGAACGATCAGCGTTTTTGTGAAAGTTCTCTTATGCTTTAGGTTCTCTGCCTGAATATATGCCATCTCCATTTAATATCCCTCCTTACCATTTCTGCGAATAACATCCATAAAGAGTTGTTCCAAATCTTCACCGGCGCGAAGCTCTCCCTCATATCCAAGGACGCCGCCAGCAATGATACCCACATGATCTGCAATCTGCTGGACTTCTGACAGAATATGGCTGGACAAAATAACTGTAATCCCTTTGCAGGGAAAAGAGCGAATTAACTCTCGAAGTTCTTCAATCCCTAAAGGGTCAAGGCCGTTAGTCGGTTCATCCAGAATCAAAAGCTGGGGACTGTTCAGCAATGCAATAGCAATACCAAGCCGCTGCTTCATACCAAGAGAAAACTGCCCGGCCCGTTTCTTGCCGGTATTCGTGAGCTGGACAATTTGCAATACCTCGTTAATTCGTGCATCGTCCAGGCCGAGCAATGTAGTTCTGACTTTGAGATTTTCGTATGCAGTCAGATTTTCGTAAAGCGGGGGCATCTCAATCAAAGCACCGATATGCTCCAGATCATTCCGCTTCCACGGGTGGCCGTCAAACTCGATGCTTCCCGATGTGGGGCGCAAAATGCCGGTGAGCATTTTTAAGATCGTGGATTTGCCAGCCCCATTCGGCCCCAGCAGACCATAAACCGAGTTGCGCCGGATGTTCAGTGACACATTGTTTACCGCCATTTGCCCCTTGAAATTTTTGCAGAGGTCAGTCGTTTTCAAAATCATATCCATATAATCAAGTCCTTTCTTTGATTTTACGGATAGCATACCGGGCAATTTTGAAGATTTCATAAAGATTCCCGAAAACAGAATATGAACAATACACCGTAACCGTGGAGCATATCGCAACAAAGCACCAACCTACGCATTTAGGGCCTTAAAAAGCCTATATTTCAAGGTTTTTCCCGCATAGTCGGCGGGGTATGTGAGTGTTTTATCCTATCCCCGCCATAGTGCCGCTCTAAATGCGTAGAATTTACCAGCAGAAAATCGCCGGTTTCTCTGGCTCCATACTCCCAGATATGGTATCATGGAAAAAATCAATCTGACGGGGGTATCAGGATGGACGGACAAGAAAAGCTGCTGGACTATGAAACAATCAAAGCCGCCGTTGCCGGTGAGAAGTGGGCCACAGAAAAGGTGCTGGCCCACTATGCGGACTACATCGACGAGCTTTCCACGGTGGAGATCAGGCAGCCGGGCGGCAAAGTGAAAAAAGTCATTGACGAGGATGCTCTTAATATCTTCCAAGCATGAAAAGCACCCCTGCAATCTATGTGTCATCGCACATTTCATTGGCAGGGGTGCTTGTGTTTATTGTAGGCTGCTTTCCGTTTTACTGATGCAAATTATCAAATTTGGTGGTAAGTTGGTGGTAAATCCACGTTGTTCCAGTATCGAACACCACAATTTCAAACGAAACAAAGCCATTTTTTACGTTTTACTGTTCAATCGGCTTCATCGTGGGGAACAACAGCACATCGCGGATGGAGGCGCTGTCGGTGAGCAGCATGACCAGACGGTCCACGCCGAAGCCCAGACCGCCCGTGGGGGGCAGGCCGTACTCCAGTGCGTTCACGTAGTCGTAGTCCACTTGTGCCTTGCAGTCGGGCTCGATGGCCTTGCGCTCGGCCACCTGACGCTCAAAGCGGCCCTTCTGGTCGATGGGGTCGTTCAGCTCGCTGAAGGCGTTGCCGTACTCGGTACAGTCGATGAAATACTCGAAGCGCTCGGTGAAGGCGGGGTCGTCCGGCTTGCGCTTTGCCAGCGGGCTGATCTCCACGGGGTAGTCGTAGATGAAGGTGGGCTGGATGAGCTTGTCCTCCACGAAGGCATCGAAGAACTCGGCCAGAATGGAACCCTTGGTGGGCACCTCGGGCAGCTCCACGTGGTGCTCCTTGGCGGCGGCGATGGCATCCTCGTCGGACTTCCAGTCGTTGAAGTCTACGCCGGAATACTTCTTCACGGCTTCCACCATGGTCAGGCGCTCCCAGTGGCCCATGTCGATCTGCTTGCCTGATAGGGGATGACCATGCTGCCGCAGATCTTCTGGGCAAGGCGCTTGTACAGCTCCTCCACCAGATCCATCATGCCGTGGAAGTCGGTGAAGGCTGATACAGCTCGATGCTGGTGAACTCCGGGTTGTGCTTGGGTCCATGCCCTCGTTGCGGAAGATGCGGCCCACCTCGTACACGCGGTCCATGCCGCCCACGATCAGGCGCTTGAGGTACAGCTCGGTCTCGATGCGCAGCACCATGTCCATGTTCAGGCTGTTGTGATGGGTGTAGAAGGGGCGGGCAGAGGCGCCGATCTCGAAGGGGGTCAGGATGGGGGTGTCCACCTCCAGAAAGCCCTTCTCGTCCAGATAGGCGCGGATCTCCTTCAGGATCTGGCTGCGCTTCACGAAGGTGTCCTTCACCTCGGGGTTTGCAATCAGGTCCACGTAGCGCTGACGGTAACGCATCTCGGTGTCGGTCAGGCCGTGGAACTTCTCGGGCAGGGGACGCAGGCTCTTGGCCAGCAGGGTCAGCTCGGTGGCGCGCACGCTCAGCTCGCCGGTCTTGGTGCGGAACACCTCGCCCTTCACGCCGATGATATCGCCCACGTCCAGCTTCTTGAAGGCGGCGTAAGGCTCTTCGCCCAGCTCATCGCGGCGGACGTACAGCTGAATGTCGCCCTTATCGTCCCGCAGGTGGGCAAAGCTTGCCTTGCCCATCACACGCTTGGACATCATACGGCCAGCCAGCGCCACGGTCTTGCCGCTGTCGGTCTCGTTGGGCAGGTCGGCAAACTCAGCCTTCAGGTCGGCAGAGTAGGCATCCTGCGGGTACTTGGTCAGGGTGAAGGGGTCGTGGCCTGCGGCCTGCAGGTCGGCCAGCTTCTGGCGGCGCACCTGCACCTGCTCGCTCTCGGACAGGCCCTGCGCCGGGTTCTTCTTTTGTTCTTCCATGGTTTCTCCTATTCGTTTGGCCTGCTCAGCCTGCAGCGTGGGTAATGTTCAGCACGGTGTACTCCACAGTGTGGCCGGTGGGCAGCAGCACTTCGGCTTGTCGCCCACAGCCTTGCCCAGCAGAGCGTGGCCCACGGGGCTTTCGTCGCTGATCTTGCCGTTCAGGGGGTCGGCTTCGGTGCGGCCCACAATGTCGTACTCCTCGTTCTCGTCCTCGCCGGTCATGAGGATGGTGACGTGGGTGCCCACAGAGACATTGTCCACGCTCAGCTCGCTCTCATCAATGATGACGGCGTTCTTGATCATCTGCTCCAGTTCGGTGATGCGGTTCTCCACCAGACCCTGCGTATTCTTGGCCTCGTCGTACTCGCTGTTCTCGGAAAGGTCGCCGTGGCTGCGTGCTTCCTTGATCTCTTCGGCCAGCTCCTTGCGGCGCACTGTTTTGAGGTATTCCAGCTCCTCCTGCATTGCCTTCAGACCGGCAGCGGACATTTTGATCTCTTGTGCCATGTTGAGAATCTCTCCTTGTCTCTATTTGTGCTGTGCAGCCGCAAAGCCGCACAAGAATGCCATTTTGACTACATTATTATAATAGCAGGCGGCTGCTTTGTCAACAAAAAAGGCGGCGGTAGGGCAGAAAAATGTGTCGGCTGGAGCAAATAACGGAACAGCCCGCTCTTCAAAAAAGGAGAACGGGCTGTTTTGATTCCATTGGGTGTTACTTGGTAGACGGTTTCATCTGCTGTGCCTTTTTCCACGCGCGAATGGCTTTTACGGTGGAGACCGGCACATGGGGGTCGAATTTGTCCGGATGCTCACTGCTGCGCAGCGTCATCAGCTCGTTTTCAATTGCCCACTGTGCAGCCTGCTGCGCATCGGTGTCGTCGGTGTCGATATCGGTATAAGCGGCTTCGGCAGCAGGAGCAGGCTGTCCGGCATCCTTCCAGAGCACTTCGGCCAGTTCGATGCGAGTTTCCGGGATGGCGGTACCCTTGGGCAGATGATGGATCAGCCACAGCTCGGTGCCCAGCTGATGCAGCCTCCCACCAGCAGTGCACCGCCAATGATCGTTACCGCAGTGCTGATGGCAGGGTCAACAGGGGCGTCGTCGATCGTGGGGGCGCTGGGAATATCCATTGTTGAAGCTGTGACTGCTACGCGATTCTTAGGCATAGTAAAGGTGAAGCTTTCTTTATTTTTGTAGTATTCTGAATTGCTTAAACCATCAATCTCCCAACTACCAAAAGAGAGACCACTGTCAGCGAAAGACTGCTGATCAAAAGTGATTTCAACTGTAGCACCGACGGCACAATAGCTGTATCGCCAACTACAGGATCGCCATCTACTGTGAAAATGCCGCCGCTGACGACCAAAGGCTGTACCCAGTAATTCACGGTGAAGCCGTCCGCTTGAATTTTTTCCAAAACTGTGTTATCTATGCTGCCGCTTTTTAGTAGAGCGTTCCAAGAGTATTTGGTACCGTCATAATTGATAGTGTTGAATTTTGCGCAATCAATAAAAGCATCTTTTTTGATTTCAGTAACATCATCCGAGATGTTTAATGTGGTGAGTTTTCCGCATTTATAAAAAGCATTTTTGCCGATGGAAGCGAATCCATTGGGAAGGGTAAAAGACTCCAGACTTATACAGTTGGCAAAGGTTGCATCAGGAAGCGCGCTTAGCTGCGAATTCTTTTCAAAGGTAACTTCTTTTAGTCCGGTACAGCGGTTGAACACATGTGAACCCATAGTAGTTACACTGCTTGGAATGGTGATTTCTGTTAAACTATAACAGTTCTGAAAAGCTTGATACCCGATTTTAGTAAGCCCATCGGAAGATTGATGTCTTCGAGTTTGAAGCAAGAAAAGAAAGCGAAATCACCGATTTCCTTCAAACTATCGGGAAGTGTGATGGATGTGATTTCGCCGTTAAATCTTGTGTTGCGAAAAGCTTTATCCGCAATGGCTGTTACAGTGTAGGATTCTCCATTCAAGGAATTTGTTGCTTTTTCTGGAATAGTTACTTGGGTCAATAAGGTGGTTGCTTCGGGTCCTTTGACTTTGGCGGTTGTGTCACTTGTTATCTCGTATGTAAGACCGTTAAAGTTAAATGTATCGCCCGTCTCCGCCGCAAATGCAGAGACTGCCCCGACAGGCAGAAATGTCAGTGCCATGCTGAATGCCAGCAGCAGCTGATAAGTCGCGTTTTCATATAAATTCCTCCTTGATACGACTTTTGCGGGTGGATCTTGTCTGCGCGGATCGTGGACAAAAAAGATTCACAATTCCTTATTCTACCCCCCCAACAGAAATCAAGGATTTTAGACAAGATTGGAAGGATGCCTAAAAATGGCAGAGATTTTTAGAGGATCTGAGAAAAATAACAACAAAAATCCCCGCCGACAGAGGGAAAGCGGAGCAGGGCATCATGGAGGCCAAGAGCGCAGACACCTTCAAGCCCGAAGGCTGGACACCGAAGTTCAACGTGATCGAAACCTGGAATAGGGCATTCCCCAAGCACTAAAACACGAAGCCCCCGGTAGTCGCAGTACCGGGGGCTTTTTGTTGTATTGGGTCAAAGCTTGTGTTATACTGGTGGCGCTGCCCTTCTCCATTCTGGCAACAGAGAGGAGGTGAGTCACACGATGATTCAAGTCCTGATTGATTTTATCGTGGCCGTTGCAGCACAAGTAACCGCCTATTACCTGTGCAAGTGGCTTAACGACCACCACAAGGGCAAGTAAGCACAAGGCCCCCTCGGAGTTGCCGCTCCGAGGGGGCTGTTTTTGTGAGTCACTGACAAGTCCTGATTGTCACTCGCCTACCTCTAGTATATGCAACCCCGCGCAAAAGTCAAGCGGCAGATAAAAATTAACAATTTGTCGCTGGAATGGCCCGCAAAAACCCCCGCTGACAGAGGGAAAAGTGTCAACGGGGGTCGGGGTGATGTCGTATTTCGGTGGGAACTCCTTCAGTCAGAACCTGACGGTTCTGCCAGCTCCCTCGGTGAGGGGGGCTGTCTGCGCAGCAGACTGGGGAAGTTGACGTTTGCCGTTTAATCGTCTGCGCTCTCGTCCAGATTGCCCAGCTTCTTGGCCTGCTCCACAACGGCAGGCACCAGCATCTCGGGCAGAACCTCGTAGCGGGCAAACTCGGTGGTGAACCAGCCGCGGCCCTGCGTGGTCTGCCGGATGAAGGTGGTAAAGTTTGCAAGCTCTGCCAGCGGCACTTCAGCGATGATGGTCTGCAGGCCGTCATCGTCCGCTCCATGCCCAGCACGCGGCCGCGGCGCTTGGTCACATCGCCCATGATATCGCCGGTGTTGTCGTTCGGCACATGAGCCTTCAGGGTGTGGATGGGTTCCAGAATGACCGGGCCGGCCTCCGGCATAGCGGCCTTGTAAGCCAGCTTTGCGGCCATAATAAAGGCCATCTCGGAGCTGTCCACGGGGTGGTAGCTGCCGTCCAGCAGGGTGGCTTTCAGGCCCACCACGGGGTAGCCAGCCAGCACGCCCTTTTCGGCGGCAAGGCGCACGCCCTTTTCAACAGCCGGGAAGAAGTTCTTGGGCACGCTGCCGCCGAACACCTTCTCCTCAAACACGACCTGCTCGCTGTCGCAGGGCTCAAAGTTGATGATAACGTCACCGAACTGGCCGTGACCGCCGGTCTGCTTCTTATGACGGCCCTGCTTCTGGCAGGCCTTGCGGATGGACTCGCGGTAGGCGATGCGGGGTGCTTCCAGCCCGATCTCCACGCCGAACTTGTTCTTGAGTTTGGCCTTCACCACGTCCAGATGCTGCTCGCCCAGACCGCCGATCACCTGCTGATGGGTCTCGGCGTTGTTCTCGTAGCTCAGGGTGGGGTCTTCTTCCATCAGGCGGGCCAGTGCGCTGCTGATCTTGCCCTCGTCGCCCTTCTTGGCACAGTGACGGCCATGAACAGGCTGGGCTTGGGGAACACGGGGGCGGGCAGCTTGACACGCGCTCAGCGTCGCACAGGGTGTCGCCGGTCTTGGCGCTCACCAGCTTTGCCACTGCGCCGATGTCACCGGCAATGATGCCGTCGGAGTCCACCTGCTTTTTGCCAATGACGGTGAGGGGCTTGGAGATCTTCTCCACATCGCCGGTGCGGGCGTTGGTGAGGGGTTCGCCTGCAGTCACCTTGCCGCTGACCACGCGCAGGTAGCTCAGCTTGCCCACGAACGGGTCGGCCACGGTCTTGAACACGTAGCGGCGGTAGGCTCGTCACGGTGCAGTGCAGTTCCACCGGCTCGCCGGCGGCATCCTCGGCCAGCGTGCTGGCTTCGTGCTCCGGGCTGGGCAGCAGCTTGTGCATGTTGAACAGCAGCATATCTAGTGCCTGCTGGTTCACGGCGCTGCCGCAGAACACGGGGGTGATCAGGCCATCCTTGACGCCCTTGCGCATGCCTTCCACGATCTCTTCGGTGGTGAAGGCTTCGCCGCCGAAGAACTTTTCCATCAGCTCATCGTCGGTCTCGGCAATGGCTTCGCTCATGGCTCGATCAGGCCCTGAAACGGTGGCCGATGTCCGGCAGGTCCACCTGGATCTGCTTGCCGCCCTCGTACTTGAAGGCCTTCTGGCTGAACAGGTTGATGTACACGGGGGTGCCGTCGTCCAACTTGGCGGGCACCACGCAGGGGCAGACGGTGGAGCCGAACTTGATCTTCATATCCTCAAGGATCTTGAAGTAGTTGGCATTCTCCAGATCGCACTTGGAGACGAACACCATGGTAGCCTTGCCATTCTTGCGGGCCAGCTGGAACGCCTTTTCCGCACCCACAGTCACGCCGCTGCGGCCGGACACCACCACCAGCACGCTCTCGCTGCGCGGATGCCCTCGTACTCACCGGCCTCGAAGTCGAACAGGCCCGGCGCATCGATCAGGTTGTACTTGATGCCCTCGTACTCCACGGGGACGACCGATGCAGACAGGCTGGCCTTGCGCTTTGCTTCCTCGGGGTCAAAGTCCGAAACAGTAGTGCCGTCCTCGACCCGGCCCATACGCTCGGCAGCGCCCGAAAATAAGACCAGCGCCTCGGTGAGCGTGGTCTTGCCGCTGCGGCATGACCGGCAATCAGGATATTGCGGATGTTGTTGCTTGCGTATTTCATATCGGTTTTTCCCTCATTTCCGCCGCACGGAGCATTCTCTCCGCTTTTGTGGCATATTTTACAAAGATAATACCACACTTAAAATGATTTTTAAATATTTCGTTTGAAAATTCTGACGAATCAAGCGCCAAACTTCGGGGCAAGGTTTTGTGCAAGTTGCACGGCAGTGCCAAAGTTTATTGTAAAATCCACAGCGATACGCTATAATAAAAGGCAGAATACAGGCACAAGGAGCATACCGAAATGAAACGTACCGATTACATCAACTGGGATGAATATTTCATGGGCATTGCGCTGCTCACGGCCATGCGCTCCAAGGACCCCAACAGTCAGGTGGGCGCGTGCATCGTCAGCTCGGAAAACAAAATTCTGTCCTTGGGCTACAACGGTATGCCCATTGGCTGCAGCGACGACGAGATGCCCTGGGAGCGGGAGGGCGCACCGCTGGACACCAAGTATATGTACGTGTGCCACGCCGAGCTGAACGCCATCCTCAACAGCGCCCACAATAACCTGAAAGGTGCGCGGGTGTACGTGACGCTGTTCCCCTGCAACGAGTGCACCAAGGCCATCATCCAGTCGGGCATTGCCGAGGTGGTGTACTACGGCGACAAGTACCACGACAGCGATTCCAGCGTGGCGGCGCGGTTCATGTTCAAAAAGCCGGCGTGAAGCTGACTGCCTATCAGTCCACCGGACGGAAGGCAGAGCTGGAGCTGTAAGCTTCCTCTTGACCTTCCCGATGCAACGTACTATAATAAATAGAATCATAGCTTGAATAAATATTCAAGAATGCTTGCATAGAGAGGGAAATATACAATGAGCCTGAAGAACCGCAGCTTTTTGAAGCTATTGGACTACACCCCTGCCGAGATCGAAGAACTGCTGGACCTTGCCGCAGACCTGAAGGCAAAAAAGAAGGCCGCATCCGCCACAATGACCAGCTGGCAGGCAAGAACATCGCCCTGATCTTTGAAAAGACCTCCACCCGCACCCGTTGCAGCTTCGAGGTCGCTGCCCACGATCTGGGCATGGAAGTGACCTACCTTGACCCGTCCGGCAGCCAGATCGGCAAGAAGGAGTCCATCGCCGACACTGCCCG
>ENA-OQDF01000881-OQDF01000881.1-human-gut-metagenome-genome-assembly--contig:-NODE-881-length-12494-cov-4.013261_pt1 | contig 12494 bp, 12 predicted proteins | sample MGYA00242769_ERZ504597 | MGnify/ENA primary metagenome ERZ504597 (study PRJEB26092, sample SAMD00036305) | human gut metagenome | host: Homo sapiens | study: EMG produced TPA metagenomics assembly of...
CGACAGCATTGACCTCCTTGCGCCCGAGTTGATCGGCGGTATCGCTCAAGTATCCAGGTCCACACCGTCGGAGGACGGCTGGCTCGACTGGTCGCCAAGGCGACCGCAACGACACCGTAAACGGCTGCGCCGGTATCGCCGGCCATACCATCGACGGCGTACGCATGTACTACGTGACGCCGAGCGGCGAGGAGTACAAGCAGGCGTGGTACCGCTCCCAGACCACTGCGCGCGCCGGATGGCTGAACACCGTGTGCGACGACGGCTCTACCTATAGCGGCGACGACTACGCCGGTATCTACGGCGAGCCGCTCGACCGTCTGCAGGTCTGCGTCACCGACGGGGTGCGTGGTAATGGCTTTCGTCATGGGCGCGGCGCTCGGCGCGATTTTGGGCAGCTTCGTCACGGTTGTCGCGCTCGCCTGATCTGGGGCGGGAGCGACGCGGGCGATAACAGCAAAAGGGGCCGTGGCGGTTCGTCGCCACGGCCCCTTTCTCGTATCCCTCGAATATCCTAAGTTGCCGCCAAACCCTAAGTACGGTCAGCGTGTTGCGGTACGTTCAGCGTGTTTTGCCTGTTGGTCAGCATCAATAGCGAGCTGCGGCAAACTGTCTCAGTATTGCCGTATGCGGGGTCGTTGTTGTTACCCCAGGTTTTGCCCACCCAATCGTAGGCGAGCGAGCCGTACACCTGTGTTGCGATATCCATCGTGAATAGCAGCGTGCAATGGTGGCGAAGGAGCTTGGTGTTTCTTGGGTCGGTGCCCGAACCGGCACTCATGCTCTTGTACTGGTTCCACTTCCCCTCCATTTCGTCGAGGTAGCGGTTTGCCTGCTTGGCGCCCGACTCGCGCGGTGACTTCTTCCAGTATTCCGGATCAGGGTTGCCCGAATCGTTCATATAGCTGGCTGGTTTGTATCCTCCGCCAAACAGCACGTATCCAGCAAACGAGAAATCGAACAGAATGGGAAATGTGGGCATCCAACACGTGAACTTATTGCCGCCGATACCGGGAAACGCCGCGGGGAAATCAAACGGAGTGATCTCTTGGTCCATGGTGGTGGGAATGATGGTGGTCGAGCCCGATTCCGCCTTTGCGGCCGGCGCGGTGACAACGGCCATGGGGGAGGAGAGCGTGTAGGTTTTGCCCTGATAGTCGAGGACAAAGCGCAGCTTGCATCCTTCTTCCAGAAGGCCCGATGCCGCATCGAGGAACTTGTCTTCGAGTGTGAACGTCGCCAGATTATCCGCGCCCGATGCGCTGGCCTTGACTTGGCCAATCTGCGTGAAGGTTTCGGGTGAGCTGCCCGCGGCGGGCGTCACTTTGTTGATGCACAGCGTTGCCTGTCCACCCTGTGGCAGATGTGCCTGCACGGTAAAGGCGTGCGTGTCGGGTTGCTCGTTTGCCGTGTCGTCCTTCGGCATTGCCATAAATGTGGCATCGGCGTACTGGATGTCCCATTCGTCGAACGTGAGCTGTCGAAAGTACGGCTCGCCATCGGAAAGCGGACGCGTGGGCGCGGTTATGGCGGTGCCGCCCTGGATGCGCACAAGGGGAATCTCGACATCGCGGTAGCCTGCCGTGCTAATGGAGATGCCGCCGTTAAGTCGTACGCGTCGAGAAGCGTTGCCTCGTCCACGTAGCCTTCCGAAAGCGGCGCGACCTCAAAGATGGCCGTGCTTCGTCATCGGTCGTGGCGGTGAGCTGCTTGCCTGCGGCATAGCGCGATGTGAGCGCGACCTGGGCACCCGCGATGGGCGTATTCTTGTTGGCGACGTCGACCACGACCACACCAAACATGGTGCGCGAGAGAACGAGCACCTGAAGGGGTCTTTTTTCGTCGGCATAGGCTTCGGTGGGCGCGAACGGCAATATGAAGGCGTTTGCGCTTCCCGGCACGCGCGGCAACATAATGCTCGCCAGCGAGGACGCTCCGGCAACAAGTAACGAACGGCGATCAAGCATCTTTGGCTCCCATCCCGCAAACATCGGAGGAAATAATCCAATTTTGCGAGAAGGTGTCCCGTGGCGGTAGTGCCGTTCAAGGGTCAAAATGTCCAATTTGAGTGCGCGAAAGCGTCAGGCCCCCGGAGCGCTTTCGATACGCCGGGCAGTCTGGCCGCTAGCGCAACATGTGGGCAACCAGCTCGGCGCGAGTTCCGATACCAAGCTTGGCATACACTCCTGATAGGCGGTTTTTGACGGTGCCCGGCGATACTCCCATATGGCGTGCGATTTCGGCGTTGGTCCACCCACGACAGGCGAGCATGGCATGGTGAATTCCGTGGTCGTTAGATCGTCGGCCACGTCCTCGCCCGAATCGGGGTTGTGGATGCGCCGCCAGCCGTAGCTGAAGCGGTACGTGATCTCGATGATGCGCGCGAAATCGTCAGGGTATTGCGTTTTTAGGCACGCCTCGATGAGCCCCTGTAAAAGGCCGTGGTGCTCGCCGATGAGCTCGATGAGGCCGTCGGGGCGCGCAATGTCCCAAGCGGCGCCAAAATGCGCTTTTGCGGCGTCGACGTCTTTGAGACTCATGTATGCCATGGAAGCTGCCAGGTGCAGGAACAGTTCCGAGATGGGATAGCTTCCCTGTTTCATAATTAGGGCGTTTTCCGCCATGCCCAGACTGCGGCCATATTCGCCGCGCAGGTACAGGGCATGCGCCATCACGTAGCTGGCGAACAAGCGCAGGCCTTCGCAGATGCGCCGCAAGCGGATAAAACTCTTCGGCAGATACGGGGAAGGCAAGTGCAGCAGGACGCTCGCGGCCGAGGCGAACAGGATATGCGTGGCGTGGACGGCGGGCGATTCCTCGTCAGTTGGCGTATCGAGATGCCCGCAAGGCACCGGCGGCGTCGGCGATACGGTTGAGCGACAGACTGGCGTATCCGCAGATAAAGCATGCGGAATAGCGCAGTGCGGGATCGGTGGCGTCAAGATAGGGGCGCGCCGTCTTGGCAGCAAGGGTGGCCTGTCCGCGAAAGTACAGCGCTTCTGCCGTGGCAATGGCGCGCGAATCGGGGTCGGAAATGCCTGCAACCGCAGCGTCCATCTGCCCGGCACAAAGGCAGTGCACATCAACGGCATGGGAACGCATGGGTAGCCATCGCAGTCCATCTTCCATCTCCCAACAGCTGGCAACAATAGCAGCAATTGTACTCCTGTTGCTCGGGACTTGAATTTGTGGGTATCGCCTACGATTGTGCCGAACGTATAAAGGAAGAGTCTATTGGCGATGCTCCCAAGGTGGCTACCGAAGCCTAGCTGACCTCGACATTAGGAAAAAATACCACCCCTGTAAAAAGCTCTGTCGCAGCGATGGGAAACGCATCTCGTTCTGCATATAATGAGGTCATGTGACGGTGCGTTTGCATACGTGTAACGCATTCCCATCGAACCGAAAAGGAGCTCTGCATGGATCCCAACAAGCGTCCCGACGACATGGTGCGTATCACCACTCCCGAACTTGCCCAGGCGTTCATCGAAGAGCAGGTCGCTGCAATCCGCGAGCAGATCGGCGACAAGAAGGTCCTGCTGGCCCTTTCGGGCGGCGTTGACAGCTCGGTTGTCGCGGCCTTGCTCATCAAGGCCATCGGCAAGCAACTCATCTGCGTGCACGTGAACCACGGCCTGATGCGCAAGGGCGAGAGCGAGCAGGTCGTCGACGTCTTCAAGAACCAGATGGACGCCAACCTGGTCTATGTTGACGCGACTGATCGCTTCCTGGATAAGCTCGTGGACGTCGAGGAGCCCGAGGCCAAGCGTAAGATTATCGGCGCCGAGTTCATTCGCGTGTTCGAGGAGGAGGCCCGCAAGGTTGGCGACGAGGTTAGCTTCCTCGCCCAGGGCACCATCTATCCCGACATCCTGGAGTCCCAGGATGGCGTGAAGGCTCACCACAACGTGGGCGGCCTGCCCGATGACCTGCAGTTTGAGCTCTGCGAGCCCGTCAAGCTGCTGTACAAGGACGAGGTGCGCGTCGTGGGCCGCGAGCTCGGCCTGCCCGAGAACATGGTTGAGCGTCAGCCGTTCCCCGGTCCTGGCCTGGGCGTCCGCTGCCTTGGCGCCATCACCCGCGACCGTCTTGAGGCGCTGCGCGAAGCCGACGCCATCGTGCGCGAGGAGATCGACAAGGCAGGTCTGACCATCTGGCAGTATTTTGCCGTCGTGCCCGACTTCCGCGCCACCGGCGTGCGCGAGGGTAAGCGCGCCTACGACTGGCCCTGCATCATCCGCTGCATCAACACCGTTGACGTCATGACCGCCGAGGTGCCCGAGCTCGACTGGGCGCTGCTCAAGCGTATTACCGCTCGCGTCACCGCCGAGGTTCCCGGCATCTGCCGAGTGTGCTACGACCTCACGCCGAAGCCCGTCGGCACGGTCGAGTGGGAGTAAGCTAACTCAGCTGGTAGGCGACGAGAACTAGCAGATGTGACAAAGGGACAGTCCCTTTGTCACATCCTCGATATTATGTGCGGGATGGTACGCCACGCGGCGTGCCATCCCGTTCGTTATTTTAATGAGCCGAGTGCGCGAGTGGGAAGAGTCACGAGCATGGTCGTTCCGCGCTCCGAGCTCTTTTCGACCTCGATGGAGCCGCCGTGAAGTGCGGCGATCTCCCAGACCAGCGCAAGCCCCAGCCCCACGCCGCCGTATGCCCTGCTGCGCGATTTGTCGACGCGATAGAAGGGCTGAAAGATGCTCGTCTGGTATTGCTCGGGAATGCCCGGCCCCTGGTCGCGCACGCGTAGCAGCACGCGGTCGCCTTCGGCGCAGGCGTTGATTTGCACGGTCGAGTTGGGCGCGCTATAGCGTATGGCGTTTTCGGTCAAGTTGAACAGCAACCGATAGATCAGCATGTCGCTGCCGATCGTTTGCGCGTCGCCCTCACTTGTAAGCGTGATGTCTTTTTGCTCGGCAAGGGGTGCCAGGTCCGTGAGCACTTCTTCGATCATCGGCGCTAGGTCAATCACATCGTTGCAAGGGACACTGCGCAGCTCGCTCATCTCGAGCAGGGTCTTTGTCATGTGCGTCATTCGCTCGGTCTGCTCCTGCAGCAGCCCGAGCAGGCTCGCTGTATCGGCGTCGACGTCGGGGTGCTCGGCGCAAAACAGCTCGACCTGGGCCTGCATGAGCGCAAGTGGCGTGCGCAGCTCGTGCGCCGCATTGCCCGTAAACTGTCTTTGTGCGGAAAATCCCTCGTCAAGGCGGGCAATCATGTCGTTAAACGACGCGCTGCAGCGCCTGAGTTCAGAGGCACGTCCTCGCTGATTTTTGTGTCGGCGAGGTTGTCGGGCCGCACGCTCTCGACTTGCGTCGCAAAGAAGCGCAACGGCCGCAGCGCATGTCCGCTTACAAAGTAGGCCAGCACGCCGCCGAGCAGCGTCACCGCCGCAGTTATATACCAGCTCGTCGCGCCAAACGATTCTTGGGCGTCGTTCACGACGATGGTCAGCGCGTCGTCGAGCTCTTTGTTTGTCGGGTCAAATGAGCTGGGCGAGGCCGCCTCCACCTTGCTGTGCGCCGACGCTTCTGCACCAATCGAGTCCATGTAGCGCATGCCGGAGTAGCCAACCAGGCAATTCATAAGTACGCAGGTCGAACATATCAGCAGTGCCGTCATCAACGTGATGCGCCACTGCAGCGACAACCGCTTCATTTGCCATCCTCCATAACGTAGCCTTCGCCGATTCGGTTGCGGATGGGGTCGTGCCCCAACGCGCCGCGCAGCTTTTTGCGCAGCGACGAGATGTGCACGCGGGTCGCGTTGCTAAAGCTGTTGACGCTGCTGTCCCATACGTGGTCGATGAGCTCCTCCTGGCTCACCGGCCGCCCCTGGTTAAGCATCAGGTATTCCAAGATGCCGGTCTCCTTGCGCGTGAGGGACAGGATCTCGTCGCCCACTGTGGCGAGGCGCGCCTTGGTGTCAAAGCTCAGCGATCCACAGGTTAGAACAACGTCGCTTTGTGTAAAGCGTCTGAGGGTAAGGCTGCGAATCCTTGCCGCAAGCTCGTCAAGATGAAACGGCTTGGTGAGGTAGTCGTTGGCGCCCGCATCGAGCCCCGCTACCTTGTCGGAGACCTCGCCACGTGCCGAGAGCACAAGCACCTTGGTCTCACAATCAGCTGTCCTGAGTTGCCTGAGCACGGTCATGCCGTCGACATGGGGGAGATTGAGGTCGAGCACGACAAGATCAAAGGTCTCGACATCGAGCAGATCGAGGGCCTGCTGCCCGTCGTAGCAGCAGTCGACGCTATAGGCCAAGTTGCGCAGGCTGCGTGCGATCGCATCGCACAGCGCCCGCTCGTCCTCGATGACCAAGATGCGCATAACGTTCTCCTTGCATAATCATTCACGCTTAACACGGATTTTATAGTCGGTATGGTCCAATGGGTCGCGAAACGAAAGGAGTGGTCAGATTGTTCAAAGCGATTAAGCCTGTGGCGCAGGTGGCTTTGCTGATCGTTGGGGTAGCATGGTTGGCTTTGGAATTATGCGCGGCGAGGCAGATGCCGTGCTGGCCAAGGCAATCAGGCTGTGCTTGGAGTGTATCGGAATTGGATAAAAGAAAAAACACTGCATCGCATCTTTTAGCGCGATTTCGTGGATTGATTCAGGCGGCGGCGACGCTTGCGACCAATATTCACCTGCCTAACTTTGCCAAGGGCGGCATCTACCAGGGAGCGGGCAAAGCCGTCTGCGTGCCGGGCCTCAACTGCTACTCGTGTCCAGCGGCCTCGGGTGCGTGCCCCATCGGGTCGTTTCAGTCGGTGGTGGGCTCGTCTAAGTTTAGCTTCTCGTATTACGTCACCGGAACGCTCATTCTGATCGGCGTGCTGCTGGGACGTTTTGTATGCGGCTTTTTGTGCCCGTTTGGATGGCTACAAGAGCTTTTGCATAAGATTCCCAGCAAAAAGCTCTCCACGAAAAAGCTCAAGCCGCTCACGTACATCAAGTATGCCGTGCTGCTGTTTGCCGTGGTGCTGCTGCCCGTCTTGGTGGTTAACGATGTGGGTATGGGCGACCCGTTCTTTTGCAAGTACATCTGCCCGCAAGGTGTGCTCGAGGGCGCGATTCCGCTGTCCATCATGAACGTGGGAATCCGCTCCGCGCTGGGAAAGCTCTTTTCCTGGAAGCTCGCGATCCTCATTGTGGTTGCGGTGCTGAGCGTGCTGTTCTATCGCCCCTTCTGCAAATGGATTTGCCCCCTCGGCGCATTTTATGCGCTCATGAACAAGGTGTCTTTGCTGGGGATCCAGGTTGACCAGTGCAAATGCGTCTCGTGCGGCAAGTGCGCCAAGGTGTGTCAAATGGACGTGGACGTTACGCGTACGCCCGACCATGCCGAGTGCATTCGTTGCGGCAAATGCGTGGGCGCGTGCCCCGTCGATGCTATTAGCTTTCGCTATGGGCTGGGTGTGACGGGCGACAAACCCGCGCAGTCCACGCAAGCCTGCGAAAACAAATAGGTACCTATATAAGTTTCGATATAAACGGAGGAACCATGAAACTGTCAAAAATTGCAGCTCTGTTGATGCTGCCCGTGCTGGCGCTGACTCTCGCGGCGTGCTCTGCCCCCAAGGGCGACGCGAAGGGTGCTACGAGCGGCGATGCGCAGATTGCCGAGCTCATAGCGCAAAAGCCGTCGAGTGCCGAGGAGGCGGCCGAGCTGTACCAGCAGCTGCTGCAAAAGGAAAACGAGATCTTTGCGAGCGATAACGTCCTATGGGAAAAGGTGTTCCTTGCGGCCAACAAAGACACTCCCATGATTGAGGACGGCAAGAACTACGGTGACTTCTTGCTCGATACCATCGAGGGCGCCAAGGATCAGTTTGCGGCTGACGAGCTTAAGACGCTTAAGGCCGGCGCGCAGCAGGTCAAGGAGATCGAGGACAAGCTCATGGCGCTGGAGAAGGAGTTCCCCGGATGCGGCAGCACGCCCGGCGAGGGGGAGAGCGTCGATGCCTCGACCGCAGGCATGACTAACGGCGAGAGCGGGGAGACGAAGTTCCCCAGCTTTAAGGGCAAGGACTTGGACGGCAACGATGTAAACAGCGACGAGCTGTTCTCCAAGAACAAGGTCACCGTCATGAACTTCTGGTTTACCACCTGCAAGCCGTGCGTGGGAGAGCTGGGCGATCTGGAGAAGCTCAACAAGGAGCTTGCCGAGAAGGGCGGCCAGGTCGTGGGCGTTAATTCCTTTACGCTCGATGGCAACAAAGACGAGGTGGCCGATGCCAAGGACGTGCTTTCCAAGAAGGGCGTGACGTATAAGAACATCTGGTTTAAGTCGGACAGCGAGGCCGGAAAGTTCACCTCCAACCTGTACTCGTTCCCGACCACCTACGTGATCGACCAGAACGGTAACATTGTGGGAGAGCCGATCATGGGCGGCATCAACTCCGCTGAGCAGCGCGAGGCGCTCAACAAACTGATCGATCAGGCACTCGCGAAGAGCGAACAGTAAGTCCGTGGGACAGACAACTGAAGGGGAGTCGCTGGAAACAGCGACTCTTTTTCTGCTTCGGGGTAGCATCATGGGTATACGTCGAAAGGGCACGCAGCTTTTCGTGCATTGCCCGAGCGGTGCGCGAAGCAACCAAGCTGTGAGTTTTCTTAAGCGTTCTGGGTATGGCAGTGTCAAGAATATCGGCGGCATAAGCGGCTACACGGGAAAGGTGGTGCGTTAGCTATGAAGGTGGTTATCGTTGGAGGCGTCGCGGGCGGCGCATCGGCGGCGGCACGTTTGCGCAGACTCGACGAGCAGGCCCAAATTGTCATCTTTGAGCGCACGGGTTTTGTATCGTATGCCAATTGTGGGCTTCCGTACTACATTGGCGGCGTGATAGAAGAAGAGAGCGCATTGACGCTGCAGTCTCCCAAGGGCTTTTGGGATCGCTTTCGCATTGCGGTCAAGACGAGTCACGAGGTGTTTGCCATCCATCCCGATTCGCATACGGTCGAGGTTCGCAATATGCTGACGGGCGAGGAATTTGTCGAGACGTATGACAAGCTCATCCTGTCGCCGGGTGCAAAGCCGATCCGCCCTGCGTTGCCGGGCATCGACTCGGATAAAATCTTTAGCCTACGCACCGTTGAGGACACGCTGCGTATTCACAGCTATGTTCGAGAGCGGCGACCGAGCAGTGCCGTCGTGATCGGCGGCGGCTTCATTGGCGTCGAGACGGCGGAGAATCTGTGCGAGCTGGGGCTCCAGGTGACCCTTCTGCAGCGTCCCGTCCAGCTTATGAACAACCTGGATTACGACATGGCGACCCTTTTGCATACCGAGGTGCGTGAGCACGGTATCGATCTGCGCCTCAAGGCCGATGTGACAGGTTTTGAGGAAGTTGATGGCCGCGTTGTCACCCATGTTGCGGGCGATGACCCTATCGGAGCCGATATGGTGCTGCTTGCCATTGGCGTGGCACCTGAGAGCCATCTGGCGCAAGAGGCGGGGCTCGAACTGGGCATCAAGGGGGCTATTGTGGTCAACGACCGCATGGAGACCTCTGCTGCCGACGTGTATGCCGTGGGCGATGCCGTGCAGGTCACGCATCAGGTGACCGGCGAGGACGCGGTCATTTCGCTTGCCGGCCCCGCCAACAAGCAGGGGCGTGTCGTCGCCGATGTCATAGCCGGCATGGACAGCTGCTACCTCGGATCGTTGGGCTCATCGGTTATCAAGGTATTCGACTTGACGGCGGCAAGCACGGGACTATCCGAAAAGGCGGCACACGCGGCGGGAATTGACTGCGACAGCGTGGTCCTGTCGCCCGGTTCGCATGCGGGTTATTATCCGGGTGCAACGCCCATGACCATGAAGGTTGTCTTCGAGAAGCAGGGATTGCGCCTGCTGGGTGCGCAAATCGTGGGCATCGATGGTGTGGACAAGCGTATCGACGTTCTGGCGACTGCCATCCAGGCAGGCATGCGCGGCGATAGGCTTAAGGATTTGGACCTAGCATACGCGCCGCCGTATTCATCGGCGAAGGATCCCGTCAATATGGCGGGCTTTATGATCGAGAACCTCAATCGCGGCATACTGGCGCAGTGGCATTGGAGGATGAGCCCAACTTGCCACGCGATGGCAGCGTGCAGCTGCTCGATGTTCGTACGGAAGGGGAGTATGAGCGCGGGCATATCGATGGTTTCGTAAACATTCCCGTCGATGATCTGCGCAATCGCCTGAGCGAGCTCGACCGGGCCAAGCCGGTCTACGTGATTTGCCAGAGCGGCATTCGCAGCTACATTGCTTGCCGCATTTTGGCGCAGCATGGCTTTGAGTGCTTTAACTTCTCGGGCGGCTATCGCTTCTTTGCAGCCGTGACTGAGGCTCGCCGCGGCAGCGCTAACGTTATGCCGTGCGGGCTCGAAAAGTAGCGCGCATTGGAATGTGACAAAGTGACAGCCTCTTTGTCGCATCGGGGATGTTATATGCGGGATGGTGCGCCATGCGGCGTGCTGTCCCGTTCGTTTTTGGCGCGGTTCGTTACATTCCTCACTGGTATCGGCCAAAAATGAGGATAGAGTAGGACAAACGCGCCGAACGTGAACGGCGGGGGAGCGGGCGAGCGCGCCCGCGCGAGAGAGGTTGCCGTCCATGCTGGATCTCAGAGTTATTTGCAAAAGGTACGTTACGCAGTCGTTTACGCAGGTAGCGCTCGACAGCGTAAGCCTGTCTTTTCGCGATAACGAGTTTGTAGCCATCCTGGGTCCCTCGGGTTCGGGTAAAACTACGATGCTCAACGTCATTGGTGGACTCGACCATTTCGATTCCGGCGACCTGCTGATCGATGGCATCTCGACCAAGGATTTCAGCGACCGCGATTGGGATGCCTACAGAAACAATCGCATTGGCTTTGTGTTTCAGAGCTACAACCTCATTCCGCACCAGAGCATTTTGGAAAACGTGGAGCTGGCGCTTACGCTCACGGGCGTGGGACATGCCGAGCGCCGCCAGCGTGCGCGTAAGGCGCTCGAGACGGTTGGTCTGGGCGAGCACGTTGACAAACGCCCGAACCAGCTTTCGGGCGGGCAGATGCAGCGCGTGGCCATTGCCCGCGCCTTGATCAACGACCCCGAGATTGTGCTGGCTGACGAGCCGACCGGCGCCTTGGATTCAACGACGTCCGTGCAGGTTATGGATTTGCTCAAGGACGTTGCGCGCGATCGTCTGGTCATCATGGTCACGCACAATCCCGAGCTGGCGTACCAGTACGCCACGCGCATCGTCAGCCTGGCGGACGGCAAGGTCACCGACGATTCCGACCCCTTTGATGTGGCCACGGTCGCACATCGCGAGGCAAAACCCACGCGCAAAACCTCGATGAGCTTTATGACGGCGCTGGGGCTTTCTGCCCGAAACCTCATGACCAAGAAGGGCCGTACGGCCATGACTGCCTTTGCAGGTTCGATTGGCATTATTGGCATCGCGGCGATTCTGGCGCTCTCCAACGGCGTAAACGGCTACATCAAAAAGGTCGAGGAGGACACGCTCTCAAGCTACCCGCTTACGATTTCCAAACAAGATTACGACCTGTCGTCTATGATGGGCGGACAGGGGGGCACGGATGAGGAGGCGTCCAAGGGCGAGGACTCGTCCGATGGCGCTACCGGCGGCAAGGCTCAGGGGACCGATAAGATCCCTGTGGTCACGGCCGTAAAGGACATGTTCGCAAGTGTTAAATCTAACGATATGACGAGCTTTAAGGCATGGCTTGACGACGGCGGCAACGGTATCGACAAAGAGGTCAACGCTATTCAGTATGGTTACGGCGTGACGCCGGTTGTCTATCGTTCGAGTAAGGGCGACGAGAAGCCCGTTCGCCTTGTTCCCAACGCTATGACCGAGGCCATGAGCGGAGGCGCGAGCTCGGCGGCAACGGTGAGCATGGATTCCATGGGAACGTCGGTCTTTAACGAGATGATTGACGACCAGAGCCTGCTCGACAGCCAGTACGATGTCGTTGCCGGCCATTGGCCTACGTCCGCCAACGAGGCCGTGATGGTGCTTTCGAGCCGCGGAACGGTGGGCGACTACACGCTCTACAGCATCGGCGCGCTGGATATCGATGAGCTCAACGACCTGGTTAACAGTGCCATGACGGCCGACGGCAAGGTCAAGACGCCCAAGACCGGCAGCGACTTTACCTACGACGATGCACTGTCCACGACGTTTAAGGTGTTGTCGCCGGCCGATGCCTATCGCAAAAACGAAGAGACCGGCATGTGGACTGACATGTCTGGCGACGCCGACTTTATGAAAGCCAAGGTTGCCGACGGTATTGACGTGCGCATTGTGGGCGTGGTGCGACCCAACGAGGCGGCAAACGCGAGCGCATTGTCCCCGGGCATTGCCTATACGCATGCGCTGACTCGCCAGCTTATGGAGCGTGCTGCCGATTCGCAAATCGTGCAGGAGCAGCTTGCCCACCCCGAGACGGATGTCTTTACGGGCAAGTCTTTCGATGAACTGCAAGGCGAGGC
>ENA-OQDF01000882-OQDF01000882.1-human-gut-metagenome-genome-assembly--contig:-NODE-882-length-12476-cov-6.318163_pt1 | contig 12476 bp, 11 predicted proteins | sample MGYA00242769_ERZ504597 | MGnify/ENA primary metagenome ERZ504597 (study PRJEB26092, sample SAMD00036305) | human gut metagenome | host: Homo sapiens | study: EMG produced TPA metagenomics assembly of...
AAGAAGATATTCTTACAGATGAGGAGGGACATAAATCTGTTGGGATCCGCATTCTGCGTATTGAAGATTTTGAAGGAAATGTAAAAAAAGAATACCGGAAAGACGGACTTATATCACTGATATTTCAGTAGGAAATACTCTGATCGAGTTTGAACTTTCTGCAAAATCCGGAGAAACCTCTTATGTTGCCCAGAAGAAAGATACGATCATGAATAATAAAAAGGCAGCGGCAAATACAGTAAAAATCGAACTTATTTCTGCATCCAGGACAGGTGTTCGTGTGAAACTGGTATTTAACACAACCAAACAGACAGATTCTCCGCTGACTATGTATGCAAAGGTAAGCAGTTCCGACCGGAAAGACATTGTTCTGGACACTCAGATTCCTCAGGAAACAGCATATTATGTTTACGGACAGGGCGGACTGAACGGTATCTATACAGATCCGGCGAAGGCTGTATTGCGTGCAGATACGCTGGGAGGTGTAGTGCTGAACCGTACACAGCAGTATGTATGGGAACGTGGAAATAAAAAGACAAAAATGCAGATAGATACAGAAGGGATTCCGGAGATTGTGCTTCAGGGAACCTATGATATTAAAACCCTGAAAAAGAGTCTCAAAAAGACCGGAACTGTGATCGATCTTTCCGGCTGCAGTCTGGACAGTGTGCTGTACGAGATAAGTGCACAGCGTCCGGTAATTGCCAAAACGGGAGCAGATACAAGCGTGGTGATCGTAGGATATGATGAATATAATACCTGGCTGTATGATCCGGTTAAAAAAGAGACCTATCCGTATGGAATGAATGACAGTACGGATCTTTTCCAGAAAGCCGGAAATGTGTTTATCACCTATATAGAAACAGTAAATTACTGATGAAAAACATAACCGCAGGCAGCTGAGAACGGAGCGAACAGTAACGCGACAGCAACCTGCCGGTTATTCATCCAAAAAATTGTAAAAATGCTTCTTTACATTTCACTGATATTTGAGTATTCTAAAAAGGACAAACAGTGGCAGAGAAATTTATTGTTTAAATACGTTACTGTAAGAGTGAAACAGTAACAGCGAAACGGAGGAACGTACAGATGTTATATGAGAACATTAAAAAATTAGTACAGTACGGAGTAGAAACAGGACTTACACCGGCCTGCGAGAAGAATTATACAATAAATCTTCTTCTGGATGTCTTTAAAGAAGACGAATATGTGGAACCTGAGGAAGAGTACAGGGATATCAATCTTGAAGAGGTATTAAATGCACTTCTGGATGAGGCTGTGAAGAGAAATCTCATAGAAGACAGTGTTGTGTACAGAGACCTTTTTGATACCAGACTTATGAACTGTCTGATGCCGCGTCCGGCGCAGGTACAGAATGAGTTCTGGAGCAGATATGAGAAAGATCCACAGGAAGCAACCGATTACTTCTATAAACTCAGTCAGGACAGCGATTATATTCGTCGTTATCGTGTAAAGAAAGATCAGAAATGGACAGTAGACAGTGAATATGGTAAAATCGATATCACCATCAATCTTTCCAAACCGGAAAAAGATCCGAAGGCAATCGCTGCTGCCAAGCTTGTAAAATCCAGCAGTTATCCGAAATGTCTTCTTTGCCCGGAGAACGAAGGATATGCAGGAAGAGTTAATCATCCTGCCAGAGAGAATCACAGAATCATTCCTATCACTGTAAATGACAGCCCCTGGGGATTTCAGTATTCCCCATATGTGTATTACAATGAGCATTGCATCGTCTTTAACAGTCAGCATGTTCCGATGAAGATTGAGAAGAATACCTTTATTAAACTTTTTGATTTTGTAAAACTTTTCCCGCATTACTTCCTGGGATCCAATGCAGACCTGCCTATCGTAGGCGGTTCTATTTTAAGTCACGATCATTTCCAGGGCGGACATTATACTTTCGCAATGGCAAAAGCACCGATCGAGAAACATGTGACTATTCCGGGATATGAGGATGTAGAAGCAGGTATTGTTAAATGGCCTCTTTCTGTTTTAAGGATCCGTCATAAGAATGAGAAGAGACTGATAGAGCTTGCTACACATGTTCTGGAAGCGTGGAGAGGTTATACAGACGAAGTGCGTTTATCTTTGCTGAAACTGATGGAGAACCGCACAATACGATCACACCGATCGCCCGCAGATCCGGAGATATGTTTGAACTGGATCTCACACTTAGAAATAACATTACTACTGATGAGCATCCTCTTGGTGTATACCATCCGCATGCAGAGTATCACCATATCAAGAAAGAGAATATTGGTCTGATCGAAGTAATGGGACTTGCCGTACTTCCGGCAAGATTAAAAGAAGAATTGGAACTTCTGGCAGAATATATTCTGGAGGGAAAAGACATTTCTTCCAATGAGAAGATTGAGAAACATGCAGCGTGGGTTGCAGAATTCCTTCCGAAATATGACAACCTTGATAAAGACAACATTCAGGATGTTCTCAGAAAGAAGTCGGTAATGTATTCGTTCATGTACTTGAGGATGCCGGCGTATATAAATGCACTGCTGAAGGCAGAGAAGCATTTATGAGGTTTATCAATAAATTATAAGGAATATTTTCAACCATAAGAAAACAGTGTTTACATAGCAGGATGACAAATCTGGTATTATTTACATATGAGCAGGTTGTGGCGGTTCTGATCAAAAGCCGGGCAGTCTGAAGATGTTTTTGAATGATTGGGAATGCATAGAGAACGTCCCGCATATTTTATGTTGGGACGTTTTTGCAAAATGGAGGTAAATATGTACAGAAAAAGACACAAAAGAGGAAAGCGTCTGGCAAGTGTGTTTCTGACTGTGGCACTGATCACTGCAACAGTTCCCGTACAGGCAGCAGAGTTCGGCACTCCGGACAGTTTTGAAGAGATTTTCAGTTCAGGGGAAGAAGATTCGTGCATAACTGATACAGAAAATACTTTGCCGGCAGCTTCTGATTCGGAGAAAGTAACGGCATCGGAACTGTCACCAACACCAACAGTGACTTCGACACCGGAGGGTACACCTGCACTGACAGAAACACCGACTCCTTCGGTCACACCGATGCCGTCTTCAACACCGACTCCTTCAGTCACACCATCACCATCTCCCACGCCGACGATTAATCCGGAGAAAGAGGTAATGCTCCGGTTTATAGACGGAGAAGGAAATGAATGTGAACAGCTGCGAACAGTGATGTCCTGGGGTGAATCTTTGATCCTTCCCAATGTACCGGATACAGATGCACCGGATATGTGGAAACTGGAAAAAATGAAAAACTTGGAGATGCGATCACTCTGAAGGGTGGAGATATTCTTACTCTGAAGAAAGGCGAGAGCTGGAATCTGTTTCTCGAAAAAGGCATCCTGAACTTCTATATGCCAAAGAAATGTACGGTTTCTCTTTATAATAATTCAGGAACCAGTGTGTTTTCCAATGGGATTCTGCAGGTCTATGAGACAAAAAACGTCATACTTCCGGATATGCCATCATCCAAATACATTAATTATGGATGGACAGATACAAAGGGAAGTTCTGCTGTAAAATATGAACTGAATTCAGAATTTACAGTGACCGGTGACACAGATTTTTACATTGTGCGCCGTACAGCACTTCAGGTGAATTTTAAGACCAATACAGGGGCAAGCAACAGTAAATTTACCAGACTGAATCAGAAAGTCGGAAAAGGACTTACAGTTACAATGCCGCAGGTACCTGTCAAGACAGGATATCAGTCTCTGGGATGGTCAAAGAATAAAAAAGCCTCCAAAGCTGACTATAAAGCAGGCCAGAATGTGACTGTATCAAAAACACTGACTCTCTATGCTGTATATAAGAAATTGCCTTACACAGTTACTTTCAATAACAATAATGGAACAAGTACCAGCAAAATTTATACTTCGCTCACCATGTATGCGTCAAAAAATCAGAAAGTGACACTGCCTGATGTGCCGAAAGTAAAGGGCTATGCAAATCTGGGCTGGACAACTGAAAAGGGAGAAACAGAACCGGAATATTCAGCCGGTGATACAGTAAAGATTACAAAGGCAACTCGGTTCTATGCAGTGCGCAGAAAGAGTAATTATTATACGGTCAGCTACTATCTGGGAAATGGAAGCACTAATGCGGCTTATCAAAAACTTACTCAGACAGTAGAAGAGGGAACGGTTGTTACCTTTGCAAAAGTACCGGCAAGAACCGGTTATGTTAACCAGGGATGGTCAAGTAAGAAAAATTCTGAGAAAGCAACAGCAAAGGCGAAATGTACAGTCAACAAAAATATCACTCTTTATGCGGTACAGAAGAAGGCAGTACAGCTGACTTTTCATAGATGTGACGGCAGCACCTGGCAGAAAACGACTCTGGCAAAAGGAAGTTCTTATTCTCTTCCGGGCGTAAGGGATGCAGAAGGTTATACTTTTATGGGGTGGTCCACAAAACCGATGCAGAGTGTTTCTCCGCAGTATGAGGCAGAAGAAAAAATCACGGTAAATGGAAATGTGGATCTCTATGCAGTGGTATTTAACAGAACAACGGAAACAGACCTTACAGAGGATCAGCTTCCGCAGGTAGATATCTATAAATATAAACAGGTGATTTTTGTAGGTGATTCCCGTACGGAATTTATGGAAAATGTTCTGACAGGAATGGGAGAATCTGCGACTAAAAATGTGAAGTTTGTCTGCTCGGCAGGAAAGGGACTGGACTGGTTTACCACTACAGGATGGGCTCAGCTTTATTCCATAGTACAGCACGATTCCAACAGTATTCTTTCAAAGAAAACCGCAGTGATCTTTAATTTTGGAGTAAACGACTTGTCAAAATCTGCAGATTATGCGGAGTATTATAACTGGATTGCACCACAGCTTAAAAGCAAAGGATGTGAACTGTACTTCATGTCTGTAAATCCGGTGAATCGTCTGATGCTTCCCAATGCGGGAAGAGCGGACAGAAGTGAGGCGGCAGTCAGATCATTCAATCAGTATATGAAAGCAAATCTGTCTTCTGCTTATACTTATATTGATATGTATTCTTATCTGAAATCAACAGGATACAGCTTTGCCAGTGATCATTACGGAACCGGTACGGTAGATGACGGGCTTCACTATACTACAAGGACATATAAGCGTATTTGCAAAATGTATGGATTCATTGAGAGTGCCTGCCTGACCAAATGACAGAGAGCATGATTTAACATACCTGACAAAAGAAAAACATAGTTAAATACCAGATTACTCCTTGCGTGAAAACAGGGAATAGTCTATACTAAAAGGCGAGACGGCTGTTATCTGAAACAGCGTTTCGTCTTTTTGTGTAAGACCAGAACGATGAGGAGAAAGAGGAAACATAGATATGAAGTTAACAACAGTAAAAGAGATTTACAAAGAGAGAGAAAAATACCTGGATAAAGAGGTTACAGTAGGTGGATGGGTACGAAGCGTACGTGACTCCAAGACATTTGGATTTATCGTGCTTCACGACGGAAGCTTCTTTGAGACTCTTCAGGTAGTTTATCACGATACAATGGAGAACTTTGCTGAGATCAGCAAATTAAACGTAGGTGCAGCGATCATTGTCAAAGGTACACTGGTAGCAACTCCACAGGCAAAACAGCCATTTGAGATCCAGGCAGCAGAAGTTACAGTAGAGGGTAATTCTGCACCTGATTATCCGCTTCAGAAGAAACGCCACAGTCTTGAATACTTAAGAACCATCACACATCTCCGTCCGAGAACAAACACATTCCAGGCAGTATTTCGTGTACGTTCTCTGTGTGCCTATGCGATTCACCGTTTCTTCCAGGAGCAGGGATTTGTTTATGTGCATACTCCGCTGATCACAGGAAGCGACTGTGAAGGTGCAGGTGAGATGTTCCAGGTAACTACTCTGGATATGAACAACGTTCCGACAGATGACAAGGGTGCTGTAGATTACTCTCAGGATTTCTTCGGAAAAGAAACTAATCTGACAGTAAGCGGACAGTTAAACTGCGAGACTTTTGCACAGGCATTCCGCAATGTTTATACTTTCGGACCAACCTTCCGCGCTGAGAATTCCAACACAACCCGCCATGCGGCAGAGTTCTGGATGATCGAGCCGGAATGCGCATTTGCAGATTTAAATGACAACATGGATCTTGCAGAGGCAATGCTGAAATATGTGATCCGTTATGTACTGGAGAATGCACCGGAAGAGATGAATTTCTTCAATTCTTTTGTTGATAAGGGACTTCTGGACAGACTGAACCATGTGATCAATTCTGAGTTTGGTCATGTTACTTACACAGAAGCAGTAGAGCTTCTGGAGAAGAACAACGATAAATTTGACTACAAAGTATTCTGGGGATGCGATCTGCAGACAGAGCATGAACGTTATCTTACAGAAGAAATCTTTAAGAAACCTGTATTTGTAACAGATTATCCGAAGGAGATCAAAGCTTTCTACATGAAGATGAATGAGGATAACAAGACTGTTGCAGCTATGGACTGTCTGGTGCCTGGAATCGGTGAGATCATCGGTGGAAGCCAGAGAGAGGATGACATTGAGAAACTTGAGAAACGTATGGACGAGCTGGGACTTAAGAAAGAGGATTATGACTTCTATCTTGATCTTCGTAAATATGGTTCCACACGCCATTCAGGATTTGGTCTTGGATTTGAACGTTGCGTAATGTACCTTACCGGCATGGGCAACATCCGCGACGTAATTCCATTCCCAAGAACTGTTAAAAACTGTGATTTATAATTTGACTGATATCAGTATTGTGGGAGCATTGAAGCTGCAGAGCAATCCGCAGATATCAAAAATGTTATAGAAAGAGAGATTGGCATGAGATTTATTCATCTTGCAGATGTACACCTTGGTGCAGTTCCTGACAGGGGCTGTCCATGGAGCAGCAGGCGGGAGGAAGAAATCTGGGAACTTTCCGCCGGGTTATTGCGGGTATCCGCGAGAATCCGGTGGATTTGTTATTTATAGCAGGAGATTTGTTCCACCGCCAGCCTCTTCTACGGGAACTGAAAGAAGTAAATAACCTGTTTTCCACCATCGGATACCCGGGTTTATCTGATGGCAGGAAATCATGACTATATTAAGGCTGATTCTTTTTACCGGGATTTTCAGTGGGAAAAGAATGTGACATTTTTTAAGAATGAACAGCTTACCTGTGTGAAAGATGAGAAACTGGATGTTTATGTATATGGACTGAGCTATGAACATCAGGAAATAGAGAATCCTCTGTATGATTCTATACATCCTGCAGAGGGAGATGGGGTTCACATTTTACTGGCTCATGGTGGAGATGCGAAGCATATCCCCATGAATATCAAATCAATTGCTGCGTCAGGATTTGATTATATTGCATTAGGACATATTCATAAACCCCAGATTTTGATCCGGGATAATGCAGCTTATGCAGGTGCGTTGGAGCCTGTTGACAGAAATGATCTGGGTGATCATGGATACATAGAAGGACATCTGGAAAACGGAAGGCTTAAGACAAATTTTGTTCCTTTTGCCTGCCGTTCCTATGAGCAGATTCTTCTGATGCTGCGTGAAGATTCTACACAGGCATCTCTGGAGGATATGTTGAAGGCGGATCTGGCGAATAAAGGACGCATGAATATCTACAGGATCGTAATCCAGGGAACCAGGGCACCGGAGCTTCTGCTGCTTCCCGAGAGACTGAAGTCTTTTGGCTACGTAACAGAGGTTCTGGATGAATCAAAGCCTTCCTATGATCTGGAAGCACTTCAAAAAAAATATAGTGGAACACTGATTGGTGACTATATCAGTTATTTTCTTGAAAAAGACAGAAATGCAGTGGAGGAGAAGGCATTATATTATGGTCTTCAGGCTTTACTGGAAACAAGCAGGTGACAGACAGAATATGATTATCAGACAGTTAAATATTAAAAACTCTGGAGAAATCCATGATAAAACTTTAGAGTTTTCTCCGGGAATTAACGTTCTGTATGGAGAGAATGAAAGCGAAAGAGCGATAGTACATACGTATATTAAAAATATGTTTCTCGGAGATATCAGTGAAGCAATCTACGATAATGCAGTTTTTGCTGCGAAGTTAAAGAGTCCGACAGAACAGGATCTGGCTCGGGAGCTGCAAAAATTTATGACCGGCTATCAGGAACTGCAGACAGCTCCATGGATTTGGGACGGGCCATGCAGATGCTCAAGATGTCCAGAAAGGGTTATCTGGTACAGGCAGACAGAAAACAGAAAGAGACAGAACAGGAGAGGCAGAAACTTCTGACCAGGATGGATGATATCATAAGTGATCTGAATGATCTGAATGGAAAGCTGGATCAGATTAATGAGAAAGAGGAGTCGTTACGGATGCATCCCGGAGATGAAATGGTGCGGTTATTCTGGATGAGAGAATGGCACAGGCAAAGGCAAAAAGAAACAGCTTTGCAATGGGAATGCTGATATCGGCCGCTGCCGGCATCTTTGGATTGATTCTGACTGCGATTATAGCGGACAGTGTTTCGGTAAGTCTGATCGTAGCGGTTATTGCAGCTGCGTTGGTGGGATTTTGTGGAAAACAGCAGCTGAAGTATGCAAGGGAATTTCAGAAGAGAATACGGATGAAGAAACGCTGGGTATCCAGGCAGGAGAAACTCAGATGCAGTAAAGAAAATCTCAGACAGGACTATGATGAGAAAGAAACAGAACTTTGTAACCTTAAGGAAGAATACCGGGAATACGAAGAAAATTCTTTTCTGCTTACATCGGAAGAGCGGGAGGTACAGGCTCTGAATATGGCGATGGAAACCATAGAGAGAATGTCAGGAAATATTCATCTTCAGGTGGGACGAAAGCTGCAGATACGTACTTCTCAGATTTTGAGTGAGATTACAGATGGTGAATATCAGGACGTACAGATGGATGCGGCATCCCACATGACAGTAACTACCGGGAACGGAGCGGAAGCACTGGAATGTCTCAGCCGCGGCACTCTGGAGCTGATTTATTTTGCATGCGCATGGCTGCAGGAGAGCTTCTGTGTCAGGAAGAAAGTCTGCCGGTGATACTGGATGATATCTTTGGGATGTATGAGGAAGAAGATCTTGAGGCAGTTCTTGAATGGATGTATAAGGAGAAAAAGCAGGTTATCATCAGTACCTGCAGTAAACGCGAGATGGAACTTCTGGACAGGGAGGGGATCCCTTATGGGAAGCAAATTATTTCCTGAATTTTTGACCAAATCAAGTAAGTCCCATGCGGAGGTTACGAAAAGCAATAAGCGGTTGGTGGGACTTGCTTGTATCAAGAGAAGTGTAAGCTCTTTCTGATAAACTGCGAAGCAATTATTCATTGTAGGGCCGCATAGAAGAGAGGATTGCATTATATATAACAAAAGAGAGATTCATGTTCTGCAGGAATTTCGGATGAAACAGCCGGAACAGAACATGAAATCTCTTTTTATAAATTTTACAGAAGTTATTTATTTCTCATCATACTGAGCCATGTAATTGCTTACGCAGCGGTTGATCCTGTCAACCGGGTTGAGCAGATAGCTTACGGACTGATCATGATTAAGAGTATCAATGATCAGGGCGATATATTTACTCATATCACAGGAAATGTAGTAATCTTTTGCAAGAAGCTCAGGAGACTGATAGATTAGGTTTGTAGTGAGCAGTTTGTCAAACACTCCTGCCTTATGAGCCTCATCAAATTTCTCGAGTCCGTTTGTAAACAGTCCGAAAGTAGAGCAGATATAAATTCTGCCTGCTCCTCTTTCCTTGAGGAGAGAAGAAATCTTAAGAACTGTATCACCGGAAGAAATCATATCATCGATCAGGATCATATCTTTGCCCTTAAGGTTTGGACCGAGGAATTCGTAAGCTGCGATTGGGTGACGTCCATTGATTCTCTTGGAGTAATCCAGACGTTTGTAATACATACCCATATCAACACCAAGGATATTGGCAAGATAGATTGCGCGGTTCATGCTTCCCTCATCAGGGCTGATGATCATGAAATGATCGTTGTCGATGTGAAGTCCTTTCTCATGATTGAGAAGAGCTTTGATAAACTGATAGGATGGCTGTATAGTCTCAAATCCATGCAGAGGTGTTGCATTCTGCACGCGCGCGTCATGTGCGTCAAAAGTGATGATGTTTTCCACACCCATACTTACAAGCTCCTGAAGTGCTGTTGCACAGTCCAGGGATTCTCTGCCGCTGCGGATATTCTGGCGGCTTTCGTACAGATAAGGCATGATCACGTTTACTCTGCGGGCTTTGCCGCCGATTGCGCCGATCACACGTTTCAGATCCTGAAAATGGTCATCAGGAGACATAAGATTCTCGTATGGTCCGATGCTGTAGGTAAGACTGTAGTTACATACATCAACCATCAGATAGATATCGTCACCACGTACAGATTCCATGATCGTACATTTCGCCTCACCGGAACCGAAACGTGCTGTCTGGACCGGTATCAGATAGGACTCTCTCTGATAACCCTCAAATGCAAAAGAATCAAGCTCTTCGTGGCTGCGCTCTTTACGCCACTGTATCAGCCATTCATTTACTTTTTCACCCAGATCCTTACAGCTGATCAGAGGGATCAGACCAAGTCTGCCCACCGGAAGTGTAGTTAAATCTTTAGTTGTTGCCTGTGCCATGTTTTATTTTCCTCCTAAAAAATTTTCTGTATACGGATATCCTTTCCTTCCAGTTTCACCATACGGTAGTTGCTGGCGATTCTCGAAAAGGTTCGTTCGGAATAAGTATCCGAGAAATTTTCCAGTTTCAGATTTGTTGATATGATCGTAGACTTCCTGCGCATGATGCGTTCATTTATGCACAAAAACAACTGGGAAGAGACAAAGCTGTTTGTAAGTTCAGTTCCCAGGTCGTCGATGATCAGCAGATCGCTGTCAAATACAAATTCCTGTCCTTCTGTTTTATCTCTGGAGAATTTGGAGTCTGCCAGCAGTTCAAACAGATCAAATGCGGAAAAGTACATAACGCAATGTGCTGATTCCAGAAGATCATGAGCAATACAGTGAGAAAGAAAAGTCTTACCCACACCGGTATCACCGTAAAGAAACAGATTCTCAAAGGAACTGTCAAAATTTCTCACAAAACCTCTGGCAATATCATAAGCTCTCCGGGCCGTCTCTCTTTCTGTCAGTCCGGTAGCTTCATTCTTCATTGTATCAGAATAATAATCAAAAGAAAAGTGGTCAAAGTTTTCTTTTTTGAGAATTTCTTTTAAATTGGACTGCGTATAGAGCAGTTCTATCTCTGCTTTCTTAAAACAGGTACATTTTTGGCTTCCGACGTAACCGGTATCCTGACAGACCGGACACTTATATGGAAGTTCCAGATAATCCTCCGGATATGAGTTACATACCAGCAGGGCATTGCGCTCCTGGGACAGAAGAGAGATTGCAGCTTTAAGGTCCTCAAGACCTGATGATTCTCCGCTTAAGAGTGCTCTTGCTTTTTTGGCGCTTAAGGTGGCAACCTCTTCATCTATTTCGTGGATGCGCGGGATTTTTTTATAAATCTCCTGAGTACGCTCCTCCAGATACGTCTGTTCTGAGACTGGGTCTTGCTGTATTCCCGCATGATCGTATCATACTGATAATTCTGTAAAGGCATGACTTCACACCCTTTCGTTTGTTTTTTTGTAGCTGTTCAGTGACTTTCAGACGATTATGCCACTGCCGTTACTGATTCAGCAATTTCTTTTCATATTCGTTAAGTCGTACTGTCGCTGATGGAAATTGTTAAACCGGTTTGATGCAGCCGGTTTGGAAGCTGCTTTTCGCTGGGTATTCTTTTCCAGCTTCTGGCGCTGATGCTGAGCATCGAGGAGCCGGACATCTGCAAGTGTACGGACATTTTTATCTTTCCATCCGGAAGGATTTTATCTGCATACTGGAAACTTGGCTGTCCGGTAGAGAGAACTGTACGGCTGCAGGCTTCCTGGATGATATCCATGGTAAAACCATAATCATTCAGCCAAGTGTTCATAAGAGAAATCTCTGTATCTACCGGATTTCGTCCGCTGATTCCCATTGATTTAAAAATAGTAAAGTATTCTTTGGCATAACGGGAATTTGTCTCTTTTGCCATGGTGACAGTGGTGATTCCCTCATCTGCCCAGCAAGAGCAACGGTTTCTATGTAACGCATACTCTTATGCCGCGGCTGACACTGTATTCGATCAGGTACTCGATCAGATCAGGCGAGAATTTCAGCTCATCATAGAAAAACAGGATCTTTTTCATCTCGGTAGGAGTGAGCGTTTTGCCGAGATACTGTTCTGCGATATAGAGGAGCTGTACGATCTCATCATTTTGCTTTAATTCTTTTACACGGTCAGGAGACAGTGCAGTGGCTGATCTGGTGGTCTGCTTCACAGGCTGTGCCGGCGCAGAAGAAGTCTGGGTTTCTGTTTTGTAACAGGGGCTGCCGAAACAGGTGTGTCGGAA
>ENA-OQDF01000883-OQDF01000883.1-human-gut-metagenome-genome-assembly--contig:-NODE-883-length-12456-cov-2.064482_pt1 | contig 12456 bp, 21 predicted proteins | sample MGYA00242769_ERZ504597 | MGnify/ENA primary metagenome ERZ504597 (study PRJEB26092, sample SAMD00036305) | human gut metagenome | host: Homo sapiens | study: EMG produced TPA metagenomics assembly of...
AAACGTAAACAGGAGTGCCTCTGCACGAGTGTTTCCACGTTCCTGTTACAAGTTGTCAACGGGCTGAGGTAAAGCGGTCCTGCACTGCGATGCAACAACAAGTGTGGATATGGACGCTCTTCTGTCAGAAACCCTTCCTGCTGTCGCGATATTTTCACCCCAACAAATACAAATTTACAGTAAAATTTACTTTCGATATGCGAATTTCGGCAGTCCGTTTTCTTCCGGCACGTTTACAATCCCCTGAATGAGTGGGAGTGCATAGTCGATGAAAGCCTGTCCGATATCAGAACCGTTTCCGGTGATCCACTCAGGCGGTACGGTCTTCTCCTGATTGCAAATGAGATTCACATCTTCAGGAACATAATTAATACTATAATCAGCTCCTTCTGTGCGGTGGAAGGCGATCATCTTGCCGGTTATACCATCAAGTGCAAAGTGTACACCGGAAATTCCGGCCTGGATTGCTTCTTCCTGATCGGTAGCAGAGATCATGGAAGAGGAACAACGCTGATTTACATTCAGTTCAATCGAGCGGACTTTTACGCCTAGTTTTTCTTTGACAAGATTTTCAAGGTATTTTCCTGAACCGGTGAGCATTTTATGTCCAAAAGTATCGACACCGACATCACTTGCAAGTTCGCAGATAAATGTACCGTTTCCATCATTAATTCCCTCGGATACGCATACAACAAGGTTGGAAGTATGTTCCAGTGCCTTTTTGACATCTTCAATGAAAGTGTCTGTATTAAATGCAGATTCAGGTAGGTAGATCAGGACCGGATTGTCATTCTCGAATTTCTTGCAAGAACACTGGCTGCTGTGAGCCATCCTGCATGGCGTCCCATGATCTCAACGATGGTGACGGACTTTTTATTATCATAAACGGAGGCATCGATGGCAATTTCACGGACAGTGGAGGCAACATATTTTGCAGCACTTCCGAATCCCGGTGTATGATCTGTGAGAACCAGGTCATTGTCGATGGTCTTTGGAATCCCGATAAAGCAGATCTCACTGCCACTTATGGCAGCATAACGGGAAAGTTTACTTACAGTATCCATGGAGTCATTTCCGCCGATATAGAAAAAGTAACCGATGCTGTATTCTTCAAATTTTTTAAAGAGGAGCGGATAAACGTCATCCTTCAGATCTTCCGGCAGTTTATAGCGACAGGAGCCAAGGAAAGAGCCGGGGGTTGTTTTGATCAGTTCCAGTTCACCGGACTGTTCGACGGAATTCATGTTCATGATAGTATCTGCAAGAAATCCCTCAATTCCATTGATCATGCCATATACAGTTCCAATCTGTTCTTTCTGCATGAGTGCTTCATATACAACACCATACAGACTGGCATTGATAACGGCGGTCGGTCCGCCAGATTGTCCTACGATTACATTTTTTTTCATTGAAAAATGCCTCCTTAGTATAATTGATGTACAGATTTGCTGTATTTTCCCCTTTGTGAGGAACAACAGCACATACACTTCTACTATATAGGAAAAAAATAGATTTTACAATATCATTCATTCAATGTTATAATGTAAAAACAATAGCTGTAAAAATAAAATGATAACTTAAGGGGTATGATTCAGGAGGAGCGATATATGAAATATATTTCATTTGCTATTCCATGCTATAATTCAGAAGCATATATGGAAAAGGCAATCAATTCGATACTTGTCGGAGGAGAGGATGTAGAGATCATTGTTGTCAATGATGGATCAAAGGATGGCACGCAGAAGATCGCTGAACGGTACCAGGAGAAGTATCCGACCATTGTAAAAGCAGTGGAAAAGGAGAACGGTGGACATGGTGATGCAGTAAACTGTGGTCTTGCACATGCGACAGGAAGTATTTTAAGTTGTGGACAGTGATGACTGGTAGATAAGGAGGCATTAAAGAAAATCCTTGATGCAGTCAAAGGATTTGTGGATGCAGATTCACCGGTGGATATGGTGATCTCCAATTATGTATATGAGAAAGTCGGGATGAAGCATAAGAAGGTGATCCGTTATGATAATGTCCTTCCGCAGAACCAGGTTTTCCGTTGGGATGACATCGGACGTTTCCGGCTGGATCAGTACATTCTGATGCATTCGGTGATCTACAGAACCGAGATGCTGAAGCTCTGTCAGCTGGAGCTGCCGAAGCATACATTCTATGTAGATAATATTTATGTGTATTATCCACTGCCGCATGTCAGGACATTGTATTATCTGAATGTGGATTTCTACAGATATTTTATAGGAAGAGAAGATCAGTCGGTGAATGAGAAGGTAATGATCGGCCGGATCGATCAGCAGTTATTTGTAACGAAGCGGATGATCGAGATGTATGAGCTTCGCATTATCACGAGCAAAAAGCTCAGAAAATATATGATCAATTATCTTGCAATCATGATGACGGTTTCATCGATCCTCTGTATCCGTTCTAAAAAGCAGGAGAATCTTGTTAAAAAGAAAGAACTGTGGGCTTATCTGAAAAAGAAGGATTATAAGACTTATGTAAAGATCCGGTATGGAATCCTCGGACAGACGATGAATCTGCCGGGACGTTCGGGAAGAAAGGTTTCCTCGTTAGCTTATAGCGTTGCACGGAGACTGATCGGATTTAATTAAAATGGCAGACATAGAAAAATAAGTACACTGATTTTCAAAGTTGAAAAGGTGTACTTATTTTTATGTCTTTGCATTTTGATAATCCGAGAAGTAATCTGCAGATACATGATAATATTGACATAGTCTTATAAGATGACGAATGGGAAGTTCATTAGCACCGTGTTCATAGCGGGCATACATTGTTTGGTGGTCCAAGATTTATGGCAGATAATATGCATTGTCAGTTGTATATAAGTTCATCTGATGGAAAACAGTATCGTGTGGTTTGTAAAGAAGTAGAAAAGGTAAAAGGAATATTAGAAAAAAAGTACATATACTAGTATGAATCCTATGGATTAGAAAAAACCAGAGGATTGGAAAGGAAGTATATGACATGGCTGTTAATTTTTCCGAAAGTAAGACGAAAGAGAATCTGATGCGGGCATTGCCGGGGAGAGCCAGGCAAGAAATCGGTATACCTTGCGGCAGAGCAGTGCAGAAGAGAGGGAATGCAGTCGATCGGAGGCATTTTTCTGTATACGGCAGATCAGGAGCTGGCACATGCACGGAGATTTTACGAATTGTTAAAACCGGAAACGGGGACGACAATTTTTATTGATGGTAGTTATCCGGTGGATGAGCCGGGGAGTGTTCAGGATTTGTTGCAGGCGGCAGCCACAATGAAAATGAAGAGGCGGTGGATGTGTATCCGGCTTTTGCGAGAATAGCCAAAGAAGAAGGTTTTTACGAGGCAGCATCTACATTTATGCAGATTGCAGAGATTGAGGCAATGCATAGATGCAGATTTCAGAAGCTTGCCGAACTGCTGAAAGATCATACATTTTTTGAGAGATGTGAAACCGGAAAATGGATCTGTACCAACTGTGGTCATGTTCATGAGGGGCGGCAGGCTCCGGCAGTATGCCCTGTCTGCCGGCACGACAGGGGATATTTCCTGCCTTATGAACTGGCGTGCTATGTTTTTGGGGAGTGTGATTTTTCAGGATCAAAGAAGGATTAAGATGCAGAGACTGCGGTGCTGCCGGAAATTTCTGACAGCACTGAGCCTGCCAGGAGCAGGAATGCACCGGTCAGTTGTAAAAATGACTTTACTGGAGCATTAACCGTTTATCCAGTGTGTCGTAAACCCCCTTGCTTTAGCTATGGATATAAGACACTTCCATCGAATTTACGCAAGTAATTGAAGATGGAACAAAATATCCTTGTATTAGATTTAAAATGGCATATAATACATATATGAATAGATGTCGGGGTCAAAATCCGGCATTCCGCAGAATAGGAATGCCGAAATAAGAAAAATCTGTCGGCAGCAGCAGGAACATTTTGGGAATACCTGAGTGAATATGGAGGAGAATGTGGGAAATGAGAAATTTAGAAAGTCTGGCTGAATTGAAAAAGCAGGGGAAAATGCGGATAGAAGAACGAAGAGATAATTTTGTACGTCAGAGTCTTTTGTCGGATGAATTTCTGGATCTGATTCAGCGGAATAAAAAGCCATTTGATCTTCTGATGTGCTATTACGAATGTGCAATTATGGAAGTGGAAACGAAATTCAAGGTTCTGAATCAGGAACATTCACTGGAGTATGACCGCAATCCGATTGAAAGTATTAAGACAAGAGTGAAGTCCTATGAAAGCATTTTGAAAAAGATCCGTAAAAAAGATATACCAATTACGATGGAGGCAATCGAGGAAAATATTAAAGATATAGCGGGCGTGAGAGTGATCTGTTCTTTTCAGGATGATATTTATGCGTTGGAAGAAAGCTTTCTTAAGCAGGATGATATCGAACTGATCGAGCGGAAAGATTACATAAAAAATCCCAAGCCGAGCGGATACCGCAGCCTTCATCTGATTGTTCAGGTTCCGATCTTTTTGCAGAATACAAAGAAGTTTGTCAATGTGGAGGTTCAGTTCAGGACGATCGCGATGGATTTCTGGGCAAGTCTTGAACATAAAATGAGATATAAAAAGGATATCCCTGAATCACAGGTGAAATTTCTTCAGGAGGAACTGTACGACTGTGCAGAACAGAGTGCAAAGCTGGATGAGCGGATGCAGGGAATCCGGGATGTGATCGGATGGAATAAGAATGAGTAAAGTTGGAATGAATGAATAAAATTTCTCATAGAAATGAAAAGAAAACCTTTATGGAAATCTTATGAGTCAGAAAATTGAAAACCAGTTAAATCTCGCCCTGGATGCAACAGAGGCAGAACGACAGAGGAGCAGAAGCCTGAACGTAGGCTATGACGAAGAAGAAAATGAATGGGAGCTGATCCTGAAATATTCGGGATCACTGGAGCCGGTAAGAGAACTTGCGGTGTATGTAACTGAGCTGACCGGGGGTTATGTAATTATTCAGATTAAGGAAAGCCGGATTGAAGAACTGGCAGCACTTCCTGAAGTTGAGTTTATAGAAAAACCGAAAAATTTGTATTTTCAGGTGGAAAATGGAAGACGTGTATCCTGTATTGACGAAGTACAGGCTGCGTCTTCTTTTTTTCAGCAGGGCAGGATATAGGCAAGGAAAGTGGAAAAGGAGTGCTGATTGGAATTGTAGACAGTGGGATTGACTATGAAAATCCTGATTTCAGAAATGCGGATGGGACAACGAGAATTGCAGCACTATGGATCAGACAGTGGAAACCGGACTGCTCCTGCGGGCTATAATGTAGGAACAGAATTTACATCTCAGCAGATCAATGCGGCACTTCAGACAGCAGGGCATGAAGAACGTTTCCGTCTTGTTCCCAGCCGTGATATCAGTGGTCATGGAACTGCTGTGGCAGGAATTGCAGCAGGAAATGGACGAGGGAGTCAGGGCGGACGATACAGAGGTGTTGCACCGGAAGCAGAACTGCTTATTGTGAAGATGGGGATACCGGGAGAGTATGGATTTCCAAGAACGACTCAGTTGATGCGGGGAGTGGACTATATTATAAGGAAAGCAGAGGAATTAAAAAAGCCGGTAGCAGTCAATATCAGTTTTGGCAATACTTATGGATCTCATGATGGAACCAGCTTACTTGAGCGGTATCTGAATACCGTGTCTGAACGGTGGAAAAATGTAATCTGTGTCGGAAGCGGCAACGAAGGAACGACAGCAGGTCATGCGGCCGGTGAACTGGAGAGCAGAATGACGACAGAAGTTCAACTGGCTGTGCAGGAAAGAGAGGTGTCGTTAAATCTTCAGATCTGGAAATCCTATGTGGATGAAGTGGCAATCATGCTGATTGATCCATCGGGCAATGCTTCCGGGCGGATCGACGAAAGAACGGGTATACAGAGGATTACAGTAGGAGAGACAGAACTTCTGATCTACTATGGCGAACCGAAACCCTATTCTGTGCGGCAGGAAATCTATATTACATTTCTTCCGGAGAGTAATTTTATTACCCCGGGAGTGTGGACAATACGTCTGGTGCCGGGAAAGATTGTGGATAAATCCTGGCAGATGTGGCTTCCGGCACAAAGTGCATTGAATGTAGGAACAGCATTTCTTAAGCCGGACAGTGCAACAACGCTTACGATTCCTTCTACGGCATCGCTGGTCATAACAGTGGCAGCGTACGATGCACTGACATTTTCCTATGCAGATTTTTCGGGACGGGGACCGGCACAGATGTATGAAGGAGGAGGAGTCCCGAAACCTGATCTTGCCGCACCCGGAGTGCGGGTGACAGCACCTGCGACAGGGGGAGGCTACGCAGAATTTACAGGAACTTCTTTTGCCACACCGTTTGTGACGGGCAGTGCGGCACTTCTGATGGAATGGGGAATTGTGAAAGGACAGGATTTATATCTGTATGGTGAGAAAGTGAAAGCTTATTTAAGACGAGGGGCGAGGGAACTGCCGGGGTATGGTCGGTGGCCGAATGGTGAGATGGGGTATGGGATTTTATGTACAGCACAAAGCATCCCTCAGGAGTGAAAACAAATGGGGAATAGGAGTTACAGAGGATATCTCCCATATATTAAATATAAGGAAGTAAGAAAAAGTTTAGAGAATGACTTGAAAAATGCAAAATTTTTACAACTACTATTAGATGTGGGATGATATAATAAGTGCAGTGAAATTAGTTGATGATGATATAGAAGGAGGACGATCAATGCTCCAGGAAAGTAATCGTATAGAATTCAAAGCAGAATTAAATGATAAACTGGAAAAAGAAATAGGAGCGTTTTTGAATAATAAAGAAGGTGGAGTTTTATATATTGGAGTAGATGATAACGGAAACCCAGTTGGAATGCCAAATATTGACTCTATGCAATTGAAGATTGCGGACCGTATAAAAATAATATTCTTCCATCAACTTTGGGATTGTTTGATATTGTGACAGAAGAGATAGATAAGGTTTCTGTAGTAAAAATTTTGATTTCCAGTGGACTGGAAAAACCTTATTATATAAAAAAGCAGGTCATGTCACCCAATGGTTGCTTTACAAGAGTGGGTACATCATCTCAACCAATGTCAACAGCAAGGAGTGATGAGTTTTATAAGAAAACAAATTCATAATACGAGGATTGGAACTGAATGAAAAATTTGCAAATTGGAAAAACTTCTTTAGTAGATTGGGAACTGACATATTTTTCTGCTATCGAGAAAATATTATTCTTAAGACATTGAAATTACCTATGTCAAAAGGCAACGAATAATCGCGAAAAATACAAGGCTTATATAAAGAATAGAAAGGTAGGGCATAAAAATATGACAGATGAAGTAAGAGATGGAGGAATGAATCTGTTAGGAAAAGTAGATGTGTGGGATAATCTGATAAGAATTAAATCAGAAAGTGTTGCACAGGAATTGATGGGAATGATACTGAAAGAATTTTGTGACAATGACTTGACATCCTCGGGTGGACTCTGCGTAGAAAAAAAGTCTTCCTTAAAAGTAAAAAATTACTCCAAGAGGAAAGAACAAAATCCGAAACATAGAATCAATGTTGGATTCTATGTTTCGGATTTTTTCTTTGGCAAGCTTTTTGCCGTCTTTTAATGAATGTTCAAATTCAAATTGTCGAATCACCCATCTTCTTGAACTTCCGTTCAAGAAGCATCCCTCGCTCTGCTCGGTCAATTAAGATCTTCAGCAACCGCAAGTTGCTTTCTCATCTGACTTCATTCTGTTATGATAATAACAACGAATAACGGAGGTGGATACGATGGAAGTAAAGGATATTATTTATGGGCTTCGGGTGAAAAAGGGCTTATCTCAGGATGCACTGGCGAGAAAAGTAATGGTTACCAGGCAGGCGGTGTCCCGTTGGGAGAATGGTGAGACAGTTCCTAATACAGAAACTCTGAAACTTTTATCAAAGGAGTTTGATGTTTCTATTAATACACTTTTAGGTACACCAAGAAAGCTTATTTGCCAGTGTTGTGGAATGCCACTGGAAGATGACGAGATGATAGGACGTGACAAGGATGGATCGATCAATGAGGATTATTGTAAGTGGTGTTATGCGGATGGCACATATACTTACAGTGATATGGAGGATTTGATCAATGTCTGCGTTAAAAATATGGTAACGGATAATTTTACAGAAGAACAGGCTCGTTCTTATATGAAGGAACTGCTTCCAAAGCTGGATTATTGGAAGAGATATGATGAACTCAGTGATCATGGAGAATTTGAAAAATTTAAGAAAAAGTTACTGAAGGAAATTAACGATCTCCATGTAGAAGGTCTGCCTGAGATCACGAGGTTAAATGCACTTGTCGGAAAGTATGTGAATCTTGAATATACTCTGCCAAATGGAAGAAATGTGAAATTTCTGGATGATCAGACCACTTATTTAGGTATTCAGTCAGAATCAGAATTTGAAGGAGACAGGTATTTTGGTGTTCTTGCAGGTATGGATTTCATCCTTATTTGCACATATGAAGCCGATAGAACCAGCCCGGAGCTGGTTCTATACAAAAAACGATAAAATACGATCATTTCCCACTGAGAATCTGCCGGATTTCTTCCAGGTTCTCAGCAAAAAAGATTCCTTCCTGCCGTTCTTCAGAAGACAGTCCCTTTTCGATCATAAGAGCGAGAAGAGCTTTCAGGTGATCGTAGTAACCGTTCAGGTTATAGAGGATACAGGGGGCATCAAGCTGTTTTAAGGATACCTTTGAAATGATCTCTGCAATTTCTTCCAATGTTCCTGTTCCACCGGGAAATGCAATAAAAGCATCCCCAAGTTCGATCATTTTCGCTTTTCGCTCTTCCATATCTTGTGTGACAATGAGCCTGGTTAATCCATCGTGCTGGAGTTCACTGTCTATAAAAATTGTGGTTCTACACCGGTCACTTCCCCTCCGGCAAGAAGGGTGCATTCTGCGATCAAGCCCATAAGACCGGATTTTGAACCGCCATAGATGAGTGCATTGTGGCTTTTGCCGATCCAGGTGCCGAGTTCTTTTACTGCAAGTTCAAAGGAAGGATCATTTCCGGGAAAAGCTCCGAGATAAACGGTAATATTCATAATTAATATCCTTTCATATTATAAAAAGACTATCTGAGAATCTCTTCAATTGTGGAAACAGTACTGAAAGTTCCCTTATTTTCAGAGATAATTGTCTTTACTTTCTGAAGTTCAAAGTAATTTACATAGCAGATCAGAGTTTTATTTTCTCCGGCAATGACACCGGAAGAATGGATGATCGTACAGGTCTTATTGAGGTCTTCTTTGATCTGCCGGATAATTCTGTCAGGGTCTTTGGTGATGATCGTGATCTGCTTGATGGCTTCGAAATGATCTGTAAAATGATCGATAATTGCTGTGGCAATAATGTATACCAGAAGACTCAGCATGGCGGAATCCCGGTTGATGAGTACGAAGACTGCAAGGTATACAATGAGATTAAATCCGATCAATATGTAGGAAATACTGTAGTCTTTTCCGGTTTTGTTGTAAATCTGATGAACAACAATATTGGCGAAGATTTCAGAGCGTCAATACAGCCTCCGTTCCTTAGAATAAGGGAAAGCCCAATACCAAGGATCGCACCGCCAAATGCGACTGCAAGAAAATGTTCTGTATTTAATTCAAACGGGATTTTTTCAAAATAGGCAAGCCCAAGTGTATAGACTGCAAATCCGATCAATGCCTTGGCAAAAAAATATTTTCCCAGCATGATAATGCCGGCGATCAGAAAAGGAAGAAAGACAAAAAGAACGCAAAGAGAAAGTGAATAACCGGTCATTTTGCTGATAAGAATTGCAATACCGGCAGTCCCATAGTCAATGGCATCATTGGGGAGCAGAATACAGGCAACAGAAAAACTGGCATCAATGCTCCGAGGACAATTGCGAGGTACGAGAGTAATACTTTCAATTTTTATTCAATCTGTTCTTTCCCTCCTGTAAAAAAATATGTGTTATCCTATCATAAATCAAGGAAAAAGTCCAGTGATCAGATACTGTGGAATCCTTTTCCGATGATCTCACTTGTATTGGAAATAAGGATAAATGCTGTCGGTTCATTCTGACGGATAAAGTTTCGCAACTGCACTGCCTGGGCACGGTTCAATGCTGTCAAAATAATATATTTATCCTGACCTGAATAAGCTCCTCTGGCATGGCATACACTGGCACTTCGGTTTAATGTATGTACAATAAAATCGCAGATTACTTCCGGGTGATCGCAGACAACGTTAAAATATTTGGAAAGATTCAGACTTTCTATAAAGCTGTCGACCATAAAAGACCGGACCGTCAGACCTAGCAGAGAATACAGACCGGTCTTAATGTCGAAGACGAAGAAACCTGCAATCGTGATCAGGATATCGGATGCAAGCAGAGCATGACCAATATCAAAGCTGGAGTATTTTTTCAGGATCATGGCAATAATGTCGTTCCACCACTGGACGAACCAATATTAAAAAGAACGGCAGATCCAAGTGCGGGAAGTGCGATCGCAAAGCATAATTCAAGCATAGGCTGATCCGTCAGCGGCTGGGTCATGGGACAGATCCGTTCCAGAAGAGAGAGCGTGACGGAAAGCAGGATGCTGCAATAAGCAGTTTCTGCGGCAAATTTTCTGCCAAGTATGATCATTCCGATGAGCAGAAGGATCATACTTGCGATCAGGTTGAAATCACCGGCGGACATTACACCGGTTTTAGCAATAAGGACTGCCAGACCGGTGATTCCGCCAAATGTAAAGTTATTGGTAAATTTGAAAAAATAAGTACCGACAGCATGAGTAATGTGCTGCCCGTCAGAAGAAGGAAATGAGTTCCTTTTTCTTTTAAATCTTTTGTAGACATAAATCAGCCTCCGTTGATCAGAAATATAGAGCCTTTGTTAAATGGCGAGCAGATTTTTGATTGCTTCCATATAAATAAGAACAGCTTCTTCCATTTCCGGGACAAGAAGAAATTCATCTGCTCCGTGGATATGATAATCCATCCCCGGTTTTTCAGGACCGAATGCAATGATATTTTTGAGCGATTTTGCGTAAGTTCCTCCACCGATGACGAGTGGTTCATTTGCTGTATCTCCGGTTACATCGGTATAGGCTTTGTATAATGCTTCAACCAAAGGAGATTCTCTTGGGAAGAATAATGGTTCAGTCAGAGTCTGGATTTCGATGTATCCATCCGAGTCTTCCAGTCTGTTCTGACACATGGTACAGATCTGCTCTGTGCTTAATGTGACAGGAAAGCGGATGTCGATAGTGCAGGAAATTTCTCCATTTTCTGTCTTGACAATACCATTGCATAATGTGAGATCTCCATAAGCATCCTGGAATTTCAGTCAAGTCCGGAGCCATCACAGGCAGTTCCAATATGAGAGTTATAAAATCTGACAAAATCATCTTCAAACCCGGCTTTTGCAAGGCAGGCAAAGGTAACTCCGGCTGCATTGACACCAAGAGCAGGCATACTGGCATGAGCAGATACTCCCTTTGCGTCGATCTGGATGAGACCATCGGATTCGTGAAGATGATATTGTATAAGTCCTGATTCAGAGAATGCTGCTTCCAGTTTTTCCTTTAATCCATCTTCGGCAGGAATAACCGTTGTGCAAAAATCACATACTGCATTAAAGACGAATCCTCCATTCATAGAGATGATCCGGGTATTTTTGGAATGAGCTGTCATGGTCACCTGTCCTTTTTCTCCGTGAATGCAGGGGAAATTGGCATCCGGTGTAAATCCACAGGATAATTCTTCGGCTACTTTATTATAATGCTGCATACATCTTGAACCAGTTTCTTCATTGCAGCCCATGATCAGGCGAACTCTTTTATTGAGTCTGATACCGGAATCCCGAAGCAGTTTCATGGCATAGAGTGCTTCGAGAACAGGGCCTTTGTCATCGGTCGTTCCACGGCCATATACATAATCTCCCTTGCGGGTAAGGGCAAATGGATCATAAGTCCAGTCACCTCCGGCAGGAACAATGTCGAGATGTCCGGCAATACCGACGATATCATCTCCTTCCCCCATTTCGGCATAACCGCAGTAATGATCAAGATTAACCGTTTTAAAACCAAGCTCTCTGGCGATGCTGAGAGCCTCATCTAAGGCCTTTGCCGGTCCTGGACCGAACGGCATCCCTTCAGCCGGTGTACCGAGCTGCGAATTGATTACAACAAGACGTTCAATATTTTTGAGCAGATCCTCTGATAATGAATGAATTTTCTCCTTTATGTCCATTGTAGTAAAATCCTCCTAGTAATGATATTTTTGATAATATGATGTTGGGGTCAAAAGCCCCCAACAATGATGCCAACGGATTGTTTCGTGCTACGCACTCCCACAATCTACCCGCTATTCGCATATCATGGTGCTTACGCCCCCACTTTTATGCTCATATCAGGGAGGGGGCTCA
>ENA-OQDF01000885-OQDF01000885.1-human-gut-metagenome-genome-assembly--contig:-NODE-885-length-12430-cov-1.487686_pt1 | contig 12430 bp, 17 predicted proteins | sample MGYA00242769_ERZ504597 | MGnify/ENA primary metagenome ERZ504597 (study PRJEB26092, sample SAMD00036305) | human gut metagenome | host: Homo sapiens | study: EMG produced TPA metagenomics assembly of...
AGATATAATATCATCAAGGATTTCGATCAGGCCAGTGCTGGGCGTTCGCGTAGGATTATAGTTTCTGATCCCAATATAGTCACCAGCCCCACGGCAGTACTGCCGTGGGGTTACACCAGTATTGCTTCCGGCTCTCGCCGATACTGGTGTAGCCCATTGCCAGTACAGGCGTTTCCTTTATTCCTTCATTCCTTCACCGGCTCCTACACACACACGCACGTATACGCATACGCGAATTATTAATGTACGCATACATGTGTGTGGGTGTGTGTAAAGGGGTAGGTGAAGGAATGAAGGAAATAATCATTTCCTTTTTCTCGATTGCTTACCATCTCAAATAATCCTCGAACGTGACTTTCTCGAAATTGGGGATTACCTCATATACTTTATCTCTTAAAGATTCCGCCGGATTCGTCGTACTTAACCCGATGACACGCATCCCTGCGTCCTTCCCGGACTGTATGCCGTTGAAAGAATCCTCGAATACGATACAATCCTCGGGAGATACGTTCAATCTTTCGCCGCCAATAGATAACACATCGGATCGGGCTTACCTTGCGTGATGCGGTCGGCGGTCACTAGGGTATCGAATAGATTGTCCAGATGTAGAAGCCCGAAAGCCCGTTTCACCTTCGCGTTATCCGAGCTGGTAACCAAGCCTATCTGTACGCCGTGCTCCTTCAGCATACGGATGAACTCGATGGAGCCGGGCATGGGAGGCAAGGGCATCGTCTTCTCATACTCTGTAGATTCTTTGGTCACCATTTGGCGGAACTCCTCCGTATATCCGGAAAAATACTTCTCCAGAATATACGGTAGGGTCGTACCCTTTATAATATCAGCGAAATTATCGATACCTAAGCCATAACGTTTAGCGGCATCGTTCCAGAATAAATCGTAAATAGGTTCCGTATCTACTACTACGCCGTCAAAATCGAACAAGGCGGTCTTTAGTTGTTTCATATAAATAATCATTTAATATTTATATCGCGAAGATACGTCTATTTTTTATGAAATCGATTATCTTTGTGGACGCACACATAGCTTGATTATATATATTAAAATAAATAAGACATGAAGACACTAGTAATTTGTACCGCCATGAGCGCTATGATCCTTTGCGCCTGCGGTGGAAAAACACGCAAAGCACGGAAGAGACAGCTAAGGTAGTACCGATGGCCGTAATTACACCGGCGATCAATCAATTGACCGACCAAGAGAAAGCCGAGGGTTGGGCGCTCCTTTTTGATGGTAAGACAACGAAAGGCTGGCGTGGAGCGCACAAAGACGCTTTCCCGGATCACGGATGGATGGTGAAAGATGGCGAATTGATCGTGCAGAAATCCGACGGTAGCGAGTCTACGAACGGAGGCGATATCGTTACGGAGGGTGAATATTCCGCTTTTGAGTTCAGCGTGGATTTTAAGATCACCGAAGGGGCCAACAGCGGTATTAAATACTTCGTGACCGAGCAAGAGAAGCAAAAAGGCTCCGCTTACGGCTTGGAGTTCCAGCTATTGGATGACGCTAAGCACCCGGATGCCAAGCTTTACACGACTTTCCCGGTAGTCGTACCCTTGGAAGCTTGTATGATCTGAAGAAAAGCGAGAACATCCATTTCAACGGCGTAGGAGAGTGGAATACGGCCGTGGTGAAGGTATTCCCGAACAACCACGTAGAGCACTGGCTGAATGGTGTGAAGGTATTGGAGTACGAGCGTGGCAGCAAGGAGTTCCGTGATTTGGTGAAGGGCAGTAAATACGCTGATCCATCTTATAATGCGGGTGGTGCTTTCGGCGAGGCTCCGAAAGGACACATCCTTTTGCAGGATCATGGGGATGAGGTAGCGTTCCGCAATATCAAGGTGAAGGAGTTGAAATGATCGCCTCGTGACTAATTTTTCGTAACAAAAGGGTGCCGATTTAAAAAAAGTTGTTACTTTGCGGCGGATTTAGACTACTAACTTTAAAAGATAACAGACAAATACCATGATTTGGAACGAAACTATTGAATGTATGGACCGTGAGGAAATGCGGAAACTACAGAGCCTACGGTTGAAAAGAGTTGTTGAACATGCTTACCATAACTCCCCGTTTTATCGCAAGAAAATGCAGGAGATGGGCATTGCTCCCGACGATATACAGACAATAGATGATATAACGAAATTACCGTTCACGGTAAAACAAGACTTGCGTGATAACTATCCTTTCGGCTTGATGGCCGTGCCGATGTCCGAGATCGTCCGTCTGCATGCCTCTTCCGGTACGACAGGTAAGCCTATCGTCGTGGGATATACCGTAAGGACTTGGGTATTTGGGCCGAGGTGGTGGCTCGTTGCCTGACCGCCTATGGTTTGACAAAGAACGATTCCGTGCAAGTATCCTATGGTTACGGAATGTTTACCGGAGGCTTGGGTGCCCATGCCGGAGTGGAGAATATCGGTGGTACGGTGATCCCGATGAGTAGCGGTAATACCCAGAAACAAATCCAGTTGATGCACGACTTCGGGGCGAAGGGTTTGGCTTGTACGCTTCTTACGCTTTGTATCTGGCGGAGACTATCCACCAGTCCGGTATTCCCTTGGAGGAATTCCAGCTACGTGTCGGAGCGTTCGGTGCCGAGCCTTGGACGGAGAATATGCGTAAGGAATTAGAGACGAAACTAAATATCAAAGCTTACGATATCTATGGCTTGACGGAAATCTGCGGGCCGGGCGTCGGTGGCGAGTGTGAGTGCCAGAACGGTACCCACCTGTGGGAAGACCATTTCTTCCCGGAGATCGTGGACCCGAATACCTTACAACCGGTGGAACCGGGACAAGTAGGAGAGTTGGTCTTCACCACGCTTACGAAGGAGGGTATGCCGATGCTTCGTTACCGTACACGTGATTTGACCTCGCTGACTTACGAGAAGTGCGCCTGTGGACGTACGGCAGTTCGTATGGGACGTATTTTAGGTAGAAGTGACGATATGTTGATTATTCGTGGCGTAAATGTTTTCCCGTCTCAGGTAGATCCGTAATTTTGGAGCTGCCGGAGTTCGAGGCGCATTACCTGATCGTGGTGGATCGTATGAACAATACCGATACCTTCCAGATACAGGTGGAGGTTCGCCAAGAATACTACTCGGACGAGATGAACAAGATGATCGCCTTGAAAAAGAAGATCGCCGCCCGCATGCAGAGCGTGATCGGTTTGCAACCGGACATCAAGATCGTGGAGCCGCGTAGTATCGAACGTAGTATGGGTAAGGCAAAACACGTGATCGATAAACGTAAGTTAGTATAACCTCTAAAAGATTAAGTACTATGTTAATAAAACAATTATCAATCTTTCTGGAAAACAAGAAAGGCCGTTTTACGGAAGTCGCCAAGATATTAGGGGAGGCAGGGGTCAATATGTCCGCTTTCACGGTAGCCGAGAATTCCGATTTCGGTATCCTTCGCCTAATCGTATCCGATACGGAGAAAGCGATATCCGTGCTTCGTGAAAGTTATACGCTGTAAGCGTGGCCGACGTGGTATGCTTGCATTGTCCCAACCAGCCGGGAGCCTTGGCAAAGGCGATGGATATCATTACCTCGGCCGGGATCTTCATTGAATATATGTAGCTTTTTCTCAAGGCGACGCTGCTAACGTGATCATCGTCCGGACGTGTCAATAAGTGCGCGGAGGTTTGAAAGCGAATAAATTGGAATTGATCGCTGCTAGCGATTTATATAAGTTGTAAATATTAACGTTTTGGGTTTCATTTATTCGCCTAAAAGCACTAATTTGCACGCTAAAAGTATGTGAATGAAAAAGGTTGTATTTTTACTGATGATGATGACAGTACTATTATCCTCTTGTGGAGAGTATAATAAGATACTGAAGAGCACGGATTACGAATTGAAATATTCGTACGCGAAGAAATACTTCAACGCGAAGCAATACTCGAAATCCGCTACTCTGCTGGATGAACTGGTTACAATCTTTAAAGGAACAGCTTATGCCGAGGAGTCCTTGTACTTGTTGGCGCAAAGCTATTACGGTCAGAAAGATTATCAGACGGCTTCGCAATACTTCGAGACCTATTATACGACCTATCCGAAAGGGGAGTTTACGGAATTATCCCGTTTCTATTCCGGTTATGGTTTGTATCTGGACTCTCCGGATCCCCGGTTAGACCAGTCGCAGACGTATAAGGCGATCGAGCAGTTGCAACTTATTTGGAGTATTATCCGCAAAGTGAACGGGCCGAGGAAGCGCAGAACATCATGTTCGAGCTTCAGGAGAAGTTGGCTTACAAGGAATTGATGGCCACCCGCTTGTATTTCAATCTAGGTACCTATATGGGGAATAACTTCCAGTCTTGCGTGATCACGGCGCAGACGCCTTGAAGAATTACCCGTATTCCAAGTATCGTGAGGAATTCATGTTCCTTATCATCCGTGCGAAGTACGAGTTGGCGCTAGTATCCGTAGAGGAGAAGTTGCAGGGCCGTTACCGGGATGTGGTTGACGAGTATTACAACTACATGAACGAGTATCCGGAAGGTAACTACGTAAAGCAGGTAACGAAGTTCTACGACTATGCCAGCAAGCGAATTACAGATGCATATTAAGCGAATTTAATCAATAAAACGAAAATGGATTACAGAAAATCAAACGCTCCTACCAATACGGTAACCCGTGACATGATGAAGTTAAGTGAAGAAACGGGTAACGTATATGAGACAGTCGCTATCATTTCAAAACGGGCGAATCAGATTAGTGTTGAGATGAAACAAGATCTGGAAAAGAAACTTCAAGAGTTCGCTTCTTACAATGACAACTTGGAGGAAGTCTTTGAAAACCGTGAGCAGATCGAGATTTCACGCTACTATGAGAAACTTCCGAAATCAACGTTGATCGCCGCTCAAGAGTATGAGGATGGCAAGGTTTATTACAAGAATCCTGCTAAAGAGAAGAATAACTTCTAAGAAGAAATATTTTTGAACATCGGAAAGGCTGACCCTCAAATGAGTCGGCCTTTCCATTTAAAACGAACTAATTACCATGTTACAAAGAATACAAACTGTTTACCTGCTAATTATCGTGGTGCTTACGGTCGCTACCTTATTCTTGCCGTTGGCCGTGTTGCAACAAGGAGACGCTCTCTTCTCGTTCGATGCTAGCGGGTTGAGCACGATGATCGGTGAGCCGGAATTACTATACCCGGCGTGGGGCTTATTTGCCTTGACCGCTATCATCGCTATCATTGCCTTGGTGACGATCTTCTTATATAGGAAAAGAATCCTGCAAATCCGTCTTTGCGTATTCAACGCATTGCTGATATTGGGCTTTTATGGTTTCTTCGCCTTCTTGATCTATTCCTTGAAGGGGGATATGGAAGGTGCCAGCGTAAGTGTTAAGATCGCTCTTTCCTTCCCGTTGGTCAATCTGATCTTGGATTATCTGGCGATCCGTAATATCGGGGCCGATGAGGCGCTGGTACGTTCTTTGGATCGTTTGCGTTAAGGCTTTCCAGATAAATCATTGGGTATAAGATATTAGGTAAGGGACTCTTTTTGTCAAGGGCCCCTTATTTTATGTCCGGAAAAGTATAATACATAAGACAATATTATTTTGTATATGAAACAATATTGTTTTTCGGTGAAATATATCTACTTTCGTAGAATACAAATATCCGTTGCCAATCATGAAGAAGACTCAGCTTATCCCCATCGCTTTATTGTCGGTATCGGCGGTAGTGAACGCCCAGAATGCCAGTCGTCCCCCGAATATCATCTTGTTCTTGGTGGATGATATGGGATGGGAGGATACGTCCTTGCCTTTCTGGACTCAAAAGACGCATTATAATGAAGTATATGAGACCCCGAACATGGAACGATTGGCGAAAGAGGGTATGATGTTTACCCAAGCCTACGCTAGCAGTATCAGCTCGCCTACTCGTTGTAGCTTGATCACGGGGACGAATGCCGCCCGTCACCGGGTTACGAACTGGACACTTTTTAAGGATAAGACGACCGACCGGGAGAGTGATGTGCTTACCCTGCCGGATTGGAATTATAACGGCGTGGCTCAAGTGAGCGGGACGAATAATACGTTTGTGGGTACTTCATTCGTGCAGATATTGAAGAATAACGGATATCATACGATCCATTGCGGCAAGGCGCACTTTGGGGCGATCGATACCCCGGGGGAGGACCGCATCATTGGGGATTCGAGGTCAATATAGCCGGGCATGCCGCCGGAGGTCTCGCCAGTTACCTCGGCGAGAATAATTACGGGCATACCAAGGATGGTAAACCTTACGCTCCGAACGCTATCCCCGGATTGGAAAAGTATTGGGGAAGCGACACCTTCGCTACGGAGGCCTTGACGCAGGAGGCGATCAAGGCGTTGGACAAGGCTAAGAAATATAACCAGCCGTTCTACCTATATATGTCACATTATGCGATCCATATCCCGATTGATAAGGACAAGCGTTTCTACCAGAAATATATCGATAAGGGGTTAACGGCTAAAGAGGCGGCTTACGCTGCCTTGATAGAGGGTATGGATAAGAGTCTGGGCGATTTGATGAACTGGTTGGAGAAGAATGGCGAGGCGGATAACACGGTCGTGATCTTCATGAGCGATAACGGCGGTCTTTCCAGCGAGCCGGATGGCGTGACGGAGAGATCCATACGCAAAACTATCCCTTGAACAGTGGTAAAGGCTCCGCCTATGAGGGAGGAGTCCGTGAGCCTATGATCGTGCGTTGGCCGGGGGTGGTGAAGCCGGGAAGCAAATGTGATAAATACTTGATTATCGAGGATTTCTATCCAACTATCTTGGAGATGGCAGGCATAAAGGGGGTATAAGACTGTACAGCCGATAGATGGCGTCAGTTTCATGCCTTTATTAAAAGGTACGGGAGATCCTTCCGTGGGACGTAGCTTATTCTGGAACTGCCCGAATATATGGGGTAATGACGGGCCGGGAATCGGTCCGACTTGCTCGGTTCGTAATGGAGACTGGAAACTGATCTATTATTACGAGACGGGGAGGAAGGAATTGTTTAATATCCCGGAGGATATAGGGGAACATAATGATGTGGCAAGGCAGCATCCGATATCGTAAAGCGTCTGTCCGGGGAATTGGGTACGTATTTACGGAAAGTGGACGGGCAACGTCCGTCGTTTAAGGCGACAGGTAAACCGGTTCCTTGGCCGGATGAGATATAATAATTAAAAAAAGAAAGAGCATATGGAGTTTTACAAAGCGGAAGAGAATCGCTATGCGGATATGGTATATCGGCGGTGCGGACGGAGCGGTATCTTATTGCCGGCCGTTTCCTTGGGATTGTGGCACAACTTTGGTAGTGTGGATGTGTTCAGTAATTTTATCCAGATCGCTCACGCCGCATTCGATCATGGCGTGACTCATTTCGACTTGGCGAATAATTATGGCCCGGCCTACGGATCGGCGGAGGAGAATTTTGGCCGGATATTGAAGAAGGGCTTGGGCGCTTATCGGGATGAGATGATTATTCTACGAAGGCGGGCTACGATATGTGGCCGGGACCGTATGGGAATTGGGGAAGCGTAAATATTTAATGGCTAGCTTGGATCAGAGCTTGAAACGGATGGGACTGGAATATGTGGATATCTTTTACTCCCATCGTCCGGACCCGGAGACTCCGATCGAGGAGACGATGGGGGCCTTGGCCGATATTGTCCGGCAAGGAAAGGCTTTGTATGTAGGTATCTCCAACTATGACGCAGACCAGACCCGTAAGCTTTGGCCGTACTGAAAGAGCATAAGGTGCCTTGCTTGATTCACCAAGCCCGCTATTCGATGTTCGATCGTTGGACGGAACCGGATTTATTGCCTGTATTGAAGGAAGAGGGTGTGGGTATGATAGCGTTCTCGCCGTTGGCGCAAGGCTTGCTTACGGATAAGTATTTGCGTGGAATTCCGGAGAATTCCCGTGCGGCGAAATCGACCGGTCATTTGCAGACCTCTCAAGTTACCCCGGAGCCGTGGAAAAGGCCCGTAAGCTAAACGAGGTAGCCGCCCGCCGTGGACAGACCTTGGCGGAGATGGCGCTCGCTTGGTTATTAAAGGACGAACGGGTAACTAGCGTATTAATTGGCGCTAGCTCTGTCGCCCAATTGATGGATAACCTGAAAGCGTTAGATAATATCTCTTTCTCCGGGGAAGAATTGCAGGAGATAGAGAACATCTTAATATAACGTGAATCGTATCCGATTGTAGAGACGGGGCGTGCCCCGTCTCATCCCCTCAAAAGAGTATTTAAAGTTACTATTAGATGGTGGGAGACGGGGCACGCCCCGTCTCTACAGCCTGTACAAATTTTTGAATAAATGAAACCGTTCTTATATCAAGTAGCGTCTCTTTTTTACGAGAAATGGGGAGCGGAGGTCAGTCGTCTGGCCTTTGTTTTCCCAAACCGGCGTACGGGACTTTTCTTCCAGAAATATCTCTCGGAGGTAGCCGATATTCCCCTTTTCTCTCCGACAATCCTTACGATCAACGATCTCTTTATCCAGTTGAGCGGAAAACAATCCGCCGACCGGATCAGTATGCTTTTTACCCTGTACGACATCTACATCCGCCAAAGCGGTTCCACCGAGACTTTCGATGAATTCCTGTATTGGGGCGAGATGTTGCTCAACGACTTCGACGATATCGATAAGTACATGGCAAATGCCGCATGCTATTCAGTAACGTGACGGACCTACGGGAGATAGAGAATGATTTCGATTTCTTAAGTGATGAGCAGATCGCCGCTATCCGTAGTTTCTGGTCCAGTTTTATCCCCGGGGCGATACGCCGAACCAGCAACAGTTCTTGGCGGTCTGGCAAGTGCTATACGATCTCTATGAGGAATTCCGTGCGACCTTGGCCGCCGAGGGAAAAGGCTACGAGGGCATGATCTTCCGGGAGGTCGTGGAAAGCATGGAACGGGGCGAGTCTCCGGATTTACCTTACGAGCAAATTGTCTTTGTCGGTTTGAACGCCTTGTCCGTATCGGAAGAACGTTTCTTAGCCCAGTTGCAGAAGCGGAAGATAGCGGATTTCTATTGGGATTATGTATCCGATAAGGTAACCGATCCGGATAATAAGGCCTCTTATTTCGTCTCCCGTAACCGGAAGAGCTTCCCTTCCTCGATGAAATTACCCCCCGAGGAGAAGGTAAAGACCGAGATCGAGGTGATCGGCATCCCTTCCGGTATCGGCAGGCCAAGCACGTCTACACCCTGTTGAGCGATTGGTGCAAGGAAGCGGAGATGAGTTCGGAAGAAGCCCTGCGTACGGCGGTGATCTTGCCCGATGAACATCTGCTGATCCCGGTGCTGAACGCCATACCGGAGCAAATCCGGCGTATCAACGTCACGATGGGTTATCCCTTGGCGGGAACCCCGGTCGCCTCGTTGATCGAGTATATCTTGGCGTTGCAGAAGAACGTACGCTACATAGACCGGAATCCGTTGTTCTATTTCCGCGACGTGCTGCCGGTATTGAACCATCGCTACATCCTCTCCACCTCACCGGAGATTATTTCCTCCTTGGTGAAAGAGATCACGGAGAACAACAAGATCTATATCTCGCATACGGAGTTAGGGAAAACGCCTTTGCTAGAAATCCTGTTCACGCCGGTGACCGGGGTGGAGGCCTTCTCGGACTATCTGATCAAGGTGTTGGAAGAGCTGAACAAGGTTATGTCCGCCCTTTCCGATGAGGAAGAGGAGGACGCACCCCAGCGGACGAACGATTTGGAGCAAGAGTTCATCTTCCATTATTTCACCACGGTAAACCGCATGAAAGAGGTAATGAAAGACGCTCGTATAGAGATGAAATAGATACCTTCTTCCGCCTATTGAAGCGGGTGACTGATACGATCACGATCCCCTTCCACGGCGAGCCGCTTTCCGGCCTCCAGATTATGGGTGTGCTCGAGACCCGTGCCTTGGATTTCGACCGTCTGATTAATCTTATCCATGAAACGAGGGTATTTTCCCGCAGCGGAAAGCGGCGAACTCCTTTATCCTTATAACCTACGCAGGGGTTTCGGGTTGCCTACCTACGAGCATCAAGATAGCGTATGGGCCTACCATTTCTATCGTTTGATAGAGCGTGCCAGCCACGTGAGCCTTTTATACGATACCCGCAGCAACGGATTGCAGACGGGAGAGGTAAGTCGCTTTGTTCACCAGCTGCATTATCATTACGAGGTGCCGATGCGAGATAATTGGTGGTCTATAACGTATCTTCCTCCAAGACCCCGCCATTGGCCGTGCCGAAAGAGGATATCATGCGCCGTTTAGACGCTTACCGGAAAGGGGGGAGCAAGGCGATCTCGGCGAGCGCTATCAATACGTATCTGGATTGCCCGTTGAAATTCTATTTTCCGTTGTTGGAAGGCATTCGAGAGGAAGAGGAGGTGAGCGAGACGATCGAGAGCGATGTATTCGGAAGTATCTTACATAAAGTGATGGAGGAGCTTTACAAGCCGTTCCAAGGGAAGATGGTTACCGTGGATTTGCTGAAAGCGATCCGTAAGGATACGGCCTTGCTTACCGGAGCTATCGCCCGGGCTTTCGCCAGCGAGTTTTTCAAGACAGAGGTGGTTCGCTCCCTTACCGGACAAAACTACCTGATCGGCGAGATGATCCGCAAATACGTGGAGAAAATCTTGGAGCGTGACGGCAAGCTGACCCCTTTCGTTTACATCGAGTCCGAGCGTAAGATAAACGGTCTGATCAGCCTTTCCGACCATTCCGAGATCCGGTTGAAAGGCTTTATCGACCGTGTGGACGAGGTTCGCGACGCTATCCGTATCATCGATTACAAGAGCGGTAGCGGAACTACGACTTCAGTAGTATCGAGAGCCTATTCAACAAGGAGGAGAAAGATCGTGCGAAAGCCGTGATGCAGGTATTCATGTATTGCTGGATGTACGCCCATCTCACCGAGAACAAAGGAAAGACGATACAACCGGGCATTTATTACGTCCGTTCCCTTTTCGCCGATCCGTTCGACCCATCGGTCTACCACCGTATCGAACGGGGGAAGTCGGAGAAGGTAGAGGATTTCTCCGGTTATGCCCAAGCGTTCGAGGAGGGGCTGCGGGGCTGCTTGGACGAGATCTTCAATCCGGAAATTCCCTTTACGCAAACCCCTACGGGGAAGGCTTGTTCTTATTGTCCATTTAAGGGTATTTGCGGTAAGTAGCATTTGTCCCGGTACTTCAGGGAGAGTACCGGAGTACTCCTTGCGAAGTACTGTGGTATTTCTTCGGAGAGTACTGGAGTACTCCTTACAAAGTACTGCAGTACCTCTTAGGCAGTACTACAGTACCTCTTAGGCAGTACTACAGTACTTCTTGGGAAGTACTGAGGCGAGGCTTACTGATGAGGAAGCAATTCCACTATCTTTTCCAAAAAGATCTGATCAGTCTCATCGAAACTATCCGGTTGATCACTGTCTATATCAAGGACAGCGATTACCTTATCCTCCATATCACGGGAACTACGATCTCAGAGCGTGACGCCGAGCTACAAGCGATATGTCCCGGGAAAGCGTCTACATCCGGTACGATGATCGTACGGGTCTCCTTCCAAGCCGTGCCGCATACCCCTTTTCCGTATTTGATTCGTGTACAGGCGATAGGGCCTTGAAAAGGCGCTAATACCAACTGATTGTCTATGACCCGGTAGAAACCTACCCAAAAGAAACCGAAAGTCTGCTTGAGTGCTGCGGCGATGTTCGCCATGTTAGCGATTAGGTCGGTCTCGTTACCTACCAATGAGGCGATTTGCGGGAGCAACGTCTCATACATTTCCTGTTTATCACCATTTTTAATCCGTAGTTCCTCTGCCATATTTAAACTATTATAAGGTCGCGAATATACGAAACTTGTTTACATATGAATGATTTTTGCAGAAATAACTAAGCGAAATTATATGTCAGTGTCAGTGACTTTAAAAAGTTATTTTTACGAAGTACTAATCCCTTCGTCGCAGAAGAACACTTCAAGTCCCATAGAAGATATACTTCATCACGTAAGTATATCTTTTATGAAAAAGCTTGCGCTTTACAAATGTTTCAATCCACGCACCCACACGGGGTGCGACCTTCTAGGAAAAGTATTAACAACAAGACTGTACTCGTTTCAATCCACGCACCCACACGGGGTGCGACTGAGCCTATATCAGCTTAAAAAGGTACTGGAGGAGTTTCAATCCACGCACCCACACGGGGTGCGACAAAGTCAAGCCCTAACGCCACATGCTTGGCATAGGTTTCAATCCACGCACCCACACGGGGTGCGACGCTCAGATGGACGTGTATATTCTGATGATTGGTCTGTTTCAATCCACGCACCCACACGGGGTGCGACCGCCCGAGAGCGCCAAGGCCATCATATCTAAAATGTTTC
>ENA-OQDF01000886-OQDF01000886.1-human-gut-metagenome-genome-assembly--contig:-NODE-886-length-12427-cov-1.210976_pt1 | contig 12427 bp, 17 predicted proteins | sample MGYA00242769_ERZ504597 | MGnify/ENA primary metagenome ERZ504597 (study PRJEB26092, sample SAMD00036305) | human gut metagenome | host: Homo sapiens | study: EMG produced TPA metagenomics assembly of...
TAACCACTTACATAGACTTGCTTTATTGCAGGTCCTTTTCGTCGTACTATAAAACACAAATCACTATTCACTTTTCAATGTTCTCTTACATTTCTGACCAAAAATTCAAAATTTTAAATTTTTTCAAAACTTTTTCATAAAAAATTACTTGAATTTTATATAGTTAGCTCCTCGTATAATTTAATCTTAATTGATGAGAGTTAAAAAGACAATAAATTTATAGAGTATTATTTTTATTGAATATTGCAGGTTTACTTGGAAGAAAGTATATGATTCGATATAATATATTTTAATAAAAGGGGAAATAATATGAATGAAAATCGTGTTCAAAAATATAAATTAGCGAAAAAAATTTCAAATCAAATTGAGTATTTAGAAAATAAAAAGCATGTTCAATTTAATATAATGTCTAAAAAATAGCGGGTGAGAAATTATTAGAATATAACTATATAAATTTAATAACTCCGTATAAACATAACTTTGCAAAAACAAATGAAAAAAAAGAAGTGATTAAAGTAAATGGAGAACATATTTACGAAAGAAATGTTGAATTTAGTGAATATTATGATTTGTTTATGAATGAAAGAAAATTATATCCGATGATTATTGAAAACATACTAGATTTTGAAATTCATTTCAAGTCAATAACAGCTTATCATATTTTAACTTTGAATCAATTAACAGATTCTAATCAATTGAGGATGTTTTTTGATGGCTTAAAAATAAGAGCTGCAATTTTAGAAAATAGATATAATGAACAAAGAATAAAACATATGAATGCACATTTAGAAAAACTAAAAGAACAAATTTTTAATTATGCAGATATTTATTGTTTCTTTGATAGAATGAGTTTAGGAAATATGTTAACTGTTTTCACGTGTCTTGATAAAAAACAACAAGATGTAATTTTTGAAGATTTAAAGCGATTTAATATGAATTTCAATGTACAAAAGATACCAGATTTTATTAATAAAATTTTTTGTTTGGTTTCTATTCGTAATTGTGTAATGCATAGTAATAGTTTAGAAATATTAATTAGATTTTATAATCCTAAGACCCATGAACTACGAAAAGTATCTGATAGGAAAAAATATTTAAATATGATTAAAGAATTATGTAAAGAAAAACTCATGATTATTCATGAGTTTTCTTCCGCACCAAGTGCCATTTACATTATTATTATATGCAAATACAGAAAAAAGACAACACAAAATTAAAAATGAAACAACAAAAAGTAATAATACCTATAAAATAGTTCAAATTTTTAAAAAGTATTGTATTGAATCTTATAAGTTGTGTGGTAATCCACCAAAAAAAGCGGTGTTCCCAACCATTAAGAGGGAGTTAAAAAAGCGGTGTACGCCACCAAATCAAGTTATATAATTTGGAAAAGAGCGAGTTAAAAAGGAGAGAGTATTCCTATTTGGAATGCTCTCTTTGATTTATCTAATGAATAAATAAGCTGAATAAATGATATAGAGTAAAATACAAAGAAGACCTTCTTTTCTGTTCATTGATTTATTTGTTTTTGCAAATAGATAAAGTAGAATGCTACTTACTAGTAAGATAATACAATCAATAATAGATTCATTTATAACAGTAAGTGGTGAAAGTGTAGCAGAACATCCTAAAATAAATAAGATATTAAAGATATTAGAGCCAATAGCGTTACCTAAAGCTAAACCACTTTCTCCCTTTTTTGTAGCAACAATAGAAGTTACAAGTTCAGGAAGAGAAGTACCAATAGCAACAATCGTAAGTCCGATGAAATTTTCGCTTACACCTAAATTTCTAGCAATAATACAAGCTTGATCAACGACTTGTTGTCCACCCAAAATAACGAAAGCTAATCCTAAAACAATAAATAGAATACTCGTTAATAGAGAACGTGTTTTTGTGTTGTCTTCATTTTGTTGGTGACAAATCGCTTCATAAATCATTCTTCCAAGATAGATAATCATTAATAAAATAAGAAATATTCCTTCTAATCTTGAAAGTTTTCCATCAAATAACATGATAAGTAAAATGAAAGTAACGATGATATTAAAAGGAAGATCCTTTTTTAAAATCGTTTTATCTGTTTTAAATGAAGCTAAAAAAGCACAGATACCAACAACAATTAAACCATTAAAAATATTAGAACCAATAATATTGCTTAAAGCTATTTCGTTATTTCCTGTAAATGCAGCACGTATACTTACCGATGCTTCTGGCGCGCTCGTTCCCATTGCTACAATCGTTAAACCAATGATTACACTGGGTACTTTTAGAAATCTTGCCAGATTACAGCTTCCCTCAACAAATAAATCAGCACCTTTAATTAGAAAAATAAAACCAATCATTAATAAAATATATGCCATGTTTTCCTCTTTCTTGCGAAAAAAGTCAACAAAAAAAGACTTTTATCGCATCAAAAATTGATTGATAAAAGTCTCGTTATTTACTCATAATAACCGGCTATAAGCGTGATGACGATTATTAGAACATCGAAGATGCTAACTACTCCCTTTTATATAAAAATAATAATTGATAATCATAAATAAATCAATTCTATTTTAATATATGTTAAAATATTTAATGTAGAATTAAATTTGAGGTATTTGTATGAAAAAACTATATTTAATAGGTGGAACAATGGGTGTTGGCAAAACTACCACATGCCAAGTTTTAAAAACAAAATTAGATAAAAGTGTATTTTTAGATGGTGATTGGTGTTGGGATATGCATCCTTTTGTTGTAAATAAAGAAACAAAGAAGCTTGTTTTAAACAACATCTGTGCTTTGTTGAACAATGATATAAAATGCAACTGCTTTTGAAAATATTATTTTTTGTTGGGTAATGCATGAACAAAGTATTATCGATGATCTGCTTTCACGCCTAGATTTAAATGATGTAAAAGTAATAGCGATTTCTTTAGTTTGTCAAAAAGAAGCTTTAGAAAAACGTATTCAAAAAGATATTGATCAAGGAATTAGAAAGAGCGATGTTTTAAAAAGAAGTATCGAAAGAATGGAAATGTATCAAAAATTAGATACTTATAAAATAGATGTTTCTTATAAAACAGTAGAGGAAGTTATTGATGAAATTATGGAAGTAGGGACAAAAAATGATTAGACATATTTTATTTTGGAATTATACAGATGAAGTTAAAGAAAAGCATCAAGAAAAAGAAACGTTAATAAAGCTAAAAGAATCTGTTGAAATATTAAAAGATATAGAAGGTTTATTATGTGTGGAAATGGAAGAAAACTTATCATCAGGTTATGATCTTGTTTTTTATAGTGAATTTGAAAATCAAGAAGCTTTAAAGGATTTTCAAAATCACCCCTTGCATGAAGCTCATAAAAAACGTTGTAAAGATTTAGTTTGTAAGCGTTTATGTGGGGATATTGAAAGGAAATAGGTTTAAAATGAAAAAAAGCTATAAAGGGTACATTGTTTGGATGATTTTATTTTGTGTTGGCATGGAATTGATGATGATTGTTGATTTGAAAAATCTTAAACTATTTAGCTTGATTTTAGGTAATTATATGCTTATGATGATAACCTTGCTTACAGGAATGATTTATAAAAATGAATGTATTTATTGGTATTCACAAATGTCTTATCAAGAAGCAATTGAGGCAACAAGTATGTCAAGAAAAAAGTATGCTTATAAACATTTTATACGTTTTTTTATAACATGTTTATTGTATTTATTTTATTCAATAATAGCTTATTTTTGTCATTTCATTTGGAATGAATTATGACAATTTGTTGTTTGTTAATTATGGTGTGTGCCCTAAGCACGACATCTATTAAGTTATAAAGGAGTTTTTATGTGTTTTATTACAACGTATACAAAAATATTTTGATCCATTAAATATTGATGAAAGTTTATTAGATATTAAAGATATTGCACATGCACTTCTTTAATATGTCGAGGAAATGGACATGTTCAGTATTTTTATTCCGTAGCTCAACATAGTCTTGCTTGTGCTAAGGAAGCAAAGACAAGAGGATATAGTAAAGAAGTTATTTTAGGATGTTTGTTGCATGATGGAAGTGAAGCTTATTTAAGTGATGTTACAAGACCGATAAAAAAAGAACTTACTTATTATTTAGAAGTGGAAGATGTTTTACAAAATACGATTTGGAAACATTTTTATTCAAAGAGATTTAACAAAAGATGAAACTAAATTAGTTTTTGAAATTGATGATGAAATGTTATCTTTGGAACTAAAAGAATTATTAAATGATGAAATCAATCAAGATTATTTAAAGTTGCAAAGAAAAGTTGATTTAAGTTTTGTAGCTTTTGAAATAGTTGAAAATGAATTTATAGAATTTTACAAAGAGATGATGGAAATTTAAAATCGTCTTTTTCTTTACCCTTTCCTTATTTCTGTGCTAAAATTTGAGTATATATTTTTAAGGGGGACTCTTATATGGAACATGTTACATTTGATGAATTTTTTGATTTTGTAAAGAATGAAGATGCCAATTGGTATATTCCTGGCTTAAAAGAATATTTTGAAGGTTTAAATCAAGATGAAATTTATATACAAGACAATTTTTGGGAAAACTTGTTTTTCAATTTAATAAATTTGAAAATAATTTAAAGGAAGCTGTTTTTGATAAGTTTATCTGTTATAGAAAAATGACAGATGAAAAAGAAATAAGCATGCTTAAAAACAGTGCCAATGAAATAGCTAATATTGATTTAAAAAGTGCTTATTCTTACAATGGACTTTTTGACAATGTTTCTCATAACAAATTATTAGAGGATATCAATAAATATAATAATTGTGGGGATGTTGATTTTGATCTTGGAATAGAATTAAGATTTAATGAAATATATGATGAAGAAACTTTTAACCAAGGTTCTTTAGATATTATAGGAAGTGTTTCATTTAACTCACATAAAAGTGGAAAAGTCTTTGATTTTCCATTTACAATGACCATTGGTTTAGATTCAGACTCTTATTTTGAAAAAGAGGGGGATATCTATAAGATATATAAATTTAGGGAGTTCTATGCTTTTTCTAAAATCTATGGTACAGAAGATACAATACATTATAGATATAGAAAAAATGATTTTCCATTAGAAAAATACGGTACATACGGTGTACATGTTGATAGTGATATTCCTTTTGCCAGTGATAAGTATTCAATTTATATGTTTAGAAATGACTATGCCCCATTTAAATATGCTTTCCAATATGACTGTCTAACTCATTTAGTTAAATCTGAACTTGGGAAAGAGCTTTTAGAAAATGTTGCTAAAGAAGATCTATTAAAAATTCTTTATAATAGAATAGCCTATGTTGTTGATGAAAGCCTTATGCCAGAATATGATTAAGATACCGATTTTTGGTATCTTTTTTTACCAGTATTTTTTCAATAATAGTTTTATTCTTTGCTTTTATGATAAGTTTTATCTACAAGTTGGCAAAAGAAATGAATGATAAAATGTTATCTTTGAGATTAAATCAATCATTTTTTAAGGTTACAAAGAAAAGGTGATTTAAGTTTAGAATGTCTGAAAAAAGGGAAGACTAGTGAACTACAAGTTCAATGACAGCTTCTTTTTTTGTTTTACAATAATGTTGGTGTATAAAAATGGATAAAAAATTAATAGACCCTTTAAAACTAGGACTGAATTTAAAAAAATACATTAAGAAAATAGGATATAAAGTCAAAGATATCCAAAATTATTTATGTTTAGAATGTCCACAACCAATTTATCGTTGGTTTAAAGGAAGTACATATCCTTCAATTCATCATTTATATGCATTAAGTTGTTTGTTTGGGGTAAGTATGAATGATTGATTGAAGAAAGTGATGAAAGAAAAGAATGGGGAAATCGTATTTATCAAATAAAAGAGGGAAAACTAATCTTAGAAAAGCAAGAAATTTTGTAAGCATATTTCTTGCTTATTTTCTAGTATTCAAGTACGATATAGATACCCCATAGGGGTGGGAGGTATAGCGATGAAAAAGAAATATGATGTCATTGGCATGACATGTAGTGCTTGTTCAGCCCATGTAGATAAAGCAGTAAGAGGGTTGGATGGTGTTGATGATGTTAATGTCAATTTATTACAGAACTCAATGACTGTTGAATTTAATGAAAATAAAATAAATGAAAATCAGATTTTTGAAGCGGTTGATAAAGCGGGTTATAAAGCTCAAAATATTGGTGAAAAACAGGTTTCAAATGTTCAAGAAGATGAAAATGAACATAAAAAGAAGAATTTGATTTTATCATTTATTTTCTTGATTCCTTTATTTTATATCAGTATGGGACATATGATAAATTGGCCTTTACCAAGTATTCTCTTAGGTCATGAAAATATGATGATCTTTGTTTTAGTTCAATTATGTTTAGTTGTTCCTATTATGTTTATTAATAGAGGATATTATATTCGAGGATTTAAAACTTTATGGAATAGAAGTCCAAATATGGATTCCTTGATTGCCTTAGGTTCTTCTGCAGCTTTTATTTATAGTTTATATGCAACGTTTATGATGGCTTATTATCTAGGAAGAATGGATATGGATATGACCCATCATTATATGATGCAACTTACTTTGAATCGGCAGGAATGATTTTAACATTAATTTCTTTAGGTAAATATTTAGAATCACGTTCTAAACAAAAGACTTCAGAAGCGATTGAAAAATTGATGAAGCTGATGCCTTCAACAGCTATCGTGTTAAAAGATGGCAAAGAAGTTGAAGTGGCCATTGAAGATGTTCAAATGGGTGATGTTGTGATTGTTAAACCAGGTAACAATATTCCTTTGGATGGAAAAATCATTCAAGGACATGGTTCAATCAATGAAGCGATGATTACTGGAGAAAGCTTACCGGTCGATAAAACAGTTGGTGATCAAGTTATTGGTTCAACCAATACTTAGATGGTTATATGCAAGTAGAAGTATCGCATACTTCAAATGATACAACTCTTTCTAAAATCATTCGTTTAGTAGAAGAAGCAGGGGCTTCTAAAGCACCAATTGCGAAACTTGCCGATAAGATCAGTGGTGTCTTTGTGCCAACCGTTATTACGATTGCAATCATTACTTTCATTTTATGGTTGACCCTTGGAAATAAAGATTTCCACTTTGCCTTAAACTGTGCAATTTCTGTTCTTGTTATTTCTTGTCCATGTGCTTTAGGACTTGCAACACCAACAGCAATTATGGTTGGAACAGGAAAAGGGGCTAATTTAGGTATTTTAGTAAAATCAGCTCAACATTTAGAACAGCTTTCTAAATGTGATACAATTGTTTTAGATAAAAACAGGGACACTTACAGAAGGTAAAACCTCAAGTGACTGAAGTTTATCCAATAAATATAGGTGAAAATGATTTATTGAAATATGCAGGTTCAATTGAACAATATTCTAAGCATCCTTTAGCTAAAGCAATTTATACTTATGTAAGTTGATCAAGGTTTATCAATTAATACTTTAGATCATTTTGAAATGAAACAAGGATTAGGTCTTGTTGGTTCTTTCAATGGAGAAGTTCTTTTTATCGGGAAATAAAAAGATTGATGGAAGAATATGTTGTTGATTTATCTTCGATTGATGATTTATATAAAGAATTATCGTCGAAAGGGAAGACACCATTATTTTATAGTTATGCTGGTAAACTGATCGGTTTAATTGTTGTAAGTGATGTCTTAAAACAAACAAGTAAACATGCTATTGATTGTTTAAAAGATATGCACATGAATATCTATATGTTAACTGGGGATAATCAATTAACTGCCAATGCAATAGCAAGCGAATTAGGAATTGAAGCGATTGGTGAAGTCTTACCACAAGATAAAGAAAAACATGTCAGAGAATTACAAGAAAAAGGACATCGTGTAATCATGGTGGGTGATGGAATCAATGATGCACCTGCTCTTGTTAGAAGTGATGTTGGTATTGCAATGACTTCTGGTATTGATATTGCGATTGAATCAGCAGATATTGTATTAATGAAAAATGATTTACAAGATGTTGTTGTTGCTTATGAACTTTCAAAAGCAACGATTAAAAATATTAAAGAAAACTTATTCTGGGCATTTTTCTATAATGTGATAGGAATTCCTATCGCTGCCGGTGTTTTCTATCCATTCTTTGGTTTATTATTAGATCCAATGTTTGGGGCAGCAGCGATGTCGTTAAGTTCTGTCTTTGTAGTTTCAAATGCTTTAAGACTTAGATTCTTTAAACCACAACATCAAATAATTCAAATAAAGGAAAATAGGAAAAAGGAAGAAAAGAAAATGAAAAAGGTATTAGTAGAAGGAATGATGTGTCAACATTGTAAGGCACACGTAGAAAAAGCGTTAAATGAAATTGATGGTGTTCATGCAACAGTTGATTTAGAAAACAATTGTGCTTTTGTAGAAGGTGAAGTTGATGAAGCATCATTAAAACAAGCAATTGAAGAAGCTGGGTATACTTATAAAGGAATTGAATAAGTATGATGGCTGATAAAAAACAGATCACAAGACTTTTAAAAACAGCAAGAGGACAAATAGATGGTATTTTAAAAATGGTAGAAGAAGATCGCTATTGTATTGATATTTCTCATCAAATCATGGCAAGTGAAGCTATTTTAAAAAAGAGCTAATAAAGAAGTCTTAAAAGCCCACATGACCCATTGTGTTCATGATGCGGTAAATAGTGAAGATTGTGATCAAAAGATAGGTGAATTACTTAAAGTATTAGATAATTTATTGAAATAAGAAATCTTTTAAAAAGGTTTCTTATTTTTTTGCGTAAATAAGTATAATACCAGCTTATATAAGACGGTATTTAGAAACTTGTAGGTTTATAATATAGATAAAAGAATATCTAATAAGGTAAATATTTTAATTGCAAGGCGTGAATGGTACAATGGTTAATATAAAATAAAAAGTTCCGAAGAACTTTTTCTAATCACCTAAGTGATGTCATGTTACTGACGCTTTAGCATAAGCTTTATTTTAACTGTGTTGTGTTATTTTGAATGATCAAAACCTATTTGTTTTGACATAAATAGAATAACGCTTAAGAAAGGGGATGTCAATAGTGAAAATAGAGGAAAGATAAAATATTATATAGGTGTAGATATTGGTACGAATTCTGTAGGATGGGCAGTTATTGATGAAAATGGATACTTATTAAACAAAGGAAAACATCATTTATGGGGATCACGCTTGTTTGATCAAGCACAAACTGCGCAAAATCGTAGAAATTATCGTTCGTCACGTAGAAGATATAATAAACGAAAAGAACGAATTAGGTTACTACAAATGATTATGAGTGATATGGTGTTAGAGGTAGATTCATCATTTTTCATTCGCTTAGAAAAAACAACTTTTTTAGATAAAGAGGATAAAAAAGCTATATTAAAGGATAATTTATAAAATGAATTATAATTTATTTTGTGATGAAGATTATAATGACAAAGACTATTTTAAAGTTTATCCAACAATCTATCATTTAAGAAAGAAATTATGTGAAAGTGATGAAAAAGCAGATCCAAGATTAATTTATTTAGCTTTACATCATATTGTTAAATATCGTGGGAATTTTTTATATGAAGGACAAGAGTTACATTTAGAACCATCAAATAAAGAAGAAGATTTAAAAATTCTTTTTAATATGCTTAGTAAGAATAATGATACAACTTATGATATTAGTGATGAACAAATTCAATTTATATTAAAAACTGTTGTTGAAAATATTTCTAAAACAGCAAAAGTAGATGAATGTATGTCACATTTAAAATTAAATAGTGAAGATAAAAAAATAGTTAAAGAATTTATGAGAGGATTGGTTGGAAATAAATTCAATGTAAGTAAGTTATATATGCATGAAGATTTACAATTTGATGATGAAGATTTAAAATTACAATTTTCAGATAAATCTTATGAAGAAAAAATAATGGAATATGAAAATGTATTAGAAGAAAAAATGGAATTTATTGATTTGATGCAACGATTTTATAGTTGGATTGAATTAAGTAAGATTGTTGGTTCTGATAGTCAACATGCTTCTATTTCTGGTGCAATGGTCAATATTTATGAAAGCCATAGAGAAGATTGAGAACTTTAAAAGAAGTGATGTTAAAAATTGGAAAAAAAGAATATGATGAAATGTTTAAACCAACTTCAAAGAATGTTGTTAATTATTACAATTATGTTAATCCTGTAGCTTGTTCAGGGGATAAAACAGATGGTTTTTATAAATATGTAAAGAAAGCAATTGAAAAATCTGATGATTCAAGAAAAGATGAAATTCTTCAAAAGATTGCTAACGAAACTTATATGTTAAAACAAACAAGTAAAAATAATGCTTATATTCCTTACCAAATGCAAAAAGATGAACTTATAAAAATATTAGATCATCAAGAAAAATATTATCCTGTTTTAAAAGAAAATAGAGATAAAATTATTTCAATTCTAGAATTTAGAATACCTTATTACTATGGACCTTTAGATGGTAATAAACAATTTGGGTGGCTGATAAAGAAAAAAGGCAAGGAAAATGAAAGAATATTACCATGAATCATCAAGAAATTGTTGATGTCCAAGAAACAGCAGCACAATTTATTAAAAATTGACAAACTATTGTACATATTTGCCAATAGAAAAAGTAATGCCTCAAAAATCATTAACATGTTCTATGTATGAGGTGTTATCAGAAGTTAATAAAATAAGAATTGATGGAAAATTGTTGCCTATAGATACAAAGAATAGATTGATTGAGGACTTGTTTTTTAAAAGAAAAACTGTTAAAGAAAAAGATTTAATTAACTGGTTAAAACAAAATCAATTAACAGTTGGTGAAATAACAGGTTATCAAAAGAAAAAGCATTTCATCTTCTTTAGCACCATGGATTGATTTTAGAGAAATATTTGATGAAATAAATGATAGTAACTATGATTTAATTGAAAAAATTATAGAAGATATGACAATTTTTAATGAAGGAAGTATTTTAAAAGAAAGATTAAAAAAGCTTATAATTTAGATCAAAATAAAGTCAAAAAATTATGAAATTAAAATATTCTGGTTGGTCAAGGTTATCTAAAAAACTTATAAATGGTATTAGAGCTGATAATAAGTTTGGTTCAAGTGTTTCTATATTAGATGTAATGAAGGAAAGTCATATGGCTTTAATGGAAATCATCAATGATCAAGATTTAGGTTTTAAACAAATTATTGAAAAAGAAAATTTCAAAAACGAAACAGGTTCTTTTGAATATGAAGATATTGAAAATTTAGCAGGATCTCCAGCTCTTAAAAGAGGAATATGGCAAACATTACAAGTTATTGAAGAAATTAAAAATTATATGGGGCATGAGCCTAAAAATATCTACATAGAATTTGCTAGAGAAGAACAAGAAAAAGTTAGAACTACAACAAGAGTAAAAAAATTAAAATCAATAATATAATGATATCAAAATCAATTAGATGTTCATGGAAAAGAAGTATATTCTAATTTAAATAAGCAAGATGAAAAAAGTTCTATTGAAAAAAGATTATATTTATATTACACCCAATTAGGAAAATGTATGTATAGTGGTGAATCATTAGATATTGATAAATTATCAGATTACGAAATTGATCATATTTTTCCTAGAACACTTACGTCAGATGATAGCTTAGATAACTTGGTATTAGTTAAGAAAAAAGAAAATCAAAGAAAATTAGATGATTTAGTTTTACCTTTAGAAATAAGAAATAAAATGGAAGTTTTTTGGAAAAAACTATACGATAATGGATTAATAACACAAACAAAATATTATCGATTAATGAGGGATGAATTTAGACGAGATCAAATTGATAAATTCATTAATAGACAATTAGTAGAAACAAGACAAATTATTAAGCATGTCGCTAATATTATTGAAAATCATTATGAAGATACTAAAGTATTTACAGTAAGAGCTAATCTATCGCATGAATTTAGAGAAAAATACGGAATATATAAAAATAGGAACGTAAATGATTTTCATCACGCTCATGATGCTTATATTGCTTGTATTATTGGACGATATATACAAATAAGATTTCCAGGATTAGAAGCAAAATATGTTTATGGTCAATATATGCAAAATGTAAAGAAAACAAAAAACAATATCGATAAAGAAAATCATGGATTTATCATAAATAGTATGAAATATGAATGTATTGACGAAGATACAGGAGAAGTTATTTGGAATCCAGAAAGAATTTTAGATTACATTAAGTGTTTTAATTATAGAGATGTATATATAACTAAAAAATTAGATACGAATAATAGGGAACTTTTCAACGTGACTATTTTACCAAGTGATAAGAATAGTGAAAAAGGAAAGACAAAAGCAACGATACCAGTAAATAAATTGCGTAGTAATGTACGTAAGTATGGAGGATTTAGTGGATTACAAAGTGATATTGTGGCTATTGAAGGA
>ENA-OQDF01000887-OQDF01000887.1-human-gut-metagenome-genome-assembly--contig:-NODE-887-length-12423-cov-1.809694_pt1 | contig 12423 bp, 17 predicted proteins | sample MGYA00242769_ERZ504597 | MGnify/ENA primary metagenome ERZ504597 (study PRJEB26092, sample SAMD00036305) | human gut metagenome | host: Homo sapiens | study: EMG produced TPA metagenomics assembly of...
ACATTTTGCAGGTAGAACGGTTTAATCATCAGACAGAGATTGAACATGGAATTTTAGAAGAAGAATGCAGCCAGATGTTATCAGATTTTTCAGGGAATTAAGAAGGAAGAAAAGGAGGAAAAAAATGCACAGAATTAAGAAATTAACAGCAATACTGTTATGTGCAGGAATAATGTGTTTATCTTCAATTGAGGGAGTATTTGCAGCACAGAAACCAACAGGATATCATTCTATTCATTTAAATATAGAGTCACCGAAGGAAAGTCAGAAGAATAAAACTTATGCAAGATCATATGCCGGATATTATAATGCAGCAGAACAAGGTCTTGTCACATTAGTAAAGAATCAGGGGAATACAGAACTTGTTGGGCATTTGGCTTGGCATCGCTGGGTGAAACATCATTAATTAAACAAAAGAAAGTAAAAAGAATGTTGATTATTCAGAAAAACATTTAGGATATTTTATGTATAATCGAACAAATGATGCGCTGAATAACACAAAAGGAGATGCAACAAAAGTATCAGGAAACTGGAAATATTCAGGTGGAAATGCACAGCTTGCGATGATCACATTAACAGGATGGTATGGGCTGGCCAACGAGAGTACAGCTCCATTTAATACCAATAAATGGACATTATCAAGCAAGCTTGGGCAAAAAGATGCTGTGATTTTAAAAAATGGATTTTTCCTTGGAAATAATCCATCAATCAATGTAGTAAAATCTTACATAAAAAAATATGGATCAGTTGTTGTAGCATATCATGCACCAGAAACGACAGAGGAAGATGAAAAATTCTACGATAGATCACATAAATCTTATAATTGTACATTATCAGAGGATGCAGCAAATCATATCGTAACAATTGTTGGGTGGAATGATAATTACAGTAGAGATAAGTTGGGGAGGCATCAAACCAAGAGAATGGTGCATGGATCATAAAAACAGCTGGGAAACAAGGAAGAAGACAAGGATATACCTATATATCTTATGAAGATAGATCTATGTGTGAATTCTTGTCAGGTCAGTTTGTAAGTCATCTACATATAAATACAACTATTTTTATGATGGATCAGCAAATCCATCTGCATACCGATTGAAGAAAGGTCAGCAGATCGCTAATATATACACAGCGAAAAAAAGGAACAAAGAAGAAAAAAGAGACGCTAAAAGCAGTCAATGTAGTTACAATGAATCCAAATGTAAAATACAGCATTCAAATATATAAAAACCCGAAGAAAGGAAAACCGACATCAGGAAAGAAGCTGTTAAAACGTGCTATGACAGGAACGATCAAAGAAGCGGGAACACATACGATCGATCTGAAGCAGAAAGTCAGACTGGTCAAAGGAGAAAAGTTCTCTATAGTTATTAAGATAGGTTCAACAGCACTCATCGGATGCGATCACAGTGACAATTTTGGCTGGATCAGATTTGTGAATAAAACAGCGAAAGGACAGAGTTATGTCTGCTTGAAGGGAAATAAATGGTATGATCTGTATTCTGCAAGACTTACAATGAGGATTAAAGCATACACAACAACATAACAGAAAAATAATAGAATTTATTAAAAAAGATAATAACTATTGACCTTGAGATAACTATTTAGTATAATCAAATATGCATCTTAAATCTAAGATGCCAAAGATAATCAAGTCATAAAGCTTCCGTGCTAGCCGGGGAGGTAGCGGCACCCTTTTTCTGCAATCCGCTATAGCAGAGGTGATGGTCTTGTTTCGGGTTGTCTTCTGTAGAGCTGCCCTCTACAAGTGGCGTTGATATCTGGGTCTCACGCAATAGGAATCCACGAACCGTGTCAGGTTGGGAACAAAGCAGCACTAAGTGGAACCTTCTATGTGCGTGAGGGTGCCTGGGTTGAGTTAACTATAGAGGTAACGTCTGTGGAAGGCGACACAAGGCAGGCCGCACGGATTTTTTTTATTATCATAGAAATTAAACTTATCATTTTTCATTTCATTTAACCTCAGTTTATAATTGAGAAGTCTAAGAAATTTCAGCAGATTGTACACTATTGAATACAAATCCAAACAGTGTTAAAATAGAAACAGCAAACAAGGTAAGGAGTGAGTAGACATGAGAGAATTAGAATTACCTGATGTACAAGATGTAATGCTTGAATATCGAAAGATTAAATTATTATATCGTTCTGCATTAAAAGAGATAGAACAAAGTTAGAGATATTAAATGATGAGTTCCGTTTAGTACATCAGTACAATCCAATTGAACATATAGAATCAAGACTTAAGACAGATGAAAGCATCACTCGTAAGCTGATGAGAAAAGGAAAAGAGATTACCGTAGAGAATATTCAGAAATATATCGATGATATTGCAGGAGTAAGAGTTATCTGTTCATTTACACCCGATATTTATAGAATTGTTGATATGATCGCATCACAGGATGATATAGAAGTATTGAAGACAAAGGATTATATGCTGAATCCAAAGATCAATGGATACAGAAGTTATCATCTGATCGTAAGAGTGCCGATCTTTTTGTCTGATAAAGTTGTTCGTACGAAAGTAGAGATTCAGATCAGAACCGTAGCGATGGATTTCTGGGCATCTCTGGAACATAAGATTTATTATAAGTACGAAGGTAATACACCAGAGTACATTAAGCAGGAATTAAAAGAATGTGCAGATCTTGTGGCATTCTTAGACAGCAAGATGTTAGCAATCAATGAAGAAGTGAGAAGTATCAGAAAAGAAAATGGTGAATAAGACATGCATTTTTCCTCAAGAATATCATAAGATATGATTGATAGAGAAAAAGGAGCATAAAGATGGCGGATAGAGAAGGATTAGGGAATCTTCCAATATTTGATACAGAAATAAGAACAAGCAGAGAGCTGATAGCACAGGAACAGAGGCAGGAAGATGATTATCAATATATCATTCGGATGTATTCTGCACTGGCGAGAGAGATTCTAGATCAGATTGAGGATGCTTGTGATCAGATGGAATATGATGGAAGCAGAATGTTTGACGAATATATGGATCGGACAATGCTTCTTTCAATGGCAGATAAGATTTATGATAAGATGAATTACCAGGAGAAAGAAGACTGTCCTAAGCAGGAACGCAAGCTACATCAGATGATCGTAATTCTGATCGGAGGAGAGATCTATCACAGACGCTGTCGCTACCGTACAAAGAAAAATATGTTTCGATCATAGATTAATAAGGCCGGGAGAAATCCCGGCAATTGTTTTATTTACAGGATAAAAAGTCCTTTGCACATCTTAAACATTTCTTAAAATGGTTGTATAAATGTACAAAAAAAGATAAAATGAACAATAGAAAGCTTCACGGAATGAAAAAGGAGAATATAATGAAGCAAAATAAAGTGATACAGATTGCAATATTTGGGGTCATTTTTCTGATCTCATTATTTATATGGAATTATACATTAGTAGGAAGAAATAATCAGGGAGTGACAGAAACACAACAGCCGACATTCCCTTTATTAACAATATCTGTAGATGGAAAAGATATCAATGAATTACATGGTTATCAGGGAGATGTAGATGCATCACTGATCCGTGATAGTATCACACCGGTATATGAAAATCAGGTAAAAGTAATCCTAAAGGATGCAACAGAAGATATCAGTGTTGTATCATATAAGCTTTATGATACAGATAATAAGACTGTTTTGGGAAATGGTGATACAGCTTTTCATAAGGGAAAAGAAAAAAGTACTGCCAATATACAGATCAAAAGAACGCTTGGAAAATGGAAAGACATATTTGATGGAGTTATCTGTAAAGCAGGATAATAAAACGATCCGTTACTTTACAAGAATTATCTATGGAACAAGTTTCCATCTTAAGGAATGTCTGAATTTTGCAGAGAAATTCCACAATGCGGCATTGACAGAAGGAAATACTGAATTTATCAGTCAGTATTTGGAAACAGCAGAAGGTACAACATCCAATAACCTTTCGAACGTAACATTGAAATCAACACAGGAAGCAGTTTCATACGCAACATTAAAACCTCAGGTAGAGAGTATTTATCCGGCAACAGTAAAAGAAATTTCAGATAATGTAACATCTGTTGAATTAAGATATATTCTTTCAGCTGAGAACAGTGACGGGACAAAACAGTATTATCAAGCAACAGAATATTTTAGGATTCGTTATGCAAAGGACAGAATGTATTTGTTAAATTATGAGCGCAATATGGAAGCTTATATGAGATATGATACGATTGACAGAAGTAATAATAGAATCTTACTCGGAATCGGAAGCAACCAGAAGCAGGTTGTCAGCAAAAAAGGCGGAAAGAAAGTCGCTTTTGTTGTACAGGACGAGCTTTGGTATTATGATTACCAGAAGTCTAATATGTACAAGGTATTTTCTTTTGAAGGAGAAGATTATCGAGACAGCGTAATAATTATCAGAAGCATGATGTTCAGATCATGAAGATGAAATCTAATGGAGATATTTCGTTTGTGGTATACGGATATATGAATCGTGGAAAGCATGAAGGTAATAATGGTATTGCGGTATATCAGTTAGTGCTTCAGACCAGAGGATAGAAGAATTAGCATTCATTCCAACAAAGATACAGTATGATATGATGAAGAATGATATCAAGAAAGGTGCGTTCTTAAGTGATGATGGAGATTTCTATTTCTATCTGGATGGTGCTGTATATCAAGTTGATGTTGAATCAGGAAAGAGTAAGATTCTCGCAAAAAATATTACAGATGATATGACAGTTATTTCTGACAATGGAATGCTGGCATTAAACCAGTTCAAAAATAAAATCAAGATCATAGATCTTGCAACACAAAAAACAGATAACATTTCTTGTGGCAAGAATGAAGTTTTAAGACCAATAGGATTTATAGGCAAAGATTTTATCTATGGAATTGGAGAAAAATCAGAAATCGTAAGACAAAAAGATGGTTCTTATCTGTATCCTTTAACAAAGGTATTTATCAGAAGTAATAAGAAGAATGTTAAGACATATGGAGAAGACGGAACTTATATTACGGATGCCAACGTAGATAGTACAACAATCTCATTGACACATTCACGAAAGAGTGGAAAAGGATATAAGAAAGTGAATGAAAGTTATATCCGTTACAAGGATAAGAAAGAAAATAAAGTTGTCTTGGAATATGGATATACAGGGACAAGATTAAATCAGCTTTACCTTGGATTCCCAGAGGATGTATATATTCAGACAAGACCAGATTATCTGTCCACAAATGTTGAAGAAGCAGACAATGATACAGAGATTACATTTGCAGAGAATGATAATAAATATAACGATGCATATGTATATACAGGTGGCAAGCTTTCAGGAATCTATAGCAATATGAAAGATGCTATTAAGTTGCCGAACAAGGTGGCGGAGTTGTTGTAAATTATAATCAGATGTATTTATGGGAAAAAGGTATTGCACAGAATTATGGAAAAGCTTCTAATATTCCGATGATCAAAGCAGAGAATAAAGACGAAACAGATATTGCATGTATTCTGATGATGGCAAAGGCAGATGGAATTGATATCTCTTACAATAAGATTAAGAAGATGTCAGGAAGCACATATGACAAGTTAAATAAGGTATTTAAGCATAGAGCAGTAAACTATTCTGATTGTAGTATTGATGATATTGTTTATGTGATCAGTAAGGGTCGTTCATTTATGGCACAGAGAAAGGATGGAACATTCATCGTTGTTATGAGTTATAATCAAACAGACCTAAGATACTATGATCCATTGACAGGAAAATCTGTAAAGACAAACCGTAAGAAGCTTGAGAATGAATTTAAACAGGCAGGAAGTGTTTATTACGGATATGCGAATTAGTATATTTTGTCTTTAAAGTGCAAACTATGTCGAGACAAAGTTTTAGTTATGATATATTTTATGTTAAAATTAAGATATATATCCGGAGATATTCCGGAACAAATGTAAGCAGTAAAAACAAACGAAAGGTGAAAGGAATATGGCTGAAGAAACAAAGGAAACAAAAAAGATTATTCCCGAAAGCAAGAAAAAGAAGAAACGTAAAAAGAAAAAAGTTCTTTTAAAAGTTCAGTGGTCTTTTTGTTGTTGGTCGTAATCGGCTGGTTTACTTTTGGGGCAAAGGTTATGAAGCTTAGAAGTGAGGCCAAAGAACTCGTCGCACAGTCGAGTGAGGATACATTCAAGGCATCACAGACAAGTATTGTATATGACACCAACGGAAAGCAGTTACTGAAGTTTAAAGGTGAGAAAGATGTATATTACCTGAAATACAAAGAACTTCCGGTTTATGTCATAGCTGCTGTAATTTCTGTGGAAGATAGGAATTTCTACAAACACAGTGGTGTAGACTATAAAGGAATTTCACGAGCTGCGGTAAGTTATGTTGTACACAAAGGAGCAATCACACAGGGTGGAAGTACCCTTACACAGCAGCTTGCAAAGACTGTATTTTTGAATCGACAGAAAACATGGAAGAGAAAAGTAAAAGAAATTTTCATGGCAGTAGAACTGGAGAAGAAATATTCAAAAGAACAGATTTTGGAATTTTATTTGAATAATGTTTATTATTCAAATGGATATTATGGAATTCAGGCAGCAAGCCAGGGATATTTCAGAAAAGATGCGAAGAATCTGACAATGTCAGAAGCAGCATTTTTATCTGCAATTCCAAACAATCCAACAATTTATGATCCACGTACAAATAAAGAAAATACGATCAAACGTAGAAATAAGATTTTGAAAGATATGTACGAACAGAATCTGATCAAAAAGATCAGTATGAAGAAGCGTTAAATGAAGACATTGATGTGAAGAAAGCACAGAAAACTAAGACAGAGAAGAAGAACTATATAGAGACCTATGTCATTCACTGTGCAACAAAAGAGATCATGAAACAGAAGGGATTTGAATTCAAGGATGATTTCAGTTCTAACTCTGAGAAAAAAAAGTATCAGGAAGAATATGATAAGATGTATGCAGAGTGTAAGAGAACATTATACAGTGCTGGATATCATATTTATACATCCATTGATCCTGATGTTCAGAAACAGCTGCAAAAAAGTGTAAATAATGCGTTATCTGGATATACGGAGAAAGATAAGAATGGTATTTATAAAGCACAGGCATCTGGTACATGTATTGACAATGATACTGGAAAAGTAGTTGCAATCGTTGGTGGACGTGAACAGAAGAATATCGGTTATACGTTAAACCGTGCATATCAGAGTCCTAGACAGCCAGGTAGTGCGATCAAACCATTACTTGTATATGCACCAGCATTAGAGCATGGATGGTCTGCTGGATCAACAGTAAATGATTCTCCGATGGCATCAAATGATAAGCATCGAGTAAGAAACTCACATGGTTCTTACTCTGGACAGATCTCTCTTAGAAGAGCAGTTCAGAAATCAAGTAACGTTGCAACTATGCGTATATATGAACAGTTGACACCGAAGACATGTTTAAAATATCTGGAAGAGATGAATTTTAAATATTTGGAACCTTCAGATTATAAATATTATACGACATGTATTGGTGGTTTCAGAAAAGGAACAACTGCTGAAGAAATGGCAGCAGGGTATGCAACTTGAAGAACAATGGTGTATACAGAGAACCAACATGTATTACAAAAATTACAACTTCTGATGGAGATGAAGTAATGTCATCTTCTACAAAGAAGAGAAGAGTTTATTCAACAAGTGCAGCAAAACAGATGACAGATGTATTAAAGAGTGTAGTAACAGGCGGAACTGGAGTGGGAGCTAAAGTACCGAATGTTGATACCGCAGGTAAGACCGGTACAACAAATGATAACCGAGATGGGTGGTTCTGTGGATACACACCTTATTATACAACTGCAATCTGGTAGGTAGAGATGATTATAAAATCATGCCAGCATTAAGCGGAGCATCTTATCCAAAAACTATATGGAGCAACTTTATGAATATGATACATTCAGAGTATTCATCTTCAGATGCATCAGGTACAATCACAGAAGATTAATTCAAATTATGATGGAGGAGACTATCAGGCGACAACATCAACACAGGCTACAAGCACTGGAAGTAGAGACAACAACAGAAGCGCCAACAACGGCAGCACCAACAACGGCAGCACCAACAACAGAAGCGCCAACGACAGCTTCACAGTCTCAGGATAATAATTCGTCAAAGGAACAATAATATTGTACAATAAAGAAGCGTACGGGAAATCTTAATGATTCCTGTACGCTTTTTGTTTTTTTGATTCTTTTCATGTTATGAACAAAAGAAATTTAAATATAATAAAAAAGGATCTGCTGATAATAACAGATCCTTCTATATTACAAATTAAAGATTTTTCTTTTCAAGATATTCTTTGATACGTTCTGTTGGATTTAACAGATCACTGATTGATGCGTCATGATTTAATGTATCAATTAACAGTGCAACGTATTTAGATACATCAGAAGATGCATACCAGTCACGAGATAATAATTCAGGTGTCTGATAAGTAAGGTTTGTAGTGATAACCTTTTCAATGATACCTTCTTCAACAGCACGATCAAATACTTCTAATCCATTTGTGAATAAACCAAATGTAGATAAGCAGAAGACACGACGTGCATTTCTGCGTTTTAATTCTTTCGCTACATCGATCATACTTCTCCAGAAGAGATCATATCATCAATGATCAGTACATCTTTACCATCTAATGAATCACCAAGGAATTCATGGGCAACGATTGGGTTACGGCCATCAATAACTGTAGAATAGTCACGACGTTTGTAGAACATACCAACATCAACACCAACAACGTTTGCCATGTAGATTGCACGTTGCATAGCTCCTTCATCTGGACTGATAACCATTAAGTGGTCTTTGTCGAAGTGAACGTCTTTACACTGTTCAACTAATGATTTTACAAACTGATAAGTAGGCTGAATATTATCGAATCCGCTGATAGGAATCGCATTCTGTACACGAGGATCATGTGCATCAAATGTCAGAATGTTATCAACACCAAGGTTTAATAATTCCTGAAGCATAACTGCACAGTCAAGGGATTCACGAGTACTTCTCTTATGCTGGCGGCTTTCATATAAGAAAGGCATGATAACATTTATGCTCTTAGCTTTACCAGCGGCAGCACTGATGATACGTTTTAAGTCAGCATAATGATCATCTGGAGACATATGGTTCACACGTCCACTTAAAGAGTAAGTAACGCTGTAATTTAATACGTCAACGATGATGTATAAATCCATGTCACGAACAGATTCGCGAATGATACCTTTGGCTTCTCCAGAACCAAAGCGAGGGCAACTAGCATCTAAAAGATAAGTATCTCTTAAATATCCATCACAAGCAACAGAGTCTTTGAAATCTTTGAAAGTTTCAGATCTCCACTGAATGATATAGTTGTCAATTGTTTTTCCAAGTTCTTTGCATCCTTCAAGGGCAATGATTCCAAGTTTACCGTCTGGAATCTTAGTAAAGTTACGGTCAGATCGTCTCATGATACTATCTCCTTCGTATATTGTTCTTTATATTTTTTTATAACATTATAAATAAGTTACGTCAAGTTCGATTTTTTGAAACGGATATCATCTCCATAGATTTTCTGCCAGGAATAATTCTCTATAATTCTTGAGAAGATTCGTTCCGAGTAGGTATTTCGAAATTCCTGAAGAGATAAATTGGTAGAAATAATTGTGGATTTCTCTTGGATCAATCGTTCATTCAAACATTGAAACAACTGTGAAATCACAAATTTGTTAATCATCTCTGTACCAAGGTCATCAATGATCAGTAGATCGCATTGAAAGATCAGGTTAGCAGAAGCCTCCTGTTGAGCATTCTTTTCTCTGCCAAAGGTATGTTTGGCAAGTGTATCGAAAAGTTGAAAAGCTGTCATATAGACACAGGTAAATCCGCGGTTCATGATCTCCTTTGCAATACAATGACTTAAAAAAGTCTTCCCAACACCAGTGGAACCCTGAAATAAAATGTTGTCGTGATTTGGAAATCTGGAAATAAAGGTTTTGCAGTGTTCCACAACTTTCTGGATGTTGCGTCTTGGACTTGGAAGACCTTGTTTGGTCATCTGATCGGAGTAATAATCTTCTCTGAAGGTCCGAAAATTCTCCCGGGCTAAAATCTTAGCCATATTAGAACCGGAATACAGGTGATCGATCATCGCCTGATGAAAACAGGAACATGGTTCCTGCCCAATATATCCGGTGTCTTTACACTTCTTACAATGATAGATGGGTTCCAGATAATCAGATGAATATCCGGCCTCGTGTAAGAGAGCCTGCTTCTTCTCGATCAAAACATGATTCTTCTTACGGTAGTTTTCTCGTAAAGCAGGATCATCACTGACGATAAGCTGCTTTCCAAGAGAAATTGAATTGGAAGTAATCTGTCGGTCAAGATCTCTGATCTCTGGAATGGTTGTATATATATCTTTCTTGCGCTGTTCATGAAGACGGTAATTAGAAAGCCGCCTTGCTTCATATTGGCGCATGATATCCTGATAATCGTTATTTGATAATGACATAAGTTAGTTCTCCATGAGTTCGTTTGCGAACTGTTTCTGTAAAAGCTGCTGCTCTAACGCATCAAAATCATAATCACGCTGAGTAAAATTATGCATAGTATTCTGGTTATTATTGTTAGCAAAAGTCTTAGGAGCCTTCTGCTGTACATGGAAGTTCTTAGCATCTTCCAAGGTTACAATATGGTTATCTTTCCAATGTTTTAGGATGGTATCTGCATATGGAAAACTTGGTTTATTGATCGCATTGATTGTTCGGTTACATGCTTCGATGATCAATGGAAGATCAAAACCATCTGTCTCAAGCCATCGTTTCATATATTCTTCCTGAACAGGTGCAGGGTTCTGGTTTAATCCGAAAGCACGCATAATAGAATAATATTCCTTACGGAAATTTTTGCTGTATGCTTTCGCTTCATCTGGAGTCTGAATATTGGCTTCATACCAGTTGATCGCTACAGACTGCATATAACGGAAACTCTTCTTGCCATTGGAAACACAATGCTCTACAAGATATTCAACTAATTCGCAGGACATCTTAAGATCCTCGACCATATAAAGTAATGTGTTCATATCTGTGCAGGTAAGAGGTTTTCCTAAAAACATTTCACATACATAAAGAAGATATGAGAAACGTTCGTCTTCACTCTTACGCTGTAATTCAGCAGGGGACAAAGTCTTCATTGCTGGGATTGCTTCAGCACCAATAGAAGCCTGTTTTTTTGCTGTAAACTGTTCTGTCTGGGAAGAGACAGTGGATGAAGCTGTTATAGACTGTGCCTGTGAATCTGGCTGTGCAGTCTGTGCATTGGAAATCTGTTCAGGAGAATGTGGATTGCCACTGACAGGGAGAAGTTCAATAAAACTGATCTCACCATCTTTTAATTCCATGCGCAGAAGTGATTCTTTCTCCCAGTACTTTAACGCACGAGTAACATCACGCTCCGTAAGTCCAGTACGTCTGCCAGACAAGGGATGCTGAAGTTCGCACCATCAGAAACCATACGCAGAAGATAGATATACACTTTGATATATTCACCATTCGCACGGATCATGTAATTATCAACAAAAGCGTTTGGAAGCAGCGTTCCACCGGTTGGATATGTGGTTGTTACTTTAATGTAATTCATGGCAATTTCTCCTTCTTTTATTATTGTTAATCTGACTATAACGCAGATTGGAGAAATTGTAAATACCAGGGAAATCCACAGCCCAATTGTGTACAAGTATGTGGATAATGTGGATAATGTGGACAAAAATCGTAGAATTATGGAAATAAGCCATTTACAAAGATTTTACAAATGTGGAAAAGGATAAAAGAAATCCACAGATTTGTTTATCAACAATTGTGTACAAACCTGTGGATAATGTGGATAACTATCTATTTACGAGAGAATTTCCGATAGAATCGACGTTCCTGCGCCCATAGTTATCAACAGATCATTTTTTTGCAATTTTTTAAAATAAATTCTTCAATGTCATCAAATTCCTTAATATAATGCACATCTACATCATAATCTGCCATACGATCTACGATATCTTTGGAACTTACGATACCAGTATCTTTTTCTCTGGCAGCATAGATGTCAGTGACGATCACGTGGTCACAGAGACTTAATGCCTTTGCAAAGTCATCAAGGAATGCAATTGTTCTGGAATAAGTATGAGGCTGGAATACACACCATAATTCGTTATGTGGATAATTCTTAGCAGATTCCAGAGTTGCACGGATCTCTGTTGGATGATGCGCATAGTCATCAACAACGGTGAAGTCGTTGCATGTGCCTTTAGTTCAAAACGACGTTGCGCCAGTGAATCCAAGAAGTCCTTCTTCATTGTATCAACATCAATGCCGATACGTTTGCAGCAGCAATGGCA
>ENA-OQDF01000888-OQDF01000888.1-human-gut-metagenome-genome-assembly--contig:-NODE-888-length-12417-cov-2.101709_pt1 | contig 12417 bp, 17 predicted proteins | sample MGYA00242769_ERZ504597 | MGnify/ENA primary metagenome ERZ504597 (study PRJEB26092, sample SAMD00036305) | human gut metagenome | host: Homo sapiens | study: EMG produced TPA metagenomics assembly of...
CTTCTCTGAAGACCACAAGTGAGGAGTGACAAGCTACGAGTTACAAGTAGAACAAGAAAGGAAACATTATGGCTGAAATACAAGAAAGCGGCAACAAGAAAGGTGGAAAAAGCAAGCAGAAGAAAATGACTGTCAGGGTGGACTTTACACCTATGGTGGACATGAACATGTTGCTGATTACCTTCTTTATGCTTTGTACCTCACTGAGCAAACCTCAGACCATGGAGATAAGCATGCCGAGCAATGACAAGACCATCACCGAGGAGCAGCAGACCAAAGTCAAGGCTTCCCAAGCCATCACGCTGTTGCTGGGGGATGACAACAAGTTGTATTATTACGAAGGGGAACCTAACTACAAGGACTATACTTCACTGAAGGAAACTACCTATCAGGCGGATGGTCTGCGGGCAATGCTTCTGCAACGTAATAGAGTTGCTGTGAACGAGGTGAACAGACTGAAGCAGCAGAAACTGGATCTTAAGATATCAGAGGATGACTACCGGAAACAGCTTTCCGAGATAAAAAGCGGAAAGGATACGCCGACAGTCATCATCAAGGCTACCGATAAGTCTTCGTACAAGAATCTGATTGATGCTCTCGATGAAATGCAGATATGTAATATAGGTAAGTATGTGATAACGGATATTGCCGAAGCCGACGAGTTCTTGATGAAGAACTACGAAAGCAAGGGCGAATTGTCCCAGAACATTGCTGAATGATGTGTAACACCCAAAGAAAGGAAAGAATATGGCTAAAGTAGATTTAAGCTCCCAAGCATGGTGTGACCTCGTGTTCAGTGGTAAGAACAAAGCATATGGAGCCTATAAGATGCGTGAGACCTCTCCCAGACGGCACAACATTGCCGTGATACTGGTAATTGTAATTGCATTGATAGGTTTCAGTATCCCTACGCTGATAAAGATGGCTACCCCCAAACAGAAAGAGGTGATGACCGAAGTGACTACCCTTCGCAGCTGGAAGAACCGGAAGTGAAGCAGGAAGAGATGAAGCGGATAGAGCCGTGGCCCACCGCCGCCTGCATTGAAAAGCTCCATTAAGTTTACCGCTCCCGTCATCAAAAAGGATGAGGAAGTGAGGGACGAGGATGAAATAAAAAGCCAGACAGAACTGACGGAAACGAAAGTTGCCATCTCCATTGCCGACGTGAAAGGTAATGACGAGGAACATGGCAAGGACATCGCCGACTTGAAACAAGTGGTGACGCAGGCCGAACCGGAACCTGAAAAGGTTTTCGATATGGTAGAGCAGATGCCCCAGTTCCCCGGTGGTCAGGCCGAGATGATGCAGTTCATCAGCAAGAATATGAAGTATCCGACCATTGCCCAGGAGAACGGTACGCAAGGACGTGTAACCTGCCAGTTTGTGGTAGGTGCCGACGGCAAGGTGCGTGATGTGAAAGTGCTGAGGGGTGTAGACCCCTATCTGGATAAAGAAGCTGTCCGTATGATAATGTCCATGCCCAAATGGATTCCCGGCAAACAGAATGGTAAGGCCGTATCGGTGAAATATACGATACCGGTGATGTTTAGATTACAATAAGTGTGTGTGTTATGAAAACGGTGAAACAACTTCAGCTTTCAGGCTTGCTGGTACTGCTGACTCTGCTGTCTGCCTGCCAAAGCAAGCCCAAGGACGGACAAACGGATACGTATACCTCCGGTGTGATTGCAATTGCTGCGGACGAAAGTTTCCAGCCTATTGTGCAGGAAGAAATTGACGTGTTCGAAGGACTGTTCCCCTTGGCAGGAATTGTGCCCCGTTATGTGACGGAAGTCGATGCCGTCAACCTCTTGCTCAAGGACAGTCTGCGGTTGGCAATAACCAGTCGCAGACTGACTCCCGAAGAGATGAATTCCTTCAATAGCCGGAAGTTTTTTCCGCAGGAGATAAAGATTGCTACGGACGGGCTGGCATTGATAACCCATCTTGGCAATCCGGATTCATTGATTAGTGTGAAGGACATCCGCCGCATCCTGACGGGTGATGCGAAGCAGTGGAAAGATATCTATCCGGCTTCCCGTCTGGGGGATATCAGTCTTGTGTTTGACAACAAGAACTCCAGTACCGTACGTTTTGCTGTCGATTCCATCTGTAAGGGTGTACCGCTTTCCAGTCAGTTGAAAGCGTTGAAAACCAATAGGGAGGTGATTGACTACGTGGCCCGCACGCCTGATGCCATCGGTATTATCGGCGTGAACTGGCTGAGCGACCGGAATGACAGTACGGGGCTCTCTTTCAGTAAAGAGGTGCGGCTGATGTCCGTCAGTGCTGCTGACAAGGCCATGCCGGACAACAGTTACAAACCCTATCAGGCGTATTTGTATTACGGTGATTATCCGTTGGCACGCAGCATCTATGCCTTGTTGAATGATCCGCGGAGCGCACTTCCGTGGGGATTTGCCTCTTTCCTCGCTTCCGACCGGGGACAGCGGATTATATTGAAGTCGGGATTGGTCCCCGCCACCCAACCGGTGCGCGTGGTGAACGTCAAGGATGAATAACTAAAATGAATGCTAACATGAAACGTAGATTTGTATTTTGTTTGGGAGCGATGCTGTTTGCAGGTACGCTCGCCGCACAACGCCGGTGCCGAATGGCAGGCGGGGTGGATAAGTAAAAGTCTGATAAAGACGAATCCGGAGCAGGCTTCCGACGCAGCCGGAGAACTGCTGAAGGGCAAGAACAAGAAAAATGTGGAGCTTGTGACTTCCGTGGCCCGTGCCTATCTGGATGTAGGACAGCTGAAAGAGGCGGAAACCTATCTGGAGATGGCAAGAAAGGCCGACAACAAGGCTCCGGCAGTTTCTGTACTCGAGGGTGACATCGCTTTTGCCCGGAAAGATATCGGAAAGGCATGCCAGCTTTATGAGCAAGCCATCTATTTTGATTCGAATTATAAGGATGCGTATCTGAAATATGCGCAGGCATACAAGTCTGCCAGTCCTTCGCAGGCCATAGAGAAGCTGAACCAGCTGAAGGCCATAGCTCCGGATTGCCTGGAAGCAGACAAGGAGCTGGCGGAAGTGTATTACGCCACCAACCGTTTTGGCAAGGCTGCCGACACCTATGCCAAGTTCATCGATACTCCCGTGGCTACGGAAGATGACATCCTGAAATATGCTTTTGCACTATTCCTGAACCACGACTTCGAGAAATCCTTGGCGGTGGCGCAGAAAGGTTTGCAGAAGAATGCCCGCCATGCCGCATTCAACCGGCTTGTGATGTACAACAATGTCGACCTCAAGCGTTATGACGAGGCAGAGAAGGCTGCCGATGCTTTCTTCAATGCTTCGGATAATGCCGATTATTCATACTTGGATTACCGCTATCACGGTGCTCTGTTGAGTGCTCTGAAGAAATATGACCAGGCCATTGAGGAATATGGTAAGGCATTGGAGAAGGATGAGAGTCAGGTGGATTTGTGGCGTGAGATTGCCGATGCTTATGAATTGAAAAACGACTATACCCAAGCCATTGCTGCTTATAAAAAGTACTATGACTCGCTGGCACAAGATAAAAAGACGTCCGAAAACTTATTCCAGTTAGGGCGTCTGTACTACGGAGAGGGTACGTCCTCGGACACTCTCTCCGTTCAGTCTGCCGACCGCATGGCGGCATTGCAGGCTGCCGACTCTGTGTTCGCACTTGTTGCCGAACAAGCTCCCGACAGTTGTTTGGGAGATATGTGGCGCGCCCGCACACACTCTGCCATGGACCCCGAAACTACAGAGGGATTGGCGAAACCTTATTACGAGAAGGTGGTGGACGTACTGCTTGCCAAAAACGAACCGAGGTACAACTCTGCATTGATAGAGTGTTACAGTTATCTGGGCTACTACTATCTGTTGAAGAGTGACTATGCTACTTCGAAAGAGTACTGGAATAAAATTCTGGCTATCGACCCCACAATGCCACAGCAAACAAGGCATTGGACGGCATCAAATAGCAATAATTTTAGTTGTTTGTCGTGTCGGGAGGAGTGGAGAGTGATTCTTAACTCCTCCTTTTTTGTTGCAGGGTCCCCCTTGGAGGCAGTGATTGCTTGCGGTAGTCCGTGGGTGAAGTGCCTAAGTGTGTCTTCACATACTTCCCGAAAAGGAGATGTTGGGGAAATCCTGATGCTCGGAAATCTCCTTGATAGACTTATTGGAATACTTCAGAAAATATTTGATGTCTTCGACCACATAATCGTTTATCCACTCGAAGGCTGTCTTTCCGCTGACCTTTTTGCAGACGGTGGAAAGATATTTGGGAGTAACACACAGCTTACCCGCATAATAGGAAATAGAACGTTTTTTCACCTCGGTGCAGGCCAGCAGGTCGAGGAATCTCTTGAATAGAATGTTGCTCCGCTTCACCATTTGGCTTTCGGGAGGGGTGCTCAACTGGTTTAAATCTGCCAGCAGCTCATACAGCATGGTGCGTATCAGCGACCTGATGACTTCTTTGTAGTAGGGCAGCTCGCCTGTTTCATTCGGGCACGTATCACCTTATAGTATAAATCGAACAGTTGCACTCTGTCCTTGTCAATGCGTACTACCGGATTCTGGCTGATATAGAAAGCCTTGTTCCATATGTCACTACTTTTATGAAGGTACTTCTGTGTAATCTGGGTCGACAGACAGAACATGGCGCCCTTGAAGTCGGAACTGGTTGTGCAATTGCTCAGAATCATATTGGGCATACAAATCAGCATCTCACCGGTAGATAGCATATTTTTGGGTATTGATGTTTATCTGCAGTCTTCCTTTTACACAGACCACATAGATGTTTGCATTCAACTTGAAATACTTGTTGAAAAGCAAGTTCTTGAAATCTCCAAGTATAGCAATATCGTTGTCGGTATAGTCCGTACTTGTATATTCTGCTATATTGTATGTGTTAAGTTGGTAAATCTTTTCTTCGTTTTTCATATTCATGTCTTTAGCTCCTTTGCAAATGTAAAGCAAGTGGCAGGAAATATAGAGTCCTAAATGGATACAGAAGTGTCCTAATCTTCTTGCGTGTGAGGCTAATTTCGAACCAAAGAATAGAATTGTTCCTTTTTCTGAGCATTTTTTTTCTTGAAACGCTTGTCGTATTGAAAAGAATGTCTACTTTTGCGGTGTACTATTATACTAATACACATAAACAATAAGATATTTAATTCATCCAAGCGTATGTTACAAGTAGAAAACATTTCATTTAGTTATCGCAAGGGGCGGAAAGAAGTCCTGAGCGATTTTTCACTTTCGCTGGAAGCCGGCCGGGTTTACGGTCTGTTGGGTAAGAACGGAGCCGGCAAGTCTACGTTGCTCTATCTGATGAGCGGTTTGTTGGCTCCCAAACGTGGGAGAGTGATGTATCATGATACCGACATGCGCCGCCGGTTGCCCGTCACGTTGCAGGACATGTTTCTGGTACCCGAGGAGTTCGAGCTGCCTCCTATTTCCTTGGTCAGCTATATTGAACTGAACAGTAAGTTCTATCCCCGTTTCAGCAAGGAAGACATGGTGAAGTACCTGCATTTCTTCGAGATGGATATGGATGCTGATTTGGGAGCCTTGTCCATGGGGCAGAAAAAGAAAATCTTCATGAGCTTTGCGCTGGCCACCAATACTTCCCTGCTGCTGATGGATGAGCCTACCAATGGACTGGATATTCCGGGGAAGAGCCAGTTCCGTAAATTCCTGGCTTCGGGTATGTCGGACGACAAGACGATTGTTATCTCCACCCATCAGGTGCGTGACATTGACAAAGTGCTGGACCATGTGCTGATTATGGACAACAGCCGCGTATTGCTGGACGAATCCACTGCCAGCATTTGCAGTAAGCTGTTCTTCTTGGAGAGTGACGACCGGGAGTTGGCTGCGACTGCCTTGTACACGCTTCCCTCCGTACAAGGCAATTTCTTGATGCTGCCCAATACGGAAGGTGAGGAATCGGAGATTAATCTTGAACTGCTGTTTGGCGCCGTACTTGCAGAGCCTGGGAAGATAGCGGAAATGTTTCACACTAAAACAAATGAATAATGATACGCGATACCTTTTTTAGTTTGCATCGCTTTGTGAACGTATGCCGCAAAGAGATGGTGGAGAATTGGAAGACCTATATACTCCGCTCGGTGATGGTCTACGGAATGTTGGCCATAGTCTTTGTCTGGAATGGATACTATCAGTATCACAATCTGGAAGCGGGAGCTGTGGGCATGGACTATCTGGGAGTTTGAGTCCAGATTCTTTCTTTGGGGACTTGTCATTTGGGGATGCATTAGCGCCTCGTTTGCCATGGAAAGGATGAAAAGCAAGACGAGTCGTACCGTTGTGCTCATGACACCTGCCACCATGTTCGAGAAATTCTTTGCCCGCTGGCTGGTGGCTACCTGCGGCTTTATCTTGGTCTTTCTGATAGCTTTCAAGCTGGCGGACTTGACAAGAGTCGTCTTCTATCTTCTGGCCTACCCGGAGCTGCATGTCGTTCACTCCTTTCCGTTGTGGGAATTCTGCTGTAACACGAACCGTTTCTATGAGACGATAGGAAGCGGACCGGCTGTGGTGGGGATATTCCTGAGCTGCTACTTTTTCCTACAGTCTTTCTTCCTGCTGGGTAGTACGGTCTGGCCCAAAAATGCACTTATCAAGACTTTTGCGGCCGGTGTCTGCATCTTCGTTTCATATATCCTGATAGCTGTATTGTGCCTGAAGGCCATTCTGCCTAATAACTTCTTCATGACTGAGCCTATATTGACAGGGAGGCATCGGGCGGCTGGCTGATTTTTATAACTTCGTTTTTCGCCCTTTTCAACTGGGTGCTTGCCTATTTCCGTTTCAAGGAGTCCGAAATCATTAATCGTTGGTAACTATGAACTTTAAGGAAAGTAAAGCCATCTACCTGCAAATAGCAGACCGCATTTGCGACGAGGTACTTCTCGGGCAATATCAGGAGGAAGAACGTATTCCTTCGGTACGGGAATATGCGGCTGTGGTAGAGGTCAACGCCAATACGGTGATGCGTTCGTACGACTACTTGCAGACGCAAGGAGTGATTTACAACAAGCGGGGTATCGGCTATTTTGTGTCGGTAGGTGCACGTAAGCTGATTCTTTCGTTGAGGAAAGAGTATTTTCTGAAGGAGGAAGTGGATTATTTCTTCAAGCAGATTTTCACGCTGGGCATCTCTGCCGAGGAGTTGTCCGGGATGTATCAGGAGTTTATCAAGAAACAAAAATAAAAGAAGACAGTTATGAAACGAACGACTTATATAATGATAGGAATGCTGGTTACCGGTGTGGCAATGGTATGCGGACTCATGTTCTATGTGGTGGACCGCAATGTCACTCAGAAAGATAATTTTATGGAAATCGGCGGAGAACGGAAAACGGTGCAGCTGCCCTCGTGCAGGGTGTTGAAGCTGACACAGCCTCCGGTGGTGTGGAAACAGAAAAAAGAAGGTATTGTGGAGGCAGAGCGTATGTTCTCGTTCGGGGAAGTGCCGGAGACTCTTTGCAGCAGGGCAGTTTCTCCTATGCAGGGGATATGGAGGCTTTTATGTCGATGACTTCCGTTGGCGATACCCTGCTCGTCACCTTTGACTTTCCGGAGGATAAGCTGGAACAGCATCTTCAGAATGACATTTGGATAAGGGTTCGTTCAGAAGGGATGGAATTGCGGTTGCCTGCGGAGGTACAAGCGGTTGTGGTAGATGTGGAGGATATGGAAACCAATTTCTACGGACTCCGTTGTGATACGCTCTCTTTCCGCACGCGATACCTTGCCCGGCTGGAAGATTGCCATGTCACTGCGCTTGCGGCGCAGGCGCAGAGCTTGCATTTCAACAGCGGCACAGTGCGCAACCTTTATCTGAATCTGGACGAGATAGCCGACTGGGATGTCAATACCGGTTCCTTCCATATCGATACGGAGCATCTGTCCGGCAGTCGCTATCATCGTTGTCTTTTGCAGAAGAATGAATGCCGCCGGGTGTTCTGGACACCGTTAAAGGATGATGCCTCTTTGAGTGTGGAGTTAAAACAAGCAGTTAAAATAGAAGTAGGTGAGTAGCCATAATACGAAATGACTTATCTTGCACATGAATCAAAAAGTGTAGAGTATATGGCCTTGCAATTGGCATTCGTATTGGTAGCTATCATTATAGGCGCCCGCTTGGGCGGCATTGGACTAGGTGTAATGGGAGGGATAGTCTGGCAATTCTGACGTTTGGTTTCGGATTGCAGCCTACATCACCTCCCATTGACGTTATGTTGATGATAGCCGCCGTCATTTCTGCCGCATCCTGCATGCAGGCGGCTGGCGGACTGGATTATATGGTAAAGCTGGCAGAACGGTTGTTGCGGAAGAATCCTTCGCAGGTCACCATCTTGAGCCCTATTGTGACCTATTTGTTTACTTTTGTTGCCGGCACGGGACATGTGGCATATTCGGTGCTTCCCGTGATTGCCGAGGTTGCCACGGAGACCAAGATTCGTCCCGAGAGGCACTGGGCATTGCGGTGATTGCTTCGCAGCAGGCTATTACGGCAAGTCCCATTTCGGCTGCCACCGTCGCACTGCTTGGGTTGCTGGCGGGATTTGATGTCACCTTGTTCGATATTCTGAAAATAACGATTCCTGCTACCATTATCGGGGTACTTGTGGGCGCCTTGTTCTCCATGAAGGTGGGCAAGGAGTTGGCAGACGACCCGGAGTACAGAAAGAGGTTGACCGAAGGCTATCTTGATGTCAAGAAGGTGGAGATAAAGGATATACACAATAAACGGCATGCGTCTTGTCCGTGCTTATCTTTATCCTTGCCACTGTTTTTATCGTGTTCTTTGGTTCGTTCGACAGTTTGCGTCCTGCCTTCGTGATAGACGGCGAGACGGTGAGACTCGGCATGTCCGCCATTATCGAAATCGTGATGCTCTCTGCCGCCGCCCTCATCTTGCTGCTGACTCGCACCGACGGCATGAAGGCAACGCAAGGCTCCGTCTTCCCGGCAGGCATGCAGGCGGTGATTGCCATATTCGGCATTGCCTGGATGGGAGATACTTTCTTCAGGGAAACATGCTTCAGTTGACCCAGTCCATCGAGGGAGTGGTGAGGCAAATGCCGTGGCTGTTCGGGATAGCCTTGTTTGCCATGTCGATTCTGCTTTATAGCCAGGCCGCCACTGTGCGCGCACTGATGCCTTTGGGCATCGCTTTGGGCATTTCGCCTATGATACTGGTTGCTCTGTTCCCGGCCGTAAACGGTTACTTCTTTATTCCCAACTATCCCACCGTAGTAGCAGCCATTAATTTCGACCGTACCGGAACTACCCGTATCGGCAAGTATGTGCTGAACCACTCGTTCATTGCTTCCCGGACTTGTTTCGATTGGCGTTGCCATTGGGCTGGGGTTGCTTTTCATCAGGATATTCTAAGGGAAACCGCTGCTTTCAATCCGTTGTATATAGGGCTTTGTTTACTTGTGTATAGGGGAGTGTTCCCTTTTACTCATTGCCTTATCAGCGCCTAATGGTCGTGCGGCGATCTGCTGACGGCTGTTAAGCGGGTTGTTGATGGCGTTAGGCGATTGCATCATGGCCGTTGCATACTGTTGATTCCTTATGTCCGACGTAATAAATACCTTCATTCTCTGAATAAAGCACAGAGGAAAACAGTATTGAAGTCTTGGCTTTGTGTGGCTGTACGCATTTGTTCTGATTGCATTTGAAGGGGGAGGAGATGGAATTAATACCGTGTTTGCAGGATATTGATTTCGTGCAGGTACGATATAAATAAGATGTGATGCAAGAAATTAATAACTTGTGTTACTACATGTTATATTCTTGTGGTGTCAGTATTTCTGTTTGTGAAACGGTGTGGAAGCAATTTTGCTTCCACACTTTTGAGTTGCTTCCACCGCATCTTTAATACCGATGAATAAAGGGATGTGGAGAGGAGGTGGAAGTGTGGAAGTAATTTGCACAAACATTATTTGCGCAAACATTTTTTCTGTCCTTGATGGGAATTAAAAAATGAGGATAAAATGGTTTAATAAACCTTTTAATCCTCATTGTAGTTGCGGAGATCCGACTCGAACGAATGACCTTTGGGTTATGAGCCAACGAGCTACCAACTGCTCCACTCCGCGATGTTATCGTTTTGTGGGTGCAAAGGTACGGCTTTTTATTTAATATGCAAATAAAATGCATGATATTTTTTAGTATAACTCTGATGAAATATTTAAAAAATTGATAATGAGTGTGTTTTCTCCTTTCTTTTTTTGACTGTTTATTAATTCCTATTTCTTATTAATAATGGCTCAAGCTTATCTGCTATCATGCGATAGGCTTCCAGAGTGATATGTAATCGGTCTTTTAGATAGAGTTCTTCTCTAAGTTTGCCATTAGTTCCATACATCATAGAAGTAATATCAAGAAGAGTGACGTTGGAACTGTTAAAAGAGAAAAATCATTTCATATTCTTCATGTTATTAAATTGTGTAATTTATGGTAAAAATCTTTCTGTTGATTTGCATTATATCACTGTTTTGCGGGAGTATTTAATATCCGTTTTATCTGTTGGTGCAATATATAGAAAGCAGGTTCACCCATAGGACCATGCCCATGCCCGCCGATTTCATAAAGATAAGTGTCTTCATGCCCGACAAGTTTCATCATCCGCCACATGTAAGCGTTTTCCTCATAACGTCCAAAAAGCTCTAACTCCCGATCACCGGTTATAAGTATCAAGGGGGGGGCATCTTTTCTGACATGAAATAATGGGGCGAATTCATCGATAGTAGGTTGTAGATTATCAATGCCGTTCATTTTACGATAGGAAAAATGACTAATGACTTGGCCGCTAAAGGGAATCAGACCTGCAAGGGAATCTGCATCTATACTGTACTCTTTTAACCATTTTTTGTCTAATCCAATCATTGCAGTGAGGTAGCCGCCTGCCGAATGGCCGGAAACAAATATTTTCTTTTTGTTTCCTCCGTATTTTTCTACTTCTTTAAAAGTCCAGGCTATGGCTGCTGCCGCATCGCCTAAACATTCCGAGATTGTTACTTTGGGAAGTAAACGGTAGTTTACAGCTATCACTATCATGCCACTTTTCTTTAATTTGGTTGGAATGGACTTATTGCCACTAGTCAATCCTCCTCCATGAAACCATATTACAGTTGGGCAATCCTTTAGATTTTCAGGATAATAGATGTCTAACTTGCACCGTTCTTGAGCATATGCATCTTGCGATGTTGCATAGGTTAAATTTTCAATTGTCTTGTAGACGGTTTCCTGAGCGTTGGTAAAGGTGCATATGAGAACGCTCAAACATAAAAGTATTCTTTTCATTTTAATAAATAAAATATTGTATGTGATTATTAATCAGGGTTATTTGTTATTAATGAGATAAGGTTCTATTATTTTGGCAAATTCTTTATAAGCAAGTACGCTGGGATGAAGCCTGTCACTAATATAGAACTTTTCAGGTAAAGCTCCATTCTTGTCATATAGACATGATGTTATATCAACGTAGGTAACCTGGTGGCTGTCTTTGAAGTAGTCTTGTATCAGTTTATTCACCTCTCTTTCCTTTGGAATCCAGTCGGGCATAGAAGGGGATGGATGAAAAGAAAGGAGAATAACCGGAACGCCAGGAAGATGAATATCCAATAAACGGCAGAAGCACTTAATGTCTTCGAAAACACGTTCGATGGATACGCCATTATAAAGATCATTCGCACCGCATAACAACACTATCTGTGCCGGTTTGTAGGCTACTACCAGGCGTTGATAGTGGTATAAATAGTCGCTGATCCATGAACCGCCATATGCACGATTTAAAACCCTATGATTGGGGAAATAACTGCCGGTATTTTTCCACATGCCCAATGAGGAACTGCCGATAAAAAGAATGCTTCCTGGTTTAGGAAAATCTTTCTCATCCATGCTGTAATAATTGTCCAGCTGTTCTTTATAGGCGTTTGCTCTGAAATACAAAGAATCTTGAGCGTTTGCTATGCTATACACAAACAGCAGAAAATAAATGATTGATATATTCTTTTTCATTCTCTTTAGCTTTTTGTAAATATTGGTAGCTCATCTAAGAATCTTCCAATGTTATTATTCTGTTCTTTTTAAAAGAAGTTGTTACGAATCTCTTTAGCAATGTAACGTCCTATCAATCGTTGCCCTTCTATATCCGGATGTACTCCATCCTTTAGATAGCGCCCACGGGTGTTGGAATTTCGAAAAACTGACTAATACCGCTTTCGCCGTAACAATCAATAACCTGAACGGATAAAGCTTGACTGACTTGGCGCAACACTTCATTTCGTTTCCGATGCATTTCATTTTTGCCTTGTCCCCGGTCTGTATAGGCAACCATACGAATACACGGCATTCCGGGAAGTTCTCAAGTATAGTTTGA
>ENA-OQDF01000889-OQDF01000889.1-human-gut-metagenome-genome-assembly--contig:-NODE-889-length-12412-cov-1.464062_pt1 | contig 12412 bp, 19 predicted proteins | sample MGYA00242769_ERZ504597 | MGnify/ENA primary metagenome ERZ504597 (study PRJEB26092, sample SAMD00036305) | human gut metagenome | host: Homo sapiens | study: EMG produced TPA metagenomics assembly of...
ATAATGACAAATCACACGTATACCAGCAATATCTTCAATATTACCTTTAATAGAAGAAACACTAATAGGTAGATTTCTTCTTTTCATTTTTTCAACAACACTATGGGGAGATTTTAAACGCCATTCCATATGATGAATAGGATTATGATCAAAACGATGATGAAATTCATCATCTAAAATTTCTAATTTTGTTCTTACTTCCTTAATACCTGCTAAATACTTTTGTTCAACGTTGACATATTCATGATAAAAATCTAAATGATCTTTCGCAAAGAAAAAATCATTCATTTCACTTTTTATTTCTTTTTGCATGATACGACTCATAAAAGTTCACTCCTTATGTTTATTTTTATTATAAACGAACATAATGAACTTGAGGTGAAGTTTATGAAAAAAATCATTATTTTTCTTTTAATTATGATGAATTTAACAAGCGTCTGTGCAGTAAATGAAACACCAAGATATAAGATCATTGGTTCTTCTTATCAACAAGAAGATATTGATGAAATGTACAAAGTAAAAGATCAACTTCTTTTAAATTATAAAAAATGGGTCAAAGGTGTTGATGATGTTTATCAAGTTTTAGCAGATCATCAAGATGATTTTAATGCAAAATATTATAATGGTCTTTATACGATTGTATTAGGTGAAGGTAAAGGTAAATCTTTAGAAGGCAAGTTACAAGTTTCTTATTGTACATCAAGTAAAGAAATTAAAAAGAAATCTTGGTTGATTAAGATGTTTTCTTAATGGTGTGTACTAATAATTATTCAGTTTGTACATACTATTATAAGGAAAGAGGTGAAGTCATTGTTGAGAGAATTTGATGAACAAGCACAAAAGGCGATTGTGGTAGCTGAAAGTTTATCTTTTGATTTTGGTCATCAAAATGTTGGAAGTGAACATTTATTGCTTTCATTATTAAAGATTCATGATAATCAATTAAAAAGATTATTACAAAAATATGATGTCAATGATGCAGTTGTAGAAGAAGATATAAAAAGGTTGTTTGGTACAAATGATGATCAACCTTTTTATATGGAATATAGTCAAAGTGTAAAAAGAATATTAGAGAGAAGTATTGAATACGCTAAAGATAAAAATCAAGATCAAGTGACTTTAAATATCTTAATTATTTCTTTATTAAAAGAAAAAGAATCAGTTGCTTATGAAATATTACAAAAATATCATGTAGATGTAGAAGAAGTTATTTATTTGTTGCAGGAAAAATCTGCTTTTGAAACACCATTGGATCAAATACCAACACTTGTCAATATTAATAAAAAAGTGAAGACTAAAAAATATAAAATTATTGGTAGAGAAAATGAAATTGATCAAGTATGTACTATTTTATCTAAAAAGAAAAAAATAATGTTTTGATTATTGGTGAAGCGGGTGTAGGTAAGTCAGCTTTAGTAGAAAAATTAGCAATGATGATTAATCAAGGTAAAGTAGTAGATTCTTTGAAGAATAAGATTATTTATGAACTTTCTTTATCTTCACTGGTTGCGGGTACAAAGTATCGTGGTGAATTTGAAGAGAAGTTTAAAAAGATTATTGATAAAGTAAAAGACTTGGATAATGTGATTATTTTTATTGATGAAATTCATAATGTCATTGGGGCTGGTGGAGCTGAAGGGGCAATTGATGCTTCTAATATTTTAAAGCCTTATCTTGCTAGAAAAGATATGACGGTTGTTGGTGCTACAACTATTGATGAATATTATAAACATTTTGAAAAAGATCATGCAATGAATAGAAGGTTTTCTATTGTCACTTTAAAAGAAAATACAAAAGAGGAAACATTAGAGATATTAAAAGGAATTAAAGGTTATTATGAAAGTTATCATCAAATTAAAATAGATAATGTACTTTTAAAAGAATTAATAGAATTAGTAGATTGTCATATTAAAAATAGAACTTATCCTGATAAAGCGATCGATATCTTAGATTTATCATGTGTTAAAGCTAAATTTTATCATGAAAAAGAACTTACAAAGAATAGAATTGTAGAAACAATTGAAAAGTATTTAAATATTACAATTCATCATCAAATGGATTACCAAAAATTAGAAAAACAATTAAATAAAGATATTTTAGGTCAAGAAAAAGGAATTCATCAGATGATTGAAACATTTCAACATAAACAATTACCTATCTCCTTTTTTATTTATGGACCAACAAATTGTGGTAAAACATTAACGGCTAAATCCTTAGCTAAATATCTAAATTATCATTATTTAAAATTAGATATGAATCAATATCAAGAAAGCCATTCCCTTTATAAACTTCTAGAAACATATCATGAAAAACCAAGTCTTCTTTTATCAACTTTACAAAGTTATCCACATACTGTTTTATTATTAGATCATATTGATCAAGCTTGTGAAGAAATTATTCATTTATTTTCACAAATCTTAGATGATGGTTATTATGAAGATCAAGCTAAAAGAAAGATTAGTTTTGAAAATGTTGTTTTTATAATGAGTCAAACATGTACGTCACGTTGTTGTATGGGATTTAAAAAAAGTAGACAAACTAAGTATTTAAAGCATGAATTGTTTGATAAGGTTGATCAAACAATTGAATATCAACCTTTATCTAAAGAAATAATAGAAAAAATTATTCATTTACGTGAACATATTTCTATTGAGAAAATACACAATTTATTAAAAGAGGAACATGTTCCAATTAATCTATCTAAAATGATGAAACAAATTAAACAAATGTCCTAAATAAGGGCATTTTTGTATTTTATTTACATGATTATAAAGAAAAAGAAATAAGTAAGAAAATAGAATACATTCCTCCAGCAAACAAGATTTAATGATATAATGACAGTATAATAATCATGAAAATAATGGAGGAAGAAAAGATGACTATTAAATTACCTAAAGATTTCTTTTGGTGCTGCTATGTCAGGACCACAAACAGAAGGAGCTTGGAATGTAGGAGGAAGATTACGTTCTTATTGGGATATGTATTCTGATCAAGAAATTAATGCTTTCTTTAATAATGTGGGATCATATGTTGGAAATGATATGTACCATAAATATGAAGAAGATATTAAATTATTAAAAAGTTTAAATTTTAAATCATTTAGAACTTCTATGCAATGGACTCGTTTATTAGATCAAGATGGTAAATTAAATCCAGAAGGTGCTGCTTGGTATCATAAATTAATTGATTGTGCAAATGAAAATGGTATTGATATTTTTATGAATATGTATCACTTTGATATGCCTGAATATTTAGTTAAACGTGGTGGATGGCAAAATAGAGAAGTTGTTGAAGCTTATGCGAACTTTGTAAAGATTGCAATGGAAGAATTTGGAGATAAAGTAAAATATTGGTTTACTTTCAATGAACCTATTGTAGAACCAGAACAACAATTCTTACATGGTGTTTGGTATCCATATCAAAAAGATTTCAAACAATCAATCAATGTACAATATAATATTACTTTAGCGCATTGTTTAGCTGTCGCAAACTTTAGAAAATTAAAAGCAGAAGGAAAACTTTGTGAAGGTGCAAAAATCGGTATGATCAACTGTTTTGCTCCACCTTATACAAAAGAAAATCCAACTCCTGAAGATTTAGAAGCAGTACGTATGACAGATGGATTACACAACAGATGGTGGTTAGATGTCGTTGCTCATGGACATTTACCACAAGATGTTTTAGATACTGTAGAAAACGATTGGAAAGTAGAAATCAATCGTCGTCCTGGTGATGAAGCTATCTTAGCTCAAGGTAAAGTAGATTGGTTAGGATTTAACTATTATCAACCAACACGTGTTCAAGCACCAGATAGTAAATTTGATGAAAATGGTTTACCATGTATTTCTAAACCATATATTTGGCCTGAAAGAAAAATGAATGTTTATCGTGGATGGGAAATTTATCCAAAAGGTATTTATGATTTTGGTATGAAAATTAAAAAAGAATGTCCAGATTTACCTTTCTTTATTTCTGAAAATGGAATGGGTGTTGAAGGTGAAGAAAAATATATGGATGAAAATGGAACTGTTCAAGACGATTATCGTATTGAATTTGTTAGAGATCATTTAGAATGGATTGCAAAAGCAATTGAAGATGGAGCTAATTGTTTAGGATATCATTATTGGGGTGTTATTGATAACTGGTCATGGTGTAATGCTTTTAAAAACAGATATGGATTTGTTCGTGTATGTTTAGATGATGGTTATAAACGTAAAGAAAAGAAATCAGCTTCATGGATTAGAGAAGTTGCTAGAACTAATGAATTTGAGTAAAAGAGAAGGTGTCTACCAAGTGTAGGCACTTTTATTTTGGAAAATTGAAATTTTTTTTAGTATATGAAAAATGCATTTATGGGTATAAATGCATTAAAATAAGGATGGTGATGATATGAATCTATTTATAAATTTAAAAGAAAACAAAGAACTATCAAAAAATGAAAGAATCTTGGCAGATTATATCTTAAAACATCCAGAAGATGTTTTAAAAATGTCATCTAAAGATTTAGGAAAAGAATGTTTTGTTTCAACAGCAACAGTCTATCGTTTATGTGATAAATTAGGACTATCAGGATTTTCTGACTTAAAAATAAAAATAACAAGTTCTCTTGATGACTATAGAAAAAGTAATGAAGATTTTAATTTTGATTTTCCTGTTAATCAATTTCAAACACATTATGAAATTATTCAAAAAATCAAAGAAGATTATGAACAAACCCTTAATCTAACAGCTAATCTTTTTAGTCTAGACCAATTACGTCTTATTGCTTCAGCAATGGAAAAAGCACAAATCATAGATGTGTATACTTCTGCAGGAAATATTAATTTTGCTTTGAATTTCAATTTCAAATGCAAGAAATAGGTAAACAAGTAAATGTTCCTATTGATGAATACCAACAAAGACTTATAGCAGCAAGTAGTGATGAAAATCATCTAGCAATCATTATTACTTTTGGAGGAAGAGGTATATTATCTGATATTTTACCTCGTATATTGCATAAGGTAAAAACACCAATCGTTTTAATTTCATCGTATGACTATACATTTAAAGATTTTGATGCGGATTATCAACTCTATATATCACCTTATGAAAATCATTATAAAAAGATTTCATCTTTTTCAACACGACTTTCTATTCTTTATATTTTAGATGTTTTATATACATGTTATTTTAAATTAGATTATCAAGAGAATATTGAAAAGAAATTAGCTTATTATAATAATATTGTAGAAGGAACTATTAAATAATGAGAAAAGAATTCTAAATAATAGATAAGAAATGAGAATTTTTGAGAAAAAAAAAATTCTTTTTTTATACCTTAATTGTTTCAAATATGCAGATTATTTATGATTTGAATAGGAGGTATTTTTATGAACGTAAAAGCAATTATGTGTGATATAGATGGAACGCTTCTTTCAAGTGAAGGGGTAGTTACAAAGAAGACAGTTGAAATGATTAAGAAGTCTAGAGAAAAAGGAATCCTTTTGGTTTATCAACAGGTAGAGATGTTAATAGTATTCAAACATTGCTTGGTACTTGGGGTATTGAAGGTTTGGTAGATATGATTGTTGGTACTGGTGGAGCAGAAATATATGATTATACGCTTGATATTTCTAAAGCTCAATATCCATTAGATGGAGAGTTGATTAAAGAAATTGTAAAGCATTATGAAGATATGGATTGTAATTTTGCGATTCCTGAAGATGGTATTTTTTATTCACCAAAGGATGATGAATATATTCAAGATCTTTCTAAAGGGGATAGAGTTCCTTATAAGGTTGTTGATTATAATGAATATTTAACGTCACCTAAAGCTAAGCTTATTATTATTTGTAAACCTGAATATATGGATCAAATCATTGAAAGATCTAAAACATTTCATAGTGATGATTATAAATCATCATCACTTAAAACAGCGAGTGTATTGTACGAATACATGGATCCAAGAATATCAAAAACTGCAGGACTTAAAGAAATATTAAAATTACATCATATTGATATTAAAGATATTGTTACATTTGGAGATGCAGATAACGACTATGATATGACATTAAATGCTGGTATTGGTGTCGTTATGGCTAATGGTAGTGAAAAAACAAAGAGTGTAGCTGATTATATTACCGATGATAATGATCATGATGGAATAGGAAATTATATTGAAAAATATATTCTTTAAGAGTAAAAAGAATTAAAATCTATTATCAAAGAAAATATGAATAATTAGTATTGTTTTACAACTGATGCTGTTGATTGAGATATTTGTTTATTTTGTATTGATTTGTTTTTAGAAGTTTTTGCATAAGCAAAAGCTTTTTTTCTATTTGACAGTTTTTCTTAAATAGAGATATCATAGGTGTGATAAGTAGAGGGTAAAAGAATGGAAATAGAGTTAATTCAAGATGGTAAAGTCGTTGATTATAATAAATATCAAGAAGTAATAGAGAATGTTAAAGAATCTCTTTTTAGAAGAAATATGGATAAAGAAACAAAAGAATGGATGTATATAAGTAATTTTGTAGGCATTCTTTTAGATAAAGATAGATTAATTTTATCTTTACCAAAATCAGTTATTATTAAAGATAGCATTGATAAAGAAATATTATTATATAAATATGCAAGATTATTTGATTTATATTTTGTAGTTAATGAAAAAAGTGTGATTTGATAAATAAGTATGAATCTATTGAAAATTGGTGCAAAAAAACTATAGAAGAAAATAAAACAAGTTCTAGTTGTCAAGAAATCATTACTTTTAAATTTGAAATGGTTTTTGAATGGATGATAGGAGAATTTTTTCAAAATCAAATAAGTATTCAAAAGGGTAAGGTTCTCTTTAATAGTCAATTATTAGATAAAGAAATAGATATTAATGATACAAAATATAACACTTATCATTGGAATGCGATAGGAAAACAGACAAAAGATCATAAACAAAAACAAATTATCCAAGAAAGAGAAAGTGTTTTTATCAATCAAAATAAAAAGAATATTCCAGATATTGTTTGTGAAAGAATCCTAGAAAATCCTAAATATGATCGTCCACAAAAAAGTTGTTGTATACTTGATGCGAAATATTATGGGTGGGATTATGAAAACGAAGCCTATTATTTGCCAGGAAATCTAGATATTTATAAACAATTTTTCTATCAAGAACAATTTCAACGTATTTATGAAAAAGAAAATGAATCAAATATAGGTGTATATAATTTTCTTGTGTTACCTGATTATTTAGGAGACACCAAAGATACGAAATGGGGAATTATAAGACAATGTGCTGTTATTGAATTTGATTATCATCAAAGTCAAAAGATTGCTATTTTACAAGTGGATATAGAGAAACTTGTGGATTTTATTTATAGTGGATTAGATATGAAAGAAGATGTACTTTCTGTTTTTTAGGTAATAATCGAGTTGTACCGATGATTTAAGGTAATGAAAAAGTCTAACTTTAAGCTAGACTTTTTATTTCCATAATTTTTCTGGATAAATTCCTTTTTCAATAAGTTCTTTAATAGAATCTTGAACTGCTTGCTTATCTTCTGGATAAGTAACCCCAAACCATTTATCAGTTGTTTCTAATACTTTTACTGAAGCTCTGTTTGTTTTAATTAATTGATCAACAATAATAGGTAATAAATATTCTTTAGTAAGAGGATCTCCACTATCATCTAATAAGAATTCTTTAAACCCATTTTCAAGATAATCAATAAAACAAGGATAACCAGCCCACATATTCATAGAAACACGGTTATTTTCTTGAATAATATCTTTGCTTTCTTCTGTATCACAATCAATTGTTCCTTGATTATTTCTAATAATCCCTTTAGTTTCAATAACTCTATGTAAATAACCATCTTCATCTTCTACACAAATACCACGAGTAACTGTTCCATTATCACTTAAAGTATTTTTTAAGATAAAACCAGCATGGCCATGGTAAACTCACTATTTCTATGACTATCTTCAATTAAAAAATCATGAAGCTTTTTAAAAGCAAACTTTTCCATAATAATCATCAGCATTGATAATGACAAATGGTTCATTAACGATTCCTTTACAAGATAAAATAGCTTGTCCAGTTCCCCAAGGTTTGATTCTACTTCGGGTACTGTACACCCTTCAGGAATATTATTAATTTCTTGGAAAACATATTCAACTTGAATGTGTTTTTCAATACGATTACCAATAACTTCTTTAAATTCTTTTTCGATGTCTTTTCTAATAATAAAAACGACTTTATTAAAACCAGCTTCAAGAGCATCATAAATGGAATAATCCATAATGATTTCGTCATGAGGACCGATTTTCGCTAGTTGTTTAATTCCTTTTCCATAGCGTGAACCAATTCCAGCCGCCATAATAATAAGTGTTGTATTCATAAAATTCTCCTTTTTCTAAGTTAGATTATATCATATTTCTAGAAATATCTATGTAAATTTTATTATTTTATCACAGTGTGATAAAATAATCATGAGGTGAAAAACATGAACTATAGTTTAATTCTTTTATGTGCTGGAAGTGGCAAAAGAACAGGTTTGAAATATAATAAAATTTTTTATAAAATAAACAATCAAACTGTTTATGAAATGAATATTTCTCATTTTTAGAGGATAATAGATGTAAACAAATTATTGTTGTTACAAAAGAAAATGAAATAGAAGATATCAGACATTTAGTAAATGATTCAAGAATTGAGTATGTTTTTGGTGGTAAAGAAAGACAAGATAGTGTTTATGAAGGTTTACAAAAAGTAGCAGAGGATTATGTTTTTATTCATGATGGTGCAAGACCTTATGTCACTAAACAAAGCATTGATGATTTAGTTGAATGTTTAAAAACATATGATGCTGGGTTATTAATGGTTCCTTGTAAAGATACTATTAAAGAAGTGAAAGAGGGTATTGTTGTTAAAACTTTAAAAAGAGAAACTTTGATGCAGGCTCAAACACCACAAGTATTTAAAAGTGAAGATATTAAGGTGGCTTATCAAAAGGCAAAAGATGAAGGATATGTTGCGACTGATGATAGTCAATTATTTGAAAGATATATAGATAAGGATATTAAGGCAGTATTAGGAGATTATAGTAATTTAAAAATTACAACACAGGAAGATTTAAAATGAAAGGTAAGCATATTAGAAAAGAGAAAAAGAGTATAGTTTGGATTTTAATTACTTTATTTGTTTTAATAGGAGTTATTTTTGGATATTTTCATTTTAAATCTGATGATCAAGAAAATTTAAGTTCAATATAAAACAATTGTAGGAACAATTAAAAATGTGGGTGATGAAACATTATTGATAGAAACAAATGATCATCAAAAGTATTTAATTTCTATTGCGGGAGCAGTAGAATCTAATAAAGGATTAAAAAAAGGAAATAGGATATATATTTATTATGATGGTCAATTAGATATTAATAATAAAGATATTCAAAATGTAAAGTAAAATCATATAAAGTATTGGAGTAATAAACCTAGAACAATACCTATTAAAGAAGGTATTGTTTCTTTTTATTTTCAATATTTATATTTTCTTTTTCATCTACTAACATCCATATAGAAACAAAAAACAAATCTACCCACATATCAAGATGTTCAAAAGTCTTACCCACAATAAAAGTAAAAAATGTATATAAAATAGTTTTTAAATACTTTTTTAAATATTCTTTAAATAAGGGAGAATATTTAAAAGTTTATTAAGGTATTTTTGAATAAAAGAAAAATCATTTTTGATTAAATAATGAAATAAAATCATAAAAAATATCCAAAATAAAAATAATAGATAATTCATAATATCACCTCAATATAGAATATGAAAAAACATGCCTATAAAGGGGTAAAATTACATAAAATAATCATTTTATTATTGCGTAAAAGTAAACAATAAGATATAATGGACGAGCATGTAAAGATTATTTACTGCCTGCTTACTAAAAAGTAAGCCAAAAGACCATAGGAGGTAAAAGAGATGAATAAATATGAAATTATGTTTATTGTAAAACCAGATGTTGAAGAAGAAGCTAGAAATACTTTAATTGAAAACTTCAAATCAATCTTAACTGCTAACGGTGGTTCAGTTGATAATGTCAACGAATGGGGATTACGTGATTTCGCTTATGAAATTAAAGATTACACAAAAGGTTACTATGTTGTAGTAGATGTAACTTGTGCACCAGCTGAAATCGCTGAATTCGAACGTTTATCAAGAATCAACGCTTCAGTTTTACGTCACTTAACTCTTCGTAAATAATTAGGAGGCATTTGACGATGATTAATAGAGTTGTTATGGTTGGTAGAATGACTCGTGATCCAGAACTTAGAAGAACTGGAAGCGGGGCTGCAGTAACAAGTTTTACGTTAGCGTTAAATCGTAACTATAACTCTGCAGATGGACAACAAGCTGATTATATTTCATGCGTTGTATGGAATAAAGTCGCTGAAAATGTTGCACAATATTGTGCAAAAGGATCTTTAGTAGGAGTTGAAGGTAGACTTCGTTCTAGATCTTATGATAATGCTCAAGGACAACGCGTATACGTTACAGAAGTTGTTTGTGACTCTGTTCAATTCTTAGAAACAAGAGCTCAAAGAGAAAGAAACCAAAGTTCTATGAACCAAGGTATGATGAATAATCAATATTCTCAACCTGCTCAACCACAAACAGATAATTTCCAAGATATGCAAACAGTTGAATTAGAAAAAGATTTTGATAATTCATTTAATATCATGGAAGACGATATTCAATTTTAGAAAAGGAGTATAAGAACATGGCTTTTAAAAGACAAAGAATGGGTAGAAGAAAAGTTTGTTATTTTACAAAAAACAAAATTACTTACATCGATTATAAAGATGTTGATTTATTAAAAAGATTTGTTTCGGCTAACGGTAAAATCATTCCTAGACGTGTAACTGGAACTTCTGCTAAATATCAAAGACAATTAGCAGTAGCTATCAAACGTGCTAGACAAATGGGATTATTACCATACGTTGGTGAATAATAACTATTAAAAAACCTTGATAAATTCAAGGTTTTTTGTTTTTTTAAAATATATTGACATCATTTTGACATCAAAAAATTATTGAAATATAAATAATAGATGGAAACGATGAATAAAATGTATAAGGATCGACAAAAATAAAGTCCATAGATACTAGAACATCTAGTGTTTATGGACTATTTTTATTAAAATGAAAAAATTGTTTGCAATGTTTTGCAACGAAAAGTATTTCGTTGCAAAATGAGTGGAACGAAAGAAACGATTTTATTTAAATAGGTATTGATATTTTTTATTATTTTTTCTAAGCAACAGATATAAAATGGAACTAATGCTTCTGGATTACTTATTTCTTTAATAACACGATTTTTTAAGATACCTTCTTCTATTGCTAGGTCGGTTGTAAAGCAAACAAAATCAGAATGATCTAAGAGTTTAAGAAAATCATGACGATTATTTTCTATAATGAAATGTGTATGAGGCATATGTTTTAATACTCTTTCTTTCCAAAAACCAATATTTTTATAAAGTAGCATTGTTTGACCATCAAGATCTTTAAAAGAAAGTTCTTTTTTATTTATTAAAAGATTATTGCTTGGAAGAGAAAAATAGAGTTCTTCACTTTCCCAGTAACAAAATGTCAATAGTTTTTTAATCACTTTTTCTAAAAATGAGCAAAAAAATAGAGCATATAGATTTCTCTATACACTCTACCTTTTCATTTAATAATATTTTTGAGTTCGACAAACTGGAATTTGTAACTTTATTGTTCCAACATAATAGTCTCTTCGTGTGTCCGAACATCCTCTGTGGTCGGATAAACAGAAAAAATGCAATATTCATAACTATAAGAATAATACATACGGCAATGATTACTGCAAACGCTATTCCTATCGTTTTCCATATTCTCTTACTTTGACGATTTTTGACTGCCATCTGCTCGGCAATATGTGCTAGTTGCTCTGCATAAGCATTCTGTTTTTCTTCAGTTGTTTGCGCATCACTATCTGCCTTTACTCCAAGTAACTGACTTGTTTGAACCTCTAATACATCTGCTAATTTTACAAGTACTTCAGCATCTGGAACCGAATAGTTTTTTTCCCATTTTGAAATAGTCTGTCTTGTCACATGAAGTCTGTTGGCAACCTCTTCCTGTGTATATCCTTTTTTCTGTCGATAAGTTTTTATATTTTCACCAAGCATCTCTAGTTGCTCCTTTCGTTTGATAAAACTAGTATACTGATTAGCCCTCAATACATCAAGCAACGCAAATTAACATTCATGCAACGCCCAATATTACAAGGATTCATCGAGTCCTCTACAAATCGGAATTTGCACTTCCTCACTCGTCTTCTTTTTTATTGTTTCTACTAATATTCGAGCTTAACGATAAATTCCAGAGCATAAAATAATACTCA
>ENA-OQDF01000890-OQDF01000890.1-human-gut-metagenome-genome-assembly--contig:-NODE-890-length-12410-cov-1.431409_pt1 | contig 12410 bp, 18 predicted proteins | sample MGYA00242769_ERZ504597 | MGnify/ENA primary metagenome ERZ504597 (study PRJEB26092, sample SAMD00036305) | human gut metagenome | host: Homo sapiens | study: EMG produced TPA metagenomics assembly of...
TTCTGTCTCCTTTTTCTATATGAACTGGTTTTGGGTGCATCATATTGATACACCCATGAGTTGTTTATTTTTTATTGATCGATCTTATTACATATCCCATTAAACTTGGTAACCATAAGCTTAATGTTGGAACGTATGTAACAAGCAGTAAGACTGCGATGATCACTGCGAAGAATGGAAGCAGCTGTTTGATAACATCCTCAAGTCTCACTCCTCCGACTTTTACACCTACAAACAGTGTTGTTCCAACTGGCGGTGTGATCGTTCCGATACATAAGTTAAAGATCATCATGATACCGAAATGGATCGTATTCATTCCAAGTGCTGAGCAGATTGGAAGGAAAATTGGTGTAAAGATCAGACAGGCTGGTGTCATATCCATAAATGTTCCGACAACAAGTAAGATAATGTTGATCAGGAAGAAGATGACGTATTTACTATTACTGATTGATAATAATGCAGAAGATACTAATGTTGGGATATTGGTAAATGCCATAACCCATGACATGATGCTTGATACACCGATCAGGAAGATGATGATTCCTGTCATCTCTGCACTGTCTTTTAATAATTTAGGAATATCTGATAACTTAATTGATCCATAGATCAGTGATAAAATTAAGCTGTATACAACAGCGATAACTGATCCTTCTGTTGCTGTGAATACACCAGCGATCGTTCCACCGATTACGATAACGATCATTAATAAGCAAGGTAATGCCTGGAAGATGATGCTTCCTGCTTCTTTTGCTGCAAATTTGTTTTTGCACGATATCCGTGTTTCTTAGCTATAAAGTAAATAACTGCCATACATGCAAGTCCCCATAAGATTCCTGGGATATAACCTGCCATAAATAAAGCTGCTACGGATGTTCCACCACTGACTAAGGAGAATGTGATCATTACATTACTTGGTGGAATCAACAATCCTGTTGGTGCTGTTGCTACATTAACTGCTGCGGAAAAGCTTGGATCATATCCTTCATCTTTTTCGATTGGTCCGATGATAGAACCCATTGCTGATGCAGCGGCTGTTCCTGAACCTGAGATACTACCAAATAACATGTTTGCGATAACATTTGTATGAGCTAAGCTCCTGGTGTACGCCCTGTGATCAGTTTTGCAAGGTTGATAAGACGTACGGCGATACCACCTTTGTTCATGATATTTCCTGCAAGGATATAAAATGGGATAGCTAACAAACTAAATACGGAAATACCAGAGAATATTCTTTGGGCACCTGTTAATACTGCTACATTTAATCCATAACCGGAAGGATCGCGCATACGGATGAAATTCCAAGTGCGATTGCGATCGGTACTCCGGCAACTAACATAATTACCAGCAGGACTAAGATGATCAGTCCTGAAATCATTGCGATACTCATATTTTTCTCCTCTCTAGTTTTCCTCGTGGTCAAGACCTTTACCATGGGCAAGATCAATGATGTTTAAGATTCCATAAATTACAATAAATAATCCAGATAATGGAAGTACTGTGTAGATCACTCCCATAGTTACTGGAAGAGATGCTGTTGTCTGTGTCATTGTAAGACCCATGATATTGATCCCACCATAAACCATAGCGATTGCTGCGAAAGCAACAACTAATAATTCGATACAGATTTCTAATACTTTTTGGCTGTTCCAGTTACCTTATCTGCAACAAATCCCATTCTCATGTGGTCTCTTTTTCCAAAAATATAGGCAGCTGATAATAAGGCCATCCATGCAAAGCTGTAAGTTAATAATTCTTCTGACACCGTACTTGGACTATTAAAAATAAATCTTGTTCCGATCTGATAAGTACCAACGACAACCATTAATCCAAATAAGAATATACATGCTGCACAAAGGATCTTATCAAGACCTTTTCTGATCGTTTGTAAAATTTCCATGTCTATTTGGCCTCCTTCTCATATTTTTTGTTGAATGTCTGGAAGTGTTTGTAAGAATCACGGATGTTAGGATTATCTTTTAACATCTGTTTCTGTACTCCTAATACTTTATTACGGAATGCCTGCACATCAACATCGAGGAATTTTACACCCATTTCTTTCTGTGCATATTCTTTAGCTTCCTTCACCTGTTTGTTCCATTCTTTTTCTTCTACCTGTGTAGAAGTTTTGCTGCATCTTCAAATACTTTCTTCTCGTCCGCACTTAAACCATCTAAGAATTTTAAGTTGGCAACAAGAACATCTGGTACCATCTGATGTTTGTTATAGGAGAAATATTTCGCAACTTCACCATGTTTGTTACTTGTCAGTGCCAGTTCGTTATTCTCTGCTCCATCGATAACTCCCTGCTGGATTGCTGTATAAACCTCACCAAAACTCATAGGAGAAGCTGCAGCTCCAAATGCATTCGCCATGTTAACACTTGCTGGACTCTGCTGAACACGAATCTTGAGTCCTTTTAGGTCATCTGGTGTTTTAATTGCTTTCTTAGCATAAAAGTTTCTTGTTCCTACATTATACCATGTCACTACCCTTAATCCTGTTTCATCTGTGGATTCGTAAATCTTCTTCATATAAGCACTATCGTTCATTGCTGCATGATAAGCTTCTTCTGAAGTAAACAGATATGGCATACTGAAGATTTCATAGACTTTCGCAAAGTTTTCAAGGTTTGGTGTTCCTACTAATACAAAGTCGATCGCACCTGTTTGTGTAAGCTCGATTGCTTTTGTCTGAGATCCTAAAAGTTCGTTCGGGAAGATCTGAACTTCATATTTGTCTCCGAGTTTTTCTTCTACATACTTCTTAAATTTTAAAAGCCCGATATGCTCCGGATGAGTTTCTGCCTGTGAATGTGCGATACGGATAATTCTCTTCTTCGTTATTGTCTTGCTTCCTTCTTTCTTATCTGATGAAGAAGTGGAACTGCATCCTACACATCCGATCATCATACATACGCTTAACACGACAGCAATGATCTTCTTCAAATGTTTCATAATGTTATCCTTTCTTATTCTATTTTGTGAATGTTTCATGCTTTGTGTAAGCTCTTACATTTATGTTTTTATTATAACTCCGTTAAATCTTTAACGCAACTTGTTTTTTATTGTTAATTTAACTAATATTTTTTATCATTTTTTGTGCATTTCGACGTTTTACTTTCGTATTTTGTATACATCTCTTATTTTACTTGACATTTTTATTTTTCGCGTGTAAGTTGAGTGTAAGCTCTTACATTTTCAGTATCAAGCGAAGGACATCGTTATTGAGCTTTGAAAACACATGAACACCCGATGTCCTTCTATATTAAAAGGAGGAACACTATTTTATGAAGACTTACCTGAAGATCCATAAGGATGATAATGTTGCAGTTGCTCTTTCTCCATTAAAAGAAGGAACAAAGGTGATCATCGATGATCAGGAAATCACATTAAAGGAATACATCCCACAGGGACACAAATTGCCCTTACAGATATAAACAAAGAAACACCCGTTATTAAATATGGAGCACAGATTGGTTTGGCCAAAGAAACAATTCAAACTGGATCATGGATCCATACACATAATCTGAAAACAGGATTAGGTGACTTACTAACATATTCCTATACCAAAAATATAACTCCATTAGAGCCAAGCGAATCTTTATGCTTTGACGGATACCGAAGAAGCAACGGAAAAGTCGGTGTCCGTAATGAAATCTGGATCATACCCACCGTGGGATGTGTGAACAATGTGGCCACTGCAATTGAAAAACAGGCGCAGCAATATAAGACAGGAAATATTGATGATATTGTTGCTTTTCCTCATCCTTATGGATGTTCACAGATGGGTGACGATCAGGAGAATACAAGACAGATTCTCGCTGACCTTGTCAATCACCCAAATGCTGGTGGTGTCCTCGTTCTTGGACTTGGCTGTGAAAACAGTAACATTGACGAATTAAAGAAACATATCGGTGATTACGATGAACAGAGAGTCCGTTTTCTTGTTGCGCAGGAATCCGAAGATGAAATTGCAGATGCTCTTAAGATCATCAAAGAACTTGCTGAGAAAGTCTGTCAATATCATCGTGAACCAATTCCTGCCAGCGAGTTGATCATTGGTATGAAGTGTGGCGGAAGTGATGGATTATCTGGAATCACTGCAAACCCTACGGTTGGAGGTTTTCTGATCTTTTAATTTCAAAAGGCGGAACAACCATTCTTACTGAAGTACCTGAAATGTTTGGTGCTGAAACATTACTTATGAATCGTTGTGAAACAAAAGAACTATTTGATGAGACAGTAAATCTTGTAAACGACTTTAAAAATTATTTTAAGAGCCACAATCAGACAATTTATGAAAACCCATCTCCTGGAAATAAAAAAGGTGGTATCTCTACATTAGAAGATAAATCTCTTGGATGTACACAGAAATCTGGAAGTGCACCAGTCAAAGGTGTCCTCTCTTATGGTGAACCTGTGAAAGTCCACGGATTAAACCTTTTAAGTGCTCCTGGAAATGACCTTGTTGCATCCACTGCTCTTGCAGCATCTGGTGCACATATCGTTTTATTTACAACTGGAAGAGGAACTCCTTTTGCTTCTCCTGTTCCAACTGTTAAGATTTCTTCAAATTCTGCTCTTGCAAATAAGAAATCAAACTGGATCGACTTAACTGTGGCGTTCTTGTCGAAGATGGAACTCCAGCAGAACTTCCAAAACTATTTGATTTCGTCATCGATATCGCATCTGGTAAGAAATCAAAATCCGAGGAAGCCGGATTCCATGATATGGCGATCTTTAAACAAGGCGTTACATTATAAATAAATTTGAAAAATGGTTTTTTAAAACAATATATATTTTATAGAAAGGACTTATTGATTCTTATGAAAAATTATCTTATGCAACATTAAAAGAACAAAACTATGATGGTTATTTATTAGAAGATGCACCTGAACGTGTTCTTCAGTTTGGTGAAGGAAACTTCTTACGTGCATTCGTTGATTACTTTATTGATGTATTAAATGAAAAAGCTGGATTTAACTCCAAAGTTGTTTTATGCCAGCCAATCGCTCCTGGTCTTGCTGATATGATCAATGAGCAGGAAGGTTTATATACTCTGTTCTTAAGAGGATTTCAGGATGGACAAAAAGTAAATAAAAACGTGTAATCTCTTGTGTCAGTCGTTGTTTAAACCCTTACAAAGATTTTGAAGAAGTTTTAAAATGCGCTGATAATCCAGATCTTCGTTTTATCGCATGTAACACAACAGAAGCTGGTATCGCTTATGATCCAGCATGTCAGTTTAGCGATGTCCCAGCAGACAGCTATCCTGGAAAATTAACGCAGTCTTATATCGTCGTTTTGAAAAATTCGGAAAAGAAGCCGGAAAAGGATTTATTATTTTATCTTGCGAACTGATCGATGATAACGGAAAAGAACTGGAAAAATGTGTCTTAAAATATGCCGAGCAGTGGAATCTGTCTGAAGAATTCATCAACTGGGTCAAAGAAGAAAACACATTCTGCTCTACCTTAGTAGATCGTATCGTTACAGGATATCCAAGAGCAGAAGCTGCTGATATCTGCGCTGAACTTGGATATGAAGATAACCTGATCGATACAGGTGAGATCTTCGGATTCTGGGTAATCGAAGGACCTCAGTCTATCAAAGATGAATTCCCTGTTGATAAAGCAGACCTTCCAATCCTGATTACAGATAACCACAAACCTTACAAACAGCGTAAAGTAAGAATCTTAATGGTGCTCATACTTCTTTCGTTCTTGGTGCTTACCTTGCAGGACAGGATATCGTTCGTGACTGCATGCATGATGATGTGATCTGCAAATTCATGAATCAGACAATTTATGATGAGATCATCCCTACATTAACACTGCCTAAAGCAGAACTTGATGCATTTGCACATTCCGTAACAGAACGTTTTAAAAACCCATTTATCGATCATCAATTATTAGCGATCAGCTTAAACTCTACATCAAAATGGCGTGCAAGAGTTATGCCTTCCTTAAAAGGTTATGTTGAGCTTAAGAAAGAGCTTCCAGCATGTATCACTGCTTCTTTCGCATTCTACATTGCATTCTTCAATGGTCAGGAATTAACAGATGAAGGTCTTGTAGGAACTCGTGGAGATAATACTTACCTGATCAAAGATGATAAAGCAGTTCTTGAGTTCTATGCTGCTCATAAAGATGACTCTGTAGAAGATCTTGTTCATGTCAGTTGTGCACAAACGAAGACTTCTGGGGCGAAGACTTAAGCGCGATCGACGGATTTGAAGCTGCTGTTGCTTTTATCTTGCTGATATCCGTGAAATGGTACTTATGAAGTAATGAAAAATTAGTGAAATAATCAAACAATTGATTAAATAATAGTTGATATAAACCAACTCATACAGGAGGAAATAAAATGAATGAAACATTAGAAAAACTTGGACAATATGGAATCGTACCTGTTGTTGTATTAAATGACAGCAAAGATGCAGAGCCTCTGGCTGATGCTCTTTGCGAAGGTGGGCTTGCTTTGTGCGGAAGTTACTTTCCGTACAAAAGCTGCTGCTGAATCTATCAAGATCATGAGTGAAAAACACCCAGAGATGTTAGTTGGTGCTGGTACAGTACTTACTGTAGAACAGGTTGATGAAGCCGTTGCTGCCGGAGCAAAATTTATTGTAAGTCCTGGATTAAACTCTGAAGTTGTAAAATACTGTCTTGATAAGAATATTGCGATCACACCAGGTGTTGTAACTCCAAGTGAAATGGAACAGGCCATTGAATTAGGACTTAATATCGTAAAATTCTTCCCTGCAGAACCATCAGGTGGTCTTTCTATGATCAAAGCAGTCTCTGCTCCTTATACAATGTTAAAATTCATGCCAACTGGTGGAATCAATCCTGGTAATGTCAAAGAATACTTAAAGAGTGACAAAATCTTTGCATGCGGTGGAAGCTGGATGGTAAAAGGTGATCTTGTGGATGCCGGAGACTTTGATAAGATCAAAGAATTAACAAAAGAAGCTGCTGATATCGTAAAAGAGATCAGGGGGTAAGTTATGGCTAAAATCGTTACTTTAGGAGAGATCATGCTACGTCTCTCCCTCCAGGATATGAACGTTTCCTGCAGGCATCCTCTTTTGATGTTCAGTATGGTGGTGCTGAGGCAAATGTCGCAGCATCCTTAGCTCAGCTTGGACATCATACAACTTTTTATCTAAGATCCCAAACAACTCCATCGGTGATGCTGCCGTTGGAACTTGGCAAGAGTTGGCGTTGACTGCTCCCATATCGTTCGTGGCGGTGACCGTCTTGGAATCTACTTCCTTGAAAATGTGCTTCCGTTCGTGCTTCCAGTGTTATCTATGACAGAGCAGAATCAGCGATTACAAAAGCATCTGCAGACGAATTTGATTTCGATGCTGTTTTTGCAGATGCTGACCTCTTTCATGTATCCGGTATCACACCAGTCTTAAGTGAGAACGCACGTGATATCACATTGCAGCTTTAAAATCTGCAAAAGAACACGGAGTATGTATCTCCTTTGACTTAAACTACCGTGCTAAATTATGGACGGAAGATATCGAAGGAAAACAGGCAATGCTTCGTGAAATGATCGAATATGCAGATATCTGCTTCGGAAATGCAAGAGATGCTGCAAAATGTTTAGGTTACAGCGAAGATGGCATTGATTTTATCAATGGAGATTACGCAATCTGCGTTGATGAAACACATATGGCTAATGTTGTGAAAGCTTATGGACTTAAATACCTTGTAACAACATTAAGAAACAGTATCAGTGCTTCTGACAACGGCTGGTCTGCTGCTGTATGCGATGGTAACACCCTCTATCGCGGAAAACAGTATGACCTTCACATCGTAGACCGTGTCGGTGGTGGTGATTCCTTTGCTTCTGGTTTCTTGCATGGTATCACATCCGGTATGAGCATGGAAAATCTCTGGAATTTGCGATTGCTGCCGCTGCGATCAAACATACGATTCCTGGAGATATCAACTACATCAAAGAAAATGAAGTTTTAGCTTTAATGGACAGCGACGGAAGCGGCCGTGTCCAGAGATAGTATATATTAATTGCTACTTATGATATATGCTTGTTTAACATAGTTTCTCAAATATCCAAAAATTTAATTCATATAACAACACCGGCCCCAGGGTTTTGAAACTCCCCCTATGACCGGTGTTATTTTTCTTATTCCGTTTTTCCAATTAACCAATCAAGTGCATTAATTCTTCTAATTCCTTCATAATCCGCTTCTGGATCTTCATCCAATGTTAGCAAAATCTTTTGATAATGATCATGAATCTTTTGAAGTGGCAACAATTCTCTCTTTAATGTTTTTTCGTCTCGAACTGTTGCAGCTACCTGATAATAGATGATCCTTTTTTGATCCATACAAACAAAATCGACTTCCAAATCATCAAGCTTTCCTACATATACTTCATATCCTCTTCGGATCAACTCTAAATATATGACATTTTCCAATATATGTCCAACATCTGTTGATCTGCTTCCTAATAACATATATCTTAATCCAATATCAGCAACATAATATTTTTCTAATGTTTTCAGATATTGTTTTCCCTTGATATTATATCTTTTTGCCTGATATATAACATAGCTTTCCATAAATGCTGTCAAATATTTTTCAACTGCTCTTACATCTATTTTCCTTCCAGCTGATGTCATGGTGTCTGCAATCTTCTTTGTAGATAATTGATTCCCAATATTATCAAAAATAATCTTGTAATACTTTCTAACATCATCGTATCTGTAATCTTATGTCTTTGAGCAATATCTTTTACTATAATTGTATTATAAATTCCATCCAGATAATCTCGGATTTCTTTCGGATGTCCAGCTAATTCCAGTGCATATGGAAAGGAGCTGTTTTCAAGATATGCTGTATATTTTCTTTGAAGGTCATTCTCATCCCCAGTATATTTTACATATTCTTTTAAAGGATAATGGCAGCATTTTAATTTCTTATATATAAACTCAAACTCCTCGGAAAATCTTCATCATTGCTGAATTTCAATCTAAGAATATTATAATTCTTTTAATCTGCTTTATTTTTTCAATAGTTTTATGCAATTGATGTATAAAACTATTGCATTTTGTATAGTTTTTGTAATTTTTTATACTATTTTTTTATAATCAACAAACTTTTTTATAATATATTTTTTGTAAAAGACAATAAATTCATACAAAAATAGTGAGACCGGAATTTCTATTTGTTCTTGTCTCACTATTTTTACTTACAATATTCTTATTTTAATACTTTTACCAATCGAAACACCTGCTCTACTGTATCCATCAGATTCTCCTTGGCATTTTTCTTCTTCATTGCATCTTCCAATGATACAGCCGATCTTACAATCGGAAAATACGCATCAATCCCTGCTTCATTGCAAGCAGTTGCTCCTTTAGTCACTGCCCCTGAGAATCCCAAGACTAATTTCCCATATTTCTTCGCAAGTTTCGCTACTCCGATCGGTGCTTTCCCCCATCGCTGTCTGGGCATCTAGGCATCCTTCTCCTGTGATCACGATATCTGCATCTTTGATCTCTTCTTCTAGTTTTGTTTCATGTAAGATCAAGTCAACACCTGACTTTAGGGTTGCATTTGTAAACGTTAAAAATGCAAATCCTAAACCACCTGCTGCTCCTGTTCCTGGTTTGTTAGCATCTGCTTTTGTAAAGCTTTGTTTTGCAATCTTTGCATAATCTGCTAACCACTGATCCATGTCTTTTACCATCTGCTTCGTGGCACCTTTTTGTGGACCAAAAATCGCACTGCAGCCTTCTTCTCCACATAATGGATTTGTCACATCGCAGGCAATATGAAATTCACAGTCTTTTAATTCTGAGATTACATGGTCATCTTTGATCTTTGCTAAATCTTTTAATCCGATTGCTCCGTGTTTGATCTGATTTCCATCTTTGTCGAGAAAATCGTATCCCAACGCCTGTAACATTCCAGCCCCACCATCATTCGTTGCACTTCCACCAATTCCCATGATGAAACGTCTGCAGCCTTTATGAATCGCATCAGTGATCATCTGTCCAACTCCATAAGTTGTTGTGTATAATGGATTCCTTTTTCAATTGCATGTGCTGCTTGGATTGATGTCAGACTTCCCTTCAATGAATCAATCGCAATTACTACTTTCATCCGAAAACCTCCGCTTTCTTTTGTATCTTATCAACTTATTTTCCACATTTGAATACTAATTTTCTCAGACAATCCACAGGAATCATCGTCATTGACAACAAGACTGTGACAATCCAGCCTTTTGCCCCAAATGGAATGCAGCTAAACATATTTCCGATCCATGTAAATAGTGGAAACGGAATCAGTGCTGCATTTACGATAATGGTCTGTACTAACATGATGATAAAAAATACCTTTAAGAAATCTGGATTTTCATTTAATCGTTTAAAGATTCCAAACCTGTCATCTCTAACATTGAATCCATTAAATAATGCACTAAAGATAAATAATACAAAATACGCTGTCAAATGTTCGGCTTCATTGTCAAATATATGACTGATCACTGGAAGTTTTAAGAATAGAAAACTTAAAATAACCAACCATACTCCTGACCACCCGATCTGTATTGCCATATCTTTACTGATAATACTCTCATCACGTTTTCTTGGTGCCTCTTTCATATATTTATGAAGTGCTGGTTCATTTCCAAGCATCATAGCTCCAAGACCATCCATGACTAGATTTACAAATAGTAAATGTGTAACCTTCAATGGTTCTTCCACACCAAAAATGGTGCAACCGCGCTGACAACAACGGCTGCCACGTTGATCACTAGCTGAAATCTACAGAACTTCAAGATATTATGATAGATCGTTCTTCCATACCAGATGGCATCTTTGATCGATGAGAAATTATCATCCAAAATGACGATCTTACCAGCTTCTTTCGCAGCTTCCGTTCCACTTCCCATCGCAAATCCGACATCTGCTCGTTTCAATGCTGGAGAGTCATTGACACCATCACCTGTCATACCTACGACAAGATTCATTTCCTGGCACAGACGTACCATTCTTGACTTATCTGTCGGCAATGCCCTTGCAATAACACGGATCTCTGGAAGGATCGCTTTGACTTCATCATCACTCATCTGATTTAACTGTGCAGAAGATAATGCTCTGTCTGATTCATTCTTTAATAATCCTGCATCCTTTGCGATCGCTACTGCCGTCTCCAAGCGGTCACCTGTGATCATTACAACCTGAATTCCAGCTTCCTGAACTTCTCTGATCGCATCTTTGCGGATGGTCGGACATCATCCCTGATCGCAACTAACCCTATGAGTACAAGATCATCATTGATCTGATTCTTTACAAGTTCTTTCTCTGAATAGCCAAATGCAAGAACACGCATTGCTTTTGCTGCCAATGCATCGATTTTCGCATTTAATGCCTTATGATCGATCTCTTTGATCTCCCCATCTGCGTTTATATATTTTACTGCCTTTGTAAGTAACGTTCTGGCGCACCTTTATAAAATGTTTTTCCTAACACTTCAATTCTCGCCTGACTGAACTTATTGGAAGAATTGAATCCTTGATGGGCACTGACCTTACATCCGTCATTCCCATCCAACATACAAAATGTCTCTTCACCAATAAATTTCAACAACGCCTGATCCGTTGCATTTCCACCAATGACCTTATGATAAACATCAAACATCGCCTGTGTATTCTTCCCGATCGCAAGATCTAACAGCCCTTTCACCTTCCCATGATGTCTTAATTCATTTGCAGAAATTGAAGTTCCATCCGCTGTAAAGAAATCTACAACTTCCAATTCTCCCTTTGTGATCGTTCCTGTCTTATCACTGAATAAAATATTTAAAGATCCTGCTGTCTCAATTCCTTCTGCCTTACGAACTAATACATTATGATCTAACATTTACTTGTATTTTGCATTAATACAAGAGATATCATAAGCGGCAATCCTTCTGGTACTGCACATACAATGATCACAACCGCAAGTGACACTGCATCGATCAAATCCTGCACGACCTTTGCTGGTCCCATAGAAAAATATGCCTGAAATCCACCTGCCATTATAATAAAATATACAAAATACATAACTGCGATCACGATCGCACCGATATATCCAAACTTCGATATCTGATCAGCAAGTTTTGAAAGTTTTACCTTCAATGGAGAATCTGGTTCCTCTTCCCTGCATCTCCTCAGCCATCTTCCCCCATCATCGTATGAAGTCCAACCTTCTGAACATCCATTATACCTTCACCATCAAAGATCACAGCTCCACGAAACAGAGAAATATGAAATCAAACAAATGTATCTCCTGTAATCTCTTCTGCAAGATAAACACCCTCTCCGGCTGCTTTCTTCTCACACTCCTCTGCTTCTCCATTTAAAGCAGAATTATTGACTTTCAGGTTCC
>ENA-OQDF01000891-OQDF01000891.1-human-gut-metagenome-genome-assembly--contig:-NODE-891-length-12405-cov-2.312103_pt1 | contig 12405 bp, 13 predicted proteins | sample MGYA00242769_ERZ504597 | MGnify/ENA primary metagenome ERZ504597 (study PRJEB26092, sample SAMD00036305) | human gut metagenome | host: Homo sapiens | study: EMG produced TPA metagenomics assembly of...
CACGGAAATAGTATACCGGATATCCCTCCTCAAAATAAGTAATGGTACTGGTGTGGAAATTCACGCCCGAAAGACGAGTGATGGATGGGTCTATATAGGTTACTTTGTTTTCAGAGTTGCAAGATTAGCACGCACACCATAGTTGAAATTACCGATACGGTCCCTCCATCCCAACTCGAACTCCCAGCCTTTATTGCTTACATTACCGGCATTCATCGGAGAGGTTGAACCACCGATAATCAATGATGGAGTAGTGCCGGACACCAGCAGGTCTTTCGTTTTTTTTATCGAAATAATCCATACTGAAGGTCAGACGGTCATTCAAAAACGTGCATCGATACCCACATTTATTTGTTCGGAGGTTTCCCACTTCAACTCATCGTTGCCCATTGTGGAAGGAGCAGCACTGGTAATGTACGAATTCCCCATTACAAAAGGATAAAGGCCTCCCAATGCCATGTCAGTACTATAAGCATATCCGCTCAATGCAGCCAAACTACCATTCTGTCCCCAACTGGCACGCAGTTTCAGACTGCTGACATGATCCTTCAGAGGTGCAAAGAACTTTTCTTCGGAAACCGTCCACCCTACGGATACTGCGGGGAAATACCCCAACGGTTCGTGGCAGGAAGCAGAGAAAGGTCGGCTGCGTCTGCACGTAGAGATGCCTGCAACAAATAACGTCCTGCAAACTCATAACCTACACGGCCGAAATAAGAGAGCTTGGCTGAACGCGTCTTCTCACCACCCACCCCTTTAATGGCAGAAGCTGAAGCATAATTCAAATAGTAGAACAACGGATCATTTTTTTCAGTGCATCCTCTTCATTGGGAGAAAGACTGCCGTTTACGTAGTCATAAGTGGATTCCTGATATGACATACCCACCATGGCCGTCACCGTATGCTGTCCGAAGGTCTTCATATAATTGGCAAAGTTCTCCCACTGATAATAAATAGTAGTTGACGAAGTATTACTTTGACCGACATAGTCACGGCTTTGCGTGGCATTGCCATAGAAAGGAAGGTCTGTTGTAGAGCTACGGGTACCAGACAAGCGGTAACCGAAACGGGAAGTAAAAGTGAATCCCTTGAAAGGCTTGAAGTCCGCATACACAGAACCGTTTACGTTAAAACCACTGTTCTTACCAATGTTATTGTCACGCATAATCATAGGATGATATTGCTCACCTGCAAAAATTTGGAAACAGCATAATAGTTTCCATTGTCATCCTGCAACAAGTGCTTGCCACTATTCAGGCGGTCAGCATATGGGTGGGCAGGTTTTCGTATGTATAAGTATCCGGAGTCAGCGGGTCGAGCTGCAATATGGAAGTCAGCAAGCTGCCATACTCATTATTGGTGGAGACACTCCGTACGTTGTATTTTTCTATCTGGTTGGTGGTTCCCACTTTCAGCCATGGCTTGATTTCATATTCAGAGTTGATAGTAGCAGTCAAGCGCTTATAAGTATCGGCATTACCTTTCACGATACCATTATCGTCCAGATAGGTCAGGGAGAGATAATAGTTCCCTCTGTCACTGCCATTAGTAAACGCAATGTTATGCTTCTGCATGCGACTGTTTTCAAAAGCTACATCAGTCCAGGCCGTATTGGTCACACCGTCCCAATTCTGTAACAGATAATCTTCCGTGAAGGTATTCGCCTCTACCATGTAGTCTATGTACTGTTCAGCACTCAGCATCTTGGGTACACGTGCCAGTGACTGGGAGGAGAATTGGAAATCGTACGTAATTTTACCTTGGCCGGACTTACCTTTTTCGTGGTAATAAGTACCACACCATTGCCGGCCTCAGCACCGTAGATGGCAGCAGAAGCGGCGTCTTTCAGCACTTCCATGGAGCAATATCATTAGGATCAATGCCACTAATGTCGGATAGGCGGACACCATCCACCACATAAAGCGGATTGGAGGACACATTGGACGAGTAGCCGCGCACACGTACCGTAGGCGAGGAGCCCGGTGCGGCAGAGGTCTGGATAACCTGCACACCAGCAGTCTTGCCCTGCAAGGCAGCAGGCGCATTACTAATGGTACGATTCTGCATATCCTCGGTTTTCACCTGGGAAATGGCACCCGTAACGGAGCTCTTCTTCTGTACACCGTAGCCCACTACCACCACTTCGTCCAATGTCTTGGTATCTTCCTTCAATGTGACATTCATCACTCCAGGCACGGCTTTCTTCTCTTGTGTAACGTAGCCGATATAGGAATAAACGATAACAGCACCCTCCTTGACGGACAGCATATAGTTACCATCCAAGTCGGTAATCACACCGTTCGTTGTACCTTTTTCGAATACACTTACACCAATCATAGACTCCTTCAGGTCATCTGTCACTTTACCCGACACCTTTATCTGGTTCTGTGCCAGCAGGAAAGGCATCCCAGCCAAAAGGAAAAGTGCTGACATCGCCAGCCTTTTCACTGCATTGTTTCTCATAATGCTTTTCATTAGTTGTTAATTAGATTTATTAATAAAAGGGTTATATTCATTCTTCATCGGATACCTGCATCAGAAACCGCGTACCGGAAAGGCCATCACCACCTCAAGCAGTTCCTTGTCATGATTGTACTTCATACCACAATCATTATCGAAAATCATCGTTGCTCCCTTATCAGCTGTATAAGGTTCCCACTCGGGCAAACCTTCAGTATTGGGATTCCCCGTACGGGCAAAGTTCAGCCACGCACTGCTCATCTTGTCCGCCAGCACTTGTGCCGCCTTTCCGCCTCCGGTCATCGAAGCATGACGCACGACATTGTTGAACACAAAAGGAATCTCCATACAATGCGTGCTGCGGAGTATTCCGTCCATCACGGGCGATTCCCAAGCAAACATATACATATAGACCGGTGCACCTTGCTGTGCCGACTTCAGTTTGGCCTGCTCCACTGCGCCAGGGCGGAAAATGAAGTCCACATCCACCAGGTCCTTGGCTGATAACCGGGGTAGGCCTGCTCAAAAGCTTTCAGAAAATCATCCGTACGTTCACCATATTTCTTTTTAATCTGCTCCACAACCTGCTCCTTCGTCATGCTCCGCAAAGGCGGGAAGTAAGTGCTTGCGGTAAACTCGTGCAGGGTAGTGCCTATCATCACCGGAATGTCCTTGCTTTGCACCGGAGCCTGAGGGTCGAAAGGCTGTGCTGGCAGCACATCGCCATCTACCGTGGGAGCCCAGCCAAAGATAAAAGAAGCCACTCCTTCTTTATCAGCCTCTACACGCATTTTGGCAACGGCCTTTTCGCCTGCGGCAAGCAATTTGTCGTAAGGTACTTCTGTAATTCATCTATCTGCGAAGCATTCAGTCCCAGCTCCTCCATAACCGCACTGCCAATGCGACAAGAATACTTTGCTCCATCGTACGAAGCATAGATCCGCTTTGTACAATGGCTTTATGGAACAAGCCTCTCGCCGACGGTGTGGCAAGCAACGTAGAGACCTTGCCTCCCCCACCGGACTGACCGAAAATGGTAACATTCCGGGCATCTCCGCCAAAAGATTCTATATTCTTATTCACCCATTGCAGTGCCGCCACCAAGTCAAGCAGTCCGGCATTGCCCGATTTTGCATATTTATCACCATAGGCGGAAAGGTCGAGAAAACCCAGGACGTTGAGACGATGATTCAGTGTCACAACCACTGCATCCCCTTCTTTGCCAGATTTGTTCCGTCATACGAAGGAAGCTCCTGACCACTGCCGGCGGAATAACCTCCACCATGCAGCCACACCATGACGGGGCGTTTCTTCCCGTCTTTCAGTCCCGGTGTCCAGATATTCACCCGCAGACAATTCTCGTCAGGATAACCGTCATCCCAGTTGAAGGCAAACGCCTGTTCGTCGCTGTACCATCATGCGCTTGCCTTGCGGACAAGTAGGGCCGTAGGCACGACTGCTGCGGACACCTTCCCATTTGTCAACTGCCACGGGCGGCATAAAACGTTCGGCTTTGGCATACGGAATACCTTTATATATATAGATACCGTTCTCCACATATCCGGCTACTTTGCCCGATTCGGTTTCGGCAACAGCAACCGTAGAGGAAGCCGTTATCTCCCCCTTCTGCCCGCAAGCAGGTACTCTCTCCATTTTAGCTGTCCCTCCGCACGAGGAAAGTAGGATGGCGGAGAATGCTAACACTGACAAGAATTGCTTTTTCATATTATGTATTAGTTTTATGTTTTTATGATTGCAATATTAGCACATTCTCCCCAAAAGGATTTTCTACGTTATCCAAACGGCTTTCCCCGATGTTCAAAACAGCTTTCTCCAATGTTCAAATGTTTGCAGATTTGTTCAAAACATGCTCTCCGGCAGTCTCTCTCTCAATTTTTATGAGTATTTTCGCATCGTAATGCCAAAACAAAAAGATGGCACATGCCAATGCTTTTAGTCTACACTATATATTATGAAATACATTAAATATTTACTTCTATTGTGTTTAATCACCGCATGCAATCCGTCGGACACAAAGCCCACACCGGAAGGCAGCATCGAAAGCCCTGTCATCACCAATGACCTCTCCAACCAGAAGGTCACCGCCTTTGCCGAAGATGCACAAGGACACATTTGGATAGGAACTTCACGAGGGGTAAACAAATATAATGTACACGAATATCATCAGTATTACTGTACGGATGACTCACTGGATATACCCGATAATCAAATCAACGACCTCTTCCGCGATTCACAAGGCCGGTTGTGGGTAGTCACCGTAAATGGGACTAGCCTATACACAGACAAGGATAATTTCCAAAATATGCCACTGGACTTCCCTAATAAAAACGGCATCCAAATATTCGAGAACAAAGACGGAAAGATTTTTCTGAACATGATGCACAGCCTTGCCGTATATAATCCACAAACACACAAATTGACGTACCCATCAAGATATTTGACCCGAACTATACCTTCAACAACCGCTGTTTCATAGACCAGAGCAACAAACTGTGGGCAGTGACCCCGCTGTCTCTGCGCCGCTACAACTCCTCCACACTGGCGCTGGAAGATCCATCCCAATGCAGGGCTTTTCTCCCACCTACTTCTTCATGCAGGCTAACGGAATCCTATGGCTGGCAGGAAACCGCCAGATAGCACTGTACGACACACATACGCACAAATTCAAGGAAACACCCCAAGCCCTCCGAAGCCATCCGTTGCTGCTGCATGCCAACGTCAACTACATCCATCCCTACGGCAGCAACAGCCTGCTACTGAATACCGACCAACAAGGAATGTTCCTCTACAACTACGTGGAAGAATACATGATACATCAAAGCGAAAACGGTTTTCCCTTCGAAGTACCTCACTTCAAGATAAGCACCATGTTTACCGACTCACAGAAAAACCTATGGATAGGCTCTGTAGACCAAGGGTATGTCGTGCGCTATAACTACAAAGAACGTTTCAACACCAACAACCATCTCAGCTCATACCTGAACCGGAAGTCAGTGCTGTCCGTGGCAGTGGACAAGGAGCGAAATCTCTGGATGGCCACCATGATAGACGGGCTGTACGTTTACAACATGGACAGCCACGAAGTGAAAGAAGTGGACCAGCCTGGACTTCCGGGGAAAAGCGCTACCGACAAACCGGACATCACACGCGTATTCGTAGATGACGAGGGCTACATCTGGCTGGCGGCCCTCTATGCGAGCAAGGTGATGAAATGCAGCTATAAAAACGGCATACTGAAGACAGAGGCTATTCATGACATCTTCCTACCGCTGTCGTTTGCACAAGATAGCCGTGGAACAATTTGGGTGGGTACATACAGCCCTAAACTTTATGCCAAAAGGCGTGAAGAAAAAGAATTTGTCCAAACACAAGTATTTTCCTGGACAGGAACCTTCATACCCGGACTCCTTCCACTCAACAACGGAAAGATGTGGGCCACTGCCTTCATGAACCCAGTTATGCAAATCAATCCCGACAATTGGGAAAGCGCTGAAGTACCATTCGAGAACACCGACTGGCAAGCTTGTATCCAACGTTCAGTATTCATCCTACCGACATCTTCGAAGACAGTCGTGGAGATGTGTGGATTGGAACCGTCAGCAACGGACTGCTGCACTATTCTGCCGCCACCGGAAAAATCAAGACCATAGAGGGTACACCCTGCCGGGACATCTCTTGCATTGAGGAAGATGCACAAGGCAATATATGGACAGGCACACAATACGGGCTGGGCAAATATGACCGCACCGTAGGGAAATTTACCAACTACTATGCCGCCGACGGCATAGGCGGCAATCAGTTTTACGACCGTTCTTCATGCCGCTTGCCCGACGGGACACTGGTTTTTGGCGGTACGCACGGGCTGACTTTCTTCAACCCTATGGACGTAAGTACCAAACGGGAAATTCCACTGCTCTTCGAGGATTTGAAGATACACAACCGGTTGGCACGCCCACAAGACAGCAAAAGTGTAGACAAGCACCTCTCCTACCGGCCGGACATCTGCCTGGACCACAATCAGAATGGTTTCAGCATCTCCTTTGCCGCACTGGACTACTGCGAATACGAACGCGTACATTATTATTACAAGATGGATGGTTTCGACAAATATTGGATTGATGCCCGCAACAACCGAGAGGCCTACTATGCCAATCTGCCTGCCGGTACCTACACTTTCAAAGTTAAAATAACCAATAACGACAAGAGCATTGTAGAAAGGGAGAATTCCATACGCGTCATCGTAAAGCCCGCCCCTTGGCAAACATGGTGGGCATGGTGCACCTATCTGCTCATTGCCGCCGCCATCATCGGTATCTTCATCCGTGCCTGGCTACGCATTAAGCAGGAAAAGAAACCGCCCGACGCGCCAAACTTGAGAAGGAGCAGGAACAACGGGTGAACCGCATGAACATGAGTTTCTTTGCCAACATCTCGCACGAGTTCCGCACCCCACTCACCATGATTTCGGGTCCGGTAACACAACTTTGCGAAAGTCCCCAAATAGAGGGAGAAAACAAACAACTGCTTTACATCGTACAACGCAGTGTGGGGCGCATGCTCCGTCTGGTGAACCAGCTGATGGACTTCAACAAGCTGGAGAATGACACCCTAAAACTGCGGGTGAAACGGACCGACATCATCTCGCAACTGCAACGTTTTGTAGACATTTTCCGCATCAACGCCAACGAGAAAGGCATCGCACTGAACACTTATGGCCTGGAGGATACTTTCCTCATGTGGCTGGACGTGGACAAGCTGGACAAGATTGTAGGAAACCTGCTTTCAAACGCCTTGAAGTTCACTCCGAACGGCGGAAAAGTGGAACTGTGCTTCGACGTCATTACCCGCGAAGAGGCTGCACGCCTCTTTACGCTGACGGACAAAGACATCGACACACAGTACGTCAAAGTTGCCGTGGCAGACAGTGGCCACGGAATCCCCGAGGAACAGTTGGAGAAAGTATTCGAACGCTATTACCAACTGGACAATCAATCCAAAGGTACCTATAACTGGGGAACCGGTATCGGTCTGTACTATGCCCGTAGCCTGGCGCTGCTGCATCATGGCTATCTGAAGCCGGCAACCGTACCGAAGGAAACGGAGCGTCTTCACCCTACTGCTACCGGTGAATGACCTCTCTTATACCCCCGAAGAATGCAATCTCCCCGAAGAGGAACAGAACAAGGCATTTCCGATACAAACGGAAGAACAATATCAACTGGAAAATACAGAGAGCATCCGGCAGCAAAAGCAAACTCTTCTGGTAGTAGACGACGATACGGAAGTGGCTCACTACCTGAAAGCCCTGCTTTCTCCCATCTACAAAATCGTCTGCCGCTTCGATGCCGACAGCGCCTTCAAAGCCATGAACGAAGAAGCGCCCGACCTCGTACTGAGTGATGTAGTGATGCCCGGAAGAAACGGTTACGACCTCTGTCGCCAGATAAAAGAGGACTTGCAACTATGCCACATCCCCGTGATACTGGTAACGGCCAAAGCTACTGTAGAGAATCAGGTGGAAGGTCTGAATACCGGTGCAGATGCCTACGTGACGAAACCTTTCGAGCCCAACTACCTGCTGGCGCTTATCAAATCCCAACTGAAAAACCGCGAGAAGTGCGCAGCCTCCTGAGCCAGTCCACCCAAACGGATAAGATTGAGGGAAATGTGCTTTCGCCGCAGGACAACACTTTCATGACCGAGCTTTACCACCTGATGGAGAACGAACTCTCCAATCCGGAGCTGGACGTGGCGCGCATGACCGAGCTACTGAAAATCTCCCGTACCAAGTTCTATTATAAGGTAAAGGGGCTGACGGGTGAGAACCCCAGCGTATTCTTCAAGACCTACAAGCTGAACCGTGCCGCCGAATTGCTCAAAGAAGGAAAATACACTATTTCAGAGATAGCGGACATGACGGGATTCAGTACGCTGTCCCATTTCTCGACAAGCTTCAAGAAACAGTTCGGTGTGAGTCCGAGCGAATACAGCAAGTAAAAAGCCGGTCGGTTCAAATTTATTCATTACATTTGTACCATTCTTAAAAAACCTTTTTATCCATGGCACACCGACTGAACACCAACAAACAGTTTATGATAGGCAACGGCATCCTTGCCTTTGCCGTGATTTTTGTAGTTGTCATCTTTGTCTACATGAGCATGAGGCTGCAACAACGAAAAGAAGGAGAACGCAACTTCATTGAGACATACACCATCACACTGACGAAAGGATTTGCCGGAGATTCCACTTCCATATTCATCAACGACAGCTGCTGGTGAACCGTACCATTGCAGAAGAACCTTTCACCATCGAAGTGAACGCTTTGCCGAGCAAAACGCACTCATGATTGTAAACAATGCAACTGAAAAGCTTTCCTTATTTGAGCTAAGCGAAAAGGAGGAGAATACCGGTTCGAGAAGGAAGGGGAAGAGGTAAAGCAGTTAGCAAAAAATTAGGGATAAAAAGTTTGAGGCATTTTGCTCTCATATTTCGGAGTCGACAAGCTGTTTCCTGGCTTACCAACAGCCACTGCAAAGACACCACATAACTTTTGCAGTGGCACTGCAAAGGAGTGCAGTGACAGTGCAAAGTATGCAGTGGTTTTGCAGTATCACTGTCTGCAAAACAAGGAACTACTTACCGTGATACACCCATACTAATCTCTAATCATTTATTTTCGTTTGATATTCCGAGCTCCGCTCTCAATGCTTGTGCCTTTCCATCAGTCATCCGATCGAGCAAATCCCAGAAACGCTCCCCGTGATTCATCTCGCGGGTATGTGCCAGTTCGTGCAGTAGCACGTAGTCTATCAGATGCTTGGGAAGAAGTACCAGATAATAGGAAAGGTTGATATTGCCTTGTGCCGAACAGCTTCCCCAACGCCCACTGCTGGAATTTATCTTCACACTCTTGTAAGAAAGGTTGTGCTGCATGGAAAGCATATACAAACGGGGCGGAAGAACAATTTTCGCATTTCGCCGTAAAGCTTCCTCAATTACCTTGCGTAGCCAGGCCTGCAACTTCTCATCCGAGAAATCGGCATCAGGAGGACAGATTATCTGCATTTCCCCCAATTCCGAACGAGACAAAAACCGTTCCCGTTGTCCGCTGACCAATGTCAGTTTAAAGAACTCCGTATCAATGCGGTAATCCAAATCAATCAGCTTTCTGACCTGCTTCTGTCTGGCAGCCTTCAGACGCGGACGAAGCTGCTCGATGGCATTCTCTATCTCGGCAAGAGAAGTCCGGGGAGGCACAGTCACGTAAATTCCATCTTCCTTTGTACGGAAAGTAAGACGCCGTGCCCGGGCATTGACCCGGACAAACAAAGGGCCAAGCTCTTTATCTTCTATAATGCGGTTTACTGTCATAAATCAAAGCCTCTCCCATAGGAAAGGGGTGGGAAGAGGCTTTGCAAATGAACAAAGAATCATCCAAAAACGCAAGCAAATACCTGACAAAAGCGGACGGAGTGTCCGATAATGAACACTGCACAAAAACGGCTATCCTTTAACAATCACCATTTTACACTTATGGCACAATAATTGATTAAAGTATGCTGAACTGGTTTCTTTTGAAAAAAGCATTTCTACATGCAACTTTTTCAAGGCAGTTCACGTCTAACTGATAAACACTAAATCACAAAAAACAAAAGAATATGAAAGCTCTAACAACATTTATCGCAATCGCCTTATTGGCATTCAGTACAACCGCTTGTTCACAACAACACACATACCGTTCCGGAGGCTTCGGCAGCAAAACAGTCAAGGCAAGCAAGAACTATGTAACCAAAGACATAAAAGTGGACAACTTCACCAAGCTGAGTGTAGCCGGCAGCCCCGACGTGACCTACACACAGAAGTCCGGCAAACCGACAGTGGAAGTATACACCTCGGACAACATTGTAGACTTACTGGATATCCGTGTCAAGGACAATACCCTCTACATCGGCTTCAAGAAGAATGTCAACGTATCCTATAATAAACTGGAAGTACGTGTGTCCACAGAAAAGTTGAACGGCATTGCTGTTGCAGGTTCGGGAGACGTGGAACTGAAAAACGGACTGAAGACAGACAACCTCAAAATCTCTGTGGCAGGTTCGGGTGACATCAATGGGAACAACATCTCTTGCACAGACCTCGATATTTCCATCGCAGGCTCAGGAGACATCAACAGCAGCGACATCACTTGCAATGACCTCCAAGTATCCGTTGCAGGTTCAGGTGACATGAAGCTGAACAACGTAACGGCTAACTTCACCAAAGCATCCGTTGCCGGTTCGGGTACCGCCATCCTGAGCGGCAGCACCCAAGAAGCTGAATACAGCGTGGCAGGTTCGGGTGATTTGTTTGCTTCCGATTTCGTTGCCAAGAAAGCATCCGCCAGTGTTGCCGGTTCAGGCGACATCAAGTGCCATGCCACAGATTTCCTAAAAGTACGCACTAGCGGAAGCGGCAGTGTGGGCTACAAGGGTAATCCGGAACTGGACTATCCGAAAAAAGGACTGTATAAGCTTTAACATTGGAAAATATAGACTTTAAGATTAATGAACCTAAACTAAATTCTCTCTCAAATAATTACCTATAAAGATGACGAAGGACTCCCGCGAGGAAGTTCTTCGTTCTTTGTGCATCCACCCATGCTGGGCGTACAAACAATAAAGGGACGCTGCATCACGCAGCGTCCCTTCTATTTTAGTTAGTTTTTATAAGATTTTGAGAGAATTGAAACTTCACAGCCTCAAGTTGTTTTAATAAAGCACACTAACTATTATGTTTAAAGCAAATGAAAATGTTATTTTAAAAGCAAATGAAAACTATCTATTCACTGATTTCCAGACCCTTGTCCACCCGACGCAGGCTATCCATTACCTGCTTTTCATGAGACACGGGCACATCTCCCGAAAGAGCTACCGACGGTGCGGAAATCTGTTTACCGATAGTATCGGCTGCGGCCACCTCCTCTACATCCGAGAAAAATGAATGTTGCATCACATTCCCCATAGAAAGGACCACTGCCACTACTGCAGCGGCTTTGAACAACGGCATGAAACGTGCGGTCAATGTCATGCGCTTTGCCTTGACCACCGGAACTTCTACTTCGGCAAGCACCCGGGCATCAAAATCCTCACCCAAATGCACTTCCTGCTGAAGCTGCTGATATACGAACAAGTCCTTGTAGCGAAGCAAGTGTCCGGGAACATCGTTACCGCTAAAGAAAGCACGCAGGCATGCTTCCTCTTCCAAAGAAGTTTCGCACTGCCAGTAGCGTTCCAAGAGTTGTTCTATATATTTAGAGTCCATAACCTTCTATATCAATAAACGTTTGTTTTACTTTTTGCCGCGCCCTGAAGAGGTTCACTTTTACCTGCTCCTCGGTCAAGTTCAGGACCGCTGCTATTTCTTTATAGCTCTTACCTTCCACATCCCTAAGCTGCATAATCAACCGCTGTTTTCGGGAAGCTTGCTCATCAACCGATGTATCAACGCCATCCGTTCCTTGTTCACCAGCTTTTCGTAAGGGCTCGATGCATCGGAGACTTGCTCCATTTCGGGGAGTAGCTCCACGGTACGGGAGTCTTTTCGCTCGCTACGGTCTATCGCCAGATTCTTGCCACAGTCAAGCAATAGGCTTCAATAGAACCAAACTGCGACCACTCGTCACGCTTGTTCCAAACCCTTATCAGCGTTTCCTGCACAACGTCCTCTGCCTCTGCCCTATCAAACGTAATTCTTAAGGCTAACCGAAAAAGCTTATCCTTCAGCGGGAGAATGTCATTGCGAAAGCTGAGTTCTTGCATCTCTAATAAATTGACGGTTAAGTATTCAGAAGTTACAGCCTATTGCCGTTTTTTGAATTATTTTCGGATACGGGTTCCACTGTTCCCGTTGATGGCTGATGCTAAAGTGATTACGACTTCGGAC
>ENA-OQDF01000892-OQDF01000892.1-human-gut-metagenome-genome-assembly--contig:-NODE-892-length-12400-cov-1.990059_pt1 | contig 12400 bp, 21 predicted proteins | sample MGYA00242769_ERZ504597 | MGnify/ENA primary metagenome ERZ504597 (study PRJEB26092, sample SAMD00036305) | human gut metagenome | host: Homo sapiens | study: EMG produced TPA metagenomics assembly of...
CATCGACGATGATATTACAAAGCTTGAAGAAATGCTCGAGACGCTGGATGCACAGATTGCAGCTAATGCGACTAATTCAGTGAAATTACGGGAACTCATGGATAAAAAAGAAGAGGCAGGGAATGAACTGGATGAAAAGATGGAACGTTGGGTATATCTGAATGATCTGAATGAAAAGATTCAGAATGCAGACATAACAAAAGAATAGACAAGGAGGATATGATATGAGTTGGACAAGAGACAGACTGAAAACAAATGGTAGGATTGCATTTAAAAAGAATTACTGGTCATGTGTCGCTGTAGCCGTGATCATGGGAATTATCACAGGATTAAGTGGTGTGAATGGAGGAAGAGCCGGAGGCAGTGCTTCGCAGAACAGTTTGTATGGAACAGATGGATTTGGATATCCGTTTGCCGGATTGGCGATTACAATGACAGCAATTATAGTGACTCTCATAATTCTGGCACTGGAGATATTTGTGGGAAGTCTTCTGGAAGTAGGCGGAAAAAGGTTCTTTGTTCTCAATAAGACAGAGAATCCAACAGTCGGAACCATATTTGATGCATTCCGTTCCGGAAATTATGTGAATGTTGTGCTGGCGATGTTCCTGAAAAATCTGTTTACATCTTTGTGGACGCTGCTTTTCGTTATTCCGGGAATTGTAAAACATTATGAATATCTGATGATCCCTTACATTCTTGCAGAGAATCCGGGAATGGACAGAAAAGAAGCATTTCAGATCAGTAAGCGTATGATGGACGGGCAGAAGATGGAGACATTTATTCTGGATCTGTCATTTATCGGATGGATATTACTGTCTGCAATTACCTGTGGAATCGTTGGGATATTCTATGTAAATCCGTACAGGGAGGCGACATTTGCAGAATTATATGCATTTAATAAAGGCAAAGCGTATGAAGAAGGATATATCAGATAAGGAAAATCAGAAAGAAAAGTTACAGGTAAAGGAAGTAGTATGGCGATTAATAAATCCATGAGAAGAGTATTGAAAGTCTCTGTTCTTTTGACGGCATTGAAGTAGAAGCTCGAGGCATCTGGCAAATTTAAAGGCAATCGATCCAATGAAAATCTTTTATAAGACGATTGATTATAAGATTTATAACGGTGATCATCAGATCCCGGTGAGGATATTCCTTCCGGGAGAGAAGATGGAAGATGATCTCCCGGCATTGTTGTTCTTTCACGGAGGCGGATGGGTAACGGAAAGTATTGACAATTATGAGAGAATCTGTGCCCGTCTGGCATCGGCAACAAATCATATTGTTGTATCGGTAGAGTACAGGCTGGCACCGGAATATCCATTTCCGACAGGTTTCTATGACTGTTATATGGCGGCAAAGGCTATGTTTACGAACCGGTTCATTTTGAATACAGATCCGGACAAGATTACTTTGATCGGGGACAGCGCAGGCGGGAATCTGGCAGCAGCTGTTTCACTGATGGCAAGAGATCAGGGAGAATTTCTGCCAAAGAGACAGATTCTGATCTATCCGGCAGTGAATAATGATTACAGTGAGAATTCCCCGTATCTGTCAGTCAGACGCTATGGAACAGAGTATCTTCTGACAGCTGGAAAGATGAGGGATTATATTAATTTTTATGCTTCGGCAGAAGAAGATAAGAGGAGTAAATATCTTGCACCTCTGATGGAAACGGATTACAGTAACCAGCCGGATACATTGATCTTAACAGCAGAATGTGATCCGCTCAGAGATGAAGGGGAAGAGTATGGAAGGCGTCTGAAAGAAGCCGGAAATCAGGTGGAGATTCACCGGATTCAGGATGCACTTCACGGATTTTTTGCACTTGGGGTAAAATATTACCATGTGCAGGAGAGCTTCGCGATTATTAACCGCTTTCTTGACAGCTATGGACAGAAAGAAAGCGAAAAGAATGTCAATCCGGCGGATGGTGAATAGCAGCGGGAGAGAGAAGGGGGAAAAGCAGTGTTTGAACAAAAACGTGCTTACTGGAGAAGTCTGGATAATGCAGCAAGTTATTTTCTGCCGCCAGCAGTCCGAAAGATACCAGAGTATTCCGGTTCTATTGTGAACTGAAGGAAGAAGTGGAAGAAAATGCCCTGCAGGAGGCACTGGATCAGACAATTGAGAAATATCCGGTATTCCTGTCGGTCATGAGAAAAGGCTTGTTCTGGCACTATTTGGAGAAAAGCGAATTAAGACCGATAGTAAGAAAAGAATATAAAGAACCATGCAGCAGTCTGTATGTACGGGATAAAAAGACGCTTCTATTCGAAGTGACCTATTATAAAAAACGGATTAATTTTGAAGTATTTCATGCACTGACTGATGGAACCGGCGCGACGGAATTCTTGCGGGAACTGGTGAAGAATTATCTGCATCTGGTTCATAAGGATGAACTTGAACCGGTTGAATTATCAGATCAGTATCTGACGGTAAAGGATCAGGAGGATGACAGCTTCAGCCGTTATTACGATCCGAATTTCCGAGAAAGAAAAAGAAGAAGATCAAGGCATTTCAGATTAAAAAGAACGGAAAGGGATACGAAGAACTGCAAGTCAATGAGGCGACTGTGCCGGTAAAAGAACTTCTGGGTATCAGCAGGGAAAAGGGAGTATCTATGTCGGTGCTTTTAACGACGGCATTCATATGTGCAATTCATGAGGAAATGAGCCGGATACAGGAAAAAAAGCCGGTCATACTGATGGTTCCGGTGAATTTAAGAAAGATATTTCCATCCGATTCGATGCTGAATTTCTTTGGTTATATAGAACCGGGATATCAGTTTGGAGCAGAAAAAGATTCGTTTGAAGATGTACTGGAAGCAGTTAAGATATATTTCGGGAGAATCTGTCTAAGGAACATATGGCAGGTCGGATGAATGAATTGATCGCAATAGAAAAGCATAAAATTTTAAAGTGGGCACCTCTGGAACTTAAGAACCGGTGTATCCGTGCAGGAGCTAAGATGGCAGAGCAGGAAGTGACGGCTGTGCTTTCTAATATGAGTGTAGTAAAGATGCCGGAAGATTATGCGGACTATATTGAAAAATTCGGAGTGTATACCAGTACGAACCGGACAGAATTATGTATCTGTTCTTTTAAGGATACACTTTCACTCAGTTTTACATCAAGATATGACAGTACGAATATCCAGCGGAATTTTTACCGGATACTGACAGAACTCGGCGTACAGGTTACGGTTACAGAAGCGGATTTTCCGGAGGATGCAAAAGCAAATTACGAAGGGAAGAAAGTGTTGCAGATATTTACATTCTGCTGTATTGCAGCAATTGTGCTCAGTATGATGACCGATATCATCATATCCCCCGGGGTACACTGGTCGGTATATGTAGCGTCCGGCTGTGCAACGATGTGGTTTACGATGGCAGTTGGGTATGTGAAGCGCTTTAACCTGTTGAAGAATGCGGCGTGGCAGCTTCTGATCATGTCCGGCATCTGCGTGTTATGGGATCTGGGAACCGGATGGAGGGGATGGTCGGTAAATATCGGAATCCCGAATATCTGCCTATTGATCCAGATTGTAATGCTGATCATATCCCGAATACGGTCATTATCACCAAGAGAGTATATGATATATTATGTAATGGCGTCGGTATATTCGATGATACTGCCGTTTGTACTGCTCATGACAGGGGTGATCCGCTACAGAACTCCGTCTGTCATCTGTATCGGCTGTAGTTTTCTGCTGATGATTGGACTTATCATGTTCAAAAGAAAAGAATTTAAAGAAGAAATGCATAAAAAATTTCACGTTGGTTGACACTGATATCAAGAGTTATGTTATAATAGCTATATCAAGAGTTTATGTCAGCGCGTTTACAAATTTCATAATACGATACCAGAAAAGTTGGCGTGCAGTTCGATATAACTTCGGATTGTGCGCCCTTTTAGCGTTGTCATACGTCTGCAGAAGTTACCATGAGAGAAGTGTTAAGAACAGGAGGCAGAAATGTTCAGAATAGGAGATTATGTGGCGCATTATAAGGAGGGCGTCTGTGAAGTGGTAAATATTGGAAAGATTGATATGGGCAGTTCGGATAAAGAGTATTATACGTTAAAACCGGTATATGATGCAGCCGGAACGGTATATACACCGGTTGACAACAAGAGGGAGCAGATCAGACAGTTAATTACAAAAGAAGAAGCAGAGAATCTGATCAAAGAGATGTCGGAGATTGATACAATCGGTGTGACGAATGAAAAGCAGCGGGAAGCAATGTACAAAAATGCGCTATTACACAATCGGTGCAGGGAATGGGTTTCATTGATCAAGACATCTTATGGGAGAAATAAAGAAAGAATCCAGGCAGGGAAAAAGACGATTAATATCGATGAGAGATATATGTCCAGTGCTGAAAAGTTCCTGTATGGGGAACTGGCGGTGGTGATGGAGATGCCGAGAGATAAAGTCAGTGGTTATGTGAAAGAGCATTTGGATACAGCGATGGTATAGGAGAAGACAGAGTCAAAAAATAATGTTGCAAACCAAAGAAATGTTTGCAACATTATTTTATTGTTAATGTGAAAGCGTTGTATCTTTGACTGCTTTTGCGGATTTTTCGGCATAAGTTGTCGTTACAAGATTCTTATACGGAGCACGTTTTTTTAGTTCTCCGGCATCTTCTAAAATATCCTGAAGAAGATCAAAACTTTCCTGACGGAAGATTAGATCCTTCTTCCATGTGTCCTGTTCATAGTAACGGGATACGATGGTTGTAATGGTATCCGGTGTTGTCTCTTTGAACTGAGGAGCTATTGTCTGAGCAATTTCTTCCGGAGTGTGAGATGCTACATAATTCATACCTTTCTGCAGAGCATTGGTAAATCCCTGGATGATTTCCGGATGTTGGGAGATGTAACTTTTCTTTGCAGAGAATGCAGTGTATGGGACATATCCGCTGTCAGTTCCGAGAGAAGCTACCACATATCCTTTTCCTTGCTTTTCAAGGTTGGTTGCGCCCGGTTCAAATTCTACGGTAAAGTCATAGTCAGCCTTTTCTTCGGAAAAGGCTGCAGCTGTAGACCCGAAATCAATGTTCTGGTCAATCGTAAGATCAGAGGATGGGTCAATATGGTTCTGCTTTAAGATATATTCAAATACCATTTCCAGGCATGCCACCCTTCCGCCCGCCAATAACTTTTCTGCCTTTCAGATCTTCCCATTTAAATTTTTGATATCATCTCTGGCAACCAGAAAGTTTCCGGCACGCTGAGTGAGCTGTGCAAAGTTTACGACATAATCATGAGCCCTTCATTATAAGTATAAATGGAACCTCTGATCCCATAAATCCGATGTCGGCTGTTCCGGAAAGGACAGCAGTCATGGTCTTGTCGGCACCAAAACCGGTCACGAGCGAAAGGTCGATTCCTTCCTTCTCAAAATAATTCTTTTCCATTGCAACATACATCGGTGCATAAAAGATAGAATGAGCGACTTCATTCAGTGTGACAGGAGTCAGATCCGTCTTTTTATCATTGATAGATTTTGAAGTTTTTGATGTTTTTCCTTGTCGCAGATTCCGGTTTATCAGCGGATGTGCATGCCAAAAGTGAAGTGACGGATAGTGCAAAAAGTAGAAGAAGAGCGGTGATACACTTTTTCATAAGATCCTCCCAGGGAAATATATTCTATGCTTTATAGTATATTCAGATGTGAAAGATCAGTGACAGAGGGTGGATGGATTACAAAATTTCTTGTTTTATTTTAAATGAATTAATGGTAAAATATTGAAGTATTAACGAAAATGAGAGGAAAAAGAGTATGAAACAAAAAAATAGCTTTAGCGGACAGATTGGATTTGTATTTGCAGCTGCGGAAGCGCAGTCGGCGTGGGAAACCTCTGGCGTTTTCCATATCTGGCAGCAAAAGACGGGGGAGGACTTTTCCTGATCATCTATCTTGTGCTGGTATTGACGGTTGGTTTTGTGTTACTGACTACAGATATAGCAATTGGCCGCAAGACGGGAAAAAGCGCAATCTATGCCTATGAATCAATGAGAAAAAAATGGAAATTTCTAGGAGTGATCACATTCCTGGTTCCAGTATTGATCATGACTTATTATGCGGTGATTGGTGGATGGATCTTAAGATATATCGTGATCTATCTTACAAGTTCAGGAAAGCAGGCAGTAGCAGATGACTGCTTTACCGCATTCATTTCTTCACCATCGTCGGTGTGGTATGGATTGATCTTTATGCTGCTGACAGCATTGATCGTATATAACGGTGTAGAAGAGGGAATCGAACGGGTTTCGAAATTTATCATGCCGGTTCTGCTGATTATGGTAATCGGAATTGCAATTTCTCACTTACATTGAAGACTACGCTGGATGATGGAACGGTACGTACCGGATTGCAGGGGCTTAAGGTGTATATGAAACCGGATCTGACAGGAATTACGGTTGGCCGCTTCCTGCAGATTACACTGGACGCAATGAGCCAGCTGTTCTTCTCTCTGAGTGTATCAATGGGAATTATGATTACATATGGCTCATATGTTAAGAAAGATGTAGATCTGAATAAGGCAGTATCACAGATTGAGATTATGGATACCGGAGTTGCATTCCTTGCCGGTGTTATGATCATCCCAGCAGTATTCGTATTCTCCGGTTTGGACGGAATGTCAGCGGGACCGGGACTGATGTTTGTATCATTGCCAAAGGTATTCTACAGTATGGGAACGGTCGGACGTGTGATCGGAATTCTGTTCTTTGTACTGGCAGGATTTGCCGCATTGACATCCTGCATTTCGGTACTGGAATCAATCACTGCAAACTGTATGGAATTATTTCACACAGAGCGTAAGAAGACGACCAGAGTGTTATCGGTGATCTACCTTATCGCAACAGCAGTGATCGCACTTGGATACAGCATCTTCTATGTAGAAGTTGCACTTCCAAACGGAAGTACAGGACAGCTTCTGGATATCATGGACTATATCAGTAACAGCTTTATGATGCCGTTTATTTCGCTGTTATCAGCAATCTTGATCGGCTGGATCATGAAGCCGTCATGGATTGCAGAGGAAATGGAACTGAATGGCGAGAAATTCAAACGTAAAAGTTATATAATGTGATGATGCGTTATATTATGCCGGTTATCATGGTGATTCTGTTCCTGCAGTCAACAGGTGTGCTGAATCTGATTATGAAATAATAATATTGGAAGTAAATGAAGCAAAAAGGAGATCAGAGAAATATGAGTACAAAAGCAGAACATGCAGCAGAATTACACCAGAGAGGATGCAACTGCGCCCAGGCAGTAGCCTGTACATTTTGCAAAGAATTTGGAATCAGTGAAGACGATATGTTTCGTATCGCAGAAGGTTTGGTCTGGGTATGGGCGTGATGGAGATGTGTGGTGCATTGTCTGGAATGGCAATGATCATCGGCCTTGATAACAGTCAGGGAGGCACAGAAGAAGGATCCAGAACCAAAGGGGATACATATAAGAAGATCCGAAGTAAAGTAGAAAAATTCAAAGAGAAAAATGGTTCCTGCATCTGCCGGGAGTTAAAAGGTGTGGAGACAGGAAAAGTTCTCTGCAGTTGTCCACAGTGTATCGCAGATGCCGTAGCTTTGACAGAAGAATATCTGGCAGAGCAGGGAAAATAAAGTCTGGATAAAATAAAGCTCAGGGAAAATGAAATCCGGGAAAAGTCAATGCATAATGGAGAAAAGAAATGCGATTAAAAAATATATTAATTGTTGTAAAAGATATCGAACATTCCAAACAATTCTATCATGACCTGTTCGGACTGAATACAATTCTTGACAATGACGGCAATGTGGTATTAACGGAAGGCTGGTACTTCAGGACGAAAAGATATGGAAAGAAGTTCTGAATAAGGATATTATTCCGGAAAATCATGCCAGTGAGTTATATTTCGAAGAACCGGATATCGAAGCATTTGCCAGAAAGCTTGAAAGTTGTATCCTAATGTTAGGTATGTCAACCGGCTGATGACACACAGCTGGGGGCAGAAGGTGGTCCGTTTCTATGATCCAGATGGCAATCTGATCGAAGTAGGAACACCGATGTAAAGAATTCCAATGAATGGTGCGAGACAGTATCCGATGAAGAATACGGAAAATTGAAATAATCCTACCGAAGTATAAAAAATGTGATAAAATGGTTGCAGTCAGGGAACTGATTGCAGCCATTTTTGGTATCGCCATGTGTTAGTAAGGAACTGCCAGTGGCAGGTCATGTAGATACAAAAGTATGCAAGAGAAGTTGTTGGCGGTCGATTCTGAGGATTAACAGAGACAGAACATGAAAGGACAAGAATCATGAAGATAACATCAGTTGCAGTATTAGGTGCAGGTGCGGTAGGTTCCTATGTGATCTGGGGACTTGCGGACCGTGAAGATATAAGCTTGGCGTGATCGCCGAAGGAGAGAGAAAGGAAAGACTGAGCCGTCAGGGCTGTGCGATCAACGGAAAGATCTATCATCCGGAGGTGTGGACACCAGAGGAAGCAGAAAATGTGGATTTCCTGATCGTTTCGTTAAAATACGGTGCATTACCGGGAGCATTGGAAAGCATCCGAAAAATAGTTGGAAAAGATACCAGTGTAATGAGCCTGATGAATGGCGTGGACAGCGAAGAGATCATCGCAGAACAGAATTGGAAAGTCACACATTCTTCCGGCTGTGATTAAAGTAGCGTCACACAGAGAAGCGGACGGATATCATTTCGATCCAGAGACAACACTTGATCATCTTCGGTGAATATGAAGCCCCATACGAAAGTGAAAGGGTAAAGGCGGTGAAAGAACTGTTTGCCGGTACGGGAATCCATTACCGCTCAACGGAATATGCAATAGAAGAAGTGTGGTGTAAATTTCGTCTGAATGTCTGCAATAATCTGCCACAGGCAATCCTGGGAGCAGGTGTTGGCTGTTACCGGGACAGTGAACATATGAAAGCAATTCAGAATGGTTTGAAAAAAGAACTGGAAGCAATTGCAGAAGCGAAAGGAATTGACATCAGTAAAGCGGACAGAATGTCCGGACGGGGAAGTTCGGTTCCGCCAAAGGCCCGTTATTCCACATTACAGGATCTGGATGCAGGACGTCATACGGAGATCGATATGTTTTCCGGAGCGCTGATGCGTATGGGAAAAGAACTGGGGATTCCAACACCATATAATGAATATACCTATCATATGATCAAAGCACTGGAAGAAAAGAATGACGCAGATTTGCCTATACAGGAGAGGAAGAACCAACCTGGTCGAAATAAAAAGTTTGGGGAAGAGATATGTTAAAAAAAGAAGAAATGATTACACTTTTAAAGAATGACGTAGTTCCGGCACTTGGCTGCACGGAACCGGTATGTGTAGCACTGTGCGCAGCAAATGCAGGGAAAATGACGGAAAATAAGATCTGCTCGATAGAAGTGGAAGTAAATGCAGGAATCTATAAAAATGGAATGTCGGCAGGAATCCCAGGCTGTGATTATGTAGGACTTCCATATGCAGCAGCACTGGGAGCATATCTTAAGAATCCGGAAAAAGGGCTGGAACTTCTGGAAGATATCACACCGGAAATTCTGGAACAGATGAAAGAACTGTGCGGTATGGCTGCTGTATCCGTGAAGATTAAAGAGCATGGGCAGGGATTGTATGTGAAATGTAAGATCAAGACAGAAGCAGATATGATCACATCGGTCATCAGAGGAACACATACGAATCTTGTATATCTGGAGAAAAATGGAAAGATTATATATGAAAAAATCAGGAAAACGGACAGGCATCAGATAATGCTCTGATTGAGGCGTTGAAACAGATGACAATTGCACAGATCCGCCAGGTTGCAGATACAGCTTCAGAGGAAGAATTACATTTCCTGATGGATGGAGTGGAAATGAATGAAAGACTGGCAGCTTATTCCGAAGATAAGAAAGTCGGAGTAGGAATTGCAGATACGCTTCGGAGTGAAAAAGGTTCAGAGGTGTTGAAGAATGATCTGCTGACCAGAATTATGCTGAAAGTAAGTTCGGCAGCCGAGAGCCGTCTGGACGGCTGTCCGCTGCCGACGATGAGCAGTTCCGGTGCGGGAACAAAAGGTCTGGTAGTGATCCTGCCGGTCAGTGAAGCAGCAGACGCATTGGAAGTGTCAATGGAGAAAAAGGTGCGTGCGCTTGCAATTGCTCACCTGGTGAACCGTTATATCAATGCTTATATAGGAAAGCTGTCACCGATGTGCTCCTGTGTCATGGCATCATCAACGGCTGCATCCGTAGGAATTGCTTACCTGCTGGAAGGCAGTGACGAACAGCTTGGGTATGCGGTGCGAAATATGTCCGGGACGGTAACGGGAATGATCTGTGACGGCGGAAAGGTCGGCTGTGCAATGAAGGTTGCAACAGGATCATCAGCAGCCCTGCTTTGTGCGCTGACGGCCGTTCATGATGCGCCGCTTCGTGTGAGTGACGGTATCTGTGCAGAGACACCGGAAGACTGTATCCGTCATATGGCACAGATCGGTAATCAGGGGATGGCGCAGACGGATAAAGAAATCATTCATATTATGGAGCAGAAAAAGTGAAACAACAGCATATGTTTTCAAATAAAATGATCGCCGGTATTCTGATACCGGTCGTTCTGGAACAGTTATTGAATTCAATTATGGGAACGGCAGATACGATGATGGTAAGTAATATTGGATCTGCAGCTATCTCGCAGTATCGCTGGTGGACTCTATCAATATTCTTGTGATACAGGCATTTTCGGCACTGGCAGCAGGAGGAGCAATTGTCTGTTCACAGTATATCGGACAACAGAATAAAAAGATGGCGAATGAATCTGCAAGACAGGTGTTATTCATCATCACGGCCATCTCGATCGCAGTCAGTGTGTTATGTCTTGGATTTAAGAAACCGCTTTTGCGCCTGATTTTTGGTTCAGTAGAAGCTGACGTTATGAGAGCCTCAGAGACATATTTCTTTTATACAGCTATTTCATTTCCGTTCATAGCGGCATATGATTCGGCGGCATCCATTTTTCGTGCGCAGGAGAATACGAAGGGTCCAATGCTCATTTCCATGATATCGAATGCGATGAATATTGTTGGAAATGCAATTATGATCTGGATTTTCCATATGGGAGTTGCGGGTGCGGCAATCTCTACACTGGTTTCCCGTATATTCTGTGCAGTGGTAGTATTGATTCAATTAAGAAAAGACCGGCAGCCAATCGTGGTAAGAGCTTACCTGAAAATCCGTCCGGACTGGGCAATGATCCGGAGAATACTCGGAATCGGAATTCGTCCGGTGTGGAAAACAGTATGTTCCAGCTTGGGAAACTGGCGATACAGTCTACCGTATCAACATTAGGTACAACAGCAATCGCAGCACAGGCAATGACAAATATTCTGGAGAATCTGAATGGAATGGCGGCAATCGGAATTGGTGTAGGGTTGATGACAATTGTAGGTCAGTGTATGGGAGCGGACAGAAAAGATGAGGCGGTCTATTACATAAAAAATTAGCGTGATCGCAGAAGTGGCAATCATTGTAAGCTGCTTGCTGGTATTTGTATTGACCGGACCTGTAACAGTTCTTGGCGGCATGGAACCTGCAAGTGCAAAGATGTGTTTCCATATGGTAATCTGGATTACGATTGTGAAGCCGATTGTATGGACGCTGGCATTTATTCCGGCATATGGACTTCGTGCGGCAGGAGATGTGAAATTTTCAATGGCTGCATCCTGTATTACAATGTGGCTGTGCAGGTTCTGTCTGTGCGTGATACTGATCCGGTTTCTGGAATTTGGAACGATGGGTGTCTGGATCGGAATGTTTGCCGACTGGACGGTACGTGCAGTAATATTTACATGGAGATTCCATAGCAGAAGATGGTTAAGATATAAAGTGATTTAACCATTATTATGAATCAATAGAGTATGAGATCAAAACAAATAATAATCAGGAAGATTAAAGGAGAAAGAAAATGAATGAATTATATGAATTGATTGAAAAAAAAATAAAGGCATCCGGATATCCGAGACCAATCTCGGGGGCAGATGTATATGATGATATCTGTGATCAGATCGATGGAAAAGAAAACGGGACGTATTTATTATTGTCAAAATTTGAAGAAGATGTGGTATTTGAGTATCATATTACGATTCGGGATGAGGATTTTAATCTGGGAGTCTGACGATGAAGACACCGGAAGGTACATTTGAAGTAGACTTCGATGCATAGATTTACTCGGGATTTAATTTATGAACGGGGAAGCGGCCTCTCAGCCTTGAAGGAAACAATAGAATAAGGCTTCTTGTTCAGATTCCATACCATAAGAAACACTAAGAGAGTCAGAATCACCTAAAGCAAAGGAACTAGCTCACTACAAGCTACGGTACCGT
>ENA-OQDF01000893-OQDF01000893.1-human-gut-metagenome-genome-assembly--contig:-NODE-893-length-12399-cov-4.270127_pt1 | contig 12399 bp, 15 predicted proteins | sample MGYA00242769_ERZ504597 | MGnify/ENA primary metagenome ERZ504597 (study PRJEB26092, sample SAMD00036305) | human gut metagenome | host: Homo sapiens | study: EMG produced TPA metagenomics assembly of...
AAAAGCAGCATATCAGGTTATGATCCATAACTCTGATATGCTGCTTTTAATATCGTATATTGTTTTTTCTGCATCGGGTGACTTTAATGAGCATGCTTTTCCATCGATGCACTCCCATATATTCATATGCACTTAACTATTGTTTCCTGCTCTCTTTTTGTTCTCTTGCTTCTCTTACTTTCTCCCTCTGTTTCGTCAGATCGTAATAATCATCTGTAAGAACCCCATGTTTTCGCATCATATCAAACACAGTCTGCTGAGCAGGTGTCATCTTCATGCCAATAGAATTATTATAATCCGTAAGAACACATCCTGTTTTCTCAATCAGCCAGAACAGCGGAGAATCATCATCCGGGATCATTTTCCAGATTTCGTTCTCTGTCCATGGAAGCAATTCCATCATTCCATGAAGATGTCCTCTGGGTATTCTTACGTAATCGCCGTCCGGCTTGATCAGACCGTCAGAAAAGTTCTCATCCTTAATTTTCATCTCATTTAACAGTTCTTCTGTTATCTTCATCCTCTTTTCCTCACCCTCGAGTATTGCTTTTTCCTATTATACGTTTCCCGCCAGAGTTACGCAAGTAAAAGTCTGAATAGCCTCTTTCCTCAAAATATATGTTACTGTTCACTCCGTTCTCAGTAACACGCTTCGCGATGCACAGAATTTATGCTAATCGCATAATCGCGCGGTATATCTCGGGTTTTCTGTGACCTTCGCTCACAAAAAACACCTCGCGGGATATTACCAGTGAACAGTAACAAATATATCACGTTCTATAAAATTCCATCTTGATTAAATTGCAAAAAAATTGTAGACTATATATGCACACACATTAATAGTTTTTGTTAATTAAGACTGATTTGAGGTTTCCTCATAACGTCTCAATTATACACACACATTTTCTAAAAAGAGCAGCTGCATCATCCGATGCGCTGCTCTTTTAGTTCCACTGTTTATTTTGTAACTGTTCTCTGCCGTCGACGGCATTCTTTAATGATTTTAACTCTTACTTTTTCTTCTTCAGGAAATAAATAAGTAAAATTATGATAACAATAATCCCGATACCACTAATCCAGATTACAGGATTCTTCATTCCTGAATCTGCTTTTACATTCTTTCCTGATGTTTTCTGACTCTGCTTATCATCGGATTCCTTGTCTTCTGTCGAAGCAGGCGTCTCTGTTTCTTCCGGTGTTGGCGTTGCTTCTTCTGTAGGTGTTGCCTCCGGTGTCGGTGTTGCTTCTTCTGTAGGTGTTGCCTCCGGTGTCGGTGTCACTTTTTCTGTAGGTGTTACCTCTGGTGTTGATGTGGCTTTCGGAGTTGGAGTTGCTTCCGGTGTTGGTGTAACAGCAGCCACCGGAACATTTCCTGATGTGCCTGTAGCCTCCGGTGCATCTGCGGATACATTTTCATTTACGTAATCTGTATCACGATCAAGATTCAGCATCCTGTGTCACACCATCTGTGTCTGTTTTCCCCCAGTTTGTTCCGTCTTCTCCCTGAACATACTGAAAAATATGTACAGTTGTCCCATCTGCGATTCCCTCTGTTTCTGAAACCTGATCAAATTTCTCTCCAGGTCCGTTATAAACCGATACGTTTCCATCGTTTCCATGAACCTTTACTTCGAAATCCACATCTTTGCCTCCGAAAGTACGATATTCCTCATTGGCAGCTTCTTCTCTGGAAGCCGGATCCAGATCATCCATAGGAACATATCCGTTCATTCCATGGTACTGTGTATATGCCCATTTTTTTGTCTGCTCCATTCTTCTCACCCAGAACGTGAATGGCAGTTCCATTTGGGATCTTGCTGTCATTCAGTTTAACACTCTGAGTGTCTGCTTCATCATAAATATCTACCCCGCCCTGTGTACTCTGTACGATCATATAATAATCTGTTACATAATCCGGATTCTGACCCTTTCCGTCATCCGCATAAACAGAAACCACTGTCAGAATAAAGCACAGTACCATTGCTATTACTGTTCCAAACCTTCTCTTCATAATCTCTTTCCTTCATTTCCTATTTTCTTTTTACAGCAGATGAACTTTTATATTTGCTGTATGTATTTCCATATGGCTCTTTAACATATGCTTTTACCGCATAATAGTATGATACACCTTTTTGTGCTTTTTTGTCCAGATAAGAAGAACTATTTCCATTGGAAATTTCTTTATCAATTGATAGGAACCACCTTTTTTCTTTCTGTAAATATAATAGCCGTCACATTTTTTCTGAGGCTTCCACCGGATACGGATTCCATTTTTCTCAGATTTCACAGAAGTAACCTTCTGCACTGCAGGTGCTGCTTTAATCACATCGCCGGTTTTATATTTACCTGAATATCTTTTTCCGGATGCTTCATAATATGCTTTTACTGTATAACGGTATGATGCATTAGCCGTAACCTTACTATCTTTATATTTTAATTCCGATGTCCCGACATCTGCAATTTGGGACCACTTCCCACCTGCTGCAGGTTTTCTGTACACATAATATCCTGTAGCTCCGGAAACTTTTTTCCATGAAATAAGGTTGTATCCGGAATTATATGCCTTCACCTGAAATACCGGTGTATCCGGCACCCATGACTGATTCAGGGTCCTTGTATGTGCCTTGATCCTTGCCGTCCAGTTTTTCGTCTTTCCATCTGTCCACCTGGCCGTTTCCGATGCACTCTTATAGAATGTCTGCCCTGTTTCTATCCCCGCCGTACAGGTAAACCAGTTCCCATAACTGACTTTGCTTCCACTCCAAAGCTGATTTTGTCAATCCCACTGTTTGTGATCACAACAGAATATCTGCTTCCCTGTTTCAAAACCACCTCTGGTACACTGATAGTCTGTACACCTGCGATTGGCTGTTCAAACTCATATGGAGCAGCATATGCAGCGGTCCCGCTTTCCGGGTCATATGGATCTGTCAGATCGGTGTATATCTGAATTTTGTAACAGGCATTGTCACTGTTTGTAACAAGATTAACCTCCCCCAGGACTTCTGCTTTTCCCTTTCCTGCAGTTGTCTCATAAACTGCTGCTACTGACTGCCCCGCCTGTATCGGAATCACTGAAAGTCTGAAGAACCATCATAAAAATAATTATTCCTGTACTTTTGATCCGAAGCAGCCACTGCCTCTGCACTTACAAGTTTATTGATATTGGGATCCTGATAAGAAAGATAGTAATATCCTCCGTCTCCTTTCTTCTCTCCCCAACTGTTTTTGATGATCCACGCACCATCAGATGTTACATTGGAAACAGGAAGGAAATTATCCTTTGAATACGTATCATCCCATCCGACCACTGTCACAATATGATTAATTACAGTCGAATTTGATTTTCCAACAGGATAACAATATGCAGCTGTGTCCGGATTTACATAACTTTCCTTCATATAAAGCATAATGGATACTGCATGGTCATTCAGCAGCATTTCTTTCATACGTTCCTCACTGTATTTGGAAACAGATGCATTTTTCAGATATGCTGCAGAATTATAAGCCTTACTTTCCGGAATCTGTACAGTCAGATCATTCTGATGCGAAGAATCCGTAGGAAATGGTACATCGGCCTCTGTGGTCATTCCCGACCATGTACTGAGATAAATCGCCGCCAGGTGATCATTACCTCCTATCACGTGATAATTTCCCAGTACATAATTCTTATCATCAGGGGTATTTCCAAGAGGATCATTCTGTCTGTTGGAGAAAAAATATGATAAATGTTCTTCTGACAGATCGTAGGTTCCTTTGTTCTGTGCCAGAAGCGAAGTCTCCATGATTGCTGCCATACCAAAAGCCCAGCAGGTTCCAAATGGATTCTGATTCTTTACGGGCGTAACTAATCCTTCCTTTCTGGCATCATAGGAAGATGGAAATGCAGCCTCCCTGTTTCCATATGCAGCATAAACTGATGTCAGATCACTCTCCACTTCAATTCCCGGATCCAAAGGTTTTAAATTTTTAAAGGGTTCCAGTTCTTCCTTTCTTTCCTCTTCTGTCAACGGACGGCCCTTAATATACCTGATTCCGTCTGTACCCTCTTCTGAGTTTTCTCCATCCTGAAACTCCTGTTTTGCATCATCGCTTCCGAACAATTCTGCATCCGATCCCGTATCTGTTCCAAATTCATCTGCCTGTGAACTTTGAAATTCTTTCAGATCTGATGTATTTTCTTCTGTCTCCCTGTTGACTCCGGATCCAAACATTTCCTGACCCGCAGCGGGTACCGATGTACAAACCATTGCATAAGCCAGAAAAACTGACAATGCGCGTATCGCTGTATTTCTTTTTTTCATGTAGTAGTTAACTCCTTTACATAAATATAATATCATTATATCAGTATATTTTTTGTTTTTCAACCATGATCAATGACAAAAACCTCAAAACAGTGAATTTTCCCTGTTTTCCGACGGCTCTATGTAGAAATGCAGAGCTCTGCCGACAAGAAAATGTCGCCAGGAAAAGACGTCAAATGCCTGTGATGCATTTTCTTCTGTGCATGTGAAAAGTGTGGAAAATGTGTGTGAAATGCTTTATATACTAACTCAGAACAGACTTGAAAATCTTACAGACTCTTCTCTTTTGCTATCCTTATTCTAGCAGAACAAGCATTGTATTACAATGAAAATCGTTCTTTCTTATTTGTGCTAATCTGACACATTGTTACTGTTCACTCCGTTCTAAGCAGCAACGCATTCTCCTCTTATTTGCTGATACTTTCCTTTGCTCTTTTCATCATATCAGCAGTTCCTGGTATTTTCCTGTGACATATCCATAGTTTTTTCGCTTATGCGGAAGCATACAGTTTGTGCAGTCTTTAATTCCCTTTTCCGTATACCGGAAATTCCCACCGCATTTCTCACCCAGGCATATAGCGGACAATAACAGAACAGACAGTTAAAATCATCCGGATCTGCATTCTTATGACACGGAAAAAATTCACATTTCTTATGGCTGAAATAAGAATATTCTTTCCCTTCCCAATAAGGTTTCTCCATTGCTACCTCTCCTCTCCTGTTGCAAGTTTTTATCTTTCCAGAATAATTCCGTTTTCTCAGTCTCCATCAATCCCACCCATCAGAGGACAGAGGACGAAATAAAAAAAATACTCTAATAAATTATCAATTTCTCTTCACATAACAAAGCATTGAAAATTCATTACAGTATTTTTCACAGATCATACATTTAAAATTAATAAGAGGGAGCGATGCTACCCCGGGGTAGAAAAAAATCCGTTCATGAGTGCGCGGAGGGAACGAATAAATCCGAAGTAGTATCGCCTGCCATTTAATCATGTATAATTCATAAAGAACAGGCGCATTCCATAAAAAATGTCTGCCTTCAGATAAAAGCAGACAACACTCCGAAGCTGCGGATTCAACGGAGTTGGTTGTTACACTTTACACGGAAGTTTAACCTCGCCATACCAAGCAGGTTTCCTGGCTCCAGGCTCATCGCTCCTCTCTCCTTCTCATGCTATGGCACAATGGACATTCTGAGATTTGCTCCTCTGTTACAGTGACCGGATCGCTCAGGTTTCTCACCTGATTCCCTCTTTCTGTACTGCTCTTTCTCACAGTATCAGCACTTAATATGTTCTGTATGGAATTATACTGTCATCATAATAACACCCTGCAACAAGCTTGTCAACTATTTATCAATATATTTTCCAAATTATTATTGTTCATTCGTTACTGTTCACACACCACTATTCCGCGAGGTGTTTTGGTATGAATATTCCACACCTTCCGGCAGCGGATCCCATTCATTCAGACCTAGACTCTGTCTGAATTTTGCTTCTTCCAGACTCAGCTTTGGAACATCCTCATTCAAAAACGCTCTCAGCTCATCAATCCCCTCTCCGGTCACATTGTTTACCAGAAAAATTCTTTCACATCCTGCATTCAGCATCCACTGACGCACCATTGGAACATTCGCATAAGGAGAATCTATTTTCGTAATGATTCCTATCAGTGGTCTCAGAATAAATGCATTACTGCCATAGCCAAACAAACTGAAAGGTTCATCTGCTGACTGTACCATTGCCACCACATCTGCTTCAAAAGAAAAACAAGCCAGCCCTACGCTGAAATGCTTGGACTCTGCATACTCTCCCGGAGAATCAATGGTATCATCATTCGTATTCGTATACTGCGTTTTTACATAATGAAGTTTTTCGCCTTTTAATGCCTGCGTTAATGAAGTCTTACCTGCTTCACTTCTGCCCATCAGAAATATTTTCTTCATATTTAATGTCTGTCCCTTTCACTTCTCTCAGCTATTCCGGCAGTTACATAAGCACCATCGGTACAGAATAACTGACTTTTCGTATGTTTTAACTTTTGTGAACTGCACAAGTCTTAAAGCCAAGCACCTCTCTAAAAAATTTCACCACTTCTTCCACTGCAGTCTGAACTTCCGTCAGACCTCCCGTAAGGATCAATGATCCGCTGAAGCGATCCATGAAACCAATCTCCACATTTGCACTTTTCACTGCAATATCAGCAGCTACAACCACTGCTTCCCATGGGGTAAAACGAATCATTCCGATTGCTTCTCCTGTGTGGTCTTCTCCCTCATGGACTCCAATATGCAGACCAAGATTCTGATAAATACAGCTCTGTGAAGGATTGATCACATGCGCCAGGCACACTTCCTTTCCCGGAACCCTTACCCTGGTCATACGCAGCTTTTTTCCCTTTAGTTTCTCATAATCCTGGTTATAAAGCTTTTCCAGTAATTCTCTGGTTGTCATCCCTGCCATCCCAACACTTCCTATCTTTTGGTAATCTTGCAGACTACATAACCCAGAGTGTCTCTGAAATAATCCACAACCTCAGTCATCGCTGACATTACATCGGAAATCTCTCCCGTAATAATCAGTGTGCCTGTAATCGATCTGCAAATCCCAGATAAACATTTCCGCTTTTACCGCAATATCAGATGCGATCACTGCAGATTCAGGCGGTGTCATATTCATAATTCCGATTGCAGATGAACGGTAATCCACCTGCGGATTCAGTCCAAGCTTCTGGTATATGACCGGAGCCGGCCCTCCCATTACATGTGCAAAAGTAATCTCCTTGCCAGCAACTGTTTCCTGTACAATTCTTATGTGTTCTACATGGTCATTTGCCATTTATCATTCCTCGCTTTCACTATTCAACTATAATCCGGATAATTCATGAGAATATTCTTTCCCACTGATGTCTCCAAAAACAGATTTAAAATTTTATATGTATCTCTTCAGTTACATAAACTGTACTATCCATCCAATTTTATGTCAAGGTAAAATCCACCTGAAATCGGTAAAATATTATACATGGTTACGGTTCACTCCGTTCACAGTAACACGCTTCGCGATGCACAGAATTATGCTAATCGCATAAATTCGCGCAGTATGTCTCGGAATTGGCATATTCATGCCAAAACACCTCGCGGAATAATGGTAACTTATACATAAAGAAAAGGAGCATCAGCCCCTTAGCGATACTCCTTTTCAACCCCTATAAATTTAATTATTTATACTTATTTAATTATACCAGTCTTCTTACAGAAACAATCGTTCTGTACGCTGCGTTATCACTGATCTTAATTCCATCTACAGAGTTCGATGCATGAACGATACGTCCATTCCCCATATAGATTGCAACGTGTCCACCGTAGCAGATCAAATCGCCCGGCTGTGCATCAGCATAAGATACTTCTGTACCGGCATTCTGCTGTTCATAAGAAGTTCTCGGAAGACTTACTCCGAAGTTTGCATATACACTCTGTGTAAATCCTGAACAGTCAGCTCCACCTGTAAGACTTGTACCGCCCCATACATATGGATTGCCAACAAACTGTGTTGCAAAGTCTACTACAGAAGATCCTGATCCTGAACCTGAAGATGAAGAACTATCTGAATCAGATGACTGTTCACTCTCATAATCATCTGGTGAAACTGTATTATCAGAATCAATCACATTGCCATACTCATCGTACTCTACATCATCAGAAGCTCCTGCATTGTCAACAGGATCACCATTTTCATCATATTCTACACCATCATCTGATTCAGACTCATCATCCGCATCATCAGTATTCTCAATCTCATTTCCGTCTTCATCATACTCTACATTTTCTTCCTCTTCTGATTCAGAGTCCTGTTCCTGCTCTGCAGCTTTTGCTGCTGCCTCTTCTTCTGCCGCCTGTCTTGCAGCCTCTTCCTCAGCCTGTCGTCTTGCCTCTTCTTCTGCTGCGATTCTTTCAGCTTCCAATCTCTGAATTTCAGCTGTCTGTTCCGCTAACAGATTTGCATATTCTGTCGCCTGCTGCTGTGCATATGCAATTTCATTCTCATAATCGGCTGATTCAGATTTCTTCTGATCGATCTGGCACTGAAGATCATAAGACTGCTGTTCATAAGAAACCTTCATCTCTTCCAGTTCTGCTTTGTCAGATTCATACTGAGTCTTTAAATTATTCACCTCATTAATAGTATTCACATATTTATCAAGATTCTTTCTGTCCTGCTCATACATCTGCTGTGTATTCTCAGCACGTGTCAGAAGTTCACTTAAATCTTCTGAATTAAGCATCATCTGAAACCACGCTGCATCCCCACCCTGTTCATACAGTGCCTGAATACGAAGCTTCATGCTCTCATACTGCTTATCTCTCGCCTTCTGAGCCTTAGCCAGATCCTGTTTTGTCTTAATAATATCTACTTCTTTATTATCGATATCTCCTTTAAGAGTATCAATAGAAACCATAACACTTACAAGATTGGAATCCAGTTCGGAAATCTCATTCTCAAGCTGTGATTTCGCATATGCAAGCTCATCCATTCTGGAATATGTAGCATCCAGCTGCTGACTTGTGATCGCCTGCTCTTCTCTCAATTCATCCTCTCTTGAAGCACTTACACTAACAACCTGTGTTGCGCTCATCAGGAGTGCTAATGTAAGACATACAATTCTTTTCTTCATGAATTCTCACCCTCGTAACATTTTCTTTCTATATCTTAATGTTTTTGCAATATCTAAGTTAATTCTTATACATATTAACACACCGCACTCAAAAACGCAAGGATTAATTACCATAAATTTTATATTTCTGTAACATTTATTAATCTTTTTGTTATTCTTCGCATTTCTTTCTACAATTCAAACATATTCCATTTCATGTTTGTAATAATTTGACACAGGACAAAGATATCTGATGCAGGGTTACTGTTCACACACCACTATCCCGAGACATACAAGCCAAAATTCCATTGCCGCAGGCAATCTGGAATGAATTGGCTACGTTACTGTGAACGGAGTGGACAGCAACGTAGCAGGACTTCACGCTATAGTGGACTGGATTGTTTGCATTATTTATGAAATTACTACAGAACGCAAAAAAGAAGCAGCCTCCTCATTCGAAAGCTGCTTCCATTTTCTTAACTATTCACTTCTCAGCTAAACAGATCTGCAAGGATCTGGTCTGCGGTCATATTCATATATCCATCCGGATCAGAAAGCGTACTTCTGTTCCATCTCAGATAATTACCTCTTCTGATATAGTTACCAGATGAAGTATGATAATCATATTTGGTATATCCCGGATATCTTGACATATACTTCTGTGCCAGTGCAATCGCCTGACTGGAATAGCCGCCGGACGGGGTAGGTGTACCTGCAATCTGAACACCTGCATTCGGGGTAGAATGCACGATCACTGCACTCTTATCAGCACACTGTCCAAGAATGATCCATGTATGTCCACTGTCATATCCCACATCTCCGGGATATACTGTCCAGTCATCACTTGCCAGATTCGCCTGAGTGAGAATACTTCCCCAGCCCATGGACTTATAATAAGAACCAATCTCACCGGAAACTACCGTATATCCGCTTCCTACACCGGACTTACTCTGCATTACCTGATAAGCTGACCATCCTACAAAACCGGAACAGTCAAAACCTTTTGCTCTGTTGGCTGTGCTGAGATCTCTGTAGTTATTGTAATCATAACTGCTACTCTGACTGTTATAGAAATCAGTCATTGTCTGACTTGTTCCTTTTCTGGTGGAATCATTCCATCCGCCACCCCATACGTACAGAGCCTGACCAACAGGCTGTAATGCGCCTGCCAGATAATTCTTGATTGTTCTGGAACCGGTCGGACTTGTAGTATTGCTCAATATACCATTGGAATTGAAATGATATTTCTGCCCATCAATTGTCACATCTCCGGTAGCCATCACGCCTGTTTCCTTATCAAAATAATACTTATTTCCGTCAATCGTCGTCCAGCCTACAGCCATCTTGCCGCTGCCTGTATTAAAATAGTATTTCTTTCCATCCAGTGTCTGGAAACCTTTTGCCATAATTCCGTCTTCAGTTTCAAAATATCTGTATTCATTGCTGGAATTCTTTGTCCAGCCGGTAAGCATATAACATGCACTTGTAAAATATCTGGTATTTTCTTACTGTCTGTAAGAAACGTCTTGCAGGCAGCCACTCCACTGTTACTGTAGAAATAATATCTCTTTCCCTTCAGTGTCAGCCATTTCGTCTGCATGAATCCGGTAGATGGATTAAAATATCTTTTCTGATCCTTTGAATCAGTAACCCAGCCTGTCATCATGATACCAGCCTGTTTACTGAAATATCTCTTTCGCCCTTTACTGTCAGTAACCCAGCCTTTTACCTGAACACCTGTGTTTGTATTAAAGTAATATTTCTTTCCGTCAAGTTCCAGCCAGCCCTTCTGCTTAGAGCCGTCTTCGTTTATGTAGTATGAATTTCCGTTAATAGTTACAAAACCTGTTTTCGTTTCAGCCTGTACATTTGCCGCAGTAAAATACATGGAAACTCCCACAGCAAAAAACAGCAGAAACAGAAATGCCCCCCAGATTTTAAACTTCCTGTTTACGTTTTGCATACATACCTTCCTTTTCTTTTTTCGTTATCAGAGCGTGTCTGAAAAGTATGAATCGTGGTTATCACTCTGATATCTCACATACTTCTCAGATACGCTCTAAGGTTTAACAAAGTTTTTTACAATGTTGTTACGTTTCTATGACCCTATTATATTACACTTTAAATAACCCGTCAACAGACAAGTAAAATTCTGTTAAATATTCACTAATTTTTCACAGTTTGTTCCATAAAAAAAGAGACAAAGTCCACAAATACTTTGTCTCTTTTCACAAGATTACACTGTAAAATATAACCTGCATATCTGTTTTCTCTTTATTTTTTCAACAGACAGAATATCCTCTTATATCCCTGATCACAACAGATGTTTTCTTAATTCAGCACCATCAGCAGCACATAAATAAGCAGGTGCCACATCAAATACGGTCTTCGCACCACTCTGTCCTTCTTTATTCATACGATATGCAGCTCTTGCATATGCAACAAGTACAGAAGATGTAAACTCCGGATTGGAATCCAGCTTCAGACTATATTCGATCACATGATTGTTCTCATCATTCCAGCCCGTTTTTCCGGATCGGATCACGAAACCGCCATGTGGGATTCCACTGTGATCTCGCTTCAGTTCTTCTTCAGAAATAAAATGTACAGTTGTGTCATAGTCAGAGAAATAGTTAGGCATAGTCTTGATATCATTCTCAATCTGTGCCAGATCCGCACCTTCCTCTGCAACTACAAAGCATTCTCTTGTATGTTTCTGTCTTGTTGTAAGATCCGGATTTTCTCCGTTTCTCACTACTTCCAGTGCTGCTTCAACAGGAATTGTATACTGTTTTGCATCTTTTACACCTTTGATACGGCGTACTGCATCTGAGTGTCCCTGGCTTACACCCTTGCCCCAGAATGTATAATCCTTTCCGTTTGTAAGGATTGCATTTGCATAGAGACGGTTCAGTGAGAACATTCCCGGATCCCAGCCCACTGAAATAATTCCGATATGACCGCTTTCTTTTGCAGCTGCATCTACTGAATCAAAATGCTCAGGAATTCTTGCATGTGTATCAAAGCTGTCAATTACATTAAACATCTTCGCATATTCCGGTGTCTGTTTCGGGAGATCTGTTGCACTTCCGCCACAGATGATAAGTACATCGATCTTATCTTTCATTTTTTCGGCATCATTGACAGAATATACCGCTGCTGTCTCTGTAAGGATTTTAACAGTTTCCGGAGCACGACGTGTAAATACAGCAACAAGCTCCAAATCCGGATTATGTTTGATTGCGCACTCTACACCGCGGCCAAGATTGCCGTAGCCTAAAATACCAATACGAATACTCATTATGATTTCCTCCTGTAACCTTAATTATATGTTCGCAACTGTTGCATATCATTACAGTTGCACATTATCACTTTACTATAGTAATATTTTCACTTTTAATTGTCAATCCAATTATTACCAAAATTCCATTGCCGCAGG
>ENA-OQDF01000894-OQDF01000894.1-human-gut-metagenome-genome-assembly--contig:-NODE-894-length-12397-cov-2.240994_pt1 | contig 12397 bp, 16 predicted proteins | sample MGYA00242769_ERZ504597 | MGnify/ENA primary metagenome ERZ504597 (study PRJEB26092, sample SAMD00036305) | human gut metagenome | host: Homo sapiens | study: EMG produced TPA metagenomics assembly of...
GGTATCTCTGCAGGATCTGATTCAGACGTTCCACACCGAGAAGTCCTTTTCGCATTGGTGTCAGAACCTGGATTTCAAACGGTTTTGCTTCCACATATTTGGGAAGTTTTTCCTGAATCAGTGCAATCACTACGCGAATGATGATATCCGCATCGTATCTTTTGAGAAAAAAGAAATCCCGGCTCTTGTTATTGATTTCCACCTGCTCACCTTTATTGATCTTATGTGCATTCACAACAATGTCACTCTCTGATGCCTGTCGGAAGATTTTCTTCAGTTCAACTACCGGAAACTGTCCACTTCGGATAATATCGCGAAGTACATTTCCCGGTCCAACACTTGGAAGCTGATTTTCATCTCCTACCAGGATCAGTCTCGTTCCTGCCGTAACTGCCATAAGAAGCGAATGGATGAGATGTATATCCACCATCGACATCTCATCAATGATAATGACATCCGTTTCCAGAGGATTTTCTGCATTTCGTTCAAAATGAATGGGCTGGCCTTCTCTGTCATCTTCCGGCATTCCCGAAAGTTCGAGAAGACGATGGATCGTCTGTGCCTCATAGCCGGTAGCCTCTGTCATACGCTTCGCTGCCCTTCCGGTTGGAGCCGCCAGCCTGATCTCTGCACCTTCGCCCTCAAAATATCGGATGATCGCATTGATTGTCGTTGTTTTTCCGGTACCGGGACCGCCGGTGAGAATAAGCAGGCCATGCCCGGCAGCTTCCTGCACTGCTTTTTTCTGCATTTCATCCAAAACCGTTCCCGTTTCTTTCTCTATCTGGACAATTCTTCGTTCCACTATTTTCTCATCTTCCGGGCAGAAAATATCAAGTTCCCGAAGCATTCTTGCCGTATTTAACTCCAGATAATAATATTGAGCCGGATAGATCAGTATCTGATCTCCTTGTTCCTTCTGAACGATCTTACGGTCCATCGCCAGATCGACCAGATGCTTCTCCATATAAGAAGAATCTACACCGAGCAGTTCTGCTGCACGCTGAAAGAGCTCGTCTTTCGGAAGATATACATGTCCCTCCCCGGTTGCCTGCAGAAGAGTATATACCATTCCACCTTTTTATTCTGTAATCTGAATCTGTATGAATTCCAATGCGATAGGCGATCTCATCTGCAATTTTGAATCCCACACCACTGATATCATCTGCAAGTCTATACGGGTTTTCCTGCAAAACACTGTAAACAGAGTCTCCATACTTCTGGTAGATTTTGGCACCAAGGTTCAGTGAAATCCCATATTTCTGCAAAAACATCATTGCCTTCCGCATATCGGACTTTTCCGCGATCTGCATGGCAATCTCTCTTGCCTTTTTTCACTGATTCCCTTAACTTCAGACAGTCTTTCAGGCTCATTTTCTACTATCTGAAACGTATCATCTCCAAAATGACGTACGATCCTTCCCGCCAACGCCGCGCCAATTCCTTTAATCGCACCCGAACCGAGGTATCTTTCCATAGCCAGTGCATCTTCCGGCATTTTTCAGTCAGCCGCACTGCCTGAAACTGCTTTCCATAAACCGGATGCTGTGTAAAATTCCCCTCCAGTTCTACAGATGCTCCCTGTGTGACCACCGGAAAACTTCCAACGCAGGTCAGCTCATCTTCCTCGCTGACCCCTTTTAATACCATAACCGTATATCCATTATCTTCATTTCGAAAAATAATATGATCAATATATCCTGTAATGCTCTCGCTCATTTCTTCCTCTTTCTTCCGGCCCCAAAATTGCTACTGTTTTTCAGCCTTATAACAGCAAAACCAGGATATCTATGATCTATCATAAATATTCCTGGCTCCTGTCTGCAGTTATTAAGATTCCATACGGCTCATTATCTCTGCATATTTGCCGGTTCCAACAGCTACCACATGCATCGCATTCTGAACAGTCAGAGTATTTACCCCTGTCCTCTGCTCGATCAGTGCATCCATTCCCCGAAGCAGTGCTCCTCCGCCCGCCAGGACAATTCCTCTGTCCACAATATCAGCGGCCAGTTCCGGCGGTGTCTTTTCCAGCACTCCATGGACTGCTTCTACGATCTGTCCTGTCGCATCTTTCAGTGCCTCACGGATTTCTTCGGAAGTCAGTTTTACTTTTTCGGAAGTCCTGTAAGTACATTTCGTCCTTTTACTTCCATCACCTGTGGATTCGCCTCTTCGATAGCTGTGCCGATTTTTATTTTGATTGCTTCTGCAGTATCCGATCCGATAAACAAGCTGTGCGTCTTTCGTATATAACTCATGATTGCCTGGTCAAACGCATCTCCCGCAACCTTGATCGTTGATGACACAACAACACCGCCAATCGAAATAACAGCAATATCCGTTGTGCCGCCACCAATATCCACGATCAGATTGCCAAAAGGCTTGGTAATATCCACACCGGCACCGATTGCAGCAGCGATTGGTTCTTCAACCAGAAACACTTCTCTCGCTCCTGCCTGATAAGTTGCTTCTTCCACTGCCTTACGTTCGATCTCCGTGATACCACTCGGCACACACACGCTGATCCGTGGTTTGCGGAACGCCCGCCGCCCCATCGCCTTGGCGATAAAATATTTTAACATTTTTTTCCATAACGACAAAATCTATGATCATTCCCTGACGAATCGGACAGATTACTTCCATATTGGAAGTAACATGCCCAGCCATCTGCCGGGCTTCTTCACCAATTGCTTTGATCTTCTCTGTATCTTTATCATATACTGCTACAGATGGTTCGCTCAAAACAAGGCCTCTGCCCGTAGAATATACCAGACTGTTTGTCGTTCCCAGATCTATTCCTATATCATTTGCAGGCATAAGATCTCCCTTCCATATGCTTCCTGTAAAAATCTGATATTCTTTCGATATACATATAATCACGCTTATTATAAACAACTTTTCAGCAATTGAAAAAGTCCCTTATTCATAACAAAACACCTGCGGATATTAACACGCACAATAACCGGCCGTTTACTTTAAATATTTTGCCACATACTGGCCTGTGTAGGAATCCGGGCAGACAGCAATTTCTTCCGGTGTACCTGTTGCAATAACAGTACCTCCACGTTCACCGCCTTCCGGTCCCATATCTATGATATAATCTGCAGTTTTGATCACGTCCAGATTATGCTCGATGACTACAACTGTATTGCCGCCCTCTGTCAGACGCTGCAGGATCTCAACAAGCTTATGAACATCCGCAAAGTGAAGTCCTGTCGTCGGCTCATCCAGAATATAAATGGTACGCCCGGTACTGCGTTTGCTGAGTTCAGTGGCAAGCTTGATTCTCTGCGCTTCTCCACCCGAAGTTCGTAGATGGCTGTCCAAGACGGATATAAGAAAGTCCTACATCATAGAGTGTCTGAATCTTTCTCTTAATGGAAGGAATGTTCTCGAAGAAAGCAAGAGCCTCTTCCACCGTCATATTCAAAACATCGTAAATACTCTTGTCTTTGTATTTTACTTCCAGTGTCTCACGGTTATATCGTTTGCCTTTGCAGACTTCACATGGTACATAAACATCTGCAAGGAAATGCATCTCAATCTTGATGATACCATCACCACTGCAGCTTCGCAGCGTCCGCCTTTGACATTAAAACTGAAACGTCCTTTCTTATAGCCACGTGCTTTGGCATCAGCTGTAGATGCAAACAGATCACGGATCTGATCAAACACACCTGTATAGGTTGCAGGATTGGAACGCGGTGTACGTCCGATCGGTGACTGATCGATACTGATTACCTTATCCAGCTGATCCAGTCCCTGAATTTCTTTATGTTTCCCCGGAATCACTCTAGCTCTGTTGAGGTCTCGCGCAAGCGTCTTATACAGAACTTCATTGATCAGGGAACTTTGCCAGAGCCGCTGACTCCCGTCACCGCAGTCATAATGCCAAGCGGCACATCTACATTTACCTGTTTCAGATTGTTTTCTGCTGCTCCACGGATTTTCAGCCAGCCGGTCGGTTGTTTACGTTCTGTCGGTACCGAATTTTGCAACGTCCGCTCAGGTAAGCACCTGTAATTGAACGTTCATTCTTCATCAGCGTCTCTGCCGTACCAATTTCCACCAGTTCTCCACCATGTTCTCCGGCTCCCGGACCGATATCCACAACACAGTCCGCTGCGCGCATGGTATCTTCATCATGTTCAACCACAATCAGACTGTTACCCAGATCACGAAGACGCATCAGTGCACGAAGAAGCTTATCATTATCTCTCTGATGAAGTCCGATACTCGGTTCATCCAGAATATAAGCGACTCCCACCAGTCCGGAACCAATCTGTGTTGCCAGACGGATTCTCTGTGCTTCCCCACCGGACAGCGTCGCTGTTGCACGGCTCAGAGACAGATAATCCAAACCTACCTCAGACAGAAAACCAACTCTTGCACGGATTTCTTTCAGAATCTGCTTACCGATCAGTTCCTGCTGTTCAGTAAGTTTCAGCTCACTCATGAATTTCTTCAGATTTTCTATAGAAAGAGAAGTCACTTCATAAATATTGCGATCTCCTACCGTCACCGCCAGAGATTCTTTTTTAATCGCTGGCCTTTGCAGGTCTTACACGGTGTGATCCGCATAAACGACTCATACTCCTGTTTCATCGCATCGGATCCTGTTTCGCGGTATCGCTGTTCCACATTTTTGATCAGACCCGGGAAAGCAACGTCATAAACGCCTTCTCCACGCTGACCTTTATAATATACTTTGACAGCATGTCCATTTGTACCATGGATCAGAACATTCTTAACATCATCCGGATAATCCTGGAACGGAGTATCCAGGCTGAATGGTATTCTTTCGCCAGTGCATCAAGGATTGCTCTTGTAAAACTGCCCTTATCTGTGCAGGACTGCAGCCCATGACCACAATAGCTCCCTGGGAAATACTCAGAGATTTATCCGGAATCATCAGATCAATATCAAATTCCATCTTATATCCCAGACCAAAACAATCCGGGCAGGCTCCAAACGGATTATTAAACGAAAAGCTTCTCGGCTCGATCTCATCAATACTGATCTGACAATCCGGGCAGGCAAAGCTCTGACTGAATGTCTTCACAGTACCATCCATCGTATCTACCATAAGCAACCCATCCGAAAGATTCAGAACTGTCTCAATGGAATCAGACAATCGTTTCTCGATTCCCGGTTTTACTACCAGACGGTCTACGATAATTTCTATATTATGTTTGATGTTTTTATCCAGTTTAATTTCTTCAGACAGCTCATACAGATTTCCATCAATCTGTACACGTACATAACCGCTGCGTTTCGCCTGATCCAAAAGCTTTGCATGTGTTCCCTTTCGACCACGAACTACCGGTGCCAGAAGCTGCAGCTTTGTTCTTTCAGGAAGTGCCATAATATGATCAACCATCTGATCGACTGTCTGCTTTTTGATTTCCTTTCCGCACTTCGGACAATGCGGAATACCAATACGTGCATAAAGAAGTCGGAAATAGTCATAAATTTCTGTAACTGTTCCAACCGTTGAACGCGGATTGCGGTTGGTAGATTTCTGATCGATGGAAATTGCCGGTGGCAGTCCTTCGATCGACTCTACATCTGGTTTCTCCATCTGACCCAGAAACTGCCTTGCATAAGATGACAGAGATTCCATATAACGTCTCTGCCCCTCTGCATAGATCGTATCAAATGCCAGAGAAGACTTCCTGATCCGCTGACTCCCGTCAGAACCACAAATTCATCTCTCGGAATATCCACACTCAGATTCTTGAGATTGTTGACATTTGCTCCTCGAATCTTAATAAACTTTTTCCAGTTGTTCGTTCAGACATCTTTTCTCCTCTTATCCGCTGCATGTTCGCACTTATTCTTCATCCAACAGAAGCTCTGCCAGGATATGATTGCTCACATGAATTCCTTTTCTTGTAAATCTCCAGTTTGTACCAGTCTTCTCCAGGAATCCGGTCTCTTTATATTTTTGCAGGACAGAACCATAAATATTCTCAAGCTTCTGTCCGAAATTCTGTTCAAAATCGATTTCTGAAATTCCTTCCGTCATACGAAGCCCCAGATACATAAATTCTTCTATCTGGTCTTTAAGTGAAAGTTTCAGAACATCTTTACGAATTCGTTCTGTGTTTCCGGAAAATCCCAGATATTCCTGCATATCTCTCGTATTGGAAAAACGGTTTTCCCCATAAAGAGAAGATGCTCCCAGCCCCAGGCCAAGATATTCTGTACGTTTCCAGTAACCGATATTATGCCGACATGCATATCCGTCTTTTGCATAATTGGATATTTCGTATTGTTGATATCCATACTCTGCAAGAATCCCCGCTGTGTCCTCATACATCTGATACTCCGTATCTTCATCCGGAAGGTCCAGTTCACACTCCGCAAACGGAGTTCCCTCCTCGATGATCAGACTATAGGCAGAAATATGTTCCGGTTTCAGCTCCGCGACCTGACGAAGGTGAGCACGCCATGTCTCTCCTGTCTGTCCGGGGATTGCAAACATCAGATCTATATTAATATTTTGAAACCCTGCTTCTCTTGCCCACTGATAACTCTGAAGAAATTCTTCATATGTATGAATTCTTCCAAGCATCCTCAGCTCTTTCGAATCCGTGGACTGCAGTCCCAGACTCAGACGGTTGATTCCTGTTTCTCGGTAAGCATTAAGTTTCGCAAGATCAACTGTGCCAGGATTTGATTCTATTGTTATTTCTGCATCCGGCGAGAAACAGAATTTCTTTTGAATTGTCTCCATAATAGAAGCAATCGCTTCTGCTTTCAGTACGGAAGGAGTCCCCCCTCCGATAAAAACAGAAACGATCTCATACGCTTCAACACCCTGCACCGCCTGAATCTCAGCACGCAGAGCCTTTATATATCTGTCTCTTGTCTCCTGATCCGATGGACCGGAGAGGAAATCGCAGTACTGACATTTCTGCACACAGAACGGTATATGAATATATAATTCCAGTGGGATACGATTCTTATTCTTCATTGTCTCCACCCTCATCAGAAGAACCATTATCCTGGTTATTCATCAGAAGAACCCGATGTATCTTCCGACTGATCCTGGTTCTGCATATTCGAAGCATCTGTAGTATTCGCATCACCCGCACCCGTATCTGTACTGTTTGCCACCGCTGATGGATTTTCTGCCAGATACAGATTCACCATACTGATATCTCCATTCGAAGTAACTGCTGCCGCATCTACCGTATCCGGTGCCGGTGTTGGTGATGGTTCCGGTGTGATACTGATCTTCAGTACCTGTTCCGAAGCAGGATCTGTCTTTTTCTGTCCGCAGCCACATCCCGTCATAATCACACAGAGTGTCAATGCACTCCCCGCAACAATATATCTCATAGCTTTTGCAGTTCCTTTTTCATGGCCCTGCTCCCTTCTGTAAGTCCGCCGTTCACAACAATATGCATTCCATATTCACGGTCTATCCCGTCAATTATTTATCGTCCAGTTTCAGTACACTCATAAATGCCTTCTGTGGAATCTCTACGTTTCCGACCTGGCGCATACGTTTCTTACCTTCCTTCTGTTTCTCAAGAAGTTTCTTCTTTCGGGAAATATCACCACCATAGCATTTGGCAAGAACATCCTTTCGCATAGCGCGGACAGTCTCACGGGCAATGATCTTGCTTCCGATTGCAGCCTGGATCGGGATTTCAAAGAGCTGTCTCGGAATTTCTTCTTTCAGCTTCTCACACATCTTACGTCCACGCTCATAAGCAGTATCTGCATGTACGATGAAAGAAAGTGCATCAACTTCTTCCTTATTAACAAGGATATCAAGTTTAACCAGTTCACTGCGTTCATAACCGCAGAGCTCATAATCCAGAGATGCATATCCTCTGAACGGGATTTCAATGCATCAAAGAAATCGTAAATGATCTCATTCAGTGGAAGTTTATATTTCAGAAGTGCTCTGGTTTCCTCCATGTATTCCATTCCGTTATACTGACACGGCGTTCCTGGCAGAGATCCATGATTGCACCGATAAATTCAGTCGTTACCATAATCTCAGCATTTACCATTGGCTCTTCCATATATTCAATCTCAGATGGATCCGGGAGATTGGATGGATTTGTCAGTTCGATCACTTCTCCATTCGTCTTATATACTTTGTAAACAACACCTGGTGCTGTCGTTACCAGATCAAGATTGTATTCTCTTTCCAGGCGTTCCTGGATGATTTCCAAATGCAGAAGTCCGAGGAATCCACAACGGAAACCAAAGCCAAGTGCAATAGATGTCTCCGGTTCAAAGAACAGAGAAGCATCGTTCAGCTGCAGTTTCTCAAGAGCATCTCGAAGATCACCATATCTGGCACCATCAGCCGGATACAGTCCACAGTAAACCATTGGCTGTACTTTCTTGTAACCCGGAAGTGCTTCTGCACATGGTCTTTCATTATCGGTAACTGTGTCACCAACTCTGGTATCCCCAAGATTCTTAATACTTGCGGTAATATATCCAACCATACCGGCTGTCAGCTCATCACATGGAATAAACTGTCCGGCTCCAAAATATCCAACTTCCACAACTTCAGTCGTAAATCCTGTTGCCATCATACGGATCTGAGTACCTTTCTTAACGCGGCCGTCCATAACACGACAAAAACAATAACGCCTTTATAAGCATCATAAATAGAGTCAAAGATCAATGCCTTCAGCGGTGCATTTACGTCTCCCTGCGGTGCCGGGATCTTCGTAACGATCTGTTCCAGAACTTCTTCAACATTCAGTCCTGTCTTGGCAGAAATTCTCGGTGCATCGTGTGCCTCAAGTCCGATCACATCCTCAATCTCGTTGACAACGCGCTCCGGATCTGCACTTGGGAGATCGATCTTGTTAATGACCGGAAGCACATCCAGGTCATGATCCAATGCCAGATAAACATTCGCCAGCGTCTGCGCCTCGATACCCTGCGCTGCATCTACGACCAGAATTGCCCCATCACAGGCAGCAAGACTTCTGGAAACCTCATAGTTAAAATCGACATGCCTGGTGTATCGATCAGGTTAAAAATATATTCTTCTCCATCATTAGCCTTATAAACGATTCGTACAGCCTGAGACTTGATTCGTGATACTCTCTCTCTCTCAAGCTCCATATTATCCAGCACCTGAGACTGCATCTCACGTTCTGTCAGTGTACCCGTCTTCTCAATAATACGGTCAGCCAAAGTGGACTTGCCATGGTCTATATGTGCAATAATGCAGAAATTACGAATTTTGCTCTGGTCTATCATTCTGCGAAATTCCTCCTTATGTACTTCTCTTTATTTTCCAAAAAACTATTCCTTATATAATAAAGTATAGAAAATCATACTACGAGGCATTATAGCATAGCTTTTTACCTTTAGTCCAGTTCTTGTAAAGGGATATTTCTGCTGACACACCGTTATGACGCTGTTCACGTCTGTATTACTGATCTGTGTTCTTATTATACGAACATTTGTTCTGAATTGCAAGCGTTATTTTTTTAATTTTCCCCCTGCAGCACCCGGTTCAGGATATCCGCAAAAGGATCCATTGCATTTTTTACCTCCTGGACAGTATTTGTCTGAGCCCCTGCCTCCAAAAGCAGGGCTCGTGGACGCAGATGCAGATTATAACGTAATCCTGCCAGATAAATGCCACGGTACAATTCAGGATAGTACAGAGCCGCCTGATACTCAAGCTGGAAAGAAAATGCCAGATTATCCTGTATGTACGGATTTGGAAGGTATGAAAGATCACCGCTGTTTATTGTATGACTCAAGCCATTATAAAACATGATCTGCGCTGTCGGTTTTCCGTTAATTTCGGTGACCAGATGGCGGTCTTCCGGTACGCCATCCCGGTGCAGGTCTATCAGAATCTGTATAGATGGCTTCTCTTCCAGAACAGGTTCCAGCCACGCTCTTGCATAGTCATATGCTTTACTCCGGTCAAGTTCCCCTCCAGCCAGATCAAATTCTTCCGTTACATGCATAACCTGATAGCCATAATTTTCTGTCAAAAGCTGAGCCAGATAATCCCCCACCCCCACGATCGTATCTTCTGTCTTTCCTTCTCTGGAATCTGCAAAAGTCTCCTGCGAATGACTATGATAGATCAAAATCTGTGGCTCCGCTTTTTCTTTACGGAGCGTCAGATCCTCCCCAAGAAGAGTAGCCGCATTCAACTGTTGCGCACTGGTTTCTGTATTAGGATCAAGAATAAAAAAATGATTCATCAGATAATCGTAATCTGCCAGTCTTTCCGGTGCAAGGTCAATTTCCGGCATCGGCTGTACCTGAGCGGCTGCCGTAGTAGCTTCCTCTTCCCCGGGAGATTCTTCGGCTAAATTTTCTTCTGGCTCTGTCTGTTTATCTGCATTTTTTGCTTTCTGCTCTTCTGTATTTTGAGTTATTGGAGTCGCTGTAATCTCTGGTTTCTCAATTGAAGTTATCGTTGGCTTTTCCAGTCGTTCATCCTTCTCAACATCCTCTTCACGCTCTGACTGCTTGTCCTCAGTCTCTCTATCAGTTTCTTTACTGCCAACTTCTTTATTTTCATCCACAACCATCCTGCCAAGATAACGTGCATTGCTCTCCATCAGCTTTTCATAAGTCTCACGGTCCTGTCCAGCTGAACGCTCCTGTGCCTTCTCTTCCAGAAAACAGTACAATGGAAGCTGGCGAAATACATTTTCGTGCATCACAAGAATGCCCGCTGTCACGGATAGCGTCACAAGCACACAGCCTTCCACTACCAAATACAGTATTTTCCGGAATTTTGTCACAGGATCACCCCTTTCAAAGTATCCTATGATAAATTTTTTCCGGATTATTCCCCACAAAATATCCATTTAAATATGAAAAAACAACTTCCATATTTTTATATCAGATTTCACCGAACGCTGTATTCAATCCTTCAGATATTGTAAAGCTCAGATATTTTACCGTCTCATCCACATCCTTTGGTGTCACAAACATGCTGTAGAGATTCGGAGCAATCATTTCTTCCAAAAATTCTTTCTGCTCCGCTTCTTCCAGTGCATCCAGAAGATGTGCCATCGAATCATGAACGATCGTTGCCGCATCCACAACCGTTGGAACTCCGATTCCAATCACTTTGACCTGCAAATTTTCCTCAGTCAGTCCATTTCTGTGATTTCCCACTCCTGAACCCGGATGAATCCCCGTATCTGTGATCTGGATCGTGCGATTCAGCCTGCGGACACTTCTGGCCGCCAGCGCATCAATTGCGATCACCACATCTGGTTTCGTTTCCGCAACTACTCCCTGTATGATCTCCGCAGTTTCCATACCGGTCTGTGCCATCACTCCCGGCCACAATTCCACTGACACGGTGCATTTTTTCATGATCAATTCCTCGAGGCCGTATTCCCTTATGATATGACGGGTCATCCTTAAATTTTCTACCACATGCGGTCCCAGTGCATCAGCAGTGATTCCTGCATTTCCGAGCCCCACCACAAGAATGGATTTTTCCTTTTTCAGATTAATGAGTTGTTTCAGATGTTTGGAAATCTCCTCTGATATCTCACGATGATAATCTTCATCCGGTACAGACAAATCCGGAGCTTCTATTGTAATGTAAGTTCCCTGCGGTCTCCCCATCGCTTTTGCCCCGTTTTCTGTCACTATTTTTACAACAGTTGTCCTGATATCCTTCTCTTCATCATACTCCTCCTGATTTCCACTCCTCGGATCTCTGTGTTTTCTTCTTTTAAAACGTTCTGTTGTTTCCAGTGCAAGGTCTGTTCTGATTCTTTTGCTGACTGCCATCTCTCTTCCTCCTGATCATCCGAATTATTGATATCCGATTATCATCTGTAAAATTTTGTTTCTTATCTGTCTACAATATTTCACTTTATCATTAATGTCTCTGTTTTAAGCCTATATTATGTATGGAAGATTTTTCTCACAGTAATATTATGTTTATATTTTTTAACATTTCCGCATTTACTATTGACAAGTAAAAATAAATATACTATCATATATAAGCATGTTTACAGAAGCGCCCGTGTCTGTTTCTGTAACAACGACACATTATTATAAATCTGAAATGGAGGTGTACCAATTGGCTAACATCAAATCTGCAAAGAAAAGAATTTTAGTAAACAGAACTAAAGCTGCTAGAAACAAATCTATCCGTTCTGCTGTTAAAACTTCCATCAAAAAAGTAGAAACTGCAGTTCAGAAAAACGATAAAGCTGCTGCACAGGCTGCTCTTACAGAGGCTATCTCTACAATCAGCAAAGCAACATCTAAAGGTGTTTATCACAAAAACAACTGTGCAAGAAAAATTTCCCGTCTGTCTAAAGCTGTCAACAGCATTGGCTAATTCAGGAAATATACATTTTTTAATTATAACTATAATAATAAAGACAGTCACAACCGTCAGTGA
>ENA-OQDF01000895-OQDF01000895.1-human-gut-metagenome-genome-assembly--contig:-NODE-895-length-12396-cov-1.885647_pt1 | contig 12396 bp, 18 predicted proteins | sample MGYA00242769_ERZ504597 | MGnify/ENA primary metagenome ERZ504597 (study PRJEB26092, sample SAMD00036305) | human gut metagenome | host: Homo sapiens | study: EMG produced TPA metagenomics assembly of...
AAAAGAAAAGAGAAGTGAAGAGATGAGAAGGGACTAATCCACAGATCATAAACCGGTTCAGCCTGTATATCGGAGCGGGGATGTCCGTAAGAAATGCATGGCAGCGTATCACAGAAGATTATAGAAAAAATAAGGAGCGTACAGGGAGAAGAAAAGCTTATGAAGAGATGATTTATACAGAAAATCAGATGAAAAATAAAGCGGCAGAGTCGGAGTGTTATGAAGAGTATGGAATCCGGTGTGGATTGTCTGTGTATCGTAGATTTGGTACACTGCTGTCCCAAAATCTGCGTAAAGGATCAAAGGGATTAAGCGAGTTATTGAAAAGAGAAACCGGGGAAATGTTTGAAGAAAGAAAAAAGCAGGCAAGAAAGCTTGGAGAAGAGGCGGGAACAAAGCTGATGATTCCATTATTTATGATGCTGGCAGTTGTATTTATTATTGTGATAGTTCCGGCATTTTTTACAATCCAGATTTAAGGTCAGTAAAAAGCAGTGATATAAGAATAGATAGGCAGCAATATAAGAATGAACAGGCAGTGATACAGGAATGGATAGGTGGTGATACTAAAATGGATCATTCGTGCAATAGCAGGAGCAGAAGAGAAAACTATGTAAAATGCAGATGAACGGAGGAAAATGCAGATGAGAAATGTTGTTGGTGAAATGAAGCAGAGAATGCACCCGAAAATAGAACGGTTTACTACAGGTTGTAAAGCATTGGGTGAATCTAAAAAAAGACAACTGGTGGGAATGCTTGCAGGGAAGGAGTATGTATCAGGAATTACGGTAATAGAACTGGTATTGATCCTGGTGATCATTATTGCTCTGCTTGTTATTTTTAAGGAGCAGTTGATTGATCTGCTGAATACTATTTTTGAAAAGATTACATCAGAGAGTTCCGGGATCTGAGATGAAGAAAGGAGAAATCACGGTCTTTCTGAGTCTGACGGTTGTGTTGCTGGTGTCTTTTATTTTAGGAATGATGAATGCAGCGAATATCCAACTGATGAAAAATCAGGCAAGAATTGATGTAGACAGTGCGTTGTATTCTTTGTTTGGAGAATATCAGACAGATTTGCTGGAAGAGTATCATATTTTCGGTATAGAGGAAACTTATGGAACGGGAAATCTGCAGGAAGAAAATCTGCAGGAAGAAAATTCTGCTTAGACGAATGCACTATTTTGGAACGAAAGGAATCGTACATGAGATAAAAGGAATCCAGTATCTGACAGATCTTGATGGCATGGGATTACGGGAGCAGATCATTACATATATGGAACAGAAATACGGGATTGAGTATGCACGTAATCTGGCAGGTATGACTGGAGAATGGGAAGAAGTTGAAATTCAGGAAAAGGAAGCGAAAGAAAATCAGAATCAGTCAATAGAAGAGATGAAGCAGATGTCTGAAGAGATGGAAAAAGATCATCAGGAGGAGATAGAAAATCCTTTTGACTGCATGGAGCAGATAGAAGCAAATGGGATCATTTCTTATGTGCTGCCGAAAGATAAAAGGTTGTCAGGCAAAGAGATAAATCGGGACAGGCAGGTATCCGTGAGAATAAGAGTTGCAGGAAGAGGAAATTTCCAGCAAGAAAAATCTGAGTGGGACAGAGGAACGACTTTTATTTAATGAGTATGTCCTGAAAAATTTAGAGAATGCAGCGGGAAGAGAAGCGGAACCAGATGAGTTGGAAGATCAGGCGGCTGTGAGTGATGGAAATAAAATCTATCAGGAAGAGAGGAAAAAAAGTCTGGATTATGAAGTGGAATATCTTCTTGCAGGAAAAAATCAGATAAAGAAAATCTTGAATCGGTTTTAATGAAACTCTTTCTGATCCGAATGGGAGTGAATTATATCTGTCTGCAAAAAGACAGTGGAAGAAAAGCTGAAGCGGAAGTGCTGGCTGTAACAATCTGTACGTTACTGCTTATGCCGGAAGGGACAGAAGTTGTAAAGCAATTAATTTTAGCTGCCTGGGCAGGTGGTGAAAGTGTTGCAGATCTGAGAACGCTTCTCGCAGGTCAGAGGGTACCGGCAATTAGACTTCGGAGAACTGGAGCGTGTCCCTCGCAGAACTTCCATTGATTTTGAGCAGTGACAAGAGAGCAGAGGTCAAAGAAACGGAAAAAGGATTATCCTACAAAGATTATCTGCGGATACTGCTGTTCCTGAAAGATACAAAAGAAGTGACCATGAGGCTGGCAGACCGAATTGAAGAAAATATCAGAAGCCTGCCGGAGAAAGAATATTTTCGCATAGATCAGTGCGTCACGAAGCTTGAAATAGAAAATAAAGTGACTGTATATGGAGATATATCCTATACATTTCCTGCTTATTTTGGATATCAATAAATCGAACCGATTTACTATAAACAGTCATACGGATTTACATAGGTTCATAGAGATTATCCCCGGTGCAGATGTCCTTTCCGACACCCATTTTTAAAGTACTGACGATGAGTCGGTACAGTCTTATCCCGTACCCCTCATACGGGAAACCTCACAAATTTATAGAAAGGAAAAACTGCGATGATAAAGCTGAATAAAGATAGCAACAGTCCAAAAATGGAAAGGGCATCTGCACCGGGGATAAAAGTAAAAAAATATAATATAAAAGGAATCATAACGATAGAAGCAGCACTTGCAATTCCACTATTTCTTTTTGCAGTAATCTGTCTGATCTATCTGATAGAAGTGCGGAATATCAGACTGGTACTTCATAATGCATCACAGAGTGCGGCAAAAGAAACGGTAGAAGATCTGGCTGTTTTGCCTGTATTTAATTCCGTAAAGATGCAGCAGAAGATAATAAAAAATATCGGGGAAGAACGACTGGAAAGAAGTCTTCTTGATGGTGGAACTTCTGCAATAAGCTGTTGGAAATCTTATTATGATATGGTGCATGGAGAGGTAAATATTTGTGTGGAGTATAAAGTGAAACTTCCAATCCCTCTACCAGGAAATTATTCTGCAAAATATGCAGAAAATATAAAAATGAGTGCGTGGAATGGATATCAGGATGGAGAAGATACAGAAGGAGAGGATGAACTGGTCTATATAACAGAACTTGGTACAGTATGGCACAGGAGTGCTACGTGTCCTTATCTGCAATTATCAATCCAGTATGTGCCATACACGGGACTTGGCAATATGAGAAATGAAAGCGGAGGCAGATATCATGCGTGTGAACGGTGCGTGATTGGAACAACTATGACCGGAATCTATATTACGCAATACGGTGACAGATATCACAATTCGTTGAATTGCAGTGGATTAAAAAGAACGATACGGACAATAAAAAAATCTCAGACAGCTGGAAAAAGAGGCTGTTCCAAATGTGCATCAGAATAGAAAAAGAGGGGGTCAACAGTGCATCAGAATAGAACCGGAATCATTAAAAGTCAATGTAAGATGATAAAACAGAGGAAGAGCTAAAGCATTAAAAATGGGGGAAAGGAGTCAGAAAAGTATATGAAATATGGAGGTCTGGTGGGAAATGTGATAATGGGAGTGTATTTGATATCACTTTCTTATTCGGATATGAAAAGAAGAAAACTAAGTGTTGGAGTGATTGTATTGGGATTTCTTTCGGCACTGGTTTTTCAGGCAATTACTGGTATCGAATCATGGAGAGCTGTTGCAGGAGGAATTTTAACAGGGTTTCTTTTTATGGGAATCAGCAGACTTACAGAAGAGAAGATCGGATATGGAGACAGTCTTCTGATTATTGTACTCGGTACTTTCCTTGGAATGTGGAAGTTACTGATATTACTTTTGGGAGCGTTTGGACTGGCGGCAGCAGTATCAATTCTGTTGATGATAAAAAGAAAGTTTACGAGAAAAGTATGATCCCATTTGTCCCATTTCTTACAGTTGCATATATGGGTGAGATGCTAGGAGGGATGCTGAGTGGAGGAGTCTGAATCAATGGGATATGTATCAGGGAGTACGGTTGTTGAGATGTCTTATATTATGCCACTGATTATGTTGATGTTTGTTCTGATCATCCATACAGTCTTTTACTTCTATGACAGGGCAGTCTTAAATGGAGCAGCCGCAGAAACGGCAGTTCTGGGAGCTGAACTGGAGCGGAGACATGGAGCAGAGGAGGAAAATCTGAAAGAATTTTTTGAAGAGAGAACTTCGGGAAAACTGATTCTTATGACAGATCCATCAGTGGCGATCACCCGGACAGATAACAAGATTCAGGTGACTGCAATGGTACAGAAAGGAAGATTTGAACTGGAAGTCAGGCAACGGGCAGTAATCGTAAATCCGGAGGAGAAGATCAGATGGATAAAATAAAGTCACAGAAGCAATTGAAATATACAGACTGAGGATCGGTGGGATGCATCCTGTATTCATGTGGATGTTCCCAGTTTACAGAAAGAAGATTACCAGCTTCAAATGCTTCAGAATAATCGGATCAGAGACTGCTGGAATTGTCGGTGACAGGGCGTGAAGAGAGCAGTCGGTATACTTATAAGACTTTGAATGGTGCATCATTGGAAGAACGATATCGGATGGAGGCGATGGGAAAAAAGGAAATCCTGGAATTAACGGAGCAGTTACTTTCACTTGGAGAAAAAGTGAAAGAGTATCTTCTTGATCCCAACAGGATCTTGCTGATGCCACAATGCATTTTTAAGATCAGAGGAGAATACAATTTTTGTTATTTGCCGATTGAATATCAAAGTTTTTGTGAGGCATATCATGGACTGACAGAATTTTTGTGAAAAAAATCGATTACAAAGATATAGAAACTGTATTTTTGACCTGTATGCTCCATAAAGAGACGATGAAGGATACCTATGATCTGAAAGAGATTCTAAAAAATACAGAGAAGAGGCAGGTGAAATCTCTCTGCCGGAAAAAAGAGCAGAACAGAAACTGGATATTTTTGTAAATGAGGAAGGTGAAGAAGAATTATTTCCGTTGGAACATCCCCAAAAGCAGGAGATGGTATGCGAAGAAAAGAAGTATGGATTTTTTTAAAAAATTTGGAAAGAAGATAAAAAGTGGATACTGGGGGGATTGGGATGATCTGCTCACAGAGGCAGAAAATAAAACTGAAATGTGAATTTCTCGAAGAAAATGTGGACAACTTTTCAGAAACCTGCCTATAATGTAAAAAAGTCAGGTGAAAAGAGGCATAAATATGAGAAAAAACCGAAGGCAGTCTGTACTGTCGGACTGATTATAGTGAATATCGCAGTCTTTATGGTATTAAGTTTACTGGGGGATACTGAGAATGGATATTTTATGCTTCATCATGGAGCAATGTATGAACCGATGATATTGGAGAATCAGGAATATTACCGCTTTTTTACTTGTATGTTCCTGCATTTTGGAATCCAGCATCTGCTGAATAATATGGTCATGCTGGGAGCTTTAGGATGGCAGTTAGAACCGGTAATCGGAAAAGTAAAATATCTGTTGATTTATTTTATCAGTGGACTTGGAGGCAGCGGTCTGTCTTTTGCATGGAACGTTATGCATGAAGAGCAGAGTGTATCGGCAGGAGCATCCGGTGCGATTTTTGGATTGATGGGAGCATTACTGTATGTTGTGATTGCCAACAGAGGAAGGCTGGGTGATCTTTCAGGAAAAGGTATGATGCTGATGGTCCTTCTTGGTCTCTATTGCGGAATGACCAGTACCAGTGTTGATAATCTTGCTCATATAGGCGGTCTGGTCTGCGGATTTATCCTGGCACTGATTCTGTATCGTAAAAAGAAAAAGCCTGCTTATACAGCCGAGTGGATTCGGCAGTCAGCAGGCGATGACTTATAGAAAATTTAGATCGGGAGGGAGACAGTAAAGGTTGTCCCAGGGCCTTTTTTGGACTCAAAAGAGAGCGTCCCTTTATGGGCTTCAATAATTCTTTTTGAAACGGCAAGTCCCAGTCCTGTTCCACCGGGTTTGTGAGTGATGAAAGGTTCAAAGATCGTTTTCTGAAGATCTTTTGGAATACCGCACCCGTTATCTTTACAGCGGATCACGATCCGGTCATCTATGCGGTCGGCAGTGAGCCGGATCTTTCGGTAAGACTGCTCCATAACCGCATCTTTGGCATTGCGGAGAAGATTTAAAATAACTTCTTCCAGTTTAATCTTGTCACCGGTGAAACTCCCCATATCAGGCATGATGCGGGAGGTAAATTCAATGGGATATACAGACTGTTCTGATTCAAGTGAAATTGCAAAGGAGACTGCAATATTTTTTAATAACTGTTCGATGGAAAAGACAGAAAGATGAAGTGTATTTCCATTGTTGTAATCAGAAAGTTCATTTAGTAAACTGCACATAAAATCAACATCATCCATGGTCTGCTTCCAGTTGAAAAATTCTTTTACTTCAGGATGTTCCAGTTCCATTATCTGTAGAGAGGAAGAAATTAAAGTAAGTGGATTTCGTATTTCGTGAGAGATCAGGGAGACAGCTTCCTGATGATTTTTCAGAAGCTGGGTAATAATCTGACGGGCATCTTCATTCGTTTCCAGTAAGTGGTTCATCTTGTTGATATCTATATTGGTAAGCATGAGTAAGTCCCTCACTTTCTAAAATGATCAGAAATAAAGATTTCTGACGGACTATTCTAACATTGGATAATTGAAAATGCAAGAAAAATCGTTCGACCTTTTTCGACCGAAAAAATAAGTCTGTGTGTGAGAAAAATCACTTCTCTTTTGGTAAAAATAGTCTATACTACTTGTGAATACCGACGAGAAAGAGGATGAAATAAATGAGAGATGAGAATTGTATTTTTGTAAAATAGCAGCAGGCGAGATTCCTTCCGCCACACTTTATGAAGATGATGATTTCAGAGTAATACTGGATTTAGGACCGGCATCAAAAGGACATGCCTGATTCTTCCAAAGAATCACTATCGTAATTTATATGATATTGATGATGAGGTAGCATCAAAGGCAATTCTTCTGGCTAAGAAGATGATTACGAAGCTGACAGATGTACTGAATTGTGATGGATATAATATTGTCCAGAATAATGAAGAAGCAGCAGGTCAGACGGTGTTCCATTTTCATATGCATATGATCCCGAGATATAAGAATGACAATGTGGGACTCGGATGGCATATGGGTGAACTGTCAGAAGCAGATAAAAATGAGATCTTAGAAAAATTGAAATGATACCGGAGAAGATATGTTAACAGGAAATCGTGAATTTAACGAGAGTTATGAGAATTATAAAAATCTCATCCTGAGAACGGCATATACTTATTCAGGCAATCGAGAGGCAGCAGAGGACATTACACAAGAGACTTTTCTGAAATTGTATATAGGATACGACAGCATGAAGAAAGAGAATATCCCTTCATGGCTGTATACCACTGCGAAAAATATGGCATTAAACTATAAGAAAAAGGCAAAGTGGGAAGTATTGGCGATGGATGATGATGAGAGTGCTGTGCCAGAACCAGGTACAAAAAGCACAGAGGATGAATATCTGGAAGATGAACTGAAAAGAAAACGGAACGTACTTCATAAGAAGATCAGTGAGGAAATGTATAAAAGAATCCACGATGGTATGAAGCAATGGTTCTTGTTTACTATATGGATATGCCTCAGGTGAAAGTGGCAGAACTGATGGGTGTCAATCTGAGAACACTGCACAGTCTGCTACATAGAGCAAAGAACTGGATAAAGAAAAATTATAAAGTCGAATATGAAGAAATGAACCGGGAAGACTGATAAAGATACTTTAAGACTTCCCGGTGGATTGGAACAGAGTAAAATTAAGAAACTTCTTCAATCAGCTTGATGATCGTACCGATGGAATCCTGCTGACCGGAGTTCTTCATGGAATTTATGAAAGTAGTACGGTTTTCATACAGATTTTTTACAGCAGCCAGGAGAGTTTCTTTTGTAAGCTGTTCTTCTTCAAGAACCAGGCTGAATCCCTGACGTTCAAAAGAACGTGCATTGAGAATCTGATCACCGCGGCTTGCATTGGCAGACAGCGGATGAGAAGGTTTGGTTTATGAAGTGCAAGCAGTTCACAGATTGCATTTGCTCCGGCTCGTGATATAACGATATCAGCGAGTGCGAACAGATTGCGGAGTTCATTTTTGATGTATTCAAACTGACAGTAGCCTTCAACATCCTTTAAGGATTCATCCATCTTGCCTTTACCACAAAGATGAATGATCTGAAAGTCTTTTAAAAGCTCAGGCAGTGCTTCACGTACAGCATTATTTACTGCTACAGCTCCGAGACTTCCACCGATAACGAGGATAACCGGTTTGTCGGATGTGAAGTGGCACATATCCATTGCTGCAATCTTATTTCCAGACAGAAGTTCCTGACGAATCGGAGAACCTGTAAGGACTGCCTTACCTTCTGGAAGAGATTTGAGCGTCTCAGGAAAATTACAGCAGACTTTGGCTGCTGAAGGAATAGCAATTTTATTGGCAAGGCCCGGTGTCATATCAGACTCATGAATGATAACCGGTACTTTGCAGCGTTTCCCGGCAAGTACAACGGGAACAGATACAAATCCTCCTTTGGAGAAGATAACATCAGGCTTTAACTGTCTGATCAGTTTATGGGCTTCACGAAAGCCTTTCAGTACACGGAACGGATCAGTAAAATTCTGTACGCTGAAATAGCGTCGTAATTTTCCGGAAGAGATTCCGTGATAAGGGATACCGAAAGGTTCAATAAGTTCCTTTTCGATTCCCGTATAAGAACAATATATTGGATATCGTATCCGAGTTCCTTAAGACGAGGAAGAAGGGCGATATTTGGAGTGACATGTCCGGCTGTACCACCACCGGTCAGAATGATTCGCTTCATTATGGATAACCTCCTAATTATTGAATTTAGACTATTTTCATATTAATCTTATTTAAAAAAATGTCAAGATAAAAAGAAGGTGTGATGGTGGACGAGAAGAAGGAAGTTTGCACGTCTACAAAGAGACGGAAAAGGTGTAAAGAATGAAGAATCTGAAAAATTGTCATTGGAAGATGAAATTAACAGAGAAGCGGAAGAAATAGAGAAAAAGGTAAAGGAGAATAAAGAAATTGAGGGAATGACTGTATCCGAGGATATGGAGACTGCCCTGTTCAATAAGATACAAGAATATGAATACGATAAGAGATTGAAGAAAGTAGTCTATCGTAAGAAGAAGCGGACATATGTGATCGGGGCGATTGCTGCAATTATCATTTTGATTTGTGGCAGTGTTATGACCAGTGTAGGAAGTAAATCCTATGTGAAAGTGTTGTGGGAACGAATTAATGGGGATGAAAGTTCTAATATCATTAATGTAGAAGATATGGATTCAAAGAAATCAAAGGATGTTGATGAAGGAACAATTTATAAAGAACTTGCTAAAACCTTTGGAGATTATCTTTTAAGAATGGAATATCGTCCGAAAGACATGCAGTTGATTCGATATTCAATTGATGTGGAACAAAGAAAAGGTACATTATTCTATCAATATAATGATGAAATTGTGAGATATTCAATGTATTTAAATGATGATGATTCTTCTTTTGGTCAGAAAGAGGTAGACACAAAGTCTAAGGAATATAATTATAAATGTGAAGAATTTATTGCGGATGTAAAAGAGTATACGGTTGAAGAAACTAAGCAGAAGCGATATGTGGCAGATTTTGAGTATATGGGAATTCATTATCAGTTAAAAGGTTGCCTTCCGAAAGAGGAATTGGAAGAAATTTTAAAAAATTTAATTTTTTCTAAAAAACGCGTAAGTTTTTCCGAGTTCAGTTGTTTATATATACAGAAGGGCAAGGAAAAGAACATGAAAAAAAGAATTTTATCAGTAATGAGCAGTCTGGTAATGGCTGGATGCATCTTAGGAACATCATCCGTTGCAGTCAACGCTCAGGAAAATGAAAAGATAGTTGATGGTTCCGTACTTACCACAGATGATACTTCCACAGGAAGGACAGAAAATGGACTGGAGAGAGGAATCCATCTTATGGATGGTGAATGCTCCATTTCCAAAGCAGGAATCTCAAGAGTATACTGTTATGGATCAACAACAGCAAATCATGAAGTGGATAAACTTGCAGTGATTGTAAGAGTAGAACAGTGTGAGGAAGACAGTGATGACTGGGGACAGGTTGACTGGTTTGTAGAAATGAAAGAAACTGACTATTTCGTGTATGCAACAAAAACAGTTACGGTAGACCGTGGATATTATTACCGCGTATGGGCAAGTCATATTGTGAGAAAAGGTGATGACCCTGTAGAGGAAACTTATTCATATACAGATGGTATCAAAGTGCCATAACTATAACTATTCTATTTATTTATAAGCAACAAAAGAATATCAGGAAATCCTAAGTGATTTCTTGAGTTCTTAAAGCAGCCGCTTTGCGATGTACATTTAACTCATTAACTATTAACAAAAAATAAATTTTTAGAGTATGAGAACCGTTCTTTAATTAGGAAACACCACAAGATTTCCAGTACAGGACATAGCGACTGCTTTCAGAGCTCAAGGGAGCGAAAGAAGGACTAGGGAAAAGACAGGAAAGGGCGAGGAAAAAATAAATAATACAAGAGAGATACAGTAGGGTGCTCTTTCCTGTCGAAAAAAGAAGTATTAATTCGTTACTTATTAACCGCTTCTTTCAATGCTTTTGCAAGCTGATCCGGACAGGACGTAGTCTTGAATCCACATTGGATACCTTCCAGTCTGGAATTGCTTCATCTACATCCATTCCTTCAACCAGATGGGAAATTCCCTGAAGGTTTCCATTACATCCACCAACAAAAGAAACATTGTGGATCTTATTATCCTCAATTTCAAAATGAATCTGCTGGGAACAGACTCCCTTTGTCTTATAATCCATCCTTTTTACCTCCAATCATCTGAATGATGTTGGGGTCAAAAGCCCCCAACAATGATGCCAACGGATTGTTTCGTGCTACGCACTCCCACAATCTACCCGCTATTCGCATATCATGGTGCTTACGCCCCACTTTTATGCTCATATCGGGGCGGGTCTCAAGGTCATTCTACCACCAGTGTGCAAGCACACGTGGTTTCAGACCTTTTGACCCTGACATCATATAAATAATAAAAAGCTTTTAAAAAGAAAAAATATTACAAAAGAAAAATATCATGGTTGTGAGGAAGCCAAATGAAGACAGTGAAAAAGAGAACTGTATCAATTATTCATGAATTGATTGGAAATGAGGAATTGATGACACTTTCAGAACTAGCAGAAAAATTTGAAGTTTCTCAAAGAACCATACGAAATGATTTAAAATTAATCAATGAATTGTTGAAAGAAATGGATTAGGGAAAATCAGACTTGTGGGAGGAAGGATTATCTGTCCCAGTTCATTTGGACAGGTGTTGAAGGCAGTTCCGAAAGATGATTTATATACATACAAGCTTTCACAGGAGGAACGTATCGAAATTGCAGCCTCTTTTCTGATTAATACAGTGGAATATATTACGATGTCTGTGATTGCAGACAATCTGGTTGTAAGCAGGTCAACGGTTATCAATGATTTAAGTAAGATAAAAGCGTATATTGGTCAAGGTAATCTTAAAGTACTTTCTCATCCTAATAAAGGACTGCGAGTAGAGGGAAAAGAGAGCGATAAAAGGCTATTTCTAATGAATATCAAAGGAAATGGTGTAGAAAAAGAACAAAAGATATTGTAGAAGTATTGTATTAAAGCAACTGAATCTCAGAACAGACAGTTGGCAGAAAATCAGAGAGATATTGTACGAAGCAGTGTATCTGGATCAGAGTCGTTTGCGGGAAGATTCTTTCGAGAAGATCGTATTATATTTAGGAATTATGATTCATCGTAATCAGCAGGGAAGTTACATTGAAATACAAAAGAGACAACCAAATAGTAAATATCGGATGGCACAGAATATTTTGATTCAGATTGCCAAAGAATATTTCATATCTCACAAAGAAGATGAAGTACAGTTTTTGAGTGAACTTCTTATCTGCGAAAAATTTTCCGGTTATGTATCAGAAAAGAACGAAATAACTAGGAAGGAAATGAAAGAGCAGTTAGATTCTGCAATTTATGAGGCAGAGATATTATTGAAAAAAAGCAGAAGAATTGTAAAGGGATATTTTAGTCAGTCAGCGGAAATATGGGAACATTATGATACAGTTGAATTACATCATTTCCTTCCTGCGTCTCATATCCAACTGGGAGTGGAGTGTCAGGATTGGAAAGAAATTGTTGAAAACATGGGCAGATGGATGTATGAGCGTGGATATGTTGAAAAAAGATATGTGGCATCTATGATTGAAAATACCGAAAAAATGGTCCATATATTGTTGTATTACCTGGTTTGCAATTCCTCATGACGGGCAGGGCAAGGGCAGCATTATTTCAGGAATGTATCTTCTCAGTC
>ENA-OQDF01000896-OQDF01000896.1-human-gut-metagenome-genome-assembly--contig:-NODE-896-length-12392-cov-1.463351_pt1 | contig 12392 bp, 19 predicted proteins | sample MGYA00242769_ERZ504597 | MGnify/ENA primary metagenome ERZ504597 (study PRJEB26092, sample SAMD00036305) | human gut metagenome | host: Homo sapiens | study: EMG produced TPA metagenomics assembly of...
CATCAATGTAACGATGGAGCCTTTCCGTGCTTGGTAGGGGATATGCTACCCGATGAGCAGCATACGACTGGCTTCTCGATCCAGACTTTCTTGATCGGCATCGGTGCTGTCGTTGGTTCCTTGTTGCCGAGTATTATGAATAAGGTGTTTGGTTTATCTAATACGGCGGTTGCTGGTGAGGTTGCCGATAATGTTAAATTCGCCTTTTATGCCGGTGCGGCGATTTTATTAGCGAGCGTATTATGGACAATTTTTAAGACAAAGGAATATTCCCCAGAAGAGATGGCTGAGTTTCGGCTTTCCGGTGGTGAGGTCATTGAAAAAAGGCGGGATAGCAATGGTTTTATGGAGATCATGCATGATATCTTTCATATGCCTAAAATAATGTTACAGTTAGGTTTATGCCAGTTTTTCGCTTGGTTTGCCTTGTATTCCATGTGGGTTTATTCTACGCCTGCTATCGCTGAACATGTATATGGGGCAACAGATCCTGCTTCCGCCGAATATGCGATGGCTGGCGATAAGGTAGGTGAGTTATTCAGTATCTATAATTTTGTGGCGATGTTATTCGCTTTATTATTGATCCCGATTGCCCGTCATTTAGGTCGGAAAATGACTCATGCCCTCTGTTTATGCCTAGGAGGGGCAGGGTTGGTTTCTCTCTATTTGTTGAATAACACAGGAATGATGGTCTTTTCTATGATTGGCATCGGTATAGCGTGGGCAAGTATATTGCGATGCCTTATGCTATTCTTTCCGATAGTCTTCCCGCTGATAAGATGGGTACTTATATGGGTATATTTAATTTCTTTATAACGATACCTCAGATCACGAATGGAATCATTCATGGATGGATTGTACGTAATGTTTATCATGGGCATGCTGTGTTCGCTTTGTTAACGGGAGGTGTTTTCTTGTTTTTCGCCGCCGCCGCAGTTAGTCTTGTCAAAGAGAAAAAGTTCAGTAGAAAAGTGTAAGGTATATAAGTCCGGTTTCCTGTTGTCAAGCGTAAAAACGCTATACCCAAGTCAAACAGCAAGTTATTATAATGTAGGTAGAAAAACGTATCTCAGATAATCCCGGGTCACCCCGGGACAACAACAGGAAACCAATGGACTAACTACTAAAAGGCTTCTTCCTCTTCCTTTTGGCGTGATCCTATGACGCGAAGAACTAACATCGCTACCGTAATCACACCGAGGATCCCATGGTTACGTTTTTAGTAACCTCATTGTCAAATGTTGTAGTTCCGACTAATACCAATACGATAAATGAAACCATCATGATTGCATCAGCCAAATCCTTATTTATTCTCATGATCTTCTTATTTTTTTAGGATTCGATAATTGTTGTATTTTATTATTCTTTTTCCAAGACTTCCTCTTCCGATGACGTCCCGGTACTACTCAGTCCTTTCATTATGCCATATAGACCAACACATAGAGTACCCATAACTACTACTAATTTAATATAGTCGTTAGATGATAGAACTGCATGCGAATACACAACCTGCGATTGTTAGAAGAACATAAAGATATATACGTATTTTACCTGATTTATTAGTTGTCATAATTGTAATTTTTAATTGTTTATAATAATGTAAATGGGCAATAACTCCCCGGAAATATTGATTTAATAAATGCAATATTCCTACCGATAAGACATATCAATGACTTACCGAAAGATACAAATATGAAACAATTAAAAACTAAATAATGAGTTTTCGTAGGGCAAAGACATGCTCTCCCATACGACACAGAAGTGTGGATAAATTTATGATCTGATAAGTGGATATATGTTGAGATACTCTATGAAGTTGATTTACTCCTCTCAAACGCATGTCTTGAAGGGATTTCTCCATATTTTTCCATATCCGTATTTCGATAGTGTTGTTTGCCGTTTGTGAAATCCTGCGGGGAGTTAAGCAGTTACTGCTTTTCAGCTCGTTACTTAATACTTCGAAACGACGTTGGGCATCTGCCGTGTTTTTTTCTTTCATAACGGCCTCTTTAGTCGCAGACATAACCTCATCCATACTCTTTGTTCCTTCTTCGGGAGCAAACAGCATGAAGCTAATCAACAGACCTAATATGAATAGAAAATTCTTCATGGCGCAAATATACAAGTATTTCTTTAGATAATAACAACAGTATATGTTATTTGTTTTTATTTTGTAGTTATTTTAAGAATAAAACAATAGAATGGAGAATAACAGATCGAGAATTCAAGCTTGGTTAGAGGCGGCACGTCCGAAAACGTTGCCGGCATCATTTAGTCCGGTATTAGTTGGGTGTGCGCTGGCTTACAGGGATGGAGTATTTAAATTGGCTCCGGCGATCCTTTGTGTTTTGGTGGCTTTACTTGCTCAGATAGCCAGTAATTTTGCCAATGATTATTTTGATTTTAAGAAGGGGGCGGATAAGGAGGACCGGTTAGGCCCGGAGCGAGCGGTGGCTTCCGGTTGGATAACTCCTAAGGCAATGCTATGGGGGACTTTTATCACGTTGGGCTTTCTTGTCTATGTGGCTGTTTCTTGTTTTTCTTTGCCCGCTGGGAGCTCATCGGTGTAGGAATTGCTATTGCGATTTGTGTCTTGGCTTATTCAGCAGGGCCATTTCCTTTGGCTTATAACGGGCTGGGGGATGTGTGTGTCGTATTGTTTTATGGGATTATTCCGGTTTGTTTTACGTATTATGTACAAGCATTATCGTTTTCCTTATTGTCATTCTTGCTTTCGTTGTCATTGGGGCTGTTGTCCGCTAATATTTTGATCGTGAATAATTACCGGGATTATGAGCAAGATAAGGCGGCTCGTAAACGGACTACGATTGTGCTATTCGGGCGTACGTTCGGGTTGGTAACTTATTTGCTGAACGGTATATTGGCTTTTTTGATCACGCTGCCTTTATTGATGGATGCCTCACCTTGGCTTGTTTGTTTATTCGCGGCTTTTAGCGTGTTGTTTGCCGCCACATGGCTGGAGATGAAACAGTATCAAGGCCGTGAGCTTAATAGAACTTTAGGGCATACGGCACGGAATGTATTTATCTATGCCGTGTTGCTTTCAGTTGTATTGTTATTTGGTTCTTAAGATGTGCCGTGCTTTGAACAATCGCTTGGCCTCATGGAGATTTTTCTGTATGTATTTGGACAGGATAATCAATGTAACCGCTACGATAATCAGTAAGATTCCTAAAGCGAGGTGAGGGGTGAAAGGCTCTCCAAAGACTAAAACACCTACGCAGACGGCTGTCACGGGTTCTGTTGCTCCCAGTACGGAAGTTAGGGTGGAACCGATATGGTGTACGGCTTGTACCAATGTAATGTTAGATACTACGGTTGGCAAGAAGGCTAATAAGACGAGGTTAATAAAAGAGGGCAGGTCTGGAATGGGTTGGATTCCTGTTCCTGCCTGTGCTTTTATGAAAAATAAAGAGGTACTGACGATAAATACATAGAACGTAAGTTTTCGTCCCGGCATATCATGTACCTCGATTTATTGACGGTGACGATATAGAGGGCATAAGCGACGGCGGAAAGTAATACGATGATTACGCCTAGCCCGTTTAATCGCATCTCTCCTCCATCAATGGATAGACGGGCTACTCCACAAATAGCGAGCCCGATCGCCAAGAGCGTAATCCATGATGTTTTTTCTTTGAATACAAACAGCATGAATAGGGTTACGAATATCGGATAGGTGAAATGTAGAGTCGTGGCGATTCCCGCCGCCATAAAATTATAGCCCCAAAACAGGAACATTGCCGAGCCTGTATAAAAAGCACCCAATAAAATCAATATCGGTAGGTTTCGCATCTCTGTTCTGAAAGAATTCCTTTTTTTGCTAGAAGCATACCCGATAAGGCGATGGCTGCGAATAAGAAACGATAGAACAATATCGAATCAAACCGCATACCCTTCTCCATAAGAGGCAATGTAAACAAAGGGATTAAACCGAATGTAACAGAAGTCGCTATTCCATAAGCGAAACCTTTTAGATTATTATTCATATTATACTTTTTGATAAAATGACCGCAAACATACAAAAAAGTCTTGAAATAACATGGGGTTAAAATGCCCCTGCTACTTTTGTGGCATTATATGCTAAATGTATAAAGAGAAGGAATCGCTCTCTTACTAATAATGTAAATAAGAACTTTCATCAATGTGAAATATCCTCTATCGTCGGATTATGGCAAGTCATACCTCCATCAGAGATGATAGTCTGTCCGGAAATGTAACGGGTTAAATTGATGACGCCAGCTTTGCTCATACCATAAAGAGTTCCCCGGAAATCTCCTGTCAATCCTCCAATGGAGGCTACGTTTACGATGCTTCCTTTTCCTTTTACGGTCATTGAAGGGGTCGCTAGCATGTCCAATGCCGCTTGCTCCGCCGGTAATAAGTGCTGTTTGTCTATCTAAAATTTCTTTTCTTGAAAACATCCTTTTCCTGTCGCTTGTTTTTATCAAAAATGATACTTATGAGATATTTCTTTATTTTATTTGCGATTGCCGGCTTGCTTATTAATCCTTCCGCTGCAGAGGCTTGCACCGGTATTACCTTAAAAAGCAAGGACGGTACGACTATTGTAGCACGTACGATAGAATGGGGTGGAAGTAATTTGAACAGCCAGTATGTCGTGGTTCCAAGAGGATACACCGAACGATCGTATACTCCGAATGGGGTTGATGGAATGACTTTCACGGCACGTTATGGATATGTGGGCTTGGCAGTGGAGCAAAAGGAATTTATCGCCGAAGGACTCAATGAGGTTGGGTTATCGGCTGGATTGTTTTATTTTCCAAAGTACGGTGAATATGAGAAATATAATGCCGCAGTTCGGGATAAAAGTATCTCTGATCTGCAATTAGTGTCTTGGTTGTTGGGGAATGTTCAAATGTAGAGGAGGTGAAAGAGGCTGTTAAGAAAGTGCATGTTATCAATATAGATCCCCGTGCGTCTACCGTTCATTGGCGGTTTGCCGAGCCGTCGGGACGTCAACTGGTTCTTGAGATTATTAAGGGTGAGCTACACTTCTATGAGAATACGTTAGGAGTTCTGACTAATTCTCCCAGTTTCGAGTGGCATCTGACGAACCTGAATAATTATGTTAATCTTTTCCCGGGTACGGCCCCCAATCAACAATTAGGAAATATCGAGTTGTCTTCATTTGGTGCGGGAAGCGGTTTCCTTGGGATTCCGGGTGACGTAACTCCACCGTCACGTTTCGTTCGTGCGGCTTTTTACCAAGCTTCGGCCCCACAACAAGAAACCGCATTGGAAACGGTTTTCCAGTGTTTCCAGATATTGAATAATTTTGATATTCCCGTAGGGATCGAATTCCCATTAGGGCAAGTACCTTGCGATATACCGAGCGCTACTCAATGGACTTCGGTTACGGATATGCGAAACCATGTGATTTATTACCGTACGATGTACAATAGCGTTATTCGGAATATAGATTTACGTTCCATTGATTTCTCCACGGTTCGTTATCGTGCGGTATCCATGGATGGGACGAAGCGACAAGCGGTTGAAACGATCAAAATAGAATAGGGCAGTGAGCTCTTTGGGGGATATCTCGTAAGTCAATAGGATAGGTGATAAAACTCAATGGAATAGGAAACATAACTCAATGGATTACGTTCCCTATTCTATTGGGTTTCGACTGATGATCTAAATCTTATAATAGTAATCCGGCCGCAACTTCCTCCGCAACCGCGTCACCTTTTAGTACAGATACTAGAGCTAGGCCAAAATTGAATACCAAGCCCGGTCCTCTACCGGTTACTACATTTCCATCTACTCACAGCCTCGCCTGTTACGGTGGCACCAATCAATTTCGGTTCGAACCCGGGATAACAAGTGGCTTTGCGACCTTTTAACAAACCTAGACCGCCTAATACCATCGGAGCTGCGCAGATAGCCGCTACGATACGTCCTTCACGGTATTGTTGTAATAAGACTTCTTTCACCGGTTCCGAATTGTTCAAGTTGGATGCTCCGGGCATGCCTCCGGGTAAGATCAAGGCATCAGCATCCGAAAGATCGATTTCGGTAAATGTGGCGTCAGCGTATATTCCATATTGTGAGCGCCAATCACTTTACGGTCGTCTGTGATGGAGACTGTTTTCGTGTCTATACCTCCGCGACGCAAAATGTCTACGGTTCCCGTGGCTTCCATTTCCTCGAAGCCATTCGCTAAGAATACGATCGCTTTCTTCATAAGATTCAATTATTTAAATTTGTACACGTAAGTAATAGTACCACTCTGGTTATTAGCGCCGCTGATACTGTTGAACTTCGCCTTTCGAGCCGCGTCCAAAGCGCTTTTACGCATGGAGGCGTTGTCGATATTAGTTCCCCGGCCTACCTCGGCAAATATAACGTTGCCTTTCGGATCTACGGTTATATTGATAACAATACGCCCCTCCTCTTGGATCGTGTAAGCGGGACGAGGGAGACCTCCGGCACCAATGGAACGGCCGTTCAAATTAAATGATCCGTAACCGCCTACGCCTTCATTCGCCCCATGATCAGAGTTACCGAACGGACTTCCTTGGTTACCGGTTCCGCTTTCAGCGTCGCCTTGGCTGTTACCCTCGGCGTTTCCCATACCAAAAGCTCCGGCCACCTTGTTGCTAATGGCTTGTTCCTTCTTGCGGCGTTCCTCGGCCAGACGATTCTTCTCGGCTTCTTCCCGGCGGATACGTTCTTTCTCCTCCTCTTCTTTCCGTTTCTTCTCAGCCTCTTGTTTCTTGCGTTTCTCTTCCTCTTTCTTCTTTTTAGCGTCCTCAAGGGCTACGCTTTCCTCGATATCTTGAGTGATGAGTTCCTGCTTGGGCGTTTCCACTTGCGGCTCCGGTACGGGAGGAGGGGGAGTGGTCGTTTCCTGAGGCGGTTCTTGCCCGGTATACTTGGCTCGAACATTCCGGCGGCGGCATCTACATTCCCGAAATTAACGAGTACACCCCCGTCTTCATCCGGTACCTCGGTTTTCAATACGGTAAACCAAAGTATCAGTAGAATGACACCGTGAAAAGCAACGGTACCGATCAAACTGTATATGTCATCCTTATTCAGTCTCATATCTGTTATTTCTGCGGACGGGTGGCAAGCACCATCTTGAATTTATTCTCGTTCGCTATATTCAGTATCTTTACAATCTCTTTGTAAGGCACGGTCTCGTCGGCATATAAGGCGACGAACATCTCCGGTTCCTTCGCGTAACTATCTTGCAAGAAAGGAGTGATCTCATCAAATGAGACCTGTACCTCTTTTTGCTTTCCAAATGCCACGTAGTAATTCAAGTTCGCGTCTATCGTTACCCTCGTAAGAGGTTTCGCCGCTGTCTGCTTTTGCGCTTGCGGCAAGGTAACCTTGATGGCGTTCGGGATTACTACGGTAGAGGTAACCATGAAGAAGATCAGCAAGAGGAATATGACGTCGGTCATAGAGGCCATGCTGAACGCTTCGTTTACCTTTGTTCTTCTTTTTAGAGCCATAATTTTTTATAATTGAAAATTGAAAATGGAGAATTGAAAATTAAATAGAGGAGAGTTGGCTCATCTTCAATTTTCAATTCTCCATTATCAATTAATTAGCCGGTTCATTTAATAAATCCATGAATTCCATCGTACGAGCCTCCATCTTGTTCACGACGTTATCTACTTGAGATACCAGATAGTTGTACGCGAACAATGTAATGATACCAACTACCAGACCGCCAACGGTTGTTACCAAGGCTCATAGATACCGCCGGATAATAGGGAGACATCAACATTGGTGCCTGCGTTTGCCATATCGAAGAAAGCACGTACATACCGGTTACCGTCCCAAGGAAACCAAGCATGGGAGCTCCGGCGGCGGTCGTCGCGATCAAGGGGAAACCTTTTTCCAGTTTAGCGATCTCCAAATTTCCGACATTCTCGATCGCTACGAGTACATCGTTCATCGGACGGCCCAAACGGGTAATACCTTTCTCGATCATACGGGCGGAAGGCGTGTTGGTGCTCCTGCATAAATTGAGAGCCGAGTCCACTTTTCCCTCGTGAATATAGTCTTTGATACGATTCATGAACGTCTCGTCTTCTTTTCCCGCACGGCGAATGATGATCAGACGTTGAACAAAAATATAAATAGCCATCAGAGAGAGCAGTAACAATACCACCATAATCCAACCTCCCTTAAAGGCAAGGTCTATCACATTGATTTCCGCTTCCGTAGGAAGGGTTACAGCCGTTAAATCCGGCATTTGATCTGCCGCCTGAGAGCCCACGGCCTGTAGTGAAAGTAAAATACTCATCGTTTCGAATTATGAATTATAATTTATGATTTATAACTATAAACTGTCACTTGTCAACTATTCAAGCATGCCTTGTATAAAGCGATCGTCTCTTGCAAACCATGGTAGAGCGCATCACAAATCAAGGCATGGCCGATAGAAACCTCCTCCAGCCAAGGGATATTCTTGTTGAAGAAAGCCAGATTTTCTAAGTTCAAATCGTGTCCGGCATTTACGCCTAATCCTAAGTTTTTAGCTAATTGCGCGGCCTCGACAAAAGGAGCGATCGCTTTGTCACGATCTTCCGGATAATAGGTCGCATAAGGTTCCGTATATAATTCAATACGGTCCGTACCTGTTTTCGCCGCTAGCTCGATATTCGCCAAGTCTGTTCCGACGAAGATGGATGTACGGATTCCTTGTGAGGTAAAGGTGTCTACCAATTCGCTTAAGTAATCGAAATTGTCCTTTACGTTCCAACCTGAGTTCGACGTGATGGCATCCGGAGCGTCCGGAACCAGTGTGACTTGGGTCGGTTTTACCTTCAATACCAAGTCGATGAATTTATCACAAGGATAGCCTTCTATGTTAAATTCTGTCCGGATAAGAGGTTTTAGTCCATAAACATCGCTATAGCGTATGTGTCGTTCATCCGGACGGGGATGAACCGTAATTCCTTGTGCCCCGAATAATTCACAGTCTTGCGCCACTTTCAGCACGTTTGGCATATTGCCACCTCTCGCATTACGAATAGTAGCAACCTTGTTAATGTTTACACTTAAATTTGTCATTGTATATCGTATATCTTTTTCTTTCATTACATTTGCACAAAAGTATCGGCAAATTTAGCAGGATTTAGGGAATTAACAGAATAATGTTGGTGAAAGATTTCATAACAAAGGAAATTCCGGTGTTAAAAAGTTTTGACACAGCGGAATATGCGTTGGTATTAATGGAGGATTTTAAACTCAAGCATCTTCCGTTATTGAGTGATAGCGCATACCAGTGTTTAGTGTCGGAAAAAGACTTATTGGCGCTGCCGGATCCTTCGGCTACGATCGGTGAGCGGTTTTATTCGCTCCGGCGATTTCGGAAAATAGACATTTACATGAAGCGTTGGCAATGATAACCCGATATGGATTGAGCCTGTTGCCTGTGGTTTCCGTGGACGGAACTTATTTGGGGGCGATTACCCGGGATCGTTTGGTGGATGCTTTATCCGAGCTATGTAATGCGGAGGCGGCTGGAAGCGTGATCGTATTGGAAATGATGCCACAGGATTATTCATTAACGGATATCGCCCGTTTGGTAGAGGCGAATAATGCCCATGTCCTTAATTTGCTATCCCATCAAGATAAAGATACGGGCCGTCTGCTTATAACCCTTAAGATCGATTTGGAAGATGCCTCTCCCGTGATCCGTAGTTTCGAGCGTTTCAATTATACGGTGCTTTATCATTTTATGGAGAAGGGGATGGTGGATGATATGTTGCGGCAGCGGATGAATGAGTTATTACATTATATGAATATGTAAAGTAAGGAGCGTAGAATGAAAGTTGGAATATTTGGAAGTGAATATCAGATCGAGAGACAGAATCTGATTAAACGCCTGTTTGAGAAGCTTCGTGAACAAGAGGCTGATATTTATGTGGACAGCCCTTTTTATACATTCCTTACCGATGCTTTTGGTTTTGAGCCAGTGGTGAGCGGGCTATTAGTGGGTGATGAGTTTGATCTGGATATAGCCCTTAGCGTGGGAGGAGATGGTACGTTCCTTCGTACGGCGGCCCGGGTAAATAAACAGGATATCCCTATTTTAGGCATTAATACCGGACGGCTGGGTTTCCTTGCGGATGTCAGCAGTAATGAGGTTGAGGATACGCTGGATGAGATTTTTAAGAATTACTATAAGGTAGAGGAACGAACCCTCTTGCGTTTATATACGGAAGACCGTGCGTTTCGCGGATATAATTATGCCTTGAACGAGATCGCCGTGCTGAAGCGTGATAGTTCCTCGATGATTACGATTCATACATTCTTGAATGGGGAATATCTGACTTCTTATCAGGCGGATGGTTTGGTAGTGGCTACACCTACCGGTTCCACGGCCTATTCGATGAGCGTAAATGGGCCGATTATCGTCCCGCAAAGTAATAGCATTGTCTTGAGTCCGGTCGCTCCGCATTCCTTGAACGTGCGTCCGTTGGTGATTCCGGATTCAGATATATAACGCTTCGGGTAGAGAGCCGGAATAAATATTTTCTGATCTCTTTGGATGGACGTTCGGAAATATTCCCGGCAGGTATCGAATTAAAGATGAGCAAGGCCGATTATACGACGAAGTCATCAAGCGCTATAACCATACTTTTTATCAGACGCTTCGGGAAAAATTAATGTGGGGGGCAGATGTGCGAATGAAATAATATTGTGTGCGTCCAGTCTTTGTCCAAATAGTAGCGGATAGTATTGTATTTTGTAAGCTATTGATAAATAGATTATTCTGCATGAATGAACTGAACGTATCTTATGTCTTTTGTCCAGTTTTTCTATTATGGGGTAAAAAATAGGGGGTATTCGATGTCCAGCTATGTCCTCTATTTGTCCAGTGCCCTTTTTTGATACACGCTTTTTAACTCTTTACTTTTGTCGGCAGATTAAATCTAGCTTAATGGAAGTATTTTCAATTATTATTCCTGTCTACAATCGTCCGGAGGAGATAGACGATTTATTAAACAGTCTTACCCGGCAGACATATGTACATTTTGAGGTTATCGTAGTGGACGACGGTTCTTCTATACCTTGTGAGTCCGTAGTCAATGCCTATAATGACCGCTTGAGGATTCGCTATTTCTATATAGAGAATTCAGGCCCGGGCTTGGCTCGCAATCAAGGGGTACGTTATGCGGAAGGAGAGATCGTGATTGTCTTGGATTCGGATTGTATCGTTCCGGCCAGCTATCTGGAACAAGTACACGAGTCTTGATGCGTTATAAGGTGGATGCCTTTGGTGGTGCCGACAGGCGCATTCTTCTTTTTCCGCTATACAAAAAGCGGTCAATTACTCGATGACTTCTTTCTTTACGACAGGAGGGATCCGAGGAAGCCGGAGACATTTGGATACATTCTACCTCGGAGTTTTAATATGGGAATGCGGAAAGAGGTGTATGAAGCCTTGGGTGGTTTCTCTGATATGCGTTATGGAGAGGATATAGATTTTAGTATCCGGATTTTTGCGGCAGGCTATAAATGCCGTTATTTTCCGGGCGCTTGGGTCTATCATAAGCGAAGAACAAATTTCGTCCAGTTTTTCCGGCAAGTATGGCATTCGGGGTACGCTAGGATTATCTTGTACCAGAAGTACCCGGAATCATTGAAATGGGTACATTGCCTGCCGGCCTTATTTGTGGTAGGTCTGCTGGGAGTATGTATTTCCGCTTTTTTCGTTCCAAAGGTATGGGGGCTATTGTTATTTTATATTTCGCTGATCTTTTTTGACGCTTTAGTGAGAAATAAGAACGGAATCGTTGCGTTGTTATCTATCATAGCGGCTTTTGTCCAATTGATCGGATATGGGACAGGCTTTTTGGAAGCGATTTGGAGAGAGGGAATTCTAAGAAAGAAGTATTAAGATAATAAATACTATTTATATGAAGTTTGCGCTGCACACATCTACTGCCATAAGCTCGGTTCTAAAGGAGCCGGAGCATTTCTATGTAGATATTTATTATCTGATCATTTTAATCATCGTTACTTTTGCCCTACTTTTATTATCTTTTTTACGTTATCACCTTTATAAGACAAAAAAGGAGAAAGAACTGAGAGAAATAGCGAGTCTTGTGGATAAAAATGAAATCTTGATACAACGTTATAGTCGTGAGATGTCGCACATCAAGGAGCAATTGGAAGCGAAGGAGAAATGCTTGATGGAATACCAGCATGCGGCTCAGTGGAAAGCGCATCGTGACGTGGAATCCTTGATCAAGGAAAAGGAACGTTTGGCGAAGTGTTTGCTGGAACAGTTGGATACGTTCAAGAAGTTGAAGATACTTCTAAATCGGAAACGATATTGCCGATTCGGATTGGAGAAACTTGATCGAGATCGTAAA
>ENA-OQDF01000897-OQDF01000897.1-human-gut-metagenome-genome-assembly--contig:-NODE-897-length-12391-cov-4.543297_pt1 | contig 12391 bp, 15 predicted proteins | sample MGYA00242769_ERZ504597 | MGnify/ENA primary metagenome ERZ504597 (study PRJEB26092, sample SAMD00036305) | human gut metagenome | host: Homo sapiens | study: EMG produced TPA metagenomics assembly of...
TATGGGCGCGCGGTACGCGCCTGAGCCTGACCGTTCGCCCCACCGACAAAGAGGGTGGGGGCCTTTGGGTCGTCGTGTCCGCGAGGTGCGCGCGCCGCGGCACATGCGGGCATCGAGTGGCTCAACGCCGACGAAGTTGAGGCCCGCTACGAATCGAGCGCGTACGGCATCGTTGAGGGGCGGCCTCGGTAGCTGCGCCGGTCGCCGAGAGCTACGCGCGCGGTGTGCCCCTTATGCTCGAGGGCGAGCTGGGAGCGGGTCAGATCGAGATCGCCAAGCGCCTCTATCTGGACGGTCCTTTTGCCGATCAACCCTTTGTTGCCGTTGCGCTCGATGAGCTTACCGATCGCGGTTGGCGCCACGTGCTCAAAAGCGCCGAATCGCCGTTGTTCCAAACGGGGCTGACACTTTGCATTGCGGGCTGGAATGCGGTTGGCCCCCAGCGCCTTCGCGAGCTCGTTTCCACGATGGCCGACACCGCGTTGGCGACGCGCTGCCATGTGGTGCTGACGGCGAATGACATGCCGGGCGGCAGCGAAAGTGATCAAGCCGCCTTTGTGACCGAGCGCTTCGCCTGTGCGGTGAGCGTGGCGCCGGCAATCGTCGAGCAGGGAGCCGCGTCGACGAAGGTTGCGCGCTATTTGGAATATCTCGCTGGTGCATTTGGGACGGCAGCGCCCACGCTGTCTGCCGCGGCGGCGAAGGCGCTCGATGCTTACCGCTGGCCGCGCAACTATCTGCAGCTCCGCGAGGTCTCGGAACGACTGTATATATTGGTGGGGGCGGGCACGGTGGATCGCGCTGTGGTGGAGGAAGTGCTAGCCCAAGAGGACGTGATTAAGACCGCAACCTTTGGCGCCCCGACACTCGAAAGCGACCTGTATATCCTGCGACCGTTGGCCGATACCGAGCGAGATATCGCGCATCTGGTTGTAGATCATCTCCACGGCAACCGAACCCGTGCGGCGGAGGTGCTGGGCATAAGCCGAACAACGCTGTGGCGCTTGCTGAAGGACGATGACCGTTGAGCGAGGCGCCCGTGACCGCGCGCGACGCGTGTGCTACAGTCCAAAGCGTTATTGTTTCGATTTGGTTACGGCGTGCGGGGGCGTATGGCTGAGACTACAAAACCGAGCCGCAGAAGGCGGAGCGCCGCACCGGTCAACCGACGCACGACATCGGTGACGTGGGGTAAACACGCCTCGGGGTTTGACGGCTCGTTCAAGCGCACTAAATACGGCTATCCTTCGACAGGTGCCCGCTTGGCAATGCAGGCAGAGTCCTCGCTGTGGGGCCGCAAACGCGTGGTGGGCTCAAAGCTCAAGCACGACGGCACGCTCGGCTACATCAGCCGCGGGGCGGCTCGCCGCAGTGGGCTCAATCCTGCTGGTTGGCATCGTTATGTGCCGATCGCGGTCGTCGTTGCAGTGATCGTCATCGCACTCGCTGCGCTTGGCTACGCCGGCGGCGGCGCCAACTTGGACGCGGTGTTTAAATCGCCCGAGCTCGCGCATGCAGGCACAGAAGTTGTCGAGGGCGCTCAGACCCAGACGGGCGTCGCACCCCAGCGCGGCATCGTCGCGGCGGCCTCCACCATCGCCGACGCTCAAAAGGACGAGGGCGAACAGGGCGACGGCGCCGAAACGACCCACACGAACGAAACGACGACAACTCCATCGGCAAGATAAGTTGCGAGCGGGTCCGCCGTTCGTTAGAACGGCGGAACTAATTACTTTACATACACCACGTTGTCGCGGCGGGGTTTGGGCTCGGGTAGCGTGTCTTCGGCATAGCCCAGGATGCAGTGACCGACACCGCGCAGGCTGCCGTCGGCGGGCAGGCCCCAGCTGGCCAGCAGCTCCAGGCCCTCGGGCGAGTCAAAGACCTCATGCGCGCGGTGAATCCAGCACGAATCGACACCCAGTGCATAGGCGGCGTTGAGCAAGTTGCCCATGGCGAGCGAGCCGTCTTCCAGATGCGTGGGCACGCTGCGGTCGACCAGCACCACCACAACGGTCTTGGCGCCATAGAAGGGGTCACTGTTGCCGCCCATGACCTGGGCGTTGAGCTGTGAGAGACGCTCGACGGTCGCGGGGTCGGTGACGGCGACAAACGTCACCGGCTGGCGGCCCATGCCGCTCGGTGCATATTGGCCGGCTTCGATAATACGTGCAAGCTTTTCGGCCTCGACGGGACGATCGCTGTATTTGCGGCAGCTGCGGCGGTGGATGAGCGCTTCGATAGTCTCCATGGTGTCTCCTTGTAGTGGCGTTGCAGATGCCCCGTTCATACCCGTCGGGCTCAAACGATAGACGGTCAATTGCCCGGCCAAAAGGATAGATTCCAATTGGGAAAGTAGGTTTGCATAAAAGTAGCTTCAGAATGTGACAAACAAATGGGATGGTTAAACGTTTTATCCCGTCTACCCTGCGGTTTTTTACCACTTGCCTAAATGACGAACGCATAACCTCTGATAAAGGTTTTACTAAAGGAGTACCAGCGTTTATCAATGCACCGTGGTGGCGCCGGGCCAGGAGGTAACATCATGTTCCAGGCTGGAGATGTCGTCGAGACCGACTTCGAAGGATTTCTGAAGCTGCTGCGTTCCAAGACGCGCGCTTTTGTGACGATTGACGATCACGAGTACTACATCACGCACACCGATGGCTATTGGCGTGTTCAGGATTGCGAGGCCCTCAACGACAAGGGCCACTTTACTGACTGCTCCGAGCTGGTCAACACGGTCTGCGAGGTCGTCGAGCTGCCGTGGATTGCCGGCAAGAGCCTGCATGACAGCTTCTCGGGCGCTACGGTCTATGAGGCCGTCGCCGCTTAACGGGCAATAAAACCCGATTTTCACGTGACCGCTGGCGCTGCCCCCGCGCCGGCGGTTTTTTCTGCCGATAGGCATAAAAGTGCAAGCATTTGCGGGGAGCCTGTTGACGATAGTCAAAACTCGGACTAATCTAGAGATACAAAATTGGTCAAAAATCGGACAATCGAATGGTGGGATAGATGAATAGTGCGGTTACGCTGGTCGACTTCGACCGGTTGCTCAATGGACTCGACCATATCTATTCGGAGTTCTCGCGCGCCTGCGGTCTTTCGGACTGCGCTTACTGGATGCTCGTCGATACCAGCACGGCGGGCGGCAGTATTGCCGTAAGCCGCCTGACGAGCGAATGGTTCTACAGCAAGCAGACCATCAACTCGGCCATTAAAACCTTGACGGCGCGGGACTTTGCAACGTTGGAGTTTGCCGAAGGAGCCGTAAGAACAAGGTTGTGCGTTTGACCGAAGCGGGCATGCGGTTTGCCGAGCGTTATGCGCTGCCGGCACTCAAGGCCGAGCAGCGAGCCTTTGGCGCGCTTGAGCCGTGTGAGCAACGCGAAATCATGCGCCTAATCGGAAAATTTTCCCATGCGCTCGGCGATGAATGTGATGCCTTTAAGCAGCATATCGCTGCCGAGAGCCAGGCCGAGAATCAAGGTGAGGGGGAGTCGTGCGACTCTTAATGAGGTTTATGAACCGTATCGCAGGCTTGTCGCGGTGACGTTGTTGGTGCTGCTAATCGACAACGTCGGCACACTGCTGGTACCCACGATGTTGGCGAACATGGTCAACACTGGTATCACCACGGGCGATGTCGACTACATTTTGCGTAACGGTCTCTACATGCTTATCGCGACCGGCATGGCCAGCGGCGGCGCGGTGTTGGGCTGCTATCTTTCGGCGCGCCTGGCCGCCAACGTGGCCTGCGATATCCGCAATGCCGTCTACGACAAGTCGCTCGAGCTGTCTGCCAGTGACTTTGAGCGCTTTGGCACGGGTTCGATGATCACGCGCTCGCTCAACGACATCAACGTGATTCAGCAGGCGATTCTGCAGACCATTCAGCTGGTGCTGCCGGTGCCGTTCCTGGCGGTGGCAGGCATCATCTTCGCCTGGCTCATCGATCCGGCCATGGGCATGCTTCTGGGCGTCGTGGTTGCGATCGTGCTGGTTGCGGCGGTCTTTACGGTTGCCAACGCGGCTCCGATTTTTATGCGCTTGCAGAGCTTTATCGACCGCATGAACGTGGTGCTGCGCGAAAACATCGTGGGCGTGCGCGTCATCCGTGCGTTTAACAAGGAGCGTCGTGAGGAACAGCGCCTGGACGAGGTGTTTAGCGACTACGCCGCCAACGCCATCAAAGTCAACCATCTGTTTGTGGGCCTCGACAGCTCCACCTTCTTTCTGATGAATATCGCCGAGGTGGCGGTACTGTGGGTGGGCGGCAACCGCGTGGGCGCCCACGCCATGCAGATCGCGAGCATCTCGGCGGTGCTGGAGTACGCGCTTCTGATCCTGTTCTTTGTGATGATGGCCCAGATGGTGGTGCTGACGCTTCCGCGTGCCGCCGCATGTCTGAACCGCGCACAGCAGGTGCTGGAGATTAAGCCGAGCATCGTCGATGGCCAGCGTACGCTCGATGCGGCCGCGTCCGACTCAAAGGACGGGGCCGATGCGGTCGCCGTGTTCGATCACATGTCGTTTCGCTTTGACGATGCCGACGAGGATACCCTGTGCGATCTGAGCTTTGCCTGTCGTCGCGGGCAGACCACCGCGATCGTGGGCTCGACCGGTTCGGGTAAGTCGACGGTGGCAAAGCTCTTGCTGCGTTTTCACGATGCCACGAAGGGCGCCATACGCCTCAACGGTATTGATCTGCACGACCTTTCGCAAGACGAGATTCGCGGGCGCATTGCCTATGTGCCGCAGAAGGCGTGGCTGTTCTCGGGCACCGTGGCAAGCAATCTGCGCTTTGGCAACGAGGACGCGACCGAGGCGGACATGCTTCATGCGCTGCAGGTTGCCCAGAGCACCTTTGTGCTCGATCAACCGCAGGGGCTCGATACCCCGGTTGCCCAGGGCGGTACGAACTTCTCGGGTGGTCAGCGCCAGCGCCTGGCCATTGCTCGCGCGCTCATGAAGCGCGCCGACCTGTATATCTTCGACGACAGTTTTTCGGCCCTGGACTTTAAGACCGATGCGGCCCTGCGCCATGCGCTGCAGGACGAGACGCGCGACGCCGCGGTGCTCATCATCGCGCAGCGCATCTCGACGATTCTGCACGCCGACCAGATTGTCGTGCTCAAGGATGGCGAGGTCGTGGGCTTGGGCACGCACGAGGAACTTATAGAAACCTGCGAGGTGTACCGCGCCATCGCGGAATCGCAAATGAAGGGAGGTGAGTAGCATGACCGGGGAGCTCAAGAAACGCAGCGACGCTATCGATGCCGTCGTTGTGGACGCGGTCGAAGCGGTCGAGCAGCTGCCGCGTCGACCGAGCTGGATGATGCCGCCAGGGCCGCGGCCGAGCGTGAGGCTCGCCGCCAAGCGCTGTACGAGGAAAACGAGCGTGCCGAGGACGAGCGTGCCCGCGCGGAAGCAGAGCGCATGCGCGATGTGGACGACGAGGATGAGGACGAGAAACCCCGCGATACCTGGGCGACGGTGCGCCGCTTGTGGGGCGAGGCCGCCGGCGACCATTGGCGCTTCTACATCGTGTTTGCGAGCATCGTGTTCTACGTCATCTTTAACACCGCCGCGCCGGCATATAGCGCCCATGTTATCGACGAGCTGTGGGGCCATATACAGGTGGCGTTTGCCAGCGGAACCACCTTCAGCATCACCTGGGACCAATGCGGCAAGACCATCTTTGTCTACTTCTTGATCTGGACGGCTGCCGGGTCGTTCTATGCGTTGCAGAGCTTTTTGATGTCGAGTGTGGCCGAGCGACTCAACCTGCGTCTGCGCAACCGCATCGCGCAAAAGCTCAGCCGCCTGCCGCTCGCCTACTTTGACGCGCATCGCCCCGGTGAGGTGGTCAGCCGTGCGACCAACGACTTGGACAAGATGTCCGAGAGTATGCAGCGCGGATTGCTGCAGCTGCTGGTATCGATCGGTACCGTGACGGGTGCCATCATCATGATGTTCGTCTATAGCGTCAAGCTCACGTTGGTCTTTTTGGGCTTTACGGCGGTATCGCTGCTGGTGACCAAGGTGGTTTCGCGCCGTACGCATGATGTGACGGGCGAGCGTCAGGAATGGGTGTCCAAAATCACGAGCGCGGTCGAGGAAGGCTATTCGGGCCGTTTGGTGATTCGCGCATTCAATCGCGAGCACCAGAGCTCTGCCGAGGTGCACGAGGCCTCGGGCGAGCTGGCCCGCGTGAGCACCAAGGCCGACTTTATGATCAACGCCGTCGGACCCGCGGTTCGCTTTATTGGTCGCCTGGCGCAGATCGTGATTGCGCTCGTGGGCTGCAGCATGCTGGTCGCCGGTCACATGACCGTCGGCGTGTTCCAGGCGTTCTTCCAGTTTATCTACGAGGCGTCCGAACCCATGACGCAGCTGTCGTTCACTTTCAACTCGCTGCAGGGCGCGCTGGCGAGTGCGGAGCGCGTGTTCGACCTGCTCGATGAGCCCGAGATGGAGCCGATCCGCAGCCGAGCGAGGCTGCCAATCTGCCGGGTCGCGTGGAGGGCCGCGTCGCTTTTGAGCATGTGCACTTTGCTACACGCCCGAAAAGCCGCTCATGCGCGACGTGTCGTTTACCGCCGAACCGGGTCAGAAGATTGCGGTGGTGGGAACACGGGTGCGGGTAAGACCACGCTCATCAACCTGCTCATGCGCTTCTACGAGATTGACGGCGGCCGCATTACGCTCGACGGTGTGGATACGCGCCTCATGAACCGCGGTGAGCTACGTCAGCAGTTTGGCATGGTGCTGCAGGACGCCTGGCTGTTCGACGGCACGATTGCCGAAAACATCGCCTACGGCTGCCCCGAGGCAACGCGCGACGAGATCGTGGCTGCCGCCCGCGCCGCGCAGGTCGACTTCTTTGTGCGCACCATGCCGCAGGGCTACGACACGCGCGTGGCCAATGATGCCGAAAGCATCAGCCAAGGCCAGCGTCAGCTGCTGACCATTGCGCGCGTGCTGCTCAACAACCCGGCGATTCTCATTCTGGATGAGGCGACCTCAAGCGTGGATACGCGCACCGAGCTTGCCATCGGCCGTGCCATGGACGCGCTCATGCATGGGCGCACAAGCTTTGTGATCGCGCATCGCCTGTCGACGATCGTGGACGCCGACCTGATCTTGGTCATGGATCACGGCAACATTATCGAGCAAGGCACGCATAAGGAACTGCTGGCTGCCGAGGGTGCTTACGCCGACCTCTATCTGAGTCAGTTCGCATAGTGTGACAAAGGGATAGTCCCGCATGTCACATCAAAAGAAAGGCGCGCCGGGGATGGATTCCCTGGCGAGCCTTTTGCGTCGGTGCCGATGTTGTTTTGTGCCGCTCGCGTTCCTAGCGCTCGTCCACGAGCTTGGCGACGAGGGCCTTGAGCTCGGCCACCTCTCGCTCGAGTTCTTTGACGCGGCGGGCATTCTCGGTGATACCCTGGCGGTTGAGGGCGGACTGCTCGGCGGCGTCATCGGGCATGTACTCGCGATGCTGCTTGGCGTCGAAACTCTCCTCGAACACACGGCAGCCGTTGCGCTTGATGATGCGTCCCGGCACGCCCACGACGGTGCAGTTGTCGGGCACGTCCTTGACGACAACCGAGTTGCCGCCGATTTTGACGTTGTTGCCGATGCGGATGTTGCCGAGCACCTTGGCGCCCGTGCCCACGGTGACGTTATCGCCGAGCGTTGGGTGGCGTTTGCCGGTCTCGTTGCCGGTACCGCCGAGCGTGACGCCCTGGTAGAGCACGCAGTTGTCGCCCACGATGGTGGTCTCGCCGATGACGACGCCCATGGCATGGTCGATAAAGAAGTGCTTGCCGATCTGTGCGGCGGGATGAATCTCGACGCCGGTGATGTGGCGGGTGATTTGCGAGAGCACGCGGGCGAGCGAGCGATGACCGTGCTCCCAGAGCCAGTGCTCGGGTACGTGGTTCCACTTGGCATGCAGACCGGGGTACGAAAGGAAAATGACCAGGCCGTTTTGCGCGGCGGGGTCCTGCGCCTGGACGGTCTTGATGTCCTCGCGAATGGTATTGATAAAGCTCACCGGCCGCCCTCCCTTAGCGCCATGGCAATGCGATTCAATAAAGTATAGCGATTCGCTAGGGATTAGGAAGAGCAATCTTTCACGGCTTTGCGTGACAGGTGTCAGTTATGCAAACTTGCTGGTAATGGAGTCATGCTTTTGTGGGGTTGCGCACGAGGGGGCGCTGCGACCGTATACTGGTCAACTTGGACGTATCCGCGCCCACAACTGAGAGGTTTTACTTCATGGGTTTCATCAATTTTATCGCCGAGCTGCTCAAAGACCCGCGCACTGCGATCGCCAGTTGGATCGCCGCCGGCCCGCTTATGCCTACGGCTGCGTGTTCCTGATCATCTTTATCGAGACGGGCGTGGTATTCTTCCCGTTCCTTCCCGGCGATTCGCTGCTGTTTGCCTCGGGCTTCTTTGCCCACAACGGCGGCTTTAATATCGTGGTCCTGCTGGCCGTCGCATGGGCGGCTGCCATTTTGGGTGATCAGTGCAACTTTATGATCGGTCACTTCTTTGGCAAAAAGATCATCGCTTCGGGTAAGGTCAAGGCCATGACGCCCGAGCGCATTAAAAAGTCCGAGGACTTCTTGGACAAGTGGGGCCACCTGGCCATCTTCCTGGGCCGCTTCTTCCCGTTTATCCGCACCTTCGTGCCCTTTATCGCCGGCATGGGCGGCATGCACTGGCGCAACTTTGTCATCTACAACGTGCTGGGCGGCATTACCTGGTCAACGCTCTTTACGCTGCTGGGCTACTTCTTTGGCGGCATTCCCTTTGTGCAGGAGCACTTTGAGCTGTTAATCGTTGGCATCGTTGCCGTGTCGATCATCCCGACCGTGGTCGGTTTGGTTAAGGCTAAGCTGGGCAAAAAGAACGCGTAGATCGAGCCAGCGCGCAAGCCGTGCAGTTGAGGCCCGTCACCGCTTACGGTGGCGGGCCTTTTTGCTTCGGTCAAATGAAAATACTTTAGTTAGTTAAAGAAAAACGTTTTATCCGACGCGCGTGCGGAGTACAATCTCGTGCATGCGAATCGACGTGCCATCGGCTTTGATGCCGTTCGCGTGTCCCGTCCGGCTCTACGCTCCGGGCGTGTGACGTTGCGACGCGGTCGGCCTCGGTCCTTGCGTGCGAGTTCGCGAGTATGCAACTGTGTATGTAAGGAGCGACATATGACTGTCGAGAAGAAGGATATCGATTGGGGTAGCCTCGGCTTTGGCTACATGAAGACCGATTACAGCTACGAGCTCATTGGAAGGACGGCGAGTGGGACGAGGGCGGCCTGACCACCGACCACACCTTGCATGTCTCCGAGTGCGGCGGCATCTTCCATTATTGCCAGGAGGTCTTTGAGGGCCTGAAGGCCTACACCGCCGAGACGGCAGCATCGTCTGCTTCCGTCCCGACATGAACGCCGAGCGCATGTATAACTCTGCCCAGCGCCTCGAGATGCCCCCGTTCCCCAAGGATAAGTTTGTTGAGGCCGTCAAGCAGGTCGTTTCTGCCAACGCCGCTTGGGTTCCGCCCTTCGGTTCTGGTGCGACCCTGTACGTGCGTCCGTTTATGATCGGCTCCGGTGACGTGATCGGCGTGGCTCCCGCTCCTGAGTACACGTTCCGCATTCTCGTGACCCCGGTCGGTCCGTACTTAAGGGCGGCCTCAAGCCCGTCAAGCTGCGCGTTTCCGAGTACGACCGCGCCGCACCGCACGGCACCGGCAATATCAAGGCCGGCCTGAACTACGCCATGTCCCTCAAGCCCACGATGGAGGCCCATCGCGAGGGTTATGCCGAGAACCTGTATCTCGACTCCGAGTCCCGCACCTATGTCGAGGAGACCGGTGGCGCGAACGTTCTGTTCGTGAAGGAGAACGGCACCCTCGTCGTTCCTCAGTCGCACACCGACTCCATCCTGCCCTCCATCACCCGTCGCTCGCTCGTTCAGGTTGCCGAGGATTTGGGCATGACCGTCGACCAGCGTCCCGTCGAGTGGGCCGAGGTCAAGGCCGGCACCTTTGTGGAATGCGGCCTGTGCGGCACCGCTGCCGTCATCTCCCGGTGGGCGAGATCGACAACAAGGTCTACGGTGCCGATGAGACCGTGACCTTCCCGGCTGGCTGCACCGAGATCGGCCCCGTGATGAAGAAGCTTCGCGAGACCCTGACTGGTATTCAGTCCGGTGCTGTCGAGGATAAGCACAACTGGTTTACACCGTCGCATAAGCTGCCTTGTATGTCCGGCCCGAGGCAACCTACCTTTCCGGCGCGTCCTCGGACATGAAAGAACCTCCGCTGCGCACTTCGTGCGGCGGAGGTTCTTTCGTCCTGCGGAGTGCGCCGGAAAGGAAGGTCGCGCTTTTGTTTTGGTTCGCGCCATGTGGGGGTGGTGGCGACGTGCATTTTTGCGAGTATTCTGCAATCGAAGGCCCCTGCATACCGACCTCGGGCAAAAAATCGGGAGTCTCGATGTTTCTACGAATGATGGGCGGGGCTATGGGCTGATAGCGTTTGATTTGCAGGAATATTCGCGGTCTTTGGCATTTATCGTGGCGCTCGAAGCTGTCGGGCATGCTGAATACTCACAAAATGCACGGCGCCTTGAGGGGGACCTTCGCGACAAAGGAAACCGCCCCGTCGAAGTATGCATTCGACGGGGCGGTTTATGCAAAACGGTTGTGGATGCGTCAACGGCTCACTAGAACTTGACGGTTGGTGCCTGGCGGGCGCCTCGGCGGCCTCGAAGCCCTGGCGCTCCTTAAACTGGAAGATGCCGGCAAAGATAACAGCCGGGAACGTCTGGATGGCGTTGTTGTAGCTGAGCACGCAATCGTTGTAGCTCTGGCGCGCGTAGCTCACCTTGTTCTCGGTGTCCTCGAGCGTGGACTGGAGCTGCGTAAAGTTGGTATTTGCCTTAAGGTCGGGGTAGGCCTCGGCGACGGCAAAGAGCTGGCGCAGCGCACCGGTCAGCACGTTGTCCGCTTCCATCTTGGCCTCGGGGGTGGTGGCGCTCACGGCGACGTTGCGCGCGTTGACTACGGCGGCGAGCGTGTCCTGCTCGTGCTTGGCGTAGCCCTTGACGGTCTCGACCAGGTTAGGGATCAGGTCGTTGCGGCGCTGCAGCTGCGTGTCGATGTTCTGCCAGGCATTATCGATGCGATTGCGCTTGGTGACCATGTTGTTGTAGATGCCGGCGATGGCGCTGGCGATCACAACGACAACAACGATACCGATGATGACGGGAAGCATGATGTCTCCGTTTCGAATGGCAGCGGCGTTTTGCGCCGGCTGCCGTTGGTGTAACGCTACTAGTATACCCGCAACCTTTGGCGATACCGAACTTTCCGGTAAGCGTTATGTTTCCGCCAAGGAGGGGCCGCCAATATGGAACGGGTGGTACAGGTGTAAGATATGCGACAAATTAAGGAATGCTGTCTACACCTTGAGGATGGCGATATGGATGGACCTTCGCATCAAGAAAACCTATCGTGCCCTGTTCGATGCTTTTACCGAGCTCTTGGAAGAGCATCGGTTTGAGGATTTGACGGTTGCCATGCTTTGCGACCGGGCCCTGATTCGCCGCACGACGTTCTATAAGCATTTTCGCGATAAAAACGATTACTTTGCCTTCTATATCGATGAGCTTATGACGGGCTTGCCGCAAAACCGGACCGATGCAGCGGACGCGGAGCCGCTTGATGACGTACGGGCGCTTCGCCATGAGTCTTTGACGATGCCATGAATATGATTCTGGCGCATGAGCAGCTCATGGATAACCTTTTGGCCAGCAGCATGTCGGGCATGCTGACCGGCATGATTTGCGACCGCATTGCGCGTTCCATCCGCGAGCGTGTGATGAGCTCGCTTGCCGAAGATGCCCTGGCGCCCGTTTCGCTCGAGACGACATCGGAGTTTATCGCCGGTGGCATTATTCGACTGTTCACAATTGGTGGGAGTCGGGTCACGATCTTGAGCGTCGACGAGATAGCGACGTGGTCGATGCGCTGTTTGAGCGCACCATGACGCCGGTGAATCACTAAGGTGGCGGAGAGAGGGGGATTCGAACCCCCGGAACGCTCTCGCGCTCAACGGTTTTCAAGACCGCCGCATTCAACCGCTCTGCCATCTCTCCGTGAGTCGTAATGATAGCATCGTTTTGAATTTGCAACAGGGAAGGCGAACGATGACGATCACCGAAATCGACGAGAAGTTCATGCGCGAGGCGTTGGCGGAGGCGCGAGCCGCCGCGGCGGTGGGCGAGGTGCCCATCGGAGCCGTAGTGGTGCGCGACGGCGAGATCGTCGCGAGGGCGCACAATCGGCGCGAGCTCGACCAGGACCTTCGG
>ENA-OQDF01000898-OQDF01000898.1-human-gut-metagenome-genome-assembly--contig:-NODE-898-length-12391-cov-2.161856_pt1 | contig 12391 bp, 29 predicted proteins | sample MGYA00242769_ERZ504597 | MGnify/ENA primary metagenome ERZ504597 (study PRJEB26092, sample SAMD00036305) | human gut metagenome | host: Homo sapiens | study: EMG produced TPA metagenomics assembly of...
GAAGCAGATATCAAAGTTGGTAATGCATACAATGGGGAATATGCCTGAAGGTACTGTAATTCACAATATTGAAATGCAACCTGGAAAAGGTGGACAAATCGCAAGATCTGCTGGTGTGTCTGCTCAATTTTAGGTAAAGAAGGAAAATATGTAACTGTAAGACTTGCATCTGGTGAAGTTAGAAAATTATTATCAGTATGTAGAGCTACAGTTGGTGTAGTAGGAAATGAAGATCATGGTTTAGTAAACTATGGTAAAGCAGGACGTATGAGATGGAAAGGTGTTAGACCTACAGTTCGTGGTTCTGTAATGAACCCTAATGATCACCCTCATGGTGGTGGGAAGGTAGAACTTCTATCGGACGTAAAGCACCAATGATCCTTGGGGTAAAAAAGCTATGGGTGTTAAAACTAGAAAGAACAAAAAAGCTTCGACTAAATTAATCGTACGTCGTCGCAATGGTAAATAATAAGGAGGAAAGAAAAAATGGCACGTAGTTTAAAAAAGGGACCATTTGTTGATGCTCATTTAATGAAAAAAGTAGAAGCGTTAAATGAATCAGGTAAAAAAGAAGTTATCAAAACTTGGTCAAGACGTTCAACAATCTTCCCTCAATTTATCGAACATACATTTGCAGTATATAACGGAAAAGAACATATTCCTGTTTACGTTACTGAAGACATGGTTGGTCATAAATTAGGAGAATTCGCTCCAACTAGAACTTCCATGGTCATGATGCTGACGATAAAAAGGAAAGAAATAGAGAGGAGAATAGAACATGGAAGCAAAAGCAGTAGCTAAAACAATTCGTGTATCACCTCAAAAAGCAAGATTAGTAGTTGATTTAGTAAGAGGTAAAACAGTTAAAGAAGCACTTGGTATCTTAGAATATACTAATAAAGCTGCTTCTCCTGCAATCTCAAAAGTTGTTAAATCTGCAGCTCAAAATGCAGTATACAACAATGATGCGGATGCAGAAAAATTATATGTTAAAGCAATCTTCGTTGATGAAGGTCCAATTTTAAAAAGATTCGCTGCAAGAGCTAAAGGTAGCGGAACAAGAATTTTAAAAAGAACATGCCACATTACTTGTGTGGTTGATGAAAGATAGGAGGTACTAGAATGGGTCAAAAAGTAAGTCCAGTAGGTTTACGTGTTGGTGTTAACCGTAATTGGGATTCAAGATGGTACGCAAATGATCAAGATTTCGCTGGTTTATTGCATGAAGATATTAAGTTCGTGATTATATTCTTAAAAAACTTAAAACAGCTTCAGTAGCAAAAGTTGAAATCGAAAGATCAAAAAATCGTGTAACAATTTTTGTTCACACATCTAGACCTGGTGTAGTTATCGGTAAAGATGGTGAAGCAGTTGATGCTTTAAGAAAAGAAGTATCTAAATTAGTAAGTAGTAAACAAGTTTTCATTAACATTGTTGAAATTAAAAATCCAGATGTTGTTGCTCAATTAGTAGCAAACAATATTGCAGAACAATTAGAAAATCGTGCATCTTTTAGAACTGTTCAAAAACGTGCTATTCAAAGAGCAATGAGAGCTGGAGCTAAAGGAATTAAAACTAATGTTTCAGGACGTTAGGTGGAGCTGATATGGCTCGTGCTGAAGGTTACTCTGAAGGGAATGTCCCTCTTCATACTTTAAGAGCTGATATCGATTATGCGACTGCAGAAGCAGATACAACTTATGGTAAATTAGGAGTTAAAGTTTGGATTTGTAAGGGAGAAATCCTTCCTGAAAAAAAGAAAGGGGATAAATAATCATGTTGATGCCTAAAAGAACAAAATACAGAAGACCTCACCGTGTTAGCTACGAAGGTAGAACTAAAGGTGGAGACAAAGTATCATTTGGTGAATTTGGTTTAGTAGCAACTGAAGGTGCTTGGATTACTTCTCGTCAAATTGAAGCAGCACGTATTGCCATCAACCGTTATATGAACCGTGGTGGTAAAGTATGGATTAGAATTTTCCCTCATTTAGCTAAAACTAAAAAACCATTAGAAGTACGTATGGGATCAGGTAAAGGTTCTCCAGAAGAATGGGTAGCAGTAGTTAAAACTGGTAGAGTATTATTTGAAGTTGCTGGTTTAGATGAAGCTACATTAAGAGAAGCTTTAAGACTTGCATCTCATAAATTACCTATTAAATGTAAAATCATTGGAAAGGGTGAATAGTTATGACAGCGCAAGAAATTAGAGAATTAGATACTGAAGCTTTATTAGCTAAAGTTGAAGAATACAAAAAAGAGCTTTTTGGATTAAGATTCCAAACAAGCTACAGGACAATTAGAAAACACTGCACGTATTAGACAAGTTCGTAAAACAATCGCTCGTATTAAAACAGTGATTAGAGAAAGAGAATTAAACCAATAGGAGGAGATACAAATGGAAAGAAATAATCGTAAGTTTATACTGGTACAGTTGTATCTACTAAAATGGATAAAACTATTACAGTGCTAGTTGAAACACATGTAAAACATAAGTTATATGGTAAACGTATGAAATCATCTACAAAATTCATGCACATGATGAAAATAACACTGCTCAAGTTGGAGATACAGTTAAAATCATGTCAACAAGACCATTATCTGCTACAAAACGTTTCCGTTTAGTAGAAATCGTAAAAAAAAGCAGAAACAGTTTAATAAACTCTAAAAGGAGGTAACCGGAATGATTCAAAACGAAAGTAGACTTAAAGTTGCTGATAATACTGGTGCTAAAGAAGTATTAGTAATTCGTAACTTAGGTGGGTCAAATAGAAAAACAAGTAGTATTGGAGATGTTGTTGTAGCAACAGTTAAACAAGCAGCTCCAAATGGTACTGTTAAAAAAGGTGAAGTAGTAAAAGCTGTTATCGTTAGAACTAAATATGCTGTAGGACGTGAAAACGGATCTTACATCAAATTTGATGATAACGCTTGTGTTATTATCAAAGATGACAAGTCTCCAAGAGGGACTCGTATCTTTGGACCAGTTGCAAGAGAGTTAAGAGATGCTGATTTCATGAAAATCGTATCATTAGCTCCAGAAGTATTATAAGGAGGCGTGGCACATGAAAATCCGTGTTGGTGATACTGTTGTAGTTATCGCAGGTAAAGATAAAGGTAAGACAGGTGAAGTGTTACAAGTTCTTGCTAAAGAAGAAAGAGTAATCGTTGAAGGAGTAAACATGGTAACAAAACATGTTAAACCTTCACAAGCTGATCCTGAAGGTGGAATCGTTAACAAAGAAGCTCCAATTCATGTTTCTAATGTTGCATTCTATGATTCAAAATCAAAATCTGCAGTTAAATTAGGATATAAAGTATCTGTAGATGAAAATGGAAAGAAAACTAAAGTACGTGTTAACAAAAAACAGGTGCAGAAGTTGATTCTAAGAAAAAGAAATAATTGAAAGGAGATAGCAAATGAATCGTTTACAAGAACGTTATGAAAACGAAGTAGTTAAATCGTTAATGGAAAAATTCAATTATTCTTCTAAAATGCAAGCACCAAAAATCGAAAAAATCGTATTAAATATTGGTGTTGGTGATGCAGTATCTAATTCAAAATTATTAGATGATGCAGTTAATGAATTAACATTAATTACTGGTCAAAAACCAGTTGTCACTAGAGCTAAAAAATCAATTGCTGGTTTCAAATTAAGAGAAGGTCAAGCAATCGGTTGTAAAGTCACTTTACGTGGTGAAAGAATGTATGAATTTTTAGATAAATTAGTAAATGTATCTTTACCTCGTGTAAGAGACTTTAGAGGTGTATCAAATAACTCATTCGATGGAAGAGGAAATTATACTTTAGGTGTTAAAGAACAATTAATCTTCCCTGAAATTGATTTTGATAAAGTAAACAAATTAAGAGGAATGGATATCGTATTCGTAACAACAGCTAAAACTGATGAAGAAGGTCATGAGTTATTAGCTCAATTAGGAATGCCTTTCCATAAATAAGGAGGACTTAATAAATGGCTAAAACATCAATGAAAGTGAAACAACAACGTCCTCAAAAATATAAAGTACGTGAATACACACGTTGTGAACGTTGTGGTAGACCACATTCAGTAATTAGAAGTTCAAACTTTGCAGAATTTGCTTCCGCGAATTAGCTTATAAAGGTGAAATTCCTGGTGTAAAAAAAGCAAGTTGGTAATGATAAAATAATCCGTATTGGAAGGAGGACACGCAAATGGTAATGACAGATCCAATTGCAGATATGTTAACAAGAATCCGTAACGCAAATAATACGTTAAAAGAAGAAGTAAGTATTCCTACTTCAACATTAAAAGTTGGAATCGCTGAAATCTTAAAAAATGAAGGGTTCATTAAAGGGTATAAAGTTGAAGGCGAAGGTGCTGAATCAAACATTATTATCACTTTAAAATATAGAGGAAAAGATAAAGTAATCACTGATTTAAAAAGAATTTCTAAACCAGGGTTACGTGTATATGCAAAAGTAAACGAAATTCCTAGAGTATTAAATGGTTTAGGTATTGTTATTCTATCAACTTCACAAGGTTTAATGACTGATAAAGAAGCTAGAGCTAAACAAGTTGGTGGAGAAGTATTAGCATATATCTGGTAATAAAAAAATTATACAGGAGGTATACTGATGTCTCGTATCGGTAATAAAATTATCACTGTACCTGAAGGAGTAACTGTTGAAATCGCTGATGATAACACAGTAACAGTTACTGGATCAAAAGGGACTTTAGTGAAACAATTTTCTCCAGTAATTTCATTCAAACAAGAAGGTAATGAAATTACTGTAGTAAGAAGTAGTGAAGAAAAACATGTAAAACAATTACATGGTACAACAAGAGCTTTACTTGCTAACATGATCGAAGGTGTTCATAATGGATATTCTAAAACATTAGAAATCGTTGGTATTGGATACCGTGGTCAAATGAAAGGAAATACATTAGTATTAAATATCGGTTTCTCACATCAAGTTGAAATTGAAGCTGAAGAAGGAGTTAAAGTTGAAACTCCAAACCCAAATACTATCGTAGTTTCTGGAATTGATAAAGAACGTGTTGGTCAAATGGCTGCATTAATTAGATCTAAGAAAAAACCTGAACCTTATAAAGGAAAAGGTATCAAATATAGTGATGAAAGAATCATCAGAAAAGAAGGAAAAACTGCTGGTAAGAAGTAGTCTAAGAGTAAGAAAGGAGCTATCTTTATGGCTAAATTACAATCTCGTAATGATGTACGTTTAAAACGTCATGCTAGAGTTCGTAGAAAAATTAGTGGAACTCCAGAATGTCCACGTTTAAATGTTTTCCGTTCAAATGCTCATATTCACGCTCAAATTATTGATGATGTCAATGGTGTTACATTAGTTAGCGCATCAAGCGTTGAAATGAAATTAGAAAACGGTGGAAACATTGCTGCTGCAACTGCAGTAGGTAAAGAAATTGCAGAAAGAGCAATTGCAAAAGAAATTAAAAATGTAGTATTTGATCGTGGTGGATATATTTATCATGGTCGTGTAAAAGCATTAGCAGAAGCTGCTAGAGAAGCTGGATTAGAATTCTAGAAGGAGGTCAATATGGAACAACGTAAACCAAGAACTAACAATGGTGAAAGAAAACCAAGAAGAAATGGTCAAAGAAGAGCACCAAGAAGAGAAGAAAAAGAATTTGAAGAACGTGTTGTTACTATTAACCGTGTAACAAAAAGTAGTAAAAGGTGGACGTAGAATGCGTTTTGCTGCTTTAGTTGTTATTGGAGATAGAAAAGGTAGAGTTGGATTTGGTACTGGTAAAGCTAACGAAGTACCTGATGCAATCAGAAAAGCATGTGAAAATGCTAAACGTAATGTTATCAAAGTACCTTCTGTACATGGTACTATTCCTCATGAAGTAAACGGTGTTTACGGATCAGGAAATGTATTTATTAAACCAGCATCTCAAGGTACTGGAATCATCGCTGGTGGACCAGTTCGTGCTGTTGTCGAATTAGCTGGTTACCGTGATATCTTATCTAAATGTATTGGTTCTAGAACACCAATCAACATGGTAAGAGCAACAATGCAAGGATTAGCTTCATTAAAAACAGTTAATGAAGTTGCTGAATTAAGAGAAAAAACTGTTGATGAAATTTTTGGATAGGAGGCAAACAAAATGGCAAAAGTAAGTATTACACTTAAAAAGAGTCCAATTGGTTGCTTACCAAATCAAAGAAAGACTCTTAAAGCTTTAGGTTTAACTAAAATTAATAAAACTGTTGAATTAGAAAATAACCCTACTACTCAAGGTATGATTAGAGTAGTTGGACACCTAGTAACAGTTGAAGAAAAATAATAGGAGGTGTAACAATGAAACTTCACGAATTACAATATACTGAAGGTGCTCGTAAAGCAAGAAAACGTGTTGGACGTGGTACAAGTTCAGGAAATGGTAAAACAGCAGGTAGAGGTCAAAAAGGTCAAGGAGCTAGATCTGGTGGAGGTAAAAAACCAGGATTCGAAGGTGGACAAACTCCATTATTCATGCGTTTACCTAAAAGAGGATTTACAAACTATACTCGTAAAGAATATGCTATCGTAAATCTTGAAACTTTAAATAAATTTGAAGATGGTGCAACAGTTAATGCTGCTGCGTTAAAAGAAGCAGGAATCATCAAAAAAGAATTAGATGGTGTTAAAGTATTAGGAAATGGAGCTATTGAAAAGAAATTAACTGTTCAAGCTGCTAAATTCTCTAAATCAGCTGTTGCCGCAATTGAAGCTGCAGGTGGAAAAACTGAGGTGATTTAAGATGTTAACTTTTTTGAAGAATGTATTCAAAAAGGGCGAACTTCGTCGAAAAGTCATTTTCACACTTGGAATTTTATTCGTGTACCGTTTAGGTGCAGGAATTACAATTCCAGGTGTTAATGTAGGTTCATTAAGTAGTAGTGATGCTACAAATGGAATTTTCGGAATCATGAATTTACTTGGTGGAGGTACCTTGGAAAGATTTTCTCTTTTCGCTTTAGGTGTTTCACCATACATTACATCATCTATTATAATTGAATTATTATCGATGGATGTTATTCCAGCGTTAACACGCTGGCGTAAAGAAGGTAACACAGGTAAGAAGAAAAAAGACCGTGTTACTCGTGTATTAACTTTATTATTAGCTGCGTTACAAGGTGGAGTTTTAACTTATGCCTTTGATACAAGTTATAATATATTAGTTGATACTTCAATCTGGTCATATATTTATGTAGTGCTCATTATGATGGCTGGAAGTATGTTAGCTATTTGGTTAGGTGATCAAAATTACTCAAAAAGGAATTGGTAATGGTGTTTCATTACTAATCTTTACAGGAATTGTTTCAAACTTACCAAATGCATTCTTAACAACTTATAATAACCTCGTCACTTATGATAGTGGAATGTGGTTAGATATTGCTTTGGTATGTATTATTTTGTTGTGGTTTATCTTTCAATTGTAGTCTTTGTAGTATTTACTGAAGGCGCAATAAGAAAAATCCCAGTCAATTATGCATCTAGTACAAGTGTAACAATGAGAGCTAGGGAACAAACACATATGCCTATTAAAATTAATAGTTCAGGTGTTTTACCAGTAATCTTTGCTTCTTCAGTACTAGCAGCACCAAGAACAATAGTAAGTTTCATGAAAGCATCTAGTACAACTAAGATGATAAATACTATATTTAATTATCAAGAACCTGTTGGTTTTTGTTTATATATTTTAATGATTATAGGATTTACTTCTTTTATTCAAACTTACAAATTGATGCTGAAAAAATTAGTGATGATTTGAAGAAAAATGGTGGATCAATACCTGGTGTAAGAACTGGTATTGAAACTAAGAACTACATTAAAAGAGTTCTTAATCAAGTAACTGTTGCTGGTTCACTTACTTTATGTATTATTGCTGCAATTCCAATTATTACTCCAATTATTTGGACACAAACTGAAAATGCAAGCCTATCACTTGGTGGTACTGGTTTGATTATCGTTACAGGAGTTGCACTTGAAACAGTAAAACAAATCAAAACATATATTACTAGAAAAGAATATCATGGTTATATTCGTAAATAATAATGATTTCTTTTATGGATTCATAAATATCTAAAGAAATAAATTAATTTTGAAGAAGCAGTTATCAAAGTTAAGAAGTTATGTTTAACGTCTTTATGATATCGATGAAAGCCTGGAGGTTTATTAATGATAATTACTAAAGATGATAGAGAAATTGAATTAATGACTGAAGCAGGTAGAATTGTTGCTTTAGTTCATGAAAAATTGAAAGAAGTTATTGTACCGGGAATAACTACTAACGAAATTGATCAAATTTGTGATAAAATAATTAGGGAACATGGTGCAACACCTTCCTTTCTACATCTTTATGGTTTTCCAAATAGTGTATGTACTTCAATTAATGAAGTTGTAGTACATGGAATACCTAGTAATAGAAAGCTAAAAGATGGAGATATTATTTCAGTTGATGTTGGAGCATGTTACAAAGGATATCATGGTGACAGTGCTTGGACTTATGCAGTAGGAAATGTAAGCAACGAAACAAAAAGACTTATGAATGTTTGTGAAGGTGCTTTATTTGCTGGATTAGAACAAGTAAAACCAGGAGTTAGACTTCTGATATTTCACATGCAATTGAAGAATATCTTACTAAAAACGGGTGTACTACTCCTCGTGATTATACTGGTCATGGGATTGGAACAAACGTTCACGAAGATCCCGCTGTTCCTAATTACGGAGCTCCTGGGAGAGGTCCTAGATTAAAAAAGGTATGTGTTTGGCTATTGAACCAATGGCACATTTAGGAGCAAAAGAAACAGTTACTCTTGATGATGGGTGGACTGTTATTACAAAGGATCATTCGTTAGCTGCTCATTATGAACATACAATCGTCATTACTGATGACGGTTATAGAATTCTTACAAAACTTTAATAAAAGGAGTTGAAGAACGATGGCAAAAAAAGATGACGTTATTGAAGTAGAAGCTACTGTTTTAGAAACATTACCAAATGCAATGTTTAAAGTAGCTTTAGAAAATGGAGTGGAAATTCTTGCCCACGTTTCTGGTAAAATCCGTATGCACTACATTCGCATTTTACCGGGGGATAGAGTTACCGTTGAAATATCTCCATATGATTTAACACGTGGGCGAATTACATTTAGACATAAATAAAAAATCTTCCAAAAGGAGGTAGACAGGATGAAGGTAAGACCATCTGTAAAACCAATGTGTGATAAATGCAGAGTAATTAAAAGAAAAGGGCGCGTAATGATTATTTGCGAAAACCCAAAACATAAACAAAGACAAGGTTAGTATTTAGGAGGAAACAAAATGGCTCGTATTGCAGGTGTAGATATCCCACGTGATAAACGTGTTGTTATCTCATTAACTTATGTATATGGTATCGGTAAATCTACAGCTAAAGAAATCTTAAAAGCTACTGGTATCAGTGAAGATGTAAGAGTTAAAGATTTAACTGAAGAAGAAGTTACAAAAATCAGAAAAGAAGTTGAAAAAATTAAAGTTGAAGGTGACTTACGTAGAGAAGTTCAATTAAACATCAAACGTTTAATGGAAATCGGAAGTTACAGAGGTATGCGTCACCGTAAAGGACTTCCTGTTCGTGGTCAAAAACTAAAACTAATGCTAGAACTCGTAAGGGTAAAGCTAGACCAATCGCAGGAAAGAAAAAATAATAGGAGGTTGAAAGGAAATGGCTAGAGTAAAACAAACACGTGGTAAAAAACGTGTAAGAAAAAATATTGCAAAAGGTGTTGCACACGTTCATTCTACTTTCAATAATACTATTGTAACAATTACTGATGAACATGGTAACGTATTAACTTGGTCAAGTGCTGGAGCATTAGGTTTCAAAGGATCAAGAAAATCAACACCATTTGCTGCACAAATGGCATCAGAAGCTGCAGCTAAAGCTTCTATGGAACATGGAGTAAAAACTGTAGATGTAAATGTAAAAGGTCCAGGACCAGGACGTGAAGCAGCAGTTAGAGCTTTACAAGCTGCTGGATTAGAAGTTACTTCAATTAATGATGTAACACCAATTCCACATAACGGTTGTCGTCCACCAAAACGTCCTCGTGGATAGTATTATTGTAGTAAATTAGAATACAAAACATTCCTATAGAGGAGGGAACATATGCATAAATTCGAAAAAGCAAACTTTAATATAGATCATTATGACGAAACTGAAAATTATGGTAAGTTCGTCATTGAACCATTAGAAAGAGGATTCGGTATTACTTTAGGTAATGCCTTAAGAAGAGTTTTACTTTCTTCTTTACCTGGTTCTGCTGTTTATGCAATCAAGTTCAAGGAGCAATCCATGAATTTTCCGCAATTGATGGTGTCGTTGAAGATGTCACAGCAATGATTTTAAATATTAAGAAATTAGTTTTTGATGTAGACAGTGAAGACACTGCTACAATGATTATTGATGTAAAAGGTCCTGCTACTGTAACTGGTGCTGATATTCAATGTCCAGCTGAAGTCAAAATGATTTCAAATGACATGGTAATTGCACATGTTGCAGAAGGTGGTCACTTATATATGGAATTATTTGCTAAAAAAGATCGTGGATATGTATCTGCTGATCAAAATAAAGTAAATATTAACACTCTTGGTGTTATTCCAACAGATTCAATCTTTCACCAATTGAAAAAGTTGCTTACTCTGTAGAACCAACTCGTGTTGGAGAAGTGCTAAGTATGATCAATTAGTATTAGAAGTTGAAACTAATGGTTCACTAAAACCATTTGAAGCTATTTCATTAGCAGCAAAAATTTTAGTTGAACATTTAAATATGTTTGTTGAATTAACTGATATAGCTATGAATATGGAAGTTATGTCTGAAACTCAAAGTGATACTACAAATAAAGTATTAGATATGACTATCGAAGAATTAGATTTATCTGTTCGTTCATATAACTGTTTAAAGAGAGCTGGTATTCAAACAGTTCAAGATCTTGCTTCTAAATCAGAAGATGACATGATTAAAGTAAGAAACTTAGGTAAAAAATCATTAAAAGAAGTTAAAGAAAAATTAATTGAATTAGGTTTAGGATTTAAACCTATCGATTAATTCAGAATACTCGAAAAGGAGCGTTAATCTCATGGCTAAAAATAGAAAATTAGGACGCACTTCAGATATTAGAAAATCTATGTTACGTAGTTTAGCTACTGAAGTTATTGTATACGGAAAAGTTGAAACAACTGTAACAAGAGCTAAAGAAGTTCGTAGTGTTGTTGATGAATTAATTACTTTAGGTAAACGTGGAGACTTACATGCAAGAAGACAAGCTGCTGCAGATATGCACAAAGTTGTTGATGAAGCAACTGGAAAAACAGCTGTTCAAATCTTATTTGATGACGTTGCACCTAAATTCAAAGATGTTAATGGTGGATATACTACTATCTTAAAAACATATAACCGTAAAGGTGATAATGCACCAATGGCAATCTTATCATTAACTAAATAATGATGTTGGACTGAAGAAATTCAGTCCTTTTTTATTTGACTTGTTTCTTTATAAATTATAGAATGAACTAAACACATTCATGAGGAGAAGACAATGGAAGAAATAATTAAGGTAGAAAATTTATGTTTTGAATACGAACCTGGATTACAAACAATAAGCAATATTTCTTTTCAAATCCATAAAGGTGAATATGTAGCTATTTTAGGACATAATGGTAGTGGTAAAAGTACAATTGCTAAATTACTTATAGGATTATTAGAAAAAAAATCTGGTGAAATTTATATCGATGATTATCAATTAAATTTAGAAAATTTATATAAAATAAGAGAAAAAGTTGGAATTATTTTTCAAAATCCAGATAATCAATTTATTGGTGCTACTGTTAGAGATGATATAGCTTTTGGACTGGAAAATATTTGTGTACCAAGAGAACAAATGGATGAACTTATTAATAGGTATTCTAAAGTAGTTAGAATGGAGAATTTTTGGATCATGAACCAACTAAATTGTCAGGTGGTCAAAAACAAAGAGTTGCGATTGCAGGTATTTTAGCGATGAGTCCATCTATCATTATTTTAGATGAAGCAACAAGTATGTTGGACCCACGAGGTAGAAAAGAAATAAATGAATTAGTAAGAGAGTTAAAGAAACAAAATAATATGACAATCATTTCAATAACGCATGATATTGAAGAAGCAAAAAATGCTGACCGAGTTATTCTTTTAAATAAAGGAGAGATTGTAGATTGCGACAAACCTCAAAAAATATTAACAAATGAAAAATTATTAAAAGAATTAAAATTAAGATATTCCTTTTTCATTAAAAATTGCTAGAAAATTACAAAAAAAGGTTATCAAATTAAAGAATACATTAGATGTAGAAGAATTGGAG
>ENA-OQDF01000899-OQDF01000899.1-human-gut-metagenome-genome-assembly--contig:-NODE-899-length-12387-cov-2.156688_pt1 | contig 12387 bp, 16 predicted proteins | sample MGYA00242769_ERZ504597 | MGnify/ENA primary metagenome ERZ504597 (study PRJEB26092, sample SAMD00036305) | human gut metagenome | host: Homo sapiens | study: EMG produced TPA metagenomics assembly of...
CCCGAAATATCCGACCGGGCTGGAATGTCCCCAGATATCCACATTATGATGGCTCACCCATCCATTCAGATGATAGACTTCTTTTGCTGTCTTTTTCCATGCGAGGCAGTCCGTTCAATCAGATCGAACAGCGACTCATGGCAGTCGCTTAAATTCGCCTTCTCTGCCATCCAATAATTCATTTCTGTATTGATATTTACCGTATAGTTGCTGCTCCACGGAGCTCTCAAGTTATGGTTCCAGATTCCCTGCAGGTTTGCACACTGTGTGCCAGGCTTAGAGGAAGAGATCATAAGATAACGGGCATAGTGAAACATTTTTGTTATAAGATCATTCTGTATGCCAGGATCCAACGTAAGATCCATCCGGTCAAAATATGCTGCATATGCCTTCTTATGAGCTTCCTTTAATTGTGGATATGAAAGGTCACAGATCTGTTCCAGCATCTGTTTCTTTCTGGATAAGTAGGAGTCCTGTGCCTGAAAATCCGTTATCCCGGACAGATAAATATACACATCACCGTCTGCAGTTACAAGAAGTGTGTTGTCTTTTTGGCGGATACAGCCTTTCGGTGCCTGCACGGAAATACCGATTGCAAACCGTGTTCCTTTTCCTTCTTCATAGACGATCGGCTGCTCACAGGAATAATACAACGGTGCCGCATAGACCGGAGCCTGTCCCTCAAGCACAAGTTCACTTGTCCCATAACCAGAACAGACATGTCTTATCTGGCTGTCCAGAGAAATACGCAGTTCCAGACTGCTGCCTGCATCTGCTCTATAATGAAGTGCCATGACCGGTTCTGACATACTTACAAAAAATTCTCTTAGATATCCCTGTCCGTCCTGACGATATACAACCTGTTCCAGCGCATCTTTAATCGAAAGCTGTCTCTGGTATGATCCATGCTCTTTTAATTCAGGTATATTTGCATCAATATGCAGATTCCTGCCGGAAGGTAGCTCTCTGTCCAATCACCAAGGATGTTTTCTTTACAATAGGCTTCCGCTTCTTCATACTCTCCGTCAAAGATCTTCTGGCGCAAAAATCCCAGTCCACATCTGTATTTTTGTTTTCTTTGCTTCTTCCGGTTCCAGACCAGAGTGTATCCAGATTCAGCTCGATCTTTTCCTCTCGAAGCCGTCCATATGACATCGCTCCCATAGAGCCGTTCCCCAGAGGAAGTGCCTCATTCCATGCTTCTGCCGGTCTGTCAAAAGCCAGTGTTAAATAATCCATTCCATTTTCCCTCATTGAATCAGATTTATCTCTGAACGTATTTTCAGTTCCATCGTTTTCACAATCAGCTCATTTCAAAAGCTTTTCCCTTCAGAGGCAGTCCTGCCACTTCTGCCAGCCGGTCAATTCTTCCATTGTCCAGCCGAATTCCGAATGGCACACCAAAATGTGTGATTTTCAGATAGCCATCCTCTTCCTTCAATTCCGGAAGCCGATTCATCAATTCCTTTTTTTCCATCTGCAGGAATTTCTCTGCCCACTCATCACAGAGTTTGATATAATTGGATGTTCTTTCCTCTGCCACAGTACACCCTCCTCATATGACTTTTCTTTTTCTGTATTATACCTCTGTCAGACATTTTTCCGCAAGAAAAAAGACCTTCTACAGAAATTCATTTTCCATAGAAAGTCTTTTCTTTGTTTTATGCTTTATGAGGATTTTACTTTATTCCAGAGATCGCCATACACCTGGTCAGCCTCTGTTCCAAGATACTGGAATGTTTCCAGATTATCATATTTGGAAAGGTCCGGGAATGCGATCTCACTGTTTCGGATAGATTCATCCTCGATCAGTTCTCTCGCAGCTTCATTCGGCGTAGAATACGTAATGTATTCAAAGTTCATCAACGCAATATCCGGTCTGCAGAGGAAATTGATAAATTTTTCTGCATTTTCTTTATGTTCTGCATTTTTCGGGATTACCCAGGAATCGATCCAGATATTGGATCCTTCCTTCGGGATCACATACTCCAGATTTGGGTTTTCTTTCTGTGTATAAATTGCCTCACCGGAATAGATTACACCAAGTGCAGCTTCATTTCCGATCATTTTATCACGCACCTGGTCGATCACATATGCCTGAACCAACGGTTTCTGTTCAATCAACAGATTTTTTGCCTCAGTCAGCTCGTCCAAATCTATGGAATTCAGAGAATAGCCAAGATATTTCAGTGTCACGCCAAATGCATCACGGACTGAATCCTGCATCAGAATATTATCCTTGTATTTCGGATCCCAGAGAATAGACCAGCTGTCCACCGGCTCATCTACCATCATCTTGTTATACAGAATGCCGACCGTTCCCCAGCAGTACGGCACGGAATATTTATTCTCCGGATCAAACTGCCTTGACTGCTCCAAGTACTGTTTCCCGATATTTTTAAGATTTGGAATGTTATCAAAATTAATCTCGGAAAGCAGATCATTTTCAATCATTCGCTGAATCATATAATCACTCGGGCAGATCACATCGTATGCGATCGCACCGGAACTGATCTTTGGATACAGAATCTCATTTGTTTCAAATTCTTCATAAACAATATCAATTCCCGTTTCTTCTTCAAACATCGTCAGGACTTCCGGATCAATATATTCGCCCCAGTTGTATACAACCAGTTTCTCTCCATTCATGACATCGTTTTCTTTTGCATAATAGAAACCACCACCAATAAAGACAATACAGATTGTAACAGGAACTACACGCTGAATCAGGATCTTTTTCACTCTGGAAGGCTTGCGGACTTTTTTCTTTCTGACCACAGTTTCCTCTTCTTCCTTCGGTGAATAGTTGATCAAAAGGAGCAGCACCAGAACTGTCACAAACATGATCGTGGAAAGTGCATAGATCTCCGGTTTGATCCCTTTACGAACTTCTGTATAGATTTTGTGGAAAGTGTATCAATTCCAGGTCCTTTTGTAAAATGCGTGATTACAAAATCATCCAGAGACATGGTAAATGCAAGCATAAATCCAGAAAGTACTCCCGGTACAATGTCCGGAAAAACAACTTTAAAAAACGCTTTGACCGGTGATGCACCAAGATCCAGCGCAGCCTCATATGTATAACGATTCGTCTGCTTCAGCTTCGGTAATACGCTTAAGATCACATACGGAATATTGAACGTAATATGTGCGATCAGGATCGTTCCGAAGCCAAGTGTCATATGAAATGCAATAAAAAGAAGCATTAAAGACACACCCATCACGATCTCCGCATTCATCATCGGGATATTGGTAAGTCCCATATACATGGTCTTCCACTTCTGCTTCATTCCCTGAATCGCGATTGCAGCGGCCGTGCCAATGACCGTTGCGATTGCAGCCGAAACAAACGCTATGATAAGTGTGGTATAAAACGCGCTCATGATCTGTTCATTTTTGAGAAGTTCTTTATACCATTTCAGTGTAAATCCACCCCATTTTGCTCTTGTCTTAGACTGGTTAAAAGACAGAACGATCAACGTTACGATCGGGCATATAATAAAGTAAAAATAAGGGCCAGGTATATCTTCTGTAAATATTTTCTGATCAAAATGCCGCACCCCCGTCCTCATTATCGTATTTTGCCACAAGTGCCATACTTGCAATGATAAATACCATCAGTACCAGGGACAGACCACTTCCAACATGCCAGTTGCTGTTCTGTTTGAATGACTGCTCAATGACATTACCGATCAGAAGGATCTTTCCGCCCCCAAGAAGGTCAGAAATAACGAAGGTTGTCAGCGCCGGTACAAACACCATCGTAATACCGCTGATCACACCCGGAATACTCAGTGGAAAAATGACCTTCCAGAAAGTCTGTACGGAATTGGCTCCCAGATCACGTGCTGCATTGATGACATTTCTGTCAATCTTGATCAGTACATTATAGATTGGAAGCACCATAAATGGCAGAAAATTGTATACCATTCCAAGAATGATGGCATATGGTGTATTAATGATCTCCAGCGCCGGTAAATGCAGGAAACTTAAAACACTGTTGATGACGCCATTCTTTTCAAGCAATGTCTGCCATGCCAGTGTACGGAGAAGAAGTTCATCCACATTGGCAGAATAAAGATCAGCACAATAAAACTTGTCTGGTTTACCTGTTTCTGGCTCAGGATCATCGCCAGCGGATATGCCAGAATCAAGCATATTGCCGTACTCAAAAATGACAGAAGAATGGACATGCCAAGTGCCTTCAGATTCTCCGGTGTCGTGATCTGTGCCAGATTGGAAAATGTAAAACTACCCTCATCACTGGTAAATGCATAATACACGATCACCAACAGCGGAATCACTACAAATGACACGGACCAGAACAGATACGGACCGGCAAGCAAACGCTTATTCTTCAATGTTTACCGCCTCCTCATCTTCCGATTCCGGTTTTTCATGATCTGGATATCAAACGGATCCACATGAATGCTGACTTCTGTTCCAACCGGGAACATATCTGTGCTGTGCACCAGCCACTCATAGTTGTTCGCCATGACTTCCATCTCATAATGTACACCTTTGAAGATCATATGTGTGACTACACCATCAATGCTTCCCTGCCCCGGTTTCAGAAGATCGATATCTTCCGGACGGATGACAACGTCAACCGGTCGGTTCTGTCCGAACCCTTCATCCACACATGGAAAATTAACACCCAGTATCTTAACAAGACGATCCTGCACCATTGTCGCGGAAATGATATTACTCTCACCGATAAAGTCCGCCACAAAAGCATTCTCCGGCTCATTGTAGATTTTTTCCGGTGTTCCGATCTGTTGGATATACCCCTGATTCATGACCACGATCGTATCAGACATGGTAAGTGCCTCTTCCTGATCATGTGTTACATACAGAAAGGTTATCCCCAGCTCATTTTTGAGACGGATCAGCTCATACTGCATATCCTGTCGAAGTTTCAGATCCAGCGCACCGAGCGGCTCATCCAGAAGCAGTACCTTCGGCTCATTTACGATCGCACGTGCGATTGCAATACGCTGCTGCTGTCCACCACTCAAAGAATCCGGCATGCGGTTCTCAAAACCATCCAGATTCACAAGCTTCAATGCATATTTGATCTTGTCATAAATATACTGTTTACTTTTATTCTTTATCTTTAATCCAAAAGCAATGTTATCCGCAATATTCATATGAGTAAACAACGCATATTTCTGAAATACGGTATTCAACTGACGCTTATTCGGCGGAAGATTCGTGATATCCTGCCCGTCAAAGATCACACGCCCCTTATCCGGTGTCTCGAATCCTCCCAAAATACGAAGTGTAGTAGTCTTTCCACATCCACTCGGACCAAGTAATGTCAGGAATTCATTCTCCCTGATGTAAAGATTCAGTTCATCCAGAACTGTCTGCATCCCGTAGGATTTGGAATGTCGATCAAGTCGATCAGCTTATTGCTCATTGGTTGTTCCTCCCTAAAAGTATCCCCTCTTTTTCATAAGAAAATTTATTAATAACAACTTTATTTTTGTATCATAAAAGCGTTACGATTTCAATAGATTTTGCGAGATTTTTGTACAGTTGATTTTCACCGAAGGTTTTCCTGTATTACTCTCTATTGCTGCGATCATCTCTTCACGGATAAAGCCAGCTGCTGTGGATTTTTGCCAGCAGTCTTGCATTATGATATGCCATTTTTAATGTCAGACATGTCCTGCCCAGATATTTGCTCCCATCCTCTGTCTTTACACAGGCAAGTGCCAGATCAGCTCTGTCCGGATTTTGCAGACAGACAGGAATGAGAAACTGGATTCCATGGTTATAATACTGCGGAATGGCTGTCCGATAATCGGCCTCAAGCATTCTTTTTGTCTGCCGCAAGGCTCCGTCAAACAGTTGTACTTTCATTACACTACCGCGAATCGTCTCCGGAAGTCTCTGACAATTCTCCGTTTCTTCAAAAATATGTTCATACTGAGGCACGATATCCAATCCGGTATCAAAAATAAGTTCAGCCGGATCCGTTACATATTCCGCACGTTTCGGAAGATTGACAATTCCTGATTTTAATAAATGATATTCTGTGTAGAAGCCGTCCAGAAACCATCTCTGCCTGTCCGGCACCAGATTTGGGATAAAATATGCGTAGACCGGCTGATAATACATATTAAAAAGTCCTGTATTAAAAATTGCGTATTCCTCTGTCTCCAGTAATTTTTCTTCTTCATATACCCGCTGAAATGTATGCTCCAGATACCCTTTCAGGATTCCATTGTCATCATTGCCTCCAAAACTCCATTTTTCCGGGACGATTCTGGCCAGATTCTGTATCTGCCGGTTGTAGTTCCCGCAGTACGTGTACTCAAACAGATTCAATTATTTTACCTCCTGCATTTTGATTCCATTACTTATACTAATATTGTATTTGGGAAAATCTCCGACAGAACTGCCGGTAAAGAATATATATAGAAAATAGCACAACTTTTCTTCTGAGACAATTTCGAGTTCTGTCGAAAGATGTCTTCTTTTTATTATTTGCGGGATTATGCCTGTAAACACTACTGGTTTTATAACCTCCAGATCTGCTTTGTATATAAATAAGGTTGAATGATTTTTCTATAGTAATCCCACATGGTACATGCTATAATAGGGAACTGAAATAAGCACTTTCCAACGGAAATGCGGAGCTTACAGGTAAGTTGCTTATATATTTATTTTTCAAGGAGGCAACGAACTTAATATGACTAAAGAAGAATTTCGAAAACTGACTGAGAATATACTGATTCTGGATGGTGCCACAGGCTCCAACCTGATGGCAAGTGGTATGCCACGCGGTATCTGTACAGAAACCTGGGTTATCGATCACAAAGATATTATCCAGGATCTGCAGCGTGCCTATATTCAGGCAGGAAGTCAGGTAATCTATGCTCCTACTTTTGGCGGAAACAGTATAAATCTTGAGAAACACGGACTCAGAGATAAGATTGAAGAGATCAACCGTACTCTGGTCGGCTATTCTAAGGAGCTGGCCGGCAGCGGTATCTATGTAGCCGGTGATATCACTACTTCCGGATCTTTTATCACAGCTGATGGGGATTATACTTACACAGAAGCTTATAATATGTATCAGGAACAGATCCGTATTCTGGCAGATGCAGGTATTGATCTGATTGCAGCCGAAACAATGATCAATATTGAAGAAACTCTTGCAGCTGTAGATGCCGCCGCTTCTGTATGTGATCTTCCGATCATGTGTACCATGACTGTTGAAGCTGATGGAAGTATCTTCAGTGGTGGAAATGCTGTGGAAGCAGCTGTTTCTCTTGAAGCAGCCGGCGCAGATGCTGTAGGTATCAACTGCTCAGTGGGACCTGATCAGCTGGTATCTGTTGTTCGAAACATTAAAGAAAATGTTTCTATTCCAGTTATCGCCAAACCAAATGCCGGTATGCCGGTCATCGATGAAAAGGGAAATGCTGTATACAGCATGAATGCAGAAGAATTCGCCCATCATATGAAAGTCCTGATTGAAAACGGTGCTTCTGTTGTTGGTGGTTGCTGCGGTACCACTCCTTCATTCATCAAAGCTTTGCATGACACGATCAGATAAGCGATAATTTTTGTTTGAACTGATCCAGTTTGTAAATTTTGATCGGACACAACTTATAAACAAACAATCTAAAGGAGCTTTTGCAAAACAGACATATATTCATCTATAATGCAGAAGCTCCTTTTCCATGCAACAATTTAAGGCATGATTGAATTTCCGGCCTAATCATTTCACCTGGATTGCTTTTTCGGGACACATCTCCTGGCAGCAGAAACAACGGATACATTTCTTATAATCATATACTGGTGGATTCTCTCTGCCTTTACGGAAATCAACGGCCTTGTCCGGAACCGGACAGCTCTTCACACAAATCCCACACCGGATACAACGCTCCGGCTCAATATAAGGCTTCTTCTGAAAAATATTCAAGGCCTTCGCAAGACGTTCCCACATACCGGAACGTACCACTCTCCGGTCCACATCAAAATACGGATTTCCATACTGTGCTACTGCATCCTTCATTGAAATCTCACCGGACGGAGTAACAATTTCAATTTCTTCCGAACGCCAGGTACCAAGTCCCATTTTTCTCCATGATAATTCGTTGGAACCATCTCCGGATTCAGATGGATCAGGTTACAGAACACACTATCAAGTGCAACCGGATCCCGTGACATCAGCATCACATTCATTGGAGCAGGATCTCCGGAACCTGGTCCGTTCCCCTCCATGGCCACAATTCCATCCATAATATACAGCCGCGGCTTCACATACTGATTCAGATCGACAAGCATACGGGCAAAACTGTCTGCACTTGGGTACAATGTATGACCTTTGGCTTTGTGAAATCCATAAACGAATCCATAGCTGTTTTTCACAGCTCCCGTGATGCGTTCCAGTGCATGCGTCTTCATTTTGCAAAGAGAGATCACACAGTCTTTTTCCAGAAGTTCTTTCGGCAAAATAAATTTCTTTTGCCTGTATTCCTTTCGGATAGTCTACATGGATTCCCGTCGTATAATCAATAGCCGGAATATCCAGTTTCTCAAGATACGTATCCATTCCTGTCCCATGGATCACTTTAGAAGTTGTTCCATTTCCGCAAGAATCTGCAAGTGCCATATCCTGATATCCTTTTTCTCTCATCAGTCGGGCAAACATTCCCACAACCGTCGGATGTGTGATCACTGCCTTATCAACTTCCGCTTTCTTTAGAAGATTCGGCTTCAGCAATACAGACTCTTCTTTACCGACAATATTCTCGATTCCGCCCAGAAGCTCCAGTCCGATTTCAAGATTCTCATAAACAATTTCTTCCCTGTAAGAATTACAGGAAGAAGAATGACTTTACTTTTTTATTCATTATAATCCTCATTTAACAGCAGAAACTTTCTCTCCGCCAAGATCTGTCTCACGAATTGCTTTTCGTACCGGAAGTACACACGCCGGAACAACAGACAGAAAATCAACTCCCATCTCCAGAAATTTTTTCGTCAGTGCTGTGTCCGCTGCGATTTCTCCGCAGATGCCAACCTTACGGCCTTCCTGATGTGCCGCATCCACAACCATACGCACCATACGAAGAATTGCCGGATGATGATCGTTGTATTTGTCTTTCAGAAGAGGATTCTGACGATCCATCGCAAGCGTATACTGTGTCAGGTCATTGGTTCCAATACTTAAGAAATCAACATGTTTTGCAAGTTCCCGGCTAATCATGACTGCTGCCGGTGTCTCGATCATGATTCCTGTCATGATCTCTTTAAATGGAATGTTTTTTTCGCGCAGTCCTTCTTTTACTTCCTCAATGATCTGCCATATCTCATCCATTTCTTCTTCAGAATCGATCATCGGGAACATCATTGCGAGATTACCATACGCACTGGCACGATAAATTGCACGAAGTTGTGCTTTAAACATTCTTCTTCGGTCAAGACAGAGACGAATCCCACGGTTGCCCATGATAGGATTGGTTTCCTGCGGAATGTCCAGATACGGAGCCTGCTTGTCTGCTCCGAGATCCGCAGTACGGATCACCGCAAGTCTCTCGCCCATTGTCTCTGCTACTTTTTTATATGCACGGAAAGTTCATTTTCTCTCGGATAATTTTCTCTTCCAAGATACTGGAACTCACTTCGCAGAAGCCCAATTCCCTTGGCGCCATAAAAAAGGACACTGCTCAGATCACTCATATTTCCAATATTGGCATAAAGACCAATATTGCTGCCATCCTTTGTTTCATCTTTCTGCGCCTTCAGTTTCAGAAGTTCCTCTCTCTCTCTTCGATCCGCTTCCAGACGAATCTCATATTCTTTCTGATTTCCGCATCCGGGTTAAGATAAAAAGTTCCTGTATAACCATCTACGATTGCTGTCTTTCCATCCCACTCATCATCAGCTGCAACATCGACCAAAGTTGGAATTTCCATTGTTTTCGCCATAATTGATGCATGAGATACTGCTGAACCATGATGCATGACCACAGCCAGAAGTTTATCCTTGTCCATTTCCATAATCTCAGTCGGCGACAATGCCTCCGCAACCAGGATCACAGGTTCGTCCCCAAGATTAATACGGATGGCTGCACCACCCAGTATCTGGATCAGGCGGTTGGAAATCTCCTGCATATCATTGATTCTTCTTCGAATGACCGGCTCTTCCAGATGTCGGAATGTCTCAACCAGTTCATCTCTGTTGATCATAACTGCATAAGCAGCATTTACCTTTTCATTGGCAATGCTGCTTTCAATTGCATTCTGGTAACTTCGGATTCCAGAAGTTTAATCTGGCGAAGAAAAACACCGGCCTCCTGTTCATTCAGAAGCCTGTTGCTTCATACAGCTCATGAAGTTTCTGAACCGCCTGAAGCCGGGCTTCCTGAAAATTACTGATTTCTTTTTTTATGTTGCTGACCAGACACTGACGTATCTGGTATTCCCCTCTGCTGTAATACAGTATCTTGCCGATGGCTATTCCTGAAAAGGTAGCAGTACCTTTATAGATTTCCATCCTGCTTCCCCCTTATTTTATCAGTCGCAGGCAGCTTTGAACTCTGTCCAGTTCTTATTGTAGCTTCTTCTGCTTCTGCGCTGATATTTTCTACTGCTGATCCCTCTGTTACGGAATCCGGTACTACAAGGTCCTGATTCTCAAGCAGGGAATCTGCTGCTTTGTTTGTGCTGTAGTATCCGATATAATCGAAACATTTTGCTGCATTTTCCGGCTGAAGAATGTAATCCATGAACTGATATGCCTCATCCTTGTCCGGTGCCTGGCTCGGAATGAACATTCCCATTACACCAAATCCAAGACCTTCTTCCGGATATACGACTTTAAGGTCCGGATTTTCCTGAAGGGCGGCTGTTACCTGTGAAGTGTACAGGAATGCAACACTTGCCTCTCCGTTCAGAAGAGAATCCTGTGTATTGTCATCCTGAATCAGACGAACATTCGGTGCAAGCTCCAGAAGTTTCTCACCTGTTTTAGCGATATCATCTGTATCCTGATCATTGAAATCCTGACCAAGTACAAGGTTTGTGATACCATTGATAACACGATAGTTTGCAGTCAGTGCAATGCTATCTTCAAGTGACGGATCCCAGAGATCATTATATCCCTTGATATCAATATCTACCATATCCGGATCATATACGATCAACGGAATACCTGCTCCATATGGTGCAGTATATTCATCGTTCGGATCATAGAACTGTCCCTGATACAGCGGGTTGATGTTATCCCATCCGGATAATTTGGATGTATCAAGTTTTTCTACAAGACCTTCCTGGATTGCGGTTTCGATAATATAATCATCTGCAACAACAACGTCGTAGTCTCCACCTTTTGCCATGGAAAGCTTTTCCAACATGTTTTCATCAGTGTCGAAATTGGAATATACCACTTTTATTCCAGTTTCTTCTTCAAAACCATCCAGTACTTCCTGTGGGAACATGTTTTCCCATGTGTAGAGTACAAGCTCTTTGGAATCTGCACTTACAGACACGCTCATAGCCGGAATGACCATTGCTGCACATAATGCGCATACTACTAATTTTTTCATAGCCTTCTCTCCTCTTGTCTTTTATTATAAACTCTTCATGAAGCCTATGAATTAAGTATAGCCTACTTTGACTTCATTGAAAAGAGTTTATTCATTGTTTTTGCTATTTTTGACTTTTTTGGTCCTGATTATTTAGTTCTATGTTTTGTCAGCTTTCCGATCAGATTATAAACCAGAAGGATCAACAGCGTAAACACCAGCATGATCGTGCAGAGAGCATTGACCTCCGGCGTAACACCGGTCTTGATCTGGGTATAGACCTTAATCGGCAAAGTTGCCAGACGTGGTCCGTTGATAAAGATACTGATGACGACATCGTCCATGGACATTGCAAACGCCAGAAGGGATCCGGACAACACCGCCGGCATGATCAGCGGTAAGATGATGTCCCAGAATGCCCGGAAGGGACCGGCTCCGAGGTCTCTCGCTGCTTCCTCAAGTGACGGATCCATGCCCGCCAGTCGTGCCTTGACTTCCATCAGTATATATGGCACACAGAAAACGGTATGACCGATCAGTAATGTCAGCATACCAAATGGCAGATTCATCATATAGAAAAATGCCATCAGTACCATACCAAGGATGATCTCAGGATCATCAGCGGTAAAATAGAAATATATTCCAGAATCCCTTTTGTCTTCCAGTGGATCCTGGGAAAGTCCTACTGCACCCAGGGTGCCGATCACAGCAGATACCAGGCAGCTCACCACACCCAGAAAGAGGCTGTTTCCAAGTGCTCGATCATTGCATCATCATGAATCAGTTCCTGATACCATTTCAGAGAAAATCCGGTAAATCTTACAGGAAGCTTTGATTCA